>Ga0208458_1000792_pt1 | contig 30148 bp, 16 predicted proteins | sample AD_UKC085_MetaG_FD_184432 | JGI IMG/M metagenome (GOLD analysis project Ga0208458, IMG submission 184432) | Active sludge microbial communities of municipal wastewater-treating anaerobic digesters from USA - AD_UKC085_MetaG (SPAdes) (version 2) | ecosystem: Engineered > Bioreactor > Anaerobic >... | reverse complement strand
CGAAAATAATTCACGCAGACTACATAAATTACACCCATTTAGTTTTAGAAATAAGGATTTAAGGGTTAGAGGATTTTTTTAGCCACCGAGGACACTGAAATCACCGAAAAAGGACCTGGAACTTTAAACTTTTGAACTTAGAAACTTGACAAGTGAGATCCCCTAATCTTTTTCATCTCATCAATATTGAAGCTCAAAAAGTTGTACTATGATCCATTCATTCCTGTTTACTCCTGAGTAGTTGACCTATTATCATCCGCTCCTCATCTTTCCCTCCCCTCCTCTTTGAGGAAGAGTTAAGGAGGAGAGGAAGATGAGTGGATGAGGAGTTAAGGAGGAGAGGTAATAAAGGATCAAGCAAGAGAAAAACAAAATCCCTTGACTTTATAGGCAGTTCCAAAATTATAGAAAAAACTTCACTTTTCAATATACTGGAGAGATAAATGCTAAAATTAGACCTTAATCAGGAAATGGTAAACAGAGCACATAATGCTGCATCTAAGATTACAAATGCATTTACCTGGCTTTTTGATGGCTACACAACCGTAGCAATAGAAAGGACAGTTTTGCGACTGATGGGAATTGATGGTGCACTTAAAGACGGTAAACCTTTACCTAATGTGGTAGTAGATCACTTAGTGGAAAATTCTGCTATTTCAAAAGGAGCAGCGATATGGGTGGCTAATGCAATGTTAAACAAGAGGCTTACAGCACAAGAAATAGCCGAAGAAGTTGCCTATAAGGGTTTAGACCTCAGTCAAATTCCTCTTGCCTCTGGCGACGCAATATTTGAAACTCTTACTCCTTTAACCGATAAGATGTTGGCTCAAATAACCAGCCAAAAACATAAGCGTGAAGAGCTTTTGTCCAAATATCAGCCCCGTCCCAAACCAGCAATATATGTAATTGTAGCTACGGGAAACATATATGAAGATGTGGTTCAAGCTCGTTCAGCAGCAAGAGAAGGTGCAGATGCGATTGCAGTTATTCGTTCAACGGCTCAGTCGCTATTGGATTATGTGCCTTTTGGAGCTACGACAGTGGGTTTTGGTGGCACTTTTGCCACCCAGGAAAATTTCAGGATTATGCGCAAAGCTCTGGATGAGGTTTCGGAAGAAGAAAAACGGTATATTCACTTAACTAATTATGCCAGCGGACTTTGTATGCCTGAAATTGCAGCTATGGGGGCAATGGAACGATTGGATATGATGTTAAATGATGCTATGTATGGTATTCTTTTTCGGGATATTAATCCTAAGCGAACCTTGCTGGATCAATATTTTGCGCGAATGATAAATGCCTATGCAGGAATTGAAATTCAGACCGGTGAAGATAATTATTTAACTACTTCCGATGCTGTAGAAAAAGCATATACGGTTACTGCAAGTCAGTTGATAAATGAGAGTTTTGCTATTTTAAGTGGTGTTAAACCGGAAAAAATGGGTTTGGGGCATGCTTACGAGATAGATCCTGAGCTTGAAAACAGCTTTAGTTATGAATTGGCACATGCCCTTTTAACAAAAACCCTCTTTCCTAATTCACCGGTTAAATATATGCCTCCAACAAAGTTTGCCAGTGGCAATATATTTCATACCTATTTGCTGAATGCGATGTTCAATTTTGTTGGTCAGTTAACAGAACAGGGAGTACAGCTTTTAGGAATGATGACGGAGGCAATTCATACTCCTCATTTAGCAGATCGCTCTTTAGCTATCGAAAATGCAAAATATATATTTAGAGCGATTAAGGGATTAAATCAAGATTTATGTTTGACAGAAGATAGTTTTATCGCCAAAAGAGCTAATGAAGTTTTGGCACAGGCAACAGAATTTTTGGAAAAAGTTGCCCAAGAAGATCTTTTTAGTGCTATGGCTAAGGGCGAATTTGCAGAAATTAAGCGTCCCGAAAACAGCGGTAAAGGTCTGGAAGGTGTAATTATGAAAGATAGTTCATATTACAATCCTTTTATGGAAAGTATGAAACAGGAGCTTGGATTATGAGCAAGAATATAATTCGTCCCTATGGAGATACCTTAAATGATGGCAAAATGCAGCTTTCTTTTACGCTGCCAGTTTCGTGTGATGCTTTAGGAAAAGAAACAGCCAGAAAACTACTATTACAAATGGGTTTTGATGAAGCAGAAATTACTAGTATGAGAGATTTAACTGAGGGTTTCACTCATTTTATTGCTTATGCTGTTACATCCACAGGAGTAGATATCAGCAAAATAAAAGTAAAAGTAGTTGAAACTCCGGTTATGACTATGGAAGAAACCGATACCTATGTAGCAGAACACTTAGGAAGAAAAATTACAGTAGTAGGCGCCTGTATTGAAAGTGACGCACATACAGTTGGAATTGATGCTATAATGAATATGAAGGGCTATAATCATCGTTATGGTTTAGAACGCTATCACAGTTTTAATGCTATAAATATGGGTGCACAAGTTACCTGTGAAGACCTTTTAGCCAAAGCCAGAGAAGTGAATGCAGATGCAATTTTAGTTTCGCAGGTAGTTACGCAAAAGAATATTCACATCAAAAACTTAACTCGCTTGATCGAACTTGCAGAAGCTGAGGGTCTGCGTGATAAGATGCTGTTTATTTGTGGTGGACCGCGTATTTCTTTTGAGCTTGCTATTGAACTTGGTTATGATGCAGGTTTTGGGCCTGGAACTTATGCTACAGATGTTGCAAGTTATATAGCTATTACATTGGCAAAACAAAAAGCTCAGGAATAGGCAATCAGGATTTAAGCGTAACATTATGCTAACATTATTAATCACGATAATTGCCTTCGGGCTAATGATCTTTGTGCATGAATTAGGTCACTTTTTGGTAGCTCGCTCATTTCGGGTGAACATTGAAAAATTCTCTATAGGTTTTGGGAAGCCGATTTGGGAAACTGAAAAAAACGGCATTCAATACAGTTTAGGATGGATTCCTTTGGGTGGTTATGTAAAAATGAAAGGAGAAAATCCAGAAGAGAGTATCTACTTAGAAGAAGATGACACTTTTGTTGGGAAATCTTGGTGGAAAAGAGCTCTCATAGCTTTCAGCGGACCGTTTGCTAATTTGCTTTTTGGGATCTTACTTTTTATTATTGCCTTTATGTTGCCGCAAAAACAAGAAGATCTTTTGCCAGTAATTCAAAATGCTAAAGGAATTTGGGCAGAACATTTCAGTCCTGCAGATAGCATATATAGCATTAATGGTAAAGCTGTTACAGGTTTTCAAGATTTTCTACTTAAGCTATCCGATAAAAAAAATAATACTATAGAGTATATTCACAATGGACAAAAAGCCACTTTGGAGATTGCTCCTACACAAATAGATTCTTTAATTAGGTCTCTTGAGCCAAAAGTGGATACTACAATTGGAGAAGTTTTTACTGGAATGCCTGCTTGGAAAGGAGGTTTAAAACCAGGTGATAAAATTTTGGCTGTAGATAGTGTAGCAGTTTCCAATTGGTATGAAATGCGCGAACGGATAATTGGCTCTAAAAATGAGGAAGTTCAACTTACTGTTTTACGCAATGGAAAGATTTTGATCCGCAGTATTGCTTTGGAGGAAAATGTCTCTATGGGAAATCAAAAAATGATTGGTATCACGCAATATATGCCGGTGAAAAGAGTTATCAATTATAATCCTTTGGAAGCAATTAGCTATGGCGCAAGGAGCACATTGAATTTTATAGTGATGAATTATGTGGGCTTATACAAACTGATTATGAAACCAGAGCAGTTAAAAAACAATGTTGGGGGACCTATAATGATTGCTACAATGGGTCAACAAGTTGCTCAACGAGGTTTTAGTTCCCTAATCATCTTTTTGGCTTCCATTAGTTTAGTTTTGATGATAATGAATCTATTGCCAATACCGATTCTTGATGGTGGACATATATTCTTTGCCTTTTTTGAAGGTATTTTCAGAAAGCCTGTACCAATTAAAATTCAGGCATTTTTACAGAGAATTGGTTTTGCCCTACTGCTATTATTGATGCTATATGCTTTCTATGCAGATATATCCAAGTTGCTAATCCGTCAGTTATCATTGAGGCAATAGATGTTCAATTTTACTCTTCAAAGAACTTGTGGAAAAGCAAGAGCAGGAATAATAAAAACAGATCACGGTGAAATACTGACCCCAGTTTTTATGCCGGTGGGCACACTGGGAACAGTGAAAGCAATGAGCCCCAAAGAATTAGAAGAAGTTCAGGCACAGATAATCTTAGGCAATACCTATCATTTGTATATGCGCCCCGGACATTCATTAGTGCAAAAAGCAGGTGGTTTACATAAATTTATCAGCTGGAATCATCCTATTTTAACAGATAGCGGTGGTTTTCAAGTTATGAGTTTAGCTGCTTTACGCAAAATCAGTAAAGAAGGCGTAAAATTCCAATCCCATATTGATGGTTCTGCTCATATATTCACCCCGGAAAAAGTGATAGAAATTCAAGAAGCTCTTGGTGCAGATATAATTATGAGCTTTGATGAATGCCCTCCTTATCCTTCTACCAGGCAATATGTAGAAAAATCGCTGGCTACTACTTTAGATTGGGCAGAAAGAGGCAAAAAAGCATTTACCAATTGTGAACATCAGGCACTTTTTGGAATAGTTCAAGGTGGAATTTATGAGGATCTAAGGGAACAATCTGCTTTAGCTTTAATAGATATGGATTTCTCGGGTTATGGAATAGGCGGTCTTGCTGTGGGAGAAGAAAAAGAAGATATGTTTAGGATTACTTCCTTTTTAAATGATATTTTGCCTAATGATAAACCTCGCTATTTAATGGGTGTTGGAACTCCCAGTGATTTATTGAATAATATAGACCGTGGAGTTGATATGTTTGATTGTGTGATGCCAACTCGTAATGCCCGCAAGGGAAGTATTTTTACCCGTTATGGGAAAATGATTATTAAGGCGGCACGCTATAAAGATGATTTTAAGCCCATTGATCCTTTATGCGGTTGTTATACTTGCACTCATTTCAGCCGTGCATATATAAGACATTTAATTACTATGAACGAAATTTTGGGAATGCGGCTTACCACAATTCACAGTTTATGGTTCTATCAGGAACTAATGCAACTGGCAAGAAAGGCTATTCTGGAAAACAGATGGAATGAATTTCTGGCAGAAATGCTCCCCGTGCTCGATACGATCGTTTAGTAAAAAAGCTGTAATCAATTTATTCTGCTTTCTTACCCTAATGCTCTTCTGCAGTATAATCTACTGCCAGGAAGCTCAAAATGTTACAATTACTGATTCCTTGAAAACAATAGTCCCCGAGCTCTGGACAGAAAACTGGCTTTATAAAAGGATTTATCCTCTTATTTTTAAAGTGGAAACAGAACGCGAACAGGAACAAGAATTTTATACAGCTTTTATACAATATAGCGGTAAGACAATTGCTAATATTTTCATAGTTAATCTTGATGTGTTTGATCTGCTTCCCGATAAACCTGATAAGCACATATACAATCAAATCTTGGCTTTGGGAAATTCCGTTCATTATAAAACGCGGGATTGGATAATAGAGAAGATGCTTTTTTTTGCTGAAGGCGATAGCTTCGACCCACAAGTAATGAACCGTAATCTTGCATATTTGAAGGATTTACCATATCTGAGAGAAGCCGAACTGCTGATCAGTGAAAATGAAAATGGGACAGTTGATGTCTTTGTGTTGGTGAGAGATAAATTTTCCTTGGAACTAAGCGGTAAAATTATCTCCCATAACAAATACCGGATTAAGATTAATGAACAAAACATCCTTGGCTTGGGTTTAGGGCTAAAACATATCTGGCATATAGATCCACAAGCTCTGAAATCCAAGAGCTGGGAAAGCTATTATAGCAATGCCAATATTCAAGGTAGCTTCTTGCGTATTGATGCTTTTTGGAAAGAATTTTCAGGAATATCAACCCAGGACTTGTATTTCAGCCATCCTTTTTTGTATCCTGCTATCCCCCATTCAGGAGGAATTGAACTTTCCAGAAATTATACCCATCCACCCGTAGATTCTGTTACTACAGAACAAATTACTCTTGGTTCTTGGTATGCACATAGTTTTGCCTACAAAGATAAAGAGGCAAATGCTTACAAATATGTGGCCGGTTCTTTAGAAAAAAACTGGTTTCCCAAAAGACCACAAGTAAATGATAATAGCGGTAAACCTTGGCACGAAAACATTTTTGCCCTAAATTCGATAGCATTCAGTAAAACAGGTTACACTTTTTTACGGGATGTAAGCTCCTATCTGGAGAATGATGTTATACCTGTTGGTTATTTATGGGAAAATCTCTTGGGTTATGAATTTGGAGAATATCGCAATCGACTTTTTGCTGGCACACATTATTCTCGAGCAGATAAATTTGGTAGCGGTTCATATCTTTATGTATCGAGTGCACTCGAAACATATATTACTACAACAGGTACCGAACAAAGCATTTTGGCTATTGAACCATTACTTATTTCACCACTTAAACAATATGGAGCTCTCCGCTGTAGATATTTCAGCAACAATAATATTATAATCGGCAGTAAAAGATATCCTAAAGAAAAAATGAACCTTTCGTCCCTATCAGGATATAGGGGAAACTGGAACTTACAAGGGAACAAAATCTTGCGCTCCTGTATAGAAAATGATATGGCTATTCCCTATACAATTTGGGGGTTTAAGATAGGATTATTTACCTTTCTGGATTTTGCCTTTGCCACAGATGACCTATCCCAAATGAGCACAAAAAATGTGTTGCTGACTGAAGGCACAGGTTTTAAAATGCATAACCCTTCGCTGATATGGGATTCCATTGAACTCTGCTTTGCCCTAAACCAAAAAAAAGGTACAAAAGGAGAATGGGTAATAACTCTCTCTACTCAAAAAGGAATTCAACTTCCCGATTTTTCAGGGAAAAGACCTCAGACCTACAAATTCTATTAAAAAGGAAGAGTGCGTATTTCATAAAGCTTTAACTGTAGGGCTATGCTTTTAATATAAATAAAAACACATCCTTTTTTGTGCTACGCATTAATTCCCTTTTTCCCAATAAGTTTTTGCTTGACATTATATTATAAGCTATTATAATGTACAATAGTTGCATTTTGGATAATGGATTTATGTAAACATCCAAAATATTCTGTAGAATAAGAAAGTGAATTACTAAAAGAAAGGAGATACTATGAAGACTCAAGTTTTGAAACTCCTCCTTCTGCTGTTTTTTTTAGTGAATGCTCTAAGTGTGTTCGCCGTAGTTAGCGAATATTCTTTTACCTCTATATTGGGGACATTTACTGAAATCAGTGGGGGGACTATTCACGGCACCAGTGCAAATGACAATGAATGTTTTATAGCCATTCCACTGGGCTTTACTTTTACCTATAACGATGTTGATTATACTACTATCAGCATCGCTTCCAATGGTTTTATTGCTATGGGTGATACTGTAGCAACAAGTACTGTTCCGATCAGTTCTGCAACTTCTACAAACAATGTTATTGCGGTTCTTTCCCGCGATATCAAATCCAGAGCAGAAGGAACTCTAATGTCCTTAAGTAGTGGAACAGCTCCCAATCGGGTTTTTACGATTCAATGGAAAAATTGGCGTAGAAGTCCTACTGCAACTGCAAATGATGATTTTACTTTTCAAATTCAACTTCAAGAAAATGGCAATAAGGTGGTCTTTGTTTACGGACCGTTTACTGCTGTAACTGCTTCAACTGCAAACACAGTGCAAGTGGGCTTAAGAGGTGATTCCAATGCTGATTTTAATAATCGGACAACTACAACTGATTGGTCTGCTACTATAGCTGGAACGGCTAATAACAATTCCTGTACTCTTAGTGCTTCTGTTTTTCCTGCTAATGGTTTAACTTTTACCTTCACACCTCCTGTAACGGGTGAACCACCTTTAGCAGCTCAAAATCCTCATCCTGCCAATGGTGCTATAAATGTTCCTATTGGTACAAATCTTACTTGGATTACGGGTGGAGGCATTGTAGACGGTTACAAGGTTTATTTTGGAACCGATAATCCTCCTACTAATATAGTGAGTGGTGTTATCCAAACTGCAACGGTGTATGATCCTGCCAACGACCTAAATTACAGCACAACCTATTATTGGAAAATTGTACCCTTCAACCAGTTTGGAGATGCAGTTGATTGTCCTGTATGGAGCTTTACAGTTTTGGCAGATCCAACTGTTACTACCTATCCTTATGAACAGAATTTTGATCTGGTAACTGTTCCAGATCTACCTCCTGGATGGACAGTTATCAATGCCAATAATGATACTTATACTTGGCAATCATATAACGCTAATAGTCAAACTCCACCTAATTCAATGCGCATTCGTTACAATGCAGCAATAGCTATGGATGATTGGTTGATTTCGCCCCCGCTTGTTTTCACTGATACTCACAATTATAAGATAAAATTCTATTATTGTGGAGGCGGATCAAACTATGAGGAAAAATTATCTGTCTATTGGGGAACTACACCTACAGCTGCAGGTTTAACAAATTTACTATGGCAGAATTTGAATATTACCAATACTACCTATGAAACAGCTGAAATAATTCTACCTTCTGTTTCAGGGGGAACCTATTACATTGGTTTTCACGGTCATAGTGATGCTGACAAATTCTACATTTATTTGGATACTTTCAGCGTAATGGACATTGTAGAACAGTTAGATCCTCCCCAGAATTTAACTGCTACAGTACAGGATAACTATAATGTACATTTGGATTGGGATGCTCCTGGTGCAGTTCCTCCACCTCCTACAAATTTTACTGATGGTTTTGAAACCTATACTGATTTTTCTCTTGAATTCACCCCATGGACTTTAGTAGATGTTGACCAAAGCTCAACTTATGGAATTAGCGGCTTTTCTTGGCTAAATATATATGCAGCCCAAGCATATATTATTTTTAATCCAAGTGCTACAACTCCTGCTGTAACCACTCTGACTGCTCATACCGGAAATAAAATGGCTGCCTGTTTTGCTGCAACAACCCCTCCTAATAATGATTGGATGATTACTCCCCTACTAAATATTACAGCAGGCACTGTCTTAAAATTCTGGGCAAGAAGTTATACTGCTCAATATGGCTTGGAACGTTTTAAGGTTGGGGTTTCTACATCAGGAACAGCTCCAGCAAACTTCAATATTATTAGTGGAACAAATTACATTCAGGCACCAGTTGAATGGACAGAATATACTTATGATTTAAGCAGTTATGTGGGACTAAGTATTTACATTGGTATTCAATGTGTTTCTAGTGATGCTTTCATCTTTCTGGTAGATGATGTGTTTATCGGTAATCCTACTGATGCAAAAGTGTATCCTTATGTTGCATCTGTTCCTGGAACTATAGAAAGAGTAGTAGGTATTCCTGCTCCCACTATTAAACAAGAAATCAAACATATCGATCGTGACCTTTTGGGCTATAAGGTATATCGTGATGGTAACTTGATTGATACTATTAATAATGTTTCCACTACTGATTATACTGATCTAGCTTTGGCTGTGGGAACTTATAGCTATACTGTTACAGCATTTTATACAACTGGGGAATCAGTTCCTGCGGGTCCTGTAAGTGTAACTATTGTAGCTCCTTTGTTACCACCTACAAATTTAACAGCGACCGTGGATGGTAACGATGTTACTTTGAATTGGGGAAATCCTGAACCACCTCCTCCCGGACAGTGGATTACTTGGTGTAACGATGTTTTGGGAAACAGCATCGGAACTAATTCTGCAGCTAATTTTGATGTGGCACATCGTTGGCCTGTTGCGGATCTTGCTCCTTATGTAGGAGATGCTATCACTCAGGTTAAATTTGTTCCTGCTGAAGCTAATTGTGTTTATACAGTGAAAATCTGGACGGGCGGAAGTGCTAATAATGCTGGAACTTTGGTTTATTCTCACCAAATTCAAAATCCTGTTATAGACAGCTGGAATGTCCATGCGCTAACTACACCGGTAACGATTCCAGCTAACAGCGAAGTATGGATTGGCTATAATTGCAATACAATGGTGGGATTTCCTGCAGGTTGTGACATTGGTCCTCAAATTGATGGTAAAGGCAATATGATGTATTTTCAGGGTGTTTGGAGTACTCTTCTTGCTATTGAACCTGCTCTTACCTATAACTGGTTAATTAGTACTTATGTAAGCCAGGGAGCCACTTTGAAAAAAATGGAAATGAAACCTATTGCTGATCTTCATCCTCCTGTGAAAAACAGTGGTGAACTTGGTCTGTTGCATAAAGAAATAGCTAATCTTCAAGATAGGGTTGTTACCGGCTATAAGGTTTATCGTAATGGAGCCTTATTAACTACTATCTCTGATCCTACCAATACTACTTATTCTGATCTTGACTTAGCTAACGGAACTTACACTTATGGCGTAAGTGCTTTGTATCCAAGTGGAGAATCTGTTCCTGCAACCGTTGAAGCAATTGTAAATATTCAGCTTGCTCCTGCTTTCTTTACAGATGATTTTGAAAGCTATCCTGATTTTGCTACAATGTTTGCCCCGTGGACTTCATTGGATGTGGATCTATCTTCAACTTATGTTATTACAGGGATAGAATTTCCGGGTAGCGGAAGTCCTATGGCTTTCATTGTGTTCAATCCCTCTTCAACTGTTCCCCCTGCTACTACTATTATTCCTCATAGTGGAACAAAAATGGTTGCCAGCATTGCAGCTACAACGCCTCCTAATAATGATTGGTTGATTACTCCTCGTGTTTATCTGGGTACAAATGCTGCTCTAAAATTCTATGCTAAGAGCCATACTGCCCAATATGGAATGGAACGTTTTCGTATCGGAATATCTACTCAGTCTCATATAAATCCTCAAGGTTTCCAATATATAACTGGAAATGATTATGTGGAAGTTCCCACTAACTGGACAGAGTATATTTACGATCTTTCTGTTTATGATAACCAAAATGTATATATCGGAATTCGCTGCGTTTCTAATGATGCTTTCATCTTTTTTGCAGATGATATAAGCATTCATGGCGAAGGCGGTCATATTGTTAGTAACGATGATGAACTGGCTCCTGTTGTCCGGACAGAATTGAAGGGAAATTACCCCAATCCTTTCAATCCGGAAACAACTATCGCCTATAGCGTGAAGGAAACACTACCGGTAACTATAGAGATATATAACCTTAAAGGACAGAAAGTAACTACTCTGGTTAACGAAACTTTAGTGCCAGGTAATTATTCTATTGTCTGGAAAGGACTGGATGACAATAATCATCCTGTAGCCAGTGGAGTATATTTCTTTAAGATGAATGCTGGAAAGTATAGCAGCACTAAGAAAATGATAATGATGAAGTAATTCGTTAAAACAGATGATAATCAACCCCGAGCCAATTTAGCTCGGGGTTTCTTTTTCTCCAGGAAGATTGATGTCCTCATCAACCCACAATAAACATACTATCAAGCTATTATAGAATTTAGCGGAAACTACATAATCTGGTGTAAGGAAAACGACAGGATGTCGTTCTTAAAAAAAAAGCGGAGCCTTGGAAAGCTCCGCTACTGAATAAGTTGTTAACCTTTTATTTTGCTAATATCATCTTTTTGGCTGCTGTGTATTTACCTGTGGTTAAACGATATAGATAAATACCGCTGGAAACAACTCTGCCATTTTCATCACGACCATCCCAAGAAACTTGATAGTATCCAGGAGCATTATGTTCTTGATGATAAGCCTTAATTCTCTGTCCCTTCATATTGTAGATTTCTATATTTACCTTACCTGCTTCTTTCAGGGAATAACGAATATTAGTGTTCGGATTGAAAGGATTGGGGAAAGCATTATACAATTTTGTAACCATTGGAACAACAGGAGGCAATGGTTCTTGAGTAGGATCTCCAATAGTAACCGTTAAAGGACCATAGAAATCACTGGCTCCATTTAGTGAAACACTTTCCAGCCAGTAATAATACACTATATTGGTATAGACCTCAAAATCAGTATAGAAATAATTGTTCTGAGTTCCAATTTCTGATCCCTGGTCAATTAGATGAGCATTAATCTTAATCGCATTATCCAAGTCCTTTGCTTCATTCCTGTAAAGATTATAACCGGAGTGATTCGTTTCAGTTTCTGCTGTCCAGGCAATATTAACAAAATTCTCTGAAGTTACTACAGCAGTGAAATTAGATAGAGTTACGGGTAAAGTTGGATCGGTGCCTTCATCTAAAACAACTATTACATCACCTTTAGCACTAAAATCTACATTAGCAAAAGTGACAATTCCTGTTAATCCTGCTCCAACAACACAAGGATAGGGTTCACCCTGATTCCATGCACCGCTATAATAAATAACTCCATACCAGGTTCCGGGACCAACTTCTACAGTTATCGTTCCCATTCCTGTTCCTGTAAGACCAAAAACAATCGGATTAGTTAAGCTATCATAATTAGGCAGGGAAAGAACTACCGGATTAGTTTCATCAATGGTCTCATTAATATCTAAAGGTATGGTAGAAGTAACAGTAGTTCCTTGAATTACTGTTGGCGTATCAGCTGGAATATCAACCTCTTTTTCGACCTTTATATCATCAAGGACATTTGGATAGCCATAATTATTAATTCCTTCAAAAGCAATTTGATAAGTAGAACTTGGTTCAGGTAAAACAATTCCTGATACAAGTGTCCATTCATCAATATTATCAGTATAATGATTTAACATTACCCAATTTGAAGATAAGCTTGTTCTATAGTAAACTTTTAGCTCGTTCTGATCATCATACCAATTTTCCTGTCCATACCAGAAAGATAATTTGTAATTTCCAGAAGAGAGATTCAAAGGTGGAGTAACCAGTTTTGTTATTCCTTCACTATATGATCCAACAAATCTGGCATTTTTAGTTCCAGAATGAGCAGTGCTAATATAACCGCTGCTAGCCCCTGTTGCAAAAGTCCAGGAATCACTTCCATATACATATATCTGAGTCCAGTTAGCTCTTGTTGGGGAATCATCTTCAAAGGTCTCAATCCAAGGAAATACACTTATAGTAGGATCAGCCATTGTAGAAAAAGTCCAGATAGGACCTTCTGCTGTTTCACCTACATCATTTTTAGCCACAATTTTCCATTGATATGTTTTGCTATATTCGAGCTCAGGATCATAGCTATTCAAGGGATCTGTTTGATTTTCAGAAACCAATACCATATTATCAGTTAGCCCAAAATAGACATCAACTTTTGTTACTGTGCCATTATTTGTCCAGGAAAGGATTTGATTTAATGGAACATTAGTAGCCACATTAGAAGGAACAGGATTACTTGGTGGTTCAGGAGAAGGATTAGGCATTGTGTAAGTAAGTTCAATATTATCTATAGCGGCAGGGGGTTGTGTTCCACCTGAACTATCATTTCTCCAGGAAAAGACCAGGCGTTTTGTAGTACCGGCTACAGCATTGTTGATAGTGATTGTTTTTTCCGTCCAAGCAGTAGTTAGGTTATACCAAGTATTGCCTATTTGTTCTGTAGAAAGTTGTGACCCTGCTGTAGGAACAGTAGCTGTATCAACTAAAAATACTTTTAATCCATCATAAGTAGATTCTCCGCCACACTTAAACATAAAGCTTAAATTATATTCCAGAGCACCAGCAGGGAAAGAAATATCACGGTATAAATGAACTACTGAACTTGAACCATTATTATACTCATAAGTGGTTCCATTGTCTTTAGAAATGTAAGCAGAGTTTCCTGAATAAGCAGGAACAGAGCCCACAAACCATTTATTAGTTTGAGTTCCATTTACAATAGTCCAATTTATATCACCTTCAAAGTTTTCAGTAAGTGGTAATTCAGCTGGAATTTGAGCAGTTGTAAAACTGGAAGGACCTGCCCAAACACTTGTATTACCATCTTTAACAGCACGCACATACCATTCATAAGTAGTACTTGGCTGAAGACCTGTAAGTGTATATGGATTGGAAGTAACTTGAATTTGAGTTGATTTTGCATTGGGATTAAAACCAGGTACGCCATAAATAATATCCCAGGTTGTTGCTGGAGGAACATTATTTTCTGTCCAACCTAAAACAGCAGAATTGCCAGTAATACTACTCACAATAAGATTGCTGGGTTCAATAACCGATGGGGCAAGTTCCAACAAGAAGTTATCTATATATATAGATCTGTAAGTTCCGCCTAAACCATGTTTAAATGCCAGATATTTATCATTACCAGTATAACTATTTAAATTGACTGTATATTTTGTGTATGTACCAGTCAAATTAATTGTTGTCAAACTCGTAAAAGTATCTCCATTGGTAGGATCAGACATAGTGCCAATATTTAGAGTATAAGTATCATATGCTGAACCAATTGCATAAAATGAGGTTCTTAAGGTATTAAGAGGAACATCAATCATAGGTGAAATAAGAATCAGAGCAGCATTATTATCCCCAGAATTATACATATATATGTGATTTGGAGTAGTATATGGAGAACTAGAAGTGTATGTTTGGATAACTGCATAAGAACTTGTAGAATTTATATAGCTTGTCCAGCCCAAAGGTAAAGCTGGAGCAGTAACACCATCAAAATTCTCTGTATAAGGTATATCGGTTTCATAGATTGTGGCATCTACACAGGTACCGGTGAGGGGTATTATCTTTTCTCCACCATCTCCATAATGGATAACTACAGAACCTTGATGAGTTCCTTTGGATTCAGCACCAGGTTCATATTTAACTGTAAAATTAGTATTTTCTCCAGCTTCAAGTTCTGTATCTGTTGGCAAGCTACTTATACTATAATAGTCACCTATTGTTTCTACACTATTTATCATCAATTTACCTCCTCCGGTATTGGAAATGGTAAATTGCTTAGTAGCTGATGAACCCAAAACAACAGTTCCAAAATCCCAGGATTCAGGATATACTGAGCAAACAGGATTATCAGGAACCTCTTCAATCGTAATATCATCAATAGAAAGATACCAAGGTGTTGAAGTAAGAGTCCCTAATATACCAATATAGTATAAACCACTTGTAGTAGGGGTAAATATACCTTCCAAACGTTGATATTCACCATTTGTAATATTTGTATTGGATATAATTGCATTAGTCATTCCTGCAGCAGAAGCTGTTGCTCCATAACTGATTTGGATACTTGCACCAGAAGTAGCATTTTGTCTGGCATAAATTATAGCTCTATAATTTATATCTGCTTCCAATTGAATTGGTTTAAACATCCATCTTGTATTGCTATATTGTAAAAAAGCATTCCAATTTCCAGATCTGGGAGTTCTGTTATAATTAGTGTATGAATTATTAGCAGTCCATACATTGGAACCACTTACACTTTCTTGAGTCCATCCCAATACAGCAGTTTCATGTGTGTTGCCATTTTCAAAGCCCTCTGTAAATGGAGGATAAATTGTCGGATCAGCCATAGTTGTGAAAGACCAGATTGGACAATTAGCAGCAGGATTAACACCATTATAAGGAACAATTTGCCAATAATAAGTTGTATTATATGTTAAGGGGTTAGCAAATGTATAAGATGTGGATGTAAGATTATCATAACCATTAAGTATATTGGCTGGAGTTGAAGTTCCACCACCATCTGTACCAAAATAAACTAAATATTTTGTTACAATGCCTCCACCTGAACTCCAACTCAGTGTTGGAAGATTAGAAACATTACTTTGTCCATTTGTAGGAGAGACAATAACAGCAGGTAAAGGAGGAGCATTGGGATCAACCTTTGTGAAAGTGTAAGTTGTCCCGGATGTAAGATAAGTTATAGCACTAATTGAGTTATTTGATGTAGTAGTGGAATATGTTATAGGATTTCCGGGAGTAATACTATAGAAATTTCCAGAGCCACCAGGGGAACAGTTTATTCCAATAGAAGCACTTGGAGAATTAGGAGTAATCATTGAACCATAGATTAGCTCTATTTTATCACTTGTTTCATAGAGTCGAATTTGAAAATTCTGACCGGCAGTTCCATTATAGTTCCACTTTGTATTCTTCCACTGTGCTATAAAAACTCTATTTGGTTGGTTCAGTTCCTATAGTAGTATAAGACATAGTATTAGAAGTTAGATCATCCCACAAAGAAGCTATAATTGGTAAAACAGATGTTGTTGAAAGATTATTACTTAAACTAGAAGATGTTTGCGATGTCCCCAAAGCCAAATAACCATCTGAAGCCATTTTTAACTGTGTGTATGCAGTTCCACAATAATTAAATGTAAAACCAATATCCAATGCAGGAGATAGAAAAGCATCTCCACCTGCTCCAGCTGAGGTTCCAGTTATCTCTTGGTATGTTCCTTGAGAAGCAACTGGGGCATTATAATAATTTGTAATACCTGCTACTAACACACCCATAAAAGTAACTGTTAGTAGTGTAATAATTATCATTTTTTTCATGATAAAAACTCCTTATAAAATGAAGATTTTTTTGATTTTTGTAAATGGAAGGAATTATCTTCAATCGTATTTGGGTTAGAAGTTTGTATTAGGACTGAAGATGTTTCCTGTTTGTTTTTGAAGGCTAGAAAGTAGGGAAATACAGCGTTTGATGTTTCTGAATTTCTATAATATAAAAAGTAATAATGGAGCGTGAATAAGAGATTACGGAAAAAATCAAACGAGCAGATTTTGCATTTTTGAAAATTGTGAAAATACAGAGAAACAGCACTTCCCCAAGAGGATGGGGAGGGTTGTGTTTTATTATGAAAAGGGAAGGTTTTTATTAAGAAATTGGGGAGAGTTATCTTATCTGCGCCTTGGCAAAATGTGGCTCTTTTTTGTACACAAGGGTTGGGCTTTGGCTCAAAATAAAAAAACAATATATTCTCCTTAGAATAAACAAATATTCTGCTTAGCTTCTGTTATTCCACAAGAAAGGAACACAGCTTCCGAAACAGAATTAAGTTACGAAAATACAAACCGTTAAGATACTTTTCAAGTACCTTTTCCATTACAATTTAATTAAAATGGCAGCTGAGAATTATGTCAAGTACAAATTTTGTCACCCAATGATTTGAATAGGTTTGCAAAGAGCAGAATTATCCCAATTTAAAGGATTTTAATTCGCCATTAGGACACTGCAGAGCATTAAACCACACTATAGATTACACATATCTCACAGACAAAATAGGTTTTAGAAATATGTGTTATTGATCATAATATGATATTGTATGAGATGTTCATAACCAATTGAACTATAATCTAGTTATCCAATTTGTAAAACACACTCAGCAAGGCATTTACATTTTTATCCACAATTTTAATTAGCGTTTTATTAGGTGGGTGGATAATACTTTGTCCGCGTTTATTCTTCCCGCCAATTTCTACTAAAAAAGCTGGTGTTTTCATTCTATGGAAGAAGAAATTGCGCGCATTTCCAACTTCCGAAGTGGAGCCCTCAAAAACTTCATAATTTCCTTTCAGGTAATCCTTTTTGGTTGCATCTGCATATGTCCTTGCCAGGGCAAGATTTTTTTGAAATAGTTCAGAATTATTAATACGAGCCGGCAGATAAATATGTTCATTATATGCCCCAGAAATTGAGCTATGCAGAAAGATAGCCAGAACGAAATTATGGTTTTGAGCCAATTCCACTATAGCTTTTGTTTCGTTTTCAGAAGCGGGTTCGGAGCCCTTATAGAAGGGACTATTAGTATCTGTTTCAGGGTCTAAATCCCAAAAAACAGGATAGTTACGATTTAAATCAACGCCATCAGTGCGTAAGTCTAATTTTTTATTATTATCGGTATCGCGATTATTTTTGCGTTTAGTTTTTAAGATTCCCGAGCTCACAATCCGAAAACCCTCTGGATTCAAAGTTGGAACAATCCATATTTGATAGCGCTGTAAAAGATGTTGTTGTTTTATATTTTTAGAATAGCCATTTAGCAAGGTTTCTGCTAAAGTAAAAGCAATATTCACTCCGATAACTTCTTCCCCATGATGTTGACCGATTATCAAAATTGCTTCTGAGGCATTTTTATTGCCAAGTTGCAAAGCATAAATTGGCAGGTATTCTGCACTGCTAAAACCGATTATGCGTTTTTGGGCAAGATCGGGGTTTATCTGAACGATTTTATCCAGATTATCATTCAATTCTTCATATTTAATATATTTGGAATCGAGTGGATACATATTCCCTTTAGCGTAGGCACAATATGCTAAACAGGGCAAAATCTGCATCCAGAATATGATCTTTATAATATCATTTATTTGCATAAAAACCTTGTATTAGGTAATGGCCTTACCGTCAAGAAGAAATGAAAAAGGATTTTTTGAAGAAGGCAAAAAGAGGACTGCTGTTGTGTAACACAATACTTGTTTTGACTTTCAATTTTGCTTTTCTCGTAACACGATGCTTGTTTTGACTTTCAATTTTGCCACAGCTAGCCCAATTACCAGTTTCCTCTCATTTTTTTTCTTGCAACTGCATTTTGGCTATTTTACTAACTTCAAAATTGAGAGTTAAAACAAGAACGACTTCTCCGTAACACAATGCTTGTTTTTGACTTTCAATTTTGCCACTGACATTTCAATTACCAGTTTCCTCTCATTATTTTTCTGGCAACTGCATTTGGGCTATTTTACCAACTTCAAAATTGAGAGTTAAAACAAGAACAATACACACAGCCAACCGAACAACAACTATTTCCTGAACTATACAGTATCGAATGAACTTTTCATTTGTACGGTAGCAATAAAAGAGTGAAGTTTTTTTTTACAGGTTGGAAGATGCTCTGCAATGAAAAAATAGGTTGCCAGCATCTCCCGTTTTATTGAAGTTTTGTTTTAACTCTAAACCGAGCTTCAGCTTTGCCAGGAAAAGGCAGGGGACAAAATATCTTGTTGCTATATAAATCTCGTTTCAATATACGAAAGAATCGGTTTAGAGTCAAAAGCAAAACGAGTCAGCTTTGACAGGAAAAGGCGGGGGACAAAATATATTGTTGCTATATAAATCTCGTTTCAACACAAAAAAGGATCGGTTTAGAGTCAAAACGAAAAGAGAATGCTTGTTTTGACTTTCAATTTTGCCACTGCCAGCTTAATTACCAGTTCCCTCTCATTATTTCTCTGGCAACTGCATTTTGGCTATTTTACCAACTTCAAAATTGAGAGTTAAAACAAGAAAAATGCACACAGCCAACCAAGCTACAACTTCTTCTAGAACAACACTGTATCGAATGAACTCTTCATTTGTACGGTAACACTAAAAGAGTGAAGTTTTTTTTCATAGGTTGGAAGATGCTCTGCAATGAAAGATTTGGTTGCCAGCATCTCCCGTTTTATTGAAGTTTTGTTTTAACTCTAAACCGAGCTTCAGCTTTGCCAGGAAAAGGCAGGGGACAAAATATCTTGTTGCCTTACAAATCTCGTTTCAATATACGAAAGGATCGGTTTAGAGTCAAAAGCAAAACGAGTCAGCTTTGTCAGGAAAAGGCGGGGGACAAAATATATTGTTGCTATATAAATCTCGTTTCAATATACGAAAGGATCGGTTTAGAGTCAAAACGAAAAGAGGATGCTTGTTTTTGACTTTCAATTTTGCCACTGCCAGCTTAATTACCAGTTTTCTCTCATTTTTTTTCTTACAACTGCATTTTGGCTATTTTACCAACTTCAAAATTGAGAGTTAAAACAAGAACAATGCACACAGCCACCCAAACAACAACTTTTTCCAGAACAACACTGTATCGAATGAACTCTTAATTTGTACGGTAACTATATTGTGGTGAAGTTTTTTATACCGATGAAAAGGATGCTCTGCAATGAAAAAATAGGTTACCAGCATCTCCCAATGAAATGAAGTTTTGTTTTAACTCTAAACCGAGCTTCAGCTTTGCCAGGAAAAGGCAAGGGACAAAATATACTGTTGCCTTACCAATCTCGTTTCAATATACGAAAGGATCGGTTTAGAGTCAAAAGCAAAACGAGTCAGCTTTGTCAGGAAAAGGCAGGGGACAAAATATCTTGTTGCCTTACAAATCTCGTTTCAATACAAAAAAGGATCGGTTTAGAGTCAAAAGCAAAACGAGTCAGCTTTGCCAGGAAAAGGCAGGAGACAAAATATCTTGTTGCTATACCAATCTCGTTTCAATATACGAAAGAATCGGTTTAGAGTCAAAACCAGAACACGAAAAAAACACTATTTCAGTTCAAATTTGCGGGACGCTAAATTTTGAATAAAAGCTCTGTCGTGCGAGACAAATATCACTGCTCCCGGATATTGTTTTAGTGCTTTTTCCAGCATTTCGCGGGTTTTGATGTCCAAATGATTGGTTGGCTCATCCAAAAGCAAAAGATTGTATTCTCCACATAACAAAGCAGTTAGTTGCACTTTAGCCTTTTCGCCCCAAGAAAGAACTGCTATTTTATGATAGGCAATATCTCCTGTTAGTCCCAAGCATCCCATAAAGTTACGAATCTTAATTTCCTCAGCGGAAAATTGTTTCAAATACTCCAAAATAGTTAAATTTATCGGTAGTATATGCAAATCCTGATTGTATATGCCCAATCTTAAAAAATTAGCATATGAAACAGTCCCTTTTTTAGGTTTCAGGTCGCCAGCAATTATTTGCAGCAGAGTAGTTTTACCCTTTCCGTTTGCTCCTGCAAGCCAGATTTTTTCACCGCTCCAGATATAAAAATAGAGGTTATGCAAAACCTGTTGTTCGCCGTAAGCAAAATCAATATCTTTAAGAGAAAGCAGTTCTTTTTGTTGTCCTGTGGCAGGAGAAAACACTATTTTTCTGGTCTTATCTTTGATCGGTTTTTCAATTGGAAAGCGAGTTTGCAGCATAATTATGCGCTCTTCAATATGTTTTGCCTGTTGATTCATTGTTCGGGCAGCATTAAAAATTGATTCATATTTAAAACCACCCCCCTCAGGACGAGTTTCTTTTTGAAAGCTATTTGCCCAGTTATGTCTTTTTTGGGCTGCTTCTTGCAGTTTTCCAATCAGTTTTTTGCGCTCGGTATATTGTTTTAACTGGTGTTCTTGCAATTCCTGTTTATCTTTAGTAAAACTTTGATAATTGCCTGTTCTAATCAGGACTTTTCCCTTTTCCAGTTCAATGATTTTTGAAGCAGTGTTATCAATAAAAATTCTATCGTGGGAAACATAAAGGATAGCTTTAGGATAGGCATTTAGCCAATTTTCCAACCAGACGAGTTCTTTTAGGTCAAGATGATTTGTTGGTTCATCCAAAATTAATATATCCGGATTTTGTAATAAAAGCGAAGCAAGCTGAACGCGGGTTGTTTCTCCTGCGGAAAGAGTGTTGAAACTTTGTTGGGCAAGGAGATTCAAATCCATTTCTCTTATCACATCATCCACCGTTTGTTCCCACATTATTACATTACTTTGATCATATTCTTGCCACAATTCAGCAAGACGCAAGCCATCTTTTTCCTGAAGGTTGTCTATTCTGGAAAGGGCATTGATTTCATTAATTATATTATAACTGTTAATATCTACTTGCAATAGATAATCACGCACGGTTATACTACCACGAACCATAAGATCCTGAGGCAGATAACCAATTTTGGGAATTGAATTAGGGTAAGAAATAGAACCGGAAGTTGGCTGCAATTCTCGCATTATTATTTTTAGCAAGGTTGATTTTCCGCACCCATTTTTTCCGATAAGGGCTATTTTTTGTCCGTCACAAATATCCAGAGTAATTCCGGATAGAATTTCTTGATATTGATCGGGATAGGTAAAGTGTATATTTTTCAGCTGTATTGCCTGCATTGTAGCTCCTATAGTTATTTTTTGGCATTTTTCTGGTTTGGCAAGCATAACAGCTTTGTAGCAGAACTAAAAATATAGATTCTTTTTTCCTATGCTGTTATGCATTCATTTTAGAGTTGATCACAGATTTTACCTCCTATTCTTAAATTTGTAATCATAATTTGCAGTTATGAGGAAAAGGTCAAGGAAAATAATGCTTTTCCCGTTCCTTGCTTCACTCTGTAGACTTTCGGTAACGATTCTCTAATACTCTAATAACGAAACTACTTTAGCGTTACTTCATTGTTACTTTATTATTACGGAGTTGCCTTAGAACCGATTAAGCAATAAGGAGTTATGCTATTTTTTCTTTTAGGGTCTTGTGTTTGTGCAAAAAATTTGCTAGAACATCTTTTATTTATGTTTGCTGTTGCCAATGGCTTATTTTCATTGACGGAATTCTGCATAATCATTAAGTGTTTTGGAATGGATTAACATATAAGTTGAAAAAGAACTTACCAGCCCAATTATCAAATGGAGGTGAAAGAATGATAGAACTCAGATTTGGTGATATAACTAATTTTAAGGGCGAAGCAATTGTAAATGCAGCCAATAGTACCCTTTTAGGTGGTGGAGGAGTAGATGGTGCAATTCATAGAGCTGCTGGAAAAGGTCTTTTAGAAGAATGTAAAACATTGGGCGGTTGCAAAACAGGTGAGGCAAAGATTACCAGGGGTTATAATCTTAAGGCACAATTTGTTATCCATACAGTTGGTCCTATTTGGCAAGGAGGCAACTCAGGGGAAGCGGAACTTTTGGCTTCTTGTTATAAAAAGTCCCTCGAACTGGCATTTTCACATAGAATCAAATCCATTGCCTTTCCCAATATATCTACAGGTGTATATCGTTTTCCCAAAGATGAAGCAGCCAAAGTAGCTATTTCTACAGCACAGGAATTTGTAGAAGAGCATCCTGAGATGGAGATCTATTTTTATTGTTTTGATCTGGAAAATTACAATATATACCAAAAGCTTATAGGATAGTATGCAAGGGGATGGGAAACATATAACATATCTTTTACGAGTGCTTTACGCACCCATCGCTATCATTGTGTCGCCCTGAGGGGCTTTTATTGTTTATATAATACAATCCTCTAAATCCTAAAATCCTTAAATCCTTGTTTCTAAAATTCAGTCCTAAAATCCTCGTTTCGAGTGCTTTACGCACCCATCACTATCATTGTGTCGCTCTGAGAGTTTTCAACTTTCTAAACCCTCTAATCCTTCTCAACCGAAGAAAATAGCAATTATCCTTTCAGAACAGCAGTAAATTGTTTGCGCATTATTTTCCCCCCACTCGCATTTTGCGATTCCCATAAAATAATATAAAGTCCGCGAGGGGCAAAAGTGCCATCCTGTTTGCAACCATTCCAATGAACAAATCCTGAAGCATTTACTAAAGAATAATCTGCAATTGTACAAATTTTACGGCCACTCAAATCAAAAATACGGCAGGAAATACGATTAGTTTCAGCAGGAAAATTGTAAGCAAGGGTGATTTTTTCGCCAGCTTTAGCATTACAGGGACTTCCAGATAGCGTAACTTTCCCTAAATCAGGAAGTTCTGTTTGGGGTAAAATACTATTTGGTAAACCAGGAGTCCCTCCTATTTCGTTATAACAATTTTGCCAGAAAACAGTGGAATCGCTCAAAACTCTTTCACGGGATATTCCTTTTAATATTTCCTCTCCAGTGTAAGATATAGAATCCAAAGTTGTCGATTCATTTTTCAAAACCAAAAGATCTCCAGAATTATTTAGAAATGTCCAACTCTCAGCTAAAATAACAGAACCTATTGGACAATCCGGATAGCGAATAAGTAATTCCTCTGGATATTGGCAGATAACATAATAGCCACTGTTTTCGGGCAAAGAAAAACGGATCTTGGAATTGGAACTATCTTCAATATAATAATCCCCTCGCTGTTTAATTCCACAGTAGAGCTCAATCCATTCCTGGTTATTGGTTTCGGGATTAGCCAAATATTCGTTGATATAAATTCCCTGTTCCATATCCGGATTTATAGGAATCAATAATATATTATTGGTAGAATCCGGATCGTCTGTTAAATTTAGCTTTATAATCAGAGGATAATTGTTACAGTAAAAAGCTAAATTAACCCACAATGAATCTAATGCAGGAATGGGAGAAATAATCTGCTGAGCCAGTAAATCATCATTTTGCATAACAGATAATTCTGCTGATATTAGAGGAGTGATGGAACTAAGATTTTTCAACCACAGATCTATTTCGGCAAAGCCATAATCATAATTAAAATTATATTGGCCAAAAGCATAATCGCAATGGCGCCGGTTTGGCAAGCCGGGAGTAGGATTTGCTTCTGCAATGAAATCTATTGCACAATTATTAGTATCCAAACCGTCAATAATTCTTGCCAGAGAATTACCTGCTATAACATCTGGTGCAAAATAAATTCCGGGATAATTAGTATCATCTATCAGTTGATTTGTATTAGGAGAATCGTAAAGCACAGTATCAGTATAAATTCCATCTGGACTAATATAACAGATACCATCTGTTTCACTACCACCATTTTGAAAACTAAAATTATAGATAAGTTGAGCATTAGGAACCGAGGAACCCCCTATCAATAAATAACGACCTGGTCTTAATTCAAAAAATGGAATAGTGTATTGAAGGGTAAAAGAAGCTCCTCCAGAGACAATTTTTGCCCCTTCCAGTTGTTCAGAACTATTGCCGTTATTAAAAAGTTCTATCCATTCAAAACCATCATCAGAACCAACTGGATCGTAACAAACCTCATTTATAACAATGGCAGCAGTCAAGGGAAAAAGATAAAGACAGCCACAAAGAAAGAGGAGACAGGTTTTTATCCTGTTCATACAGAAGAATTGTTGTTCCCGTTGTTCAATACCAAGGGTAAGGGTTGAATGTTCCAAATTTGATTAGCATATTCCATAATTGCTCTATCGCTGGAGAATCTCCCCATTTTAGATACATTTATTATAGCTTTTGTTATCCACTGTTCGCGGTTTTGATAAAGTGTATCAACTCTATCAAATGCATCCATAAAAGCACGAAAATCAACTAAGTTTAGATATAAGTCACCTTCTTCCATAAGTGATTTCCAGATAGGCAGAAAGAGACCTTTTTCGCCTTCCTCAAAGCTGCCATCTATCAAGGAATCAACTACTCTCTTCAGTTCAGGATCATTTTCATAATAACTATAGGGGTTATAACCGCTTTGTTGTAGATGTCTTACCTGCTCTGCATTCAAGCCAAAAATAAACATATTTTCAATTCCGATTTCTTCAGACATTTCGATATTGGCTCCATCCAAAGTTCCCAGGGTTAAAGCTCCGTTCAAAGCAAATTTCATATTTCCCGTTCCGCTGGCTTCGTAACCTGCAGTAGAAATTTGAATGGAAAGATCTGTTGCCGGAATAATCTTTTCTGCCAGAGAAACAGAATAATTTGGCAAGAAGACTACTTTCAAACGGTCTTTAACATCAGGATCTTTATTCACCACTTCCCCAATGTTATTTATCAATTTTATCAGTCGTTTAGCTAAATAATATCCGGGAGCCGCTTTTCCGGCAAAAATAACTGTATGCGGAACAAAATCACCTTGCGGATTATCTTTTATCTGAAAATAACGAGCAATCGCTCCTAACACATTCAATAATTGACGTTTATACTCATGCAATCGTTTTATCTGAGTATAAAAGAGAGAATTATCCTGCACTCTGATACCTGTTTCTCGGTAAATGTATTTACTTAAGTGATTTTTGTTGATCTGCTTCACTTCAGCAAAGGAAGTACGAAAGTCGTAATTATCTATATACTGTTCAATTTTACTAATTTCTTCCAAATTCCTAATCCAGCCGTTTCCTATATATTCTGTAATTAAACTGGCTAATTGAGGATTACAAGTATGCAGCCAAAGCCGAGGAGTGATACCATTCGTAATATTATGAAATTTATCAGGATACATTTCAGCAAGATCGGGGAAAATTCTCTCACATAGAATTTTGGTATGTAATTTGGCTACCCCATTCACTTTGTGTGCACTATGAATTGCTAACTGAGCCATCCTAATTGCTTTTCCATTAGTTTCTTCAATTATAGAGACATTACGCATTTTAACAATATCACCTGGATATAAGCGAATAACTTCTTCCATTACTACACTGTTTATTTGATAAATAAGTAATAGATGACGCGGCAGTAATTCCTCAAAAAGAGAAATGCTCCATTTTTCTAAAGCTTCAGGTAAAATTGTGTGGTTTGTAAAAGAAAAACAACGCTTTGTAATCTCCCAGGCAGAATCAAAACTGAGACGATCCTCATCAATCAAAATACGCATCATTTCAGGAATGGCAAGAGCTGGATGAGTGTCATTTAACTGAATAGCAATCTTTTCTGGAAGGTCCGTAAAGCTATTATGATCCCTTTTCCAATGTGAAAAAATATCCTGGAGCGTAGCAGAAACAAAAAAATACTCCTGCTGCAAACGTAACACCTTACCTAAATGAACATTATCATTGGGATAGAGCACTTTGCTGATGTTCTCGGAAATGGTTTTCTTCTCCACCGCTTTTACATAATCCCCACTATTAAAATATTCCAAATCAAATTCATCACTGCTGGTTGCTTGCCAAAGACGTAAATTATTTACATTATCTACTTCATAACCAGGAACAGGAATATCCCAAGCAACAGCCATAACATCTTCTGTATCAACCCAATGATATTCAATTCTGCCATCAGGAAGGGTCTGCGTAATAACTTTGCCTCCAAAACGAACTCGGTATGTGAGTTCCGGACGATTTATTTCCCATGGGCAACCATTTTTTCGCCAGTGGTCTGGTTCTTCAACTTGATAACCCTGAACAATTTGCTGTTTGAATATGCCAAAATCATAACGAATTCCATAACCATAAGCAGGAAAAGCTTGGGTGGCTAAAGAATCCATAAAACAGGCAGCTAAACGTCCTAAACCTCCATTTCCTAAACCCATGTCCGGTTCCAATTCAATTATATCTTCCAAGCGGTAACCCATCTGCTTTAACATATCGTAAACTTCGTTGTACACTTCCAGATTTATTAAACTGTTGGTTAGCATTCGCCCCAGCAAGAATTCCATTGAAAGATAATAGACTTTCTTCACATCCTGCTTTCGATATTCATATTGAGTGCGTAACCATCTCTCAATTAATAGATCGCGTAAACTGAGAGCCAAAGCATAATATATATCCCAATTTCTAACAGTGGTTGTATCTTTTATTAATGAATATTCCAGATGATTTAGAAATAAGGCCTTTATCTCACTTCCACATTCCTCTGCTCGATCTGAAAAGAATATGGAATGATAGTCATTTTTTTGTATTAAACCTTCTTTCATTAGTTGTTCCCTAGCTTTATATGTATAGATTTTAATCCAAATGCTGCATTAAGATTTGTTGTCAAGAAAAAAGTGCAGAATCTCTTTGCCGAGTAAAGGAAAAAAGTACCCCCCTTTTTTATTAAGTTCAGTTCCTAAGAAAAAAGTTATATTCTGTTTCTACAATGCATCAGAAATTTCCCGCTAACCAAAAAATCCCAATAATGTAACCACATAGTTTATAGACATTTTCAGCAACTGAATCATTGAATAAAATTATCCTAAAAACAAGCAAGCTCAAAGTCTGCTGATTAACTTCAGTTTATTTGCCAAGCAAGAACAGGTTAGCTCATTTTTCTCCGAACTTTAAAATTATGGATTGATATTAAGTACTTTCCTAATATATCTATCTGTCATCAGGTATTTATTACTTTTGGATAAACTGTCTATCGGCTTCGACTTCAACTACTCGCTCTTAATGGAAAGCGTTAATCAAGTGTTAATCTAGCCTTAATCAAGCGTTAATTATTAACGCTTGATTAAGGCCTGTTAAACGATAGATTAATGGCCTCGAGCAAGGATAATAGGAGACAAAATTATTGGGATTTTATTACAAAATTGATTGTTACAGTTGGTATAATGCAGTTTCAAGAGGGGAATTATCGTGATATTTTTATATTGTTACTTTAATCTTTCCAATTGTAATTGATGCTTATTTGTGTCTTATAGGAATAAAAACTATAGAGGGGATAATTTTTAACTATACTAGCCAAATCTTGTTCACTTCAGATCTAATGTTTTAATTTGCAGCGCAATCTGCAGGAGTCTTTTTTTTATTGATAATTGCTTATTAAATAAAAGAGCCTCTCCTGGATTGAGAGGCCCATTCTTGTTATATGATTTATTGTGAAATTAATACATATCACCCATACCTGGATTGGGCATTGGAACTGCAGGTTCTGGTTCTTTGATATCGGTAATTGTGCATTCAGTAGTCAACATCAAACCAGCTATGGAAGCTGCATTTTGGATAGCAGAACGCACAACCTTGGCAGGATCAATAATTCCGGCTTTGAAGAGGTCTTCATATTCACCGTTCGCAGCATTAAATCCCATATGGATATCGCGGAAACCTTTTAGTTTTTCAACTACCACGGCACCTTCTTCTCCAGCATTAGCAGCAATTTGATATGCGGGTTTTTCTAACGCTTTAGAAAGAATATCCACTGCCATTTTCTCTTCAAAAGAGAGCCCTTTCATTTGCTTAAGGGCTTTTGCAGCATGAATTAAAGTAACTCCACCACCGGGAACAATTCCTTCTTCAACTGCAGCCCGGGTAGCATGTAAAGCATCATCAACACGAGCTTTTTTCTCTTTCATTTCAGTTTCGGTAGCTGCTCCGATTCTAAGAACGGCTACTCCACTGGAAAGCTTGGCAAGACGTTCCTGAAGTTTTTCTTTATCGTAATCGGAGGTAGTCTCTTCGATCTGAGCTTTTATTTGTTTAATTCTGGCTTGAACATCTTCAGGATCACCAGCACCTTCACGGATAGTGGTATTTTCTTTATCCACAATTATCTTCTTGGCACGCCCTAAATCACTCATTGTAGCGCTATCAAGTTTTCTGCCCATCTCTTCAGAAATAAGAGTTGCTCCAGTAAGAACTGCGATATCTTCCAACATAGCTTTTCTGCGATCTCCAAAACCAGGAGCTTTAACCGCTACCACATTCAGAATTCCGCGCAGTTTATTAACTACTAAAGTAGCAAGAGCTTCACCTTCAATATCCTCTGCAATGATCAATAAGGGACGGCCATTCTGAGAAACTTCCTGCAAAATAGGCAGCAATTCCTTGAGCCCACTGATCTTTTTATCGTAAATCAGAATAAAGGGATCTTCCAACTCGGCAATCATCTTTTCTGCATTAGTGACAAAATAGGGTGAAATATAACCACGATCAAATTGCATTCCTTCTACTTTTTCCAAGCCAGTATCAATAGATTTTGCTTCTTCAATATTGATGATTCCTTCTCTACCAACACTATCCATAGCTTCAGCAATAAGAGCTCCAATCTCAGGATCATTATTAGCAGAAATAGCCGCAATCTGAGCAATTTCTTCGCTACTTTTAATCTCTTTGCTATATTCTTTAATCTTATCCACTATAACCTTAGTTGCCTTTTCTAGACCACGCTTCAAATACATTGGATTAACGCCGGCGGTTACATGTTTTAAACCTTCTTCAATAATAGCTTGCGCCAAAATTGTAGCTGTGGTTGTTCCATCACCAGCAGTGTCATGAGTCTTTTCAGCAACTTCTTTACAAAGCTGAGCACCCATGTTTTCAAATTCATCTTCCAGCTCAATTTCTTTGGCAATGGTCACTCCGTCATTGGTAATTGTAGGAGAGCCATATTTTCTATCCAATACAACATTTCTACCCTTCGGACCAAGGGTAACTTTTACGGCATCAGCCAGTTTATCCACACCGCTTTTTAAACTTGTGCGAGCACTATGTGCATATTGCATTTGTTTTGCCATCTTGTTTTCCTCCATAATATTAATTATTTTGTTTTCGTTTTCTTAGCAGTCAATTCATTTGAGTGCTAATATTATTATAGTCAGAAAACTGTCAAGCGCAAATTTATTTTTTTATGCTCTCCCCTATTCTTTACTTACACCTAAATGGTCTAACTACTCTTTTTTATTACAAGAAATAGGGATATTAGAGAGTTGTGCTAAAACTGCTGCTCATTTTTTCTTTCATTTTTGCCCGAAATTTACTTAAAGAACTCATCCCTCAAAACTATCCTCAGGCAAGATAATATTAGTTAATTACACTTTTCCACAATTGGAAGTAACTAAACATAGCAAGGAACCTAATTGTTTAGCGATACTATGAATTGCTAATCTTCCATTTTTCAGAGATAAAATAAAAGATGCGTAAAAAAACTACGCACC
>Ga0208458_1000788_pt1 | contig 30252 bp, 29 predicted proteins | sample AD_UKC085_MetaG_FD_184432 | JGI IMG/M metagenome (GOLD analysis project Ga0208458, IMG submission 184432) | Active sludge microbial communities of municipal wastewater-treating anaerobic digesters from USA - AD_UKC085_MetaG (SPAdes) (version 2) | ecosystem: Engineered > Bioreactor > Anaerobic >... | reverse complement strand
GTGGCCCGGGTTCACCGGCGCCGTCGGCCACTTCCGCATCGGCCCGCCGCAACTGGCCACCAACGCGCTGCGCGTCGGGGAACCCGTTAACCTCACGGTGACCCTGACGAATTACGGCGACGCTCCGCTGGCCCGGGTGACCCCGCCGCCGCCGCCCCAAACGCGGGACTGGCAGGTGTTCGCCACCGCCGACTTCGCCCCCGTCCAACCCATCGGCCCGCCGCCGCCGTCCGCGCCGCCCCCCGCCGGCGCGCCGCCGCCAGCCCCGGAGCTTCACGGCGTGCTGACCTTCAGCTATATCCTCATCCCGCTGACCGAGACCGCGGCCACCACCCCGCCGATTCCCTTCAGCTATTACGATCCCCGCCGCGGTGCTTACGCCGACCTCACGATTCCGGCGATTCCCGTCAAGGTTAAAGCCGGCGCGACCCCCGGCGATTATGCAAGCCTGGCCAGGGCCGCGGCGATGGAGGCCGACCCGGAAAAGGGGCCTGAATTGAGCCGCCTGGCCGCCGTGCGCGGTCGGACGGTGTCGAGCCTGACGCCGCCGCAGCAACGGGCCTGGTTTCCCCTGGTGCAACTGGCGCCCGCCGCGGCCTTCCTCGGCATCTGGGGCTGGGACCGCCGCCGCCGCTATCAGGAAGCCCACCCGGACGTCGTGCGCCGCCGCCGCGCCCGGCGGGCGCTGCGACGCCAACGGCGCCTCCTGCGGCGGGCGGCACGGGCGGGGGATGCGCCCCGGTTTGCGGCGGCGGCGGTCAACGCCCTGCGGGCCGCGTGCGCGCCGCATTACCCGGCGGAGCCGCGGGCGCTGGTGGGGGGCGACGTGCTGCCGCTGCTGCCCGCCACGGGGCCTTCGAACCGGGCGGGCGAGGTGGTGCGCCGCTTCTTTGCCGCCACCGATGCCGCCCGCTTCAGCCCCAATCCCGCGAGCGTGGCGGAATTGCTTTCGTTGCAGCCGGAACTGGAGCAGGTGCTCGCCGCGCTTGAGGAAAAGCTATGACGCGCCGCCCCGCCTTCCCACGCCGCGCGCGGTTCGTCCTGCTGCTTGCCGGGCTGCTGGCGGGATGGCCGCTCCGGGCCGCCCCATCGCCGGAAGCCCTTTTCCAGGCGGGCGTCAGCGCCTACCGCGCGGCTGACTATGCGCGCGCGGCGGAGGCCTTCCGCCAATCCGCCGCCCGGCAGCCCGCCGCCGGGACGCTGCTGAACCTGGGCAACGCCGAATGGCAGCGCCGCCAGACCGGCGCGGCCATCCTGGCCTGGGAACAGGCGCAATGGCTGCATCCGTTCGACCCGGCGGCGCGCCAGAACCTGCGCTACGCGCGCAAGGCGGCCCAGCTCGAAGCGCCCGAACTGGCGTGGTACGAGGTCATTTCCACCTGGCTGCCGGTGGCATGGTGGGCTTGGCTGGCCGGCGGCAGCTTTTGGCTGGCCATCAGCGCGGCGATGCTGCCCGGCGTGTTCCGGCGGCGCAAAGCCACCTGGCACCAGGCCGTCGCCGCCTTCGGCTTCATGGTCTTTCTGCTCTGTGTCCCGGCGTATATCGGCGTCCAGACCCGCTCCCGGCTGGGCTTCATCCTGCCGCCCGACACCCCGCTCCGGCTCACCCCCACGCACGAGGCTCAAACGGTGACGCGCCTGGCCGCCGGGGAACCCGCCCGCTGCCTGCGCACCCGCGGCCGCTTCGTGCTCATCCGCGCCAGCCGCACCCTGGGCTGGGTGGAGCAGGCGCACCTCGGGCGGATCTGCCCCGCGTCCGACTGACGCGCTCCCGGCCGCGCCCCGCCGCGCCCGCCCTCCCCGGCGGCGCCAAATCCGGCCGGGTCAGGAGAAAAGCGAAGCGGACGTCGGCTCAGTAGCGGTCCACATCCCGGCGGATCCACCGCGCGTGCATATCGAGGTAAATCTGGTTGCGCCCGCCATTGTGCGCCGACCAGCCCCGGGCGGGAGGCTCACTGGCGCCGACGCTCCATTGGCCTCTAAACCCCGCCCACCACGACCTTTCGAAGAAGGGGCTCATCAGCCATTCTTCATCCGACACACTGCCCCCTTTGGCGCGGGCCACGCTCTCCGGATCACGGCCGCGGAGGTAGCGGCCGGCGGCGGGATTGCGCTCCGCGAGCTTGTCGCTGATGTAGTTGGCCCACCCGCGCTCCGGGGCGTTGGTGCCGTCCTGGCGCCACGGGCTGAAGAAGTGGCTTTGCCACTGGTTGGAGAGCGCCAGGGGCACCGGGGGGCTGAGCCAGACTTTCACGTTCGGAGCATACGCATGCAGCGGCGGCATGAACGAGCCCATGGAGTTGTAGTTCTTGCCGCTGGTATTGATGGGCGGCGTAAACTGCATGTCGGAGTCCGGCACAAAGGGCATCTTTTGCCCGTAGTCGCCCAGGTACATCGTGGTCGCCAGGGCGATCTGGTGCAGGTTCGATAAGCAGGCCGAACGCGGCGAGGCCTGCCTGGCCTTGCCCAAAGCCGGCAACAGCAGCGCGGCCAGGATCGAAATGATGGCAATGACCACCAGCAATTCAATCAAGGTAAACGCGCCAACCCAGAGCCGCCGTGAGTTGGCGCGCATGGAGCGGAACCGAAAACGCCGCGGGTTCAGTTGGCCGCCGCGGACACCGGCAGCCGCCGATAAACCTCGTCGAACACCTCGCCGTGGTCGTTAACCGCCAGAACATGGCAGCTTTCCGGGTAAAGCGTCACCACGTAAAGATGCCGAATCCCATCCGAGCGCGCGATGTACCACCGGGGCTTGGTCTTGTCGGGTTGGCGGAGGCGCACTCCCCAGGCGCCGTCGCCGAGATACACGATGCCGGTGGGATCAATCTTCCCATCCCGAATCGGGTAGGTGCGCTTGTTGGAATGATCATGATGCTCGAAAGCCACGGTGACGCCCGCCTCTTCGAACAGCGGGCACCAGGAGCGGCGGATCATCTGGGTGTGTTCGGAGCTCTGGCCGGTGGCATCGGACCGGATGGAAGGATAGGCCGGGATATGGTAAACGGGAATAATATGCGGCATCGTGCGGCGCTTGGCCAGCTCATGCCGCAGCCAGTCGGTCTGGGCGCCTTCGATGGGATGGGTGATGCTCGAGTCCAGCAGGAACAGGCTCAGGTAATTGCCAAAATCCAGGCACGCATACCCGCGTTCTCCCGGCAAGGGAAAAAGGGCGTAAAAGCCTTGCGCGTTGGTGGGGCTTTGGTCCCAGGACCCGACCACCTCGTGGTTCCCAATGGTGACCAGCAGGGGAACCAGCCGCCCGTCCGAAGCGCGCGCATTCGTCTTCCAGGAATCAAAATAATCATCCCATCGCTCCATCCGCTCCGGGGACTTGCCACCGCAGGAGTAGGCCAGGTCTCCGCCAATAACCACAAAGGCTGGATCGAACTTGCCCGCCAGCCGGTTCATCGTATCCATCCAGTTGCGCTCGTGGTAAGCGTCGCCCCCGTTGACAAAGCGAACCGGGGAAACCAGCGTGGCCGGCAGCGTGCGGAACCGGAAGGTCTTTTCCCCGGGCAAAAAGCAAAACTCGTAATCCGACCGGGGCGTCAGGCCCGTGAGTTCCACGGTGTGAATCGTGCGCTTGGACTTGGGAAAAGGATGGCTCTCCCCTTGCACCTTGATCCAGTCCCCGGCTCCGCTGGCGCGGTAATAGGCTTCGGCCCGGGCTTCGCCCACCGTTTGCCAGTGGATGATCATGGTCCGGGCCGGATCGCGTTTCCAGGTCAGAAACAAGGCCGGGGGATCATAAAGTTCATTTGGCCCAGCCAGGACCGTGACGGCTGAAAATGCCACCGTCAGGGCCAACCACCATCGCACTACACAGGAAGCTAGCATAGGCGGGCAGTTTGCCTTTGCCGCCTCCCGGCGTCAACCCTCCAGCCAAAAATATCTCGACTCTTTGAAAATGTCCCTTATTGGACCCGACGCGGAAACAACAACACCACGGGACATTTTCTCCTGAGCTCTTAAGGGGACATTGCTAAAGAGTTTTGACCCCCTTTGAGAAGCCTAAAAAAGTGTTCACGATCTCCCGGCCTAACCACAACAGGCGTCGAGAATGCGGTTGACAGGTGGAATGGGGTGAGGCAGCCTACCCTTGGGTCGAAGGGAAGAACGGTTGACCACGCGGCCGAGAACCAAAATCCAAGCCCACAGACGCCACTTGGACGCCGGGGGGCCCAGCCGATACCAACGACGCTTCCGCCGCGCACCCATGAGCTATTGATGAAAAACTTATGAAACGGACTTCCATCCTCACCCGCGTGGTTGCGGCGACAGCTTTCACGCCGAGCGCGCACTTCCGCGGCTTCGAATATTCGTGCATCATGCTCTATCTGGTCGCCGGCTAATCCCGCCTCCCCACCTTGCCGCTATCCCCTGAAACCGTTGGAAAACCTCTGAATAGGAGATCTGCATGAAGTCCCTTGATGTAACCGTTGCGCAAATCAACTGTCGCCGCTGGCGGCGGCGGGGCTTTACTTTGATCGAGTTGCTGGTGGTCATCGCCATTATCGCCATCCTGGCGGCGTTGCTGCTGCCCACGCTGGGCCGTGCAAAAAACACCGCCAAGGGCATAGCGAACCTCAACAATCTGCGGCAAATCGGCATCGCCAACCAGATGTACCTCGACGACAGCAACGGGTTTTTTGCCCATCACGAAGGCTATTACTACCAGGGGGCAATCATTGATCGCCAGGAGGGAAAGAACTTGGGATTGACTAAAGCGGTCAAAACTCACTGGCCCGACCAAATGGTCTGCTACGCGCCCCAGCCCAAGGTGTTCCTGAGTCCATTTCTGACTACCGAGCAAATTGCCAGCGAGGATTTTTCCCGGCCGTTCGGCATTGACGGGTATCGGCAGTACATTTACGGCGGTTACGGTTACAACCTGCACTACCTGGGGTATGCCACCGGCGAGCATGGGAAGCCCGGATATAGCGCCCGGCTGGGCGCCGACATCCGTCATCCGAGCAGTACGGTGTTCGTGGGGGATACCGCCGGCTCGAAATCGCACCGCGGTGTTTATACCGGCAAGCCCGAGGCGCCTTACGCGCTCGATCCGCCGCTGCCTTCCTTGAATCTGGGCGCAAAACTTACCGGATATTACGAAGGCGACGACGGCATGATCGAAACCCCCAGCCCCGGTCCGTACGACTGGCAGGTGCGCGCCTATCCCGCCCCGCGCAACAACGGCAAACCTGGGTTCGTCTTTGTTGATACCCACGCCGAGGGCATGGGGATCCAGAAAATTGACGACTCCAACGGCGATGGCGTACGGGACAACGGCAACTGGAACGGTCTGCACGATCCATTTAACCGCTGACCCGCAAGGCAGCACAAACCTGCCGCTGGTGGCGTGCACCAGATGGTCTTTGTCTCTGACCGTTTTGGCGGGCGGTTGCGCGCTGGCGTCTTTGCTTCTCCGAGGAACACGGTCTGCGCCCGCCCCCGCCGCCCCCTGACGCGGAAACAACCACACCACGGGACATTTTCTCCGAGTTCTTAAGGGGACATTTCTAAAGAGTTCTGACCCCCTCCAGCCAAAAAATATCCGGCCGGGGATCGGTACAAAGCAGAAAAGGCATCCTTGCGGATGCCTTTTCGCTTTGCTCCAGGGAGCTAAATTACCAGGTTGGAATTACGGCAGCATGATGCGGTTGCAGTTCAATCCTGCAGACGCGCCATTCGCCAGCGGGAACTTGGTCGAAGTCCGGCCGCCGGTGTCGCTCGAATTCTTCAACGCTTCCTGCAGACGCGCGCGGTTGAATCCCTGCACGCTGCCGTCCGCCATCCCGACGTTGCCCTGCTTGGAATGCATATTGTCCATCCAGGCCGGCCCCATATTCGCGGTGAAATTGGTGCCGAGGGAAATCTTCGGAGTCCCCGTCGCCGGAGCTGCCAGGTACGCCACGGTCGGCGGATTGGCATTCCCGCCCAGGTTATGGTCGCCGGTCAGGAACATTTGCGGCTGGGTTTCCGTCGCGTCCACACCCACAAAATAGCTGATATTCAGGTCGTTGGTGTAGGGAATCTGGCTGACAGTGGTCGAGCTGACGCCCGTCGAATCCGCAAAGCTGGTGGCCGCCTGCCGAACCGAGGTCTCATACTCCGCCGGGCAGAAGAGCACTTTCGGCGTGCTCAACTCGTTCGAGCAAGCCAGGAATATCTTGGCGGCGCCGTGGCTGCCAAGCTGCGTGGTGCCAAGGACGCGGGCGAAGGTTTCCACGTCTTCCGAAGCGCCGCCCATCGCGCCGGCGAGCCCCATCGGCATGGCGCCGTCGTTATCAATCGCGAAGGTGCGCATGGCCAGGCCAACCTGCTTGAGGTTGTTGGTGCAACTGACGCGGAGCGCCCGCGATTTCGCGCGCGCAAGCGCGGGCAGCAAGAGAGCCGCCAGAATGGCGATGATGGCAATTACGACTAACAACTCGATAAGAGTGAAAGCCCCGATCTTTTTGCGTAGGTTCTTCATAAACTTTGCTATATTATTTTATTGGTTCTCTGGCAAACAGACCGCGAACTTTACTCTTATTGTCCACGCTGTCAACCCGGTTTCGCCAATTATTTAGCAACCCCGGTGCCAGCCCCTATTTTCTTCAAAAACCTAAGAAATCCGCAACCCGACCCGGCAAAATGCGCGAGATTTTCACGCATCTTGCGTGAGGCTCACGCCCCTCGCTGAATCTTTGACCGGCGGAGGCGTGGATATTTTTGCCCCCCAACTTCGCTCCGCAGCCGGCTCGGGCACGCAAACCCCGGACGGGATCGGCCGGATAAGTCCGTGCTCCTTCAAACCCGACCTCCCGGAAGAGCCTCATCCCTCAAGCGCAGGGTTGACAGATGACGCCGCCGCCGTCTATTTAGGGCAGGCGCCGCCGCATGACGTATGGACAGCAACCCGATTCTCAAATCCTTTCCCTGGACCACAACCATCCTGGCCGCCACGGTGGTCATCCTTGCGGCCCTGGCGTTGTTCGCCTATCTCAAGACCATGCGGAGCGTGCGGGAAACGGTGGACCAAGCGGGCCGCACTGCCGCCGAGGTCGCGCGAAACTTCCAAACCGGCCGGATCACCCAGACCTTCCGTGAGAGCATCCCCCAAATCACCGCCACCCACGGCGACGTGCTCGAACTCGCCGTCTTCCGCGCCGAGGAGACTTTCAAACGCACCGACGAACGGCGGATAGGCTGGGGGTGGGTGTACCTGGGAACTACCGTCGCCGAGATTCGCGTGCCGGTATCCTTTCGCTATCATCTGCGGCTTTCCGATCCCTGGCGCCTGGCGGCGCGCGGACAGCTTTGCGTGGTCCTGGCTCCCCCCATCCGCCCCAGCCTGCCGCCCGCCATCCACACCGATGAAATGGAACGGCGGGCCGAAAGCGGCTGGGCGCGTTTTGACAAAAACGAACAACTCGAGGCGCTGCAACGAAGCCTGACGCCCGCCCTGGAGCAACGAGCCGGCGATACCAATCACCTGGCGCTCGTCCGCGAGGCCTGCCGCCATTCCGTCGCCGAGTTCGTAAAAAAATGGCTCCTGCACGAAAAGCAATGGCAGCCAGACCGGTTCACCTCGATTGTCGTCCTGTTTCCCGATGAGGCGGACGCCGCCACGGACACGGACCTGCTGCGCTTCCGCCACGAACCAACCCTCCGCCTCAAGTAGCGCTCCCCAGCCGCGCCAAACCCATCGCTCCGGCACCCCACCTTCAATCCCCTCCGCACCCGCGCCGCATAAAAGTGTCCACTTTTTGGACACTCCCGCCGCCCAAACCCACTTACCCCTTGATTTTACGCTATTTAATGGCTGCCAACCCGCCGTGTACAAGGGGTGTACAAGGGATGCTCACCGGATGTTCATCGAATTTTCCGATGTTCACCCGATGAGCATCCCTTGTACACCCCTTGTACACGGCGGGTTGGCAGGGGGGATGGAGGGGGTTGGCGGGGGATGGTGGCTTTCGCGGGGTTGGCGGGGGCGAAGCAGGTTGGCGCCGGGCGCGGGCGGAATAAGCGGCGGGATTCTGGGAGGGGGTGGGCGGCGGGAGGAGGTTGTTTTGGCGGTTTTCGGCGGCGTTGCGGGCGGGCGGGGGCGTGAAGTCCGGGGAAGGGTGCGCTTTTTCCCTTTTTATTTCGTTTAGAAAGTGATTTTCTAGCGAGGTGCCGTCTGTTAGCTTTTGGATTGCGTATGAATAAACCGTGCCAGTTTACCCGTCGGGATTTCCTGCGAACCTCCCTGGTGGCGTCCGCCGCCATCAGCCTGGTGCCGCGCCATGTTTTGGGCGGGCCGGGAGTGACCCCGCCGAGCGAGATATTGACCAAAGCCGTCATCGGGGTGGGCTCGATGGGGCGGGCCCACTTGAGCTCGATTAACCCCACCGCCAAGCTGCTGGCCGTCTGCGATGTGGACGCGAAGCACCTGCAAGCCGCCCTGAGCAAGTGCGGGCCGGAGGTGAAAGGATACCGGGATTTCCGCGAAGTGCTGGCGCGGAAGGATATTGATATTGTGCATATCCCCACGCCGCCGCACTGGCACGCGCTGATTTCGATCGCGGCGGCCAAGGCGGGCAAGGATATCTGGTGCGAGAAGCCGCTGTCGCGCACGATTGGCGAGGGGGAGGCGGTCAAAGCGGCCATGGCGAAGTACCGGCGCATTTTCCGGCTTAATACCTGGTTCCGGTTCGAGGGCGCTTTTTATGGCGTGGGCGTGCCGGTGCGCCTGATCAAAAAGGCCGTGCAGAACGGGTTGTTCGGCTGGCCGCTCAAGGTGACGCTGGGCGGCCCGACGGGTTTTGATTGGAAGCAGAACGAGTGGTGCGGGCGCACGGATTTGACGCCCCAACCCGTGCCGCCGGAGCTGGATTATGATTTTTGGCTGGGGCCGGCGCCGAAGAAGCCCTATCACCCCCACCGTGTGCATGGCACCTTCCGCGGTTATTGGGATTATGACGGCGGCGGCCTGGGCGACATGGGCCAGCATTACCTTGATCCGGTGCAGTACCTGCTCGACAAGGACAATGAAAGCCCCGTCCGGATCGAGGCGGATACCGATCCGCAAGATCCGGATGCGGTGCAGCCGTGGCGGCGGATCTCGATCCGCTATGCCGATGGGTGCGAAATCATCTTTGACGGGGAGAACAAGGACAAGGAGGCGGCCTTCATCGCCGGGCCCGAGGGCAAGCTGTTCCGGGATTTTGAGTCCGACATCCCGAACTTGCGCGCCAAAATCCAGTCCCTGCCCGACCCGGAGCCGCAGCTTACGGATTTCATCCAGGCGGTGAAGACGCGCCAGAAGTTCGCCTTGAACGAAGTCAACGGCCATCGCTCCTGCACGCTGGTCAACCTGGCCAAGATTGCGGTTCAGACCGGGCGCGTGCTGCATTTTGACCCGAAAAAGCAGCGGTTCATCCATGACCAACAGGCCAACGCCCTGATTCACCAGCCGATGCGCAAGCCATGGAAGCTGCGGGTGTAACGGCCGGGAGCGGGCGCCCGGCGCCTGGCGCGCGCACGCAAACGGCGAAGCCGCCCGGGGCGGACGCCAGCAGCCGCCGGCCATGCGATTCCTGACCCGGCCGCGCATTCAATGGGCGGGCGGGGGATTGGCGGCCTGGCTGGCGCTGGCGGCGCCGGCGCCGGGGCGGGCCGCGGCGGCGCTGGACGTGGTGCGGACGACGAAAGCCGCGCCGGCGGGTTTTGTGGAAATCGGCGGGGTGGAGGCGGGGGCATTCAACCCGGCAATCTGGCAGGCGGGCACGCTCCATTGGGTGCCGGATTTGCGCTCGCCGCTGCTGGCACCGCGGAGCGGGAAGTTTCGCAACATCTACGCGCCCTCGGCGGTGGAAACGCCCGGCGGGTATCGCCTTTTTTATGGCGCCTGGGACGGCCTGCCGACCGGCAATGACTGCATTTACAGCGCCACGACGGACGCGAATTTCCAGAAGTTTTCCCACCGGCGGGCGATTATCGTGCCGGGCGGCTACGTGCATGTGTGCAACGTGAACGCGCTGGGGCTTGACGGGGGCGGCTTTGAGCTGCTGGCCACGGTGTACCCGGTGCGGGAACGGAACAAGCCGGGCTTCTTCCGCAGCGATGCCACCGGCACGAATTGGAACGGCGGCCGCGGCGAGCCTTACACGGTGCGGGCGCGGGATATCATCGCGATGGACGGCTACGCCTACCCCAACGCGGACATCAATGGCATGAATGTCCTGCTGCGGGAAGACGGCGCGCGGCGGCTTTACTTTGGCGATTTCCGGGGCGGGGGCGGCACTTTCCGGGCCACGAGCCGGGACGGTCGCAATTACACTTTCGAGGCCAAAGTGCTGGCCGGGCCGGGGTTGGTGAACGACGTGAAGAAGTTCCGGGTCGGCGCGGATTGTTATTACCTGATGGGGCTGCATGAAAACCGGCGGCGTTTGTGGCAGACGATCTCGACGAATGGCCTGGCGTTTCCGCCGGCCCGCGAGTTGCTGGCCCATCTCGATGCGGCCGACGCCTATATCGTGGCGCTGGGCTGGGTGACGCGCGGGGCGCAGGAGTCGCCCGGGCGGCGGCTGCTCGGAGTCCTGTATGGCGCCGGGCCGGTCTCGGCGCTGGACCAGAACCGCATCTACGCGCGGTGGCTGCAAAAGCGCGTGGATTTTGTGGCCCGCGACGGAACCCGGATTTCGGGAACCCGGGCGCTCGGCCCCGGGCAGCAGCTCCTGGACTTTGCGGGCTCTCCGGCCCGCCGCGGCCGGTTCGAGCTTTATGCCGAGGACGGCGTGACGCGGCTGGGCGTTTCCCCCGAGTTCGACGTCCAGAGCGGACAAGTTTTCCATCTCCGGTGAGCGGGCGGGCGGTCCGCCACCCGCCCGGGCCGGACGCCGGGCTGGCGCCCGGGCGCGCGCGCCGCCGGGGGCGGAGGGAACGGGGGCGGCGGCGCCGGGCAAAGCGGGCCGGCGCGGGGACGCCCGCCGGCGCAGAATTAGGATTGCGCGCGGCCCCGCTTTTGTGCAGAGTTTTGCCGAAAATCGGAATGAGCCCGATAAAGAAAAAGGCCGTTCGAGCCGCGGTGGTGATCGCGTTGTGCGCCGCCGCCGCCACGGTTTGGTTTGCCGGGGGCGCGGACCCGTTTGCCGCGACGCCCCCCGCGCCGGCCCACCTGCCCACGGTCGCCCGCCCGCCCGCTCCGCAGCCGGCGCTGGACGCGGCGGGGGATGCGTATCTCGACACGACGCCGCCGCGGCGGATGGTGGGGCTGGATTTGATCCGGAACGGGTGGACGTATAATTGCATGGAATGCCACCGGCTCTTTCCGGCGAAATGGCACTATGACCGGCCGATGGCCGAGCATCAGGACATCCGGCTCGAGCACGGCAATAACCGTTTCTGCCTCAATTGCCATCACCCGACCAACCGCAATGCTTTCGTGGACTACGACGGCGGGGAAATTGCCGCGGCGGACGTGGCGCTGCTCTGCGGCAAGTGCCACGGCACGATCTACCGCGACTGGGAGGCGGGCGTGCATGGCCGGGTGAGCGGCTTTTGGAAGGCGGATTTGGGCGGCAAGACCCGGCTGCGCTGCATCCAGTGCCACGACCCGCACCATCCGAAATTTGAGGCGATGAAACCGCTGCCGCCGCTGCGCTACCCGGCGCGCGGAGCCCATCCGCCGGTCCACCGCGCCGCGGAGCCGGACGCGCGGGTGGCGCCCGCCAGGCCGGAAGCGCGCGGGCCGAAAACCGGGGCGGCGCCCGCCGCCGCGGCCGCCGCCGGCCTCCGGCGCGTTGAAACCGTGTCATGAACTCCGATCCGCAAAACGAAGTCAGCCCGCAGACCCTCGAACGGGTGTACCAGCCGTTGACGCGCCGCTCCTTCCTGAAAGGCGCGGCGGGGGCGGCGGCGGGGCTGGTCGGACTGGGCGCGGCGCTGAGCCCGCTGCTGGAATTGGAGCGCGGCGAGCTGACGCTCGACGAACTCCTGCAGAAGCGCTACCTTGAACTGACGCCGGAGGAGCTGCAGCGCATCCTCAAGGCGCTGGAGGACAAATGCGAGCGGGAACGGGGCGTGCGCCCGACCCTGCTGGATCGGAAACCGCTGCCCGGGGTGGAGTTTGGCTACGCGCTGAACCTGACCCGCTGCATCGGTTGCCGCAAGTGCGCCTACGCCTGCCTCAAGGAAAACAACCAGTCCCGCGAGTCCGCCGATGACATCGAGATGTCCTACATCCGCGTGCTGGAGCTGGAGAAGGGGGCGATCAACCTGGAAACCTCCTCGCTGTATTACCATCCGGCGACGGTGCCGGAGCCGGGCAAGTACTACATGCCGGTGCAATGCCAGCAGTGCCGGCAGTCGCCCTGCACCAAGGTTTGCCCGGTGCGGGCCACCTGGCCGGAGCCGGACGGCGTGATCGTGGTGGACTATAACTGGTGCATCGGGTGCCGCTATTGCATGGCCGCCTGCCCCTACGACGCGCGGCGGTTCAACTACAAAAAGCCCACCCTGCCGCCGGCGGAAATCAACCCGCGGCAGAACTACCTCAGCAACCGCCTCCGCCGGCAGGGCGTGGTCGAGAAATGCACCTTCTGCCTGCAGCGCTCGCGCGCGGGCAAGTATCCCGCGTGCCTGGAGGTCTGCCCGACCGGGGCCCGCGTCTTTGGCAACCTGAACGACCCGCAGAGCGAGATCCGCTACGTGCTGGACCACAAGCGCGTCTATATCCTCAAGGAAGAGGTCGGCACGCTGCCGCGCTTTTACTACTTCTTCGACAAATGAAGGACTACCTGACATTCCTGTGGCGCGCCGGGCGGGTCTCCTTCCAGGGCGGCGCGAAGTTCTACCTGTGGATGACGCTGCTGACGGTGCTGGTGCTGGTGGGGCTGCACGCCTGGGCGCGGCAATTCGTGCTGGGGCTGGAAACGACCGGCCTGACCAACCCGGTGAGCTGGGGCGCTTATATTGCCAACTTCACCTTCCTCGTCGGCGTGGCCGCGGCGGCGGTGATGCTGGTCATCCCCGCCTACATCTACAAAAAGGAGTTCATGCACGAGGTGGTGATTTTCGGCGAATTGATGGCCATCGCGGTGATTGTCATGTGCCTGCTGTTCGTCGCGGTGGACCTGGGGCACCCGGATCGTTTCCACCACATGCTCCCCCCGTTTGGCATCTTCAACTGGCCGGACTCCATCCTGTCGTGGGACGTGATTGTGCTGAACGGCTACCTGCTGCTGAACCTGCATATTGCGGGCTACCTGCTCTACTGCCGCTACCGGCAGCGCCCGCCGACCCGGCGGTTCTATATTCCCTTCGTGTTCATCTCCATCGCGTGGGCGGTGAGCATCCATACCGTCACGGCGTTTCTCTACGTTGGCCTGGCGGGCCGGAGCTACTGGCATCATCCGCTGGTGCCCTCGCGGTTTCTGGCGTCGGCGTTCGTGGCGGGGCCGGGCCTGATGATCCTCACCTTCCAGATCATCCGCCGCGTGACGCGCTACTACATCGGCGACCAGCCCATCTTTACCCTGCGGATGATCATGACCGTGGCGATGATCATCAATATGTTTCTGCTTGGCAGCGAGCTGTTTACCGAGTTTTATTCTCCCACGATGCATGCCGCCGCGGCGCGTTATCTGTATTTCGGCCTGCACGGGCATCAGGGCCTGGTGCCCTGGATCTGGACGGCCATTGTGCTGGATTCCATCGGCCTGCTGCTGCTCATCACGCCGCTGAGCCGGAAGATCGGGTGGCTGAACATCGCCTGCGTGACCTGCTTCGTCGGTGTCTGGATCGAAAAAGGCATGGGCCTGATCGTGCCCGGCTTTGTCCCCTCGCCCCTCGGCCAGATCGTGGAATACCTGCCCACGCTCAACGAGACGCTGATCTGCCTGGGCGTCTGGGCCCTGGGGGCGTTGCTCTTTTCCTGGATGGTGCGCGTGGCCATCCCGATCATGAACGGCAGCCTGCGCGCGCATCCGCAACTGAACCCCGCGACCAAAACCTGAACGCACCTTTTATGCAAATCCCCCGCATCCTCACCTCCCTGCTCGGCGGCGGCGCGCTGGCGCTGCTGCTCACCCCGTGGCCGGCGCCCGCCGGCTTCACCCTCCCGGAAATGTCGGCGCAAACCAAGGCCTGCGCGGAATGCCACCGCAAAGAAACCAGCGCCATCTACGCGCAATGGGGCGCGAGCAAGCACTACCGCGCCAACATCGGCTGCTACGAATGCCACATGGCGGTCACCAACGATCTGGATGCCTTCGAGCATTATGGCCAGACCATCTCGACGATGGTCACGCCCAAGGACTGCGGCCGCTGCCATGAGCTGGAGGTGGGCGAGTTCAACGCCTCGCATCACGCCAAGGCCGCGCGCATCCTCGGCTCGCTGGACAACGTGCTGGCGGAGGTCGTCGAGGGCAACCGCGGTTTCAAGACGCCCGGATTCCCGAACGGCACTTCGGCCGCCGCCGTCAGCGGCTGCTGGCAGTGCCACGGCGTCGAGGTGAAGATCAACGCCAACGGCAAGCCCGACCCCGCGGTGTGGCCCAACACCGGCATTGGCCGCATCAACCCCGACGGCAGCGAGGGCTCCTGCGCCGCGTGCCATGCGCGGCATGAGTTTTCCGCCGCCCAGGCGCGCACCCCGGACACCTGCGGCAAGTGCCACATGGGGCCCGACCACCCGCAAATTGAAATCTTCAACGAGTCCAAGCACGGCATTGCCTACCGCGCCCACGTGGACAAGATGAAGCTCGACAATCCCAAATGGATTGTGGGCGAGGATTACTCGTCCGCGCCCACATGCTCCACCTGCCACATGAGCGCCACCCGCAACCAGCCCGTCACGCACGACGTGGGCCTGCGCATTTCCTGGAATAACCGGCCGGAGCTTTCCATTCGGCCGGAAATCTCCGACGCCAAGCTCGGCCTGGCCACCAAGGATATTCCGTGGCAAACCCGCCGCACCAACATGGTGGACGTCTGCCTCAACTGCCATAACCAGCTCTTTGTGGACTCGTTCTACCAGCAATACGACGCCATCATCGAGCTGTATCATGAGAAGTTCGCCAAGCCGGGCCTCGCGCTTTACCAGGCGGCCCAGCCGCTGCTCCGGCCCGCGCAGTTCAGCAATCCGCTGGACTTCACGTGGTATGAAATCTGGCATCATGAAGGCCGCCGCGCCCGCCACGGCGCCTCGATGATGGGCCCCGATTACACCCACTGGCACGGCACCTACGAGGTCGCCAAACATTTCTACTCGAAATACGTGCCCGAACTGCAGGAGCTGGTCGAAAAGCACGCCAATTCCACGGACGCCGCGAAAAAGGAAGCCGCCGCCAAGTTGAGCAAGCTGCTGGAGGAAGCCCTCAACCATCCCAATCACCAGTGGTACCAGAACCGCATGGACCCGGCGGAAAAGGCCCGGCGCGACCAGGAGCGGCAGGAGTTCCAGAAACGCTACGCGAAGTGATTCGGGCGCGGCCCGGGACATTCCCGGCGGGCGCCCGCCGTTCGCGGGCCGCTCGCGGGCGGGCGCTTTCCGGGCTGCGGTGAAGCGCGCCCCGCGCGCCCGGCGCGGGCTGGCGGAATGGTTGCCCCCTTCGGGGGGCGGCGCTGAAGCCTGGCGGCCGCGGGCTTAACTGGCGCGGCCGGCCCGGGCGATGACTTCCCGGGCGGTGCGGACATCGGCCACGCGCTGGTTGCCCGCTTCGCGTTCGATTACGAAGTCACCCTTGAAGTTGAGCCGTTCGAGGGTGGTGAAGAAAGCGGGCCAATTCACTTCGCCGGTGCCGACGACGACTTCCTCACCCCAGGTGCCCGGCACCCGGGTCCGCCGCGCGTCTTTGATATGGACCTGGCGCAGCCACGGGCCGAGGGTCTGGAGCGCCGCGATGGGATCGCCCTTGTCGTAGAGGATCATGTTGGCGGGGTCAAAGTTCACGCCGACGTTGGGGCGTTTGAGCTGCTGGAGGAGCCGGGCCAGGGCGGGGGCGGTTTCCTGCCCGGTTTCCAGCCCCAGCGCGAGCTGCGCCGTCTGGAACGCGTCCGCTGTCTCGCTCAGCCGCCGCAGCATCTTGGCGAAGCCGGGATCCTGTTCGTCGTGCGGCAGGAAGCCGGCATGGAAGGTGACCAGTTTCAGGCCGAGCTCCCGCGCCAGGGCGGCGGTGGCGCGGATGTTGGTCCAGTTCTGTTCCCACGTCGCATCGGGCGCGATGCCGCCCGTGTCCCGAATCGTTTGCAGCGTGGTATAATCCTCGCCCACGCAGCCGAACATGCCGGAGACGATGGTCACGCCATTTTGGCGGAATAAGGCGGCGGTCTCGCCCCAGACGCCGGGCGCTTCGCGCAGCGGATCCAGCGCCAGTTGCACGCGCCGCACACCGGCGGCTTGCAGCTTGGCGATCAGGTCTTGCGGGCTGGCGGGTTGCAGCGACCAACTGCAGACCGCGGTGCGATCCGAAAGCGAAGTATTCGTAGTGCTCATGTTGAATGACCAGTTACCAGTTGGCGCCCCGTCAAGACAAGCTTAAAGCAACGCCGCCGGCCTGATTAGAAGGCGTCTTCCTTATCCTTGAACAGCAGGTTGAACGTGGTGAGCGAGCCATAGGAGCGGGTGAGGTATTGCTGCAGCTCGACTTTTTCGCCGTCGGTGAGCTGCGGGTGGGCGTTGATCTTCTGCTCCAGCACGCGCAGGTTGTTGCGGATCATGACGATTTTGTGGAAGAAGGTTTCCAGCGGCACTTCCTTGGTTTGCAGCGCGGGATCGGCGGGATGCAGCACGACCTTGCCCCGGTGCCAGCGGGCGCCCAGTTGGGCGACGACCGCCTCGGGGTTTTCCAGGCCCAGCCGCTGGATCGTCGCCTCCACGGTCTGGCGCACGACCTGGGCCAGCGGCAGATCCAGGCCGCTGATGCAGGCCTGCGCCTCGGCCGGCTCCAGGCCGCTGGGTTCCGGCGCCACCGTGCGCCGCCCGGCGCCGAACTGGATTTCCGCGGTGGCCTCGGAAATGCCCTTCACCACGCCTTCCCCGTATTGGGGATGCCGGACGCGCAGGCCGATATGCAGTTGTTCGATCTTCATGCCGCGCAGGGTAGCCGAACCCGCGCGGCAGGGGAATGGCGAAGTCCCCCGCTTTTCTTTTCCACCAATCGCTTGACAAAGCGCGCAAAAGGGGGTGCCATCCCGGTTGACGTTACGTCGCAACTGAATCGAATTTTATCGCTATGAAGAAGTATAATGTAGGCATTGTCGGTTATGGCTGGGTGGCCACCGCGCACATTCCCGCCATCAACGCCACCGCCCTGGGGCAGGTGACCGCGGTTTGCTCGTCCCGCAAACTGGACGGCGCGGCTCTCAGCGCGCAATACGGCGGGCCTATCCGCGTCTATAATGACCTGGACGAAATGCTGGCCAATCCGGAGATACACGTGGTGTCGCTCTGTGGTTTTCCCTCGCAGCGGCTGGACCAGGTCCGGCGCGCCGCGCGGGCGGGCAAACATCTCATCCTGGAAAAGCCGCTTTGCCTCTCGCTGAAGGAACTCCGCGCCATGCATCAGGCCGTGAAGCGGGCCCGGGTCAAGACGTGCGTTTGCTTCGAGTGCCGCTATGCCAACCAGTTCCAGGTCATCAAAACCGTCCTGGATAACGGGCTGCTGGGGCAGGTGCATTACGGCGAGGTGGATTACTATCACGGCATTGGCCCGTGGTATGCCCAGTTCCGCTGGTGCCGGAGCAAGGCCGAGGGCGGCAGTTCGCTGCTGGAAGCCGGCTGCCACGCCCTGGACGCGCTGCTGATGTGCATGGGCAGCGAGGTGGACGAGGTCATGAGCTACACTTCCAAATCCCGCAACCGGCTGTTCGCGCCTTATGAGTATCCCAGCACGAGCGTGACGATTCTCAAGTTCAAGAACGGCGCCGCGGGCAAGTGCACATCCTCGATTGATTGCCTCCAGCCGTACTATTTCCACACCCACCTCGTCGGCAGCAAGGGCAGCTTGCTCGACAACAAATTCCATTCCACCGACCTGGGCACCAACAAGGCCGCCTGGAGCACCCTGGCCATGAAGCCGGTGGATTCGGGCGACGTATCGGATCACCCTTACCAGGCGCAGTTTACCGCGTTCTTTGACGCGCTGGCGCGGGGCCGGGAGATGCCGCTCACCAGCCTGGACGACGCGGTCGTCAGCCACGAGGTGGTTCTGGCCGCGGATTGCGCGGCGGAACTGGGGCGCCCGGTGAAGATGGACCACCTGAGCAAGTATGCGAAATAAAACCGCCATCGCCATCGGGGCGCACCCGGACGACATCGAGTTTTCCATGGCCGGGACCCTGCTGATGCTCAAGCGGGCGGGCTACCAGATTCATTACCTGACGGTGGCCAACGGCGATTGCGGCAGCACCGAATACCCCAACGCCATCCTGCGCTCCATTCGCCGCGCCGAAGCCCGCGCCGCGGCCCAGGTCCTCGGCGCTCACTTCCACCCCAGCATTACGAATGACCTGGAGATCCTGTATAACCTGGAGCAACTCCGCGCCCTGGCAGCCGTCATCCGCGAGGTCAAACCCGGCATCATCCTGACCCACTCGCCGCAGGACTACATGGAGGATCACACCAACACTTCGCGGCTGGTGGTGTCGGCGGCCTTCACGCGCGGGATGCCCAATTTCAAGAGCGTCCCGGCCCGCCCGACGGCGGACTACGAAGTGACGATTTACCACGCGCTGCCGCATGGTTTTTGCGATCAGTTGCGGCGGCGGCTGATCCCGGGAGCCTTTGTCAACACCGCGCCGGTGCATAAAATCCAAATGCAGGCGCTGGCGGAGCATAAAAGCCAGCAGAAATGGCTGGACGTGAGCCAGGGCCTGAACTCGTTTCTGCTGGCGGTGGAGGATATGTCCCGCGCCGTCGGGCGCATGTCCCGGAAGTTCAAGTATGCCGAGGGCTGGCGCCGGCATCTGCATTACGGGTTCAGCGCGACGGACGCCGACCCACTGGCGGAGGCGCTGGGCGCGAACTACCGGGTGAACCGGATTTACGAGCAACTCTGTCAACGTGGCTATTGAACCGCTGGACTTAACCTCAAACACGAAAACCAATACGACTTATGGCACGCAAACTCAGCTCCATCGCTCCCAGTTGGTGGGATTACACCACCCTCGACGCCGGCCTCGTCCGCGACGCGGCCGCGCTCACGCCCCAGAAGATGCTCAAACTGTCCCGGCCCGGCTTCAAGGTCGTGATGTATGACACGCTGGAGGACTTTTACCTGGCCGAGGCGCTCGAATACATCACGGCCTGGAAACAATCCACCCTCGACAACCCGGTCGGCGTCTGCGGCCCTATCGGCCCCACCGAGCAACTGCCCCTGGTGGCGCGCCTGGTGAACGAGTTGAACCTGAATCTCTATTCCGCCCATTTCTGGGGCATGGATGAGTGGTTCATTGACGGCAAGGCTCTGCCTGCCACCCACCCGCTTTCCTTTGAAAAGGCCGACCGCGAGCTGTGCTTCAACCGCATTCGCAAAGACCTGGTCATGCCGGACGCGAACCTGCATTTCCCGAACGCCAACATCGCCGCCTTCCGCAAAACCTGGAACTCCGGCATCCGCTGCGCCGTCATGCAGGGCGGGCAGGGGGACGTGAAACATTGGGCCTTCAACGATCCGCCGCGCCGGACCGGCAAATACCGGAATCAGCCGCCCTCCCCGGCTGAATACCGCAAGCTGGCCACCCGCGTGGTGGATTTGCACCCGCTGACCATTGCCCAGAACGCGCGCACCTCCGGCGGGGGCAACATCTCCCTGGTGCCCACCCAGGCCATCACGGTCGGCCCGGTCGAAACCTGGCTGGCGGAGAAGGTGTCCATCTGGCAGGCCGGCACCCACGACAATCCCTTCGGCCAGCGGCTGACCTGCCTCATGATCTCCCAGCGAATTCCGGATGCCGCCGTGCCCATGTCCCTGCTGGCGGACCACCCGAATGTGCAGTTCAATTACTACCGCCAGGGCCTTGGCTCCTGCCGCGTCGAAATGCATTAACCGCCCGGCTCAGGAACGGCTGTCCTGCGAGCGCGAACTGTGGCGGAAGGGCCTCCGGTTCGTCGCCGGCGTGGATGAAGCGGGCCGCGGCCCGCTGGCGGGGCCGGTCGTCGCCGCGGCGGTCGTGCTGCCCTGTGCCTGGGCCGAAGCGGGGCTGGATCCCCGGCTCCACGCGCTGAATGATTCCAAGCAACTGACCGAAGCGCAGCGAGAGGAGTATTACGCCCTCCTGACCGCCCACCCCGACATCCGTTTTGCGATCGCCAGCGTGGCTGTGGAGGTCATTGACCGCATCAACATCCTTCAGGCGACCCACCGCGCAATGAACCAGGCGCTCGCGCAACTGCAACCGCCGCCCGAATATGCGCTGGTGGATGGCCGGCCGGTGAAATCCCTGGCCCTGCCGCACGCCGCGCTGGTCAAAGGCGATGCGCGCAGCTACTCGATCGCCGGCGCCAGCGTGCTGGCCAAGGTCACGCGCGACCGCCTCATGCGGGAGTGGGACCGCCGCTATCCCGGCTATGGCTTTGCCGAACATAAAGGCTACGGCACCCCGCAGCACCTGGCGGCCATCCAGGCCCTTGGCCCCTGCCCGATCCACCGCCGCAGCTTCGCCCCGTTCCGGTCGGCGGAAATGGAACTGCCGTTAACGCTCCCGCCAGAAACTCCTCCCGGCGACTGACCAGCCCCGGCCCGGGGCGGGACGTCCAAAGAACGTTTGAGCAACCGCGAAGCGGCTGGGGCACTCGATTGGATTCCCGGCGGAGCCGGGCGGTTTGGGGCCGGGAAAAGCCCTTCTTCCAGGATGGCGCGGAGCCGCCAGCCAGGGGCATGGACGGTTTTGATAGACTCTCCCAAAGCGCGGGGTTGCCGGATTGACCGGGGCATTGAGTTCCTTCATTCTTCCCGTGGCCAGCGGCGCCGTCCCGGCTTAGCCGCATCCAGCCAGGCATGAGCAACGACCTCCAGATTGTTCCGTTGTCCCGCCGCCCGCGGGAAGTGCTGCGTTTTCTGAAGGTCAGCTACGGCATCTACGAGGGCGACCCGAACTGGGTCGCGCCGCTGCTGATGGACTTGAAAAAGGTGTTCACGGATGCCAACCCGCTGTTCGAACATGCCGTAATGCAGCTTTGGGTGGCGACGCGGGGAGGGCGGGATGTGGGGCGCATTGCCGGCATCATTGATCGCAATCACAACCGGCTCGCCGCGGAACCCGCGGCCTTTTTCGGCTTCTTCGAGTCGGTGGATGACCCCGCCGTGAGCCACGGATTGTTTGCGGCGGTGGCAGACTGGGCGCGGCAGGCGGGCTTGCCGCGCTTGCTGGGGCCGATGAACCCCACCACCAACGACGAGTGTGGTTTGTTGGTCGAGGGGTTTGATTCGCCGCCGGTGTTCATGATGCCCTACAACCCGCGCTACTATGTGGCGCTCATGGAAAAGGCGGGCTGGCGCAAGGCCAAGGACTTGCTGGCGTTCTATATGGACCTGGCAAAAATCCCCATGGAACGGCTGAGCCGCATTGCCGAGAAGATCAGGCAGCGCAACCCGGAACTGCGTTTCCGGCCGGTCCGGCGCAAGACCCTGACAACCGACCTGGCCAAGGTAAAGGAGGTCTATAACGCGGCCTGGGAAGATAACTGGGGGTTTGTGCCGATGACGGATGCCGAAATAGATTTCATGGCGGCGCGCCTCTCGCCGCTGCTCATGGAGGGGCTGGTTTGGCTGGCCGAGGCGGGCAATGAGCCGGTCGGGTTTCTGCTGGCCCTGCCGGATTACAATCTCGCGCTCCAGCCACTGCGGGGGCGATTGCTCACACCGCGGGTGCTGGGATTTCTTCCCTACGTGTGGGGCTGGAAATGCCCACCCCGAACCCGCGTAATCACGCTGGGCGTGAAGGAGAAATACCGGGCCCGGGGATTGGAGTCGGCGATGCTGATCGAGGGGCTCAAGGTGGGGATGGCCGCAGGCGTCACCGAATCCGAGGCGTCGTGGATTCTGGAGGATAACGTCGCCATGTGCCGCGTATTGGAGGCCATCGGCGGGCGGGTGTATAAGACTTACCGGCTCTACGAGCGGGCCGCCTGAACCGCGGCGGCGGCCTCCGTCCGGGTGCGGTTTGGGCCTTGAACTCGGCGGATGGGATTTCTATTGTCGGCGCATGAAACGAATTTCCTTTCTGTTGTTGGCGGCACTGGCGCTCGGCGCCCCCTCCGCATTGCGGGCGCAGGACGCGGCGACCGAAGAACGGCTCAACAAATTGAGCGGCCGGCTGGATGATTTGGCGGCGGCCCAGGAGGCTTTCCGGGCGCAAATCGCCGACCTCTCCCGGGAGATCCAAAGCTTGCGCGAGCAAGTAGCCCGGCCCAGCGCCAGCTATGCCCGGCCGGAAGACTTGAATCGCCTGGCGGAGGCGGTGAAAGAGGTGGACCGGAAGCGGATGAACGACGCGGATAAGACGCAGGCAGAGCTGCTTCGGCTGCGGGAACTGCTGAAAACACCGATGCCCCCTCCCCGGCGCGAGCCCGGCACCCGGTCGCCGAAGGACACTTCCTCCGCCGCCGGCGCGGGAACCTCCGACCGGGGTTTTGAATACGTCATCAAGTCCGGGGACACCCTGGACGCCATCGTACAGGCATACCGGGAGAAGAATGTCAAAGTGAGCGTGAGCCAGATTCTGAACGCCAACCCGGGCTTAAAGGCGGAGCGTTTGCGCGTCGGGCAGAAGATATTCATTCCCGCGCCGTAGCCGCGGCTCCCGCGGGAGAGAACTCGCCGCGCCAGTCGGGGGCACGTTTCCCCGCGCCCTCACCGCTCGCCAGGCGTCCCCGCGTTCACGGATGCGTTCCCCACCCGGCCAGGAGCCCGAGGGCGATCAGAATGGCGAGGCCCATCCGGTACCAGCCGAAGGCGGTGAACGTATGCGTCTGCACATAGCGCAGCAGCCATTTCACCGCAATAAAAGAGACGACCGCGGAAACCAGGAAGCCCAACAACACCATATCCCAGCGCTCCGGCGGTGTGCCGGGGGGAGGGTGATGCAGCGCCTTAAAGAGCTTCAGGCCGCCGGCCGCCAGCATGGTGGGAATGCCGACAAGAAAGCAAAACTCCGTGGCCGCGGGCCGCGCCAGCCCCAGCAGCAGGCAAAGCAGGATGGTCGTGCCGGAGCGCGAGGCGCCCGGAAAAATCGCCGCGAGGACCTGCCCCAGCCCCACCGCAACGGCCATGGTCCAGGTGACCTGGTCATTTAGGGGGCGGCCGCGCAGCCAGGTTTCGACCCCCACAAAACCGACGCCGCCAATCAGCAACGCCCAGGCGACCGGGAGAAGCTGCTCCGGCAACTGGAACCCTCCCCGATCCAGCAGGAACCCCAGGCCGCCCGTGAGCACGAAGGCCAGCGCCAGTTTGGCGGCATAATCCTGCGCCGCCGGCTCGCGCCAGCGGAAGAACAACTGGTGCAGGCGGCGGTGAAAGAGCGGAATCACCGCCAGCACCGCGCCGGATTGGATGACGATGTTGAAGAGATCGCTCTGCCGAATATGCAGCCAGTGCTCGGCAATGAGCAGGTGGCCGGTGGAGGAAATGGGCAGAAACTCCGTAATCCCCTCAACGATCCCGAGCAAAACAACGGCTATCCAGTCTGGCATCGGATGGTTAGACGATAAACGGGCGCCAAACACAAGCCCCAAATGCGGCCTCCCCCGGCGCGCGAACCACAGCGCCGCCCGGCTATTTCTTCTTCTTGCCGAAGACCGCGCTGATGCCGGACTTGCCGGTTTCGCTCCGCTGGCGGACTTTGAGCTGGCCGAGCAGGGCGTGCCAGCCGACGTAAATCCGATGCCACTGGCTTTCGAGATTGCGCCGGGCACCCTCGTTCAGCTCGCTCAGGAACCGCAGCGAGGGCACGTCGGTGATCAAGGCATGGATTTCCTCCCGGGTCGGGGAAGACACCTCCACCACCGACAGGATCAACTCCAGTTGCTGGATCAGGACGCTTTTGATCTCCAGAAACTGGTTCTCGTCTTCCGGGTTGAATTTTTTATTGTGCGCCAGGTTGACGTAGCTGTTGAACTGCTTCCAGCATTCGATGTAGTTCTCGACCTGGTCAACGAGTTGGTCCAATTTTTGATCGCTCATAGGAGGAGGGAGTTGCCGCGGCTCATGGGTGAGGCGGGGGCTTTGGGAGCCAGGAAGACGATGGCGCCGCCGCGCAGTTCGCGGGCGGTGATTTTCAGGCTCGGGTAGTGAATAATCAGCTCTGCCAGGGGCAACTGGGCCGCGGCAGCCTCGCTAAAGGTGGCGAGCACCTGCCGGGCGATGTCCCGAACCACCGGGGCGGGAAAGCTCGACGGCAGCGTGCCCGAGAGCACCTTGCCCTCGCGATCCACCGTGAAACTGCCCGTGGGCAGCCGGAGCAGCGTCGGCGCCGATTTGGCAAAAAGGTTCAGGAGGCCCATAACGCCAACACCTTCTGCATCTGCTCCCGGACTTCATCCGGCGCCAGGGTATTCTTCCAGCCAACGCAAAACTCCGTTGCCCCCTGGGTTGTCAGGGCAACGTGCCGTTGCGGGCCAAAGCCTTCAATCCGATCCAAAGCTCCCGCGCCCAGGTGATCGCCCAGCGCGCGGAACCGCTCCAGGCTCTGCCGCGTCCAGGCCGCCATGCGCTCCGGGTTCTCCAGGCCGCGTGCGGCATGCTCCCCGGGCGCGTCGGCGGGCAGGGCCAGCACAAACTCGACGCCCTCCACCCGGGACACCTGCGCCAGCGGCGAGGGCGGGGGCGGCGGCGCATCGGCGGCCGCCAGGCCGGCGTACGCTTCGTCCAGGGCCTGCGCGGATTCGAGGAGCAGCGCGTTGTAGGGCTTGTAAATCTGGCGGGGGCGGCTGGGCTCGGCGGGGAGCATTTCAAAGTTGCCCGCTTTCCAGGACAGGATTCGGTGAAAGGCGGCCTCCCCCTCCAGGCCGGGGGCCTCGGCGTCCACCAGTTCGCCGTCCTGAATCCAAATCTTTCCGCCCAGGGCGCCGTTGGTAATGCGCAGCACCGCCGAACTGCGCGAAAGGCATTCCATCTGGACGATGTCCATCAGGCTCCGGGTTTGCACGCCGCGGAAGCCAACCTCGGTTTCGCGGCCCAGCAACGACGCGACGCATTCCAGAAACAGCCGGGTCTCGTGTTCGGTGGCGGGCTTGGTCCAGAAGAGATCAACCCCCAACGCATAAGCCCGGGAGCGAAATTGCTCATCCACTTCGGCCGTCAGGGCGACGGTGCGCAGGTCCGGGTATTTGCGCCGCACAATCGCCAGCACCTGCAACCCGTCCAGCTTCGGCATCTTCAGGTCGCAAATCAGCACCTGGTACGGCTCGGTCTCCAGCATCGTCAGCGCGCGCGCCCCGCCGACCGCGGTGTGAATCTCCGGCTGCCCGGGCAACTGTGCCAGCATCTCCCGGTACAGTTCCAGCAAATCCGGATCGTCATCCGCCAATAAAATCCTGGGGCGCCTTTCCATCAGCTACCTGTGTTCACTATTGTCTTGTTTTCCGCGCAAACTCAAGCCGGAAAACCAGTCGTTCTCTTCGCTACGATAGCAAGGCCTATTCCCCTTTCGCCCGGCGGGTGAAGATTTGTCGAATTGCGCGACATTCGCGGGCGGATTGACCCGCTTTGCCGTCCGCCGGCCCGCTCCCCGGGCCTTTTCAGGCCGGAGGAGGCGGACGGCAATAGGACATTTCGTCCACGGATAAGACAAGAACGCCCGCCGCTGGCCCCGAAATGGCGCGCGGCTTTGACCCGCAATCCTCTTTTGATTGACATCGGCGGCCTTATTCGCGCTCCGGGCCGGTCGTGGCACAAATCCTGCACCCAACGCCGCCAGAATCAGTTCAACCGCAACACAGACGATGAATCGTGCGCTAAACGAACCGTCAAGGCGCCCCGCGGCCTGGCCCGACCCGGCCTCCGGCCGGCGCCCGGTCATGGCGCGCGCCATTAAAGGTCGCCGAGCCGCGCCGGGGTTGAAATGACTGCGTAGATGCACGCGCACTGAATATTGCATGAACTTTAATATCATTCGTCCTTTGAAGAGCCTGGTCCGGAGGCTGGTGGACAACTCCACCCCGGCACCGCCGAAGCCGTCTCCCACCCCGGCCCCGGCCGCCACCCGCCCGGCCGCCACCCCGTTCCGCTCCGAGCCCGCTTCGCCCCGCCACAACGGCGCGCATCATCAAAATGGACGTGGAATTGAGCTGCCCTTAAAGCCCATTTTGGCCGGCCTGCCCCTGGAACTGCAGGCCCGGGTCATCAACGTGGACGTCAGCATCGTCACCATTATGATCCCGCTGGAGAAAATCCTCTCCCAGCTCTCCCGCGGGGTGGTGCAAATCTCCTTTGGCGAACTCCGCCAAGCCGCGCCCGGCCTCTTCACCATGGAGAACGACCGGGACCGCGTAATGGTGCCGCTGCCCCTGGGCGAGATCCTGTCCCGGCTCAATCCCGCCCTGATCGCCTGCCGCCGCGTGCAGTCGCAGGTCCAGGTGCCGGAAGACGTCCTCAGCCCCTTCGACGACCGCAACCAAAGCCGCACCCTGGTGATCGGCCCGGCCAAGCCGCCCGCCGCCGCGCCCGCTGCCGCCGCGCCGGCCGCCGCGCCACCGCCGGTGGTCCTGCCGCCGGCGCGTCCCGCTGCCGAACCGGCGCCGGAGCCGATCATTCCGCCCGCCCGCGCCAATATCACCTTTGCCCCCACGCCCGCGCCGCCGGCGGCGCCGTCGCCCATTCCTCTTTCCGCGCGACACTTCACCCGCCCGACGCAGGAACCGCCGTCGCCCCTCGCGCCAGACCCCGCGCCCGCGCCGGCCGCCGCCGCCCCGGAGGAGAGCGGCTCCCTGTTGGTCAACGTATCCTCCCTGGCCGAAGCCTGGCCGGAAGCCATCCGCCGGGAGCTTCTGTTGCTGAACCTGGCAGAGGCCCGGGTCGCGCTGCCGGTCGAGAGCGTGGAACTCGCCCTCAAGCAGGGCCGCATCGTTTTCTCCTGGAAAACCCTGCGCGCCTGGCTGCGCCCGGCGCCGCCGCCCGCGGCCTCCATCCACGACGCCACCGTGCTGGAACTGCCGCTGAAGGTTGTCGCGCCGCTGTTCCTGGCGCGCCAGAAAGAAGCGAGCCCGGGGCAGAAGAAGGTTTGGGTGGACAGCGCCATTCCCAACCTGTTCTTTGGCGGCACCCCGCCGCCCGCCGGCGGCCCGCCCCCGGCCGCCCCCGCGCCGCCCAAACCCACCGATACGAATTACTATGTCTGGGACGACACCTCCGACACCGTGCGGGCCGAGGGCGAGGAGGGCAAGAGCGGACCCTCGCCGGGGACCAAGTTCGTGGCCAAATACGCCACGCCCAACGAAGTCGTCTCCCGCGCCGCGTCGCTGGAGGGGGTGGCCGGGGCGCTCGTCGCCCTGCCGGACGGCCTGATGGTGGCCAGCCGGCTGGCGCCCGAAGTCAACGGCGACACCCTCGCGGCGTTCCTGCCGCAGATCTTCGCCAAGATCAGCCAATGCACCCGGGAGCTGCGCATGGGCGAACTAAACAACGTCAATTTCACCGTCGGTAATATCCCGTGGAAAATCTTCCGGGTGAACGCCATCTTTTTTGCCGCGTTCGGCAGCGCGCGCGAGCCGCTGCCCACCGCGCAACTGGCGGCCCTCGCCGCGGAACTCGACCACAAAGCCAAATAATCTTATGGCCATTATCAATCAAGCAAGCAAAGAACTGCAGGTCAAAATCGTCTATTACGGACCCGCCATGGGCGGCAAGACGACCAATCTGGTCCAGGTGCACGACCACGTCCAAACCGCCGCCGGCAACAAGGGCAAGCTGGTCTCCCTGGCGACCAGCTCCGACCGCACCTTGTTCTTCGATTTCCTGCCCATCGAAGCCATGGCCATCAAAGGCTTCAAAACCAAATTCCAGCTCTATACCGTCCCGGGGCAGGTCATCTACAACACCACCCGCCAGCTCGTGCTCCGCGGTGTGGACGGCATCGTCTTTGTCGCCGATTCCCAATACGAAAAGATGGCCGAGAACGTGGAAAGCTTCGCCAACCTGGAGGAAAACCTCCGCACGCTGCGGCTCAACCTCGCCGATATCCCCTACGTCCTCCAATACAACAAGCGCGACCTCCCCAACGTGGCCCCGGTCGAATACCTGGAATTCCTGCTCAACAACCGCGAACTCCAGGTGCCCGCCTTCAGCGCCAGCGCCCACAAATGCGACGGCGTCTTCGAAGCGCTCAACATGATCACCCGCATGTTGCTGCATAAATTCATCAGCCAGGGAACCCCGCAATACGCATGACATGGCTACCCTCCCCCAACTCATCGAGGAAGACATCGCCCGCCTCGACGCCGAGTTGCGCGAGCTGCTCGAACGCAGCGACGCAACGACCGCGTTGATCATTGACAAAGGCGGTTTTCTCATCACCAGCCAGGGGGACGCGCAGCAGTTCGACCTCACCACCGTGGCCGCCCTGGCTTCCGGCGCCTTCATGGCCAACCAGACCATCGCCGGGCTGGTCCACGAAACCAACTTCAACAGCATCTATCAGCAAGGCGAGCAATTCAGCATGCTCGTCACCTGCGTGGATGAAAACTGCCTCCTGCTCGTGGTGTTCAAGGCCCAGGTCAGCGTCGGCGCCGTCAAATACTTCGCCGCCCCGGCCGTCAAACGCATCGCGCTCCAGCTCCAAATCGCCCAGGAACGCGCGCCCGACGCCGGGCTGGACCTCTCGGTCCTGAACCTCGCCGATCCCAGCCAGGTCTTTAAGCGCAAAGCCTGAGCGCGCCGCGCAACCCGCGCCCCGCGCACGCGCGGACGCCCGCCCCGCCTCCCCGCCCGGCCCGCCGGGAAACGGCGGGAAAAAGCGGCTTTACAGGCGGGCGCCGGTTTGTCAAGCTGCGCCTATGTTAAAGAAATTTCTGCCGGTATTGCTTCTACCGCTGCTGCTGGCCGGATGCGTCACCCAGCTCACGAACCTCACGCCCTTGCAGCAAAAACGCAGCACCAACAATCTTTACACCGTCGAGGTGGCCTTGCACACCCGCCAGCAAACGCTCCGCTGGGAGAGCATCGAGCCGCAAATCATCGCCGACCAGGGCACCTACCAAATGCGGGCCACCCCGCTCGTCAGCAATCGCTGGGAAGGCCTGATTCCCGTGCCCCCGGGCGTCCACAGCGTCGAATACCGCTACAAGCTGAACTATCAATACAACCGGATGGGCAACCCGGGCAACGGCAGCTACCTCTCCCCGAAATACACCCTGCAAATCCTCGATTAACCGCCCCGCGCCCGCCCCCGGGCTAGCGCAGCGGCGGCTTGCCGAGCAGTTTGCCCAGCCCCGTCCAGGCCAGCAGCGCCAGGCCAACCGGCGTGCCGGTGACAAACGTGGGGATGGCGGCCAGCACACCCAAAATCACGGCAAACGTCAGCGCCCGGCCCCGGGAATCCTGCTTGAGCTGCCGCTGAATCAGGAACGTCGGCACAAAAACCGCCGCGAAACAGGACGGAATAGCCACAATCCAGTCCGCCGGCATCCAATCAAACAATCCCCACAACATATCCACCGCCACTAAAATCAATGCCGACAGGGCATGAATCGGCGGCCCCTCCAGCGACGCCGCCAGAGGCCGGACGGCCGGTTGCGGCGGCAAAACTTCGACCGGCGCCACGCTGACCGGCACCTCGCTGATTTTCGGCGGTTTGTCCACGCTCCCCAAAGATGGCTTAATCTGACGCCTTGTCGAGGTTTTGAGCGCAGTATTTCCCCGGCGCGGCCCAGCCCCCAAGACGGCAAGACCGATTGCCGCTCCCCCCACAAGCCGCTTCCCTCCGAAAACCCAACCTTCCAGGCCGAATCCGCAACCGCAGCAGCCGCAACTCCGGCCGGCGCCAATTCTTCCCGGCCTTTAACAGCTAAAACAAGGGAATTAACCCGAGCTTATCGCCGGCCCGCCATTGTTAAGCGCTTCGGAGCGGGAGCCTGGCCGTGCGTCCCGGGCCTGGGCGGTTGAGGATAGCGGGGATGAGATTGCCCTCCCAAGCCGGCGGGCTTTCCCTCAGACAACCCGGGCGGGCGCGCAAATGTTTTTCTCAACCGCCAGACAAACGGCCCCCGAGCGCCGCCTGCCCCCACGCGGCCTGCAGGAAATGGAAGCACGCCGCGGCAGCCCCCATGCCCTCTCGCAGCACCGC
>Ga0208458_1000763_pt1 | contig 30701 bp, 23 predicted proteins | sample AD_UKC085_MetaG_FD_184432 | JGI IMG/M metagenome (GOLD analysis project Ga0208458, IMG submission 184432) | Active sludge microbial communities of municipal wastewater-treating anaerobic digesters from USA - AD_UKC085_MetaG (SPAdes) (version 2) | ecosystem: Engineered > Bioreactor > Anaerobic >... | reverse complement strand
CGCCAAATGCCTGTGGATGATCAGCATCCAGTCCGCCATGCTTGACCGCTGGATGGGTAATGAATCTGATGAAACCCGCGTCGTCAAAGAAATCCGCGATTATTTAAAAACGCTGAAGATGGGCTTCGGGCCGCGCAAAAAGCAGAAAAAAGTAAAATTTAAAGAACAAAAATAAATAGGTCATATTTTCTTTATATTATGAAAGAGGTGTCTGATGAAAAGAAATAAGCAAGTCGTACCGTTGATCGCGGTGATCATTCTTGTAAGCTGTATAATGATAGGCGGTTGTGGAAAGAAAGAAAAAATGATTACTCCACCGGTTCCGGAAGTTGCTGTGGTGACGGTTCAGCCCCGACAGGTCATCACGACAACCGAACTGGCCGGCCGAACTTCCTCCAACTTGATCGCTGAAGTTCGCCCCCAGGTTGGCGGCATTATCCAGAAACGCCTGTTTACGGAAGGAGCCGATGTCCGGGCGGGACAACCTCTTTTTCAGATCGATCCGGCCATCTATCAGGCTGCGGTAAGCAATGCCGCTGCGGCATTGGCCCGTTCCGAAGCCCAGCTCACGACCGTTCAATTAAGAGCCAGCCGCCTGCGGGAATTGCTGGCCGAAAAAGCCGTCAGTCAGCAGGATTATGATGACGCGGCTGCGGCGCTGAAACAAACTCAGGCGGATATACAATACGGAAAAGCAAACCTCGAAACAGCCCGTATCAATCTGAAGTATACCACAATCACCGCGCCCATTTCCGGCCGTATCGGCCGATCCGGCGTGACGGAAGGCGCCCTGGTTACGGCGCATCAGCCCCTTGCTTTGGCGACTATTCAAAAGCTGGATCCGATGTATGTGGATGTAACCCAGTCCACGACCGATATTTTAAAATTGCGACGCAAACTTCAGGAGGGACAATTGTCCAGAAACGGCAAGAATCAGCAGCAGGTACAACTCATTTTAGATGATGGTTCGGAATATCCATTCAAGGGCAAACTGCAATTTCAGGACGTCACCGTTGATCCTACCACAGGATCGGTTATTTTGCGTATCGTATTTCCCAATCCGAAAGGCATGCTGCTGCCGGGCATGTATGTGCGGGCAATTGTCCAGGAAGGCGTTCATAAAAATGCCATCCTGGTGCCGCAACAGGCCGTTTCCCGCGATCCCAAAGGAAATCCTCTGACGTTGACGGTTGATAAGGAGGGAAAAGTTCAACAGAAGCCGCTGAACCTGGACCGCACCATCGGCAGTGAATGGCTTGTTTCCTCGGGACTGGAACCGGGCGACAAGGTGATCGTGGAAGGCATGTTGAAAGTAAAACCCGGAATTCCCGTGAAAGCCGTTCCTTTTGATACCGGCGGGAAAACTGAGCAAGCAAACCCGTCTGCAAAAATGAAATAACGGAGGAACCTGATGCTATCAAAATTTTTTCTGGATCGTCCGGTTTTTGCCTGGGTCATCGCCATCATCATTATGGCGGCGGGAGTGCTGGCCATTTATAATCTCCCCATTTCCCAGTATCCCCCGATCGCTCCGCCGACGATTGCCATCGATTCCTTCTACGCCGGTGCATCCGCTGAAACCGTCGAAAACAGCGTCACCCAGATCATTGAACAGAAAATGACCGGCTTTGATAATCTGCTGTATATGTCGGCTACCAGTGATTCGGCTGGATCGTCGCGCATCGAACTGACGTTCAAAGCGGGGACGGATCCCGACCTCGCCTGGTCTCAGGTTCAAAACAAGCTGCAGCTGGCCATGTCGAGTCTGCCGGAAACAGTCAGAAATCAGGGCGTCACCGTCAGTAAGTCGACGGCTAATTATCTGGTGGTTGTAGGCCTGATTTCGGAAGACGGCAGCATGGATAGAAGCGACCTGGAGGACTACGCAAAATCCAATCTCGAAAAAATCCTGGCGCGGGTCCCGGGTGTGGGTGAAGTGGAAATCTTCGGCAGCGGTTACGCCATGCGCATCTGGCTTAATCCCGACAAGCTTACCAATTATCATTTAACGATTGAGGAAGTTCTGGCGGCGTTGAAATCCTACAACGTGGAAGTTTCCGCCGGTCAGCTGGGCGGCGCTCCGGCACTGGAAGGGCAACGAATGAATGCCTCCATTGTCGTCCAGAACATGTTAAGAACCCCCGAAGAATTCGGCGCCATCCCCATCCGCACCAACCCGGATGGGTCCATTATCCGGATGCGCGATATCGGGCGGACGGAATTGGGAACGGAAATTTATGACATCCAGGTTGAACATAACGGCAATCCGTCAACCGGTCTGGCAATCCGGCAGGCCGCAGGCGCCAATGCTCTCGACACGGCGGACAGGGTCAAGGCAAAACTTGCCGAGTTGAGCAAATTCTTCCCCGTAGGATTGAAGGTTGTCTATCCTTATGACACCACGCCTTTCATAAGAGTAGCGATCAATGAAGTGGTTAAAACTCTTTTTGAAGCCATCCTGCTGGTCTTTCTGGTCATGCTGCTTTTTCTGGGCAACATCCGGGCCACGCTGATTCCGACCATAGCCGTTCCGGTGGTTCTTCTGGGTACGTTCGCCATTCTGGGACTGTTCGGGTATTCCATTAATATGCTCACGATGTTTGCCATGGTGCTGGCGATCGGACTTCTGGTGGACGATGCCATTGTCGTGGTGGAAAATGTTGAACGAATTATGAGTGAGGAGGGTCTGTCTCCCCGCGAAGCCACGGCCAAGTCAATGGAACAGATCACCAGCGCTTTAATCGGCATCGGATTGGTGCTCTCGGCGGTTTTCGGTCCGATGGCGTTTTTCCCCGGTTCCACCGGCATCATCTACCGCCAGTTTTCCATAACGATTATTTCCGCCATGCTTTTGTCGGTGGTTGTCGCGTTGATTTTAACGCCCGTGCTTTGCGCATCGCTGCTGAAGCCGGTTCAGGCCGGACATGAGCCGGCGGAAAATGCCAACCCTCTTTTTCGTCCGTTTTTTCTCCGGTTTGACCGCATGTTCTTCGGCCTTAGAAAACGTTACGTGGACCTGGTCGGTCATTCCCTGACCAGGAAAAAACGCTATCTGGTTGTTTTTCTGGTCATCGTCGTGGCCATGGGGTTTTTGTATCTGCGCATGCCCACCGCTTATCTGCCGGACGAAGATCAGGGATTGCTGCTGGCGCAGGTCATTATGCCCAAAGGTTCCACCATGGAACAAACAAAAGAAGTGACAAAAAAAATCGCGCGTTATTTCGATGAAAATGAAAAAGAAGCCGTGGAATCCTGTATGATCATTTCCGGCATCGGTTTTTCCGGCCGGGCGCAAAATAACGGCATGGTATTTATCAAGCTGAAGGACTGGAAATTGAGAAACCGGGCTGATCTCAAAGTCAAAGCCGTTGCGGGGAGGGCCATGATGGCCTTTTCAGGTATCCGGGAAGCGATGGTTTTCGCTTTTCCTCCTCCCGCTGTTGTCGAACTGGGAATCGCCAAAGGGTTCGATTTCGAACTTTTGGATCGGGGCGGTCTCGGCCATCAGGGTTTGATTGAGGCCCAGTATCAGCTTCTGGGCATGGCGGCGCAAGACCCCAGAATTACGGCTGTCCGGCCTAACGGAATGGAAGATGTGTCCGAATACAGAGTGGACGTGGACTGGGAAAAGGCCGGCGCTCTTGGCGTTCCGATAAGCTCCATTCACAATACCGTTTCCGCAGCTTTCGGCAGCGCTTATGTCAACGACTTCGTTAAAGGCGGATCCGTCAAACGGGTGTTTGTTCAGGCGGACGCCCCCTACCGCATGCTGCCCAAAGACCTGGATAAGCTCTATGTCCGCAATACGTCCGGCCTGATGGTGCCCTTTTCTTCCTTTGCCTCCGGCCGCTGGGCATCCGGATCCCCGATGCTGGAACGCTTCAACGGCTTTCCTTCCCTGAATATCTGGGGCGAACCGGCGCCGGGAAAAAGTTCCGGAGAAGCCATGAAAGCCATGGAAGAGATCGTCGAAAAACTGCCCAAAGGCATTGGATACGACTGGGCCCGGCTGTCCTATCAGGAACGCATGTCGAGCTCGCAGGCTCCTCTGCTCTATGCCTTTTCCATTTTCGTCATCTTCCTGTGTCTGGCGGCGCTCTATGAAAGCTGGACGATTCCCATTTCCATCCTGCTGGTGCTGCCGCTGGGCGTCATTGGCGGCATCATCGCCACCAGTATGCGCGGCCTGGCCAACGACGTGTATTTTCAGATCGGTCTTCTCACCACACTGGGACTGACGACGAAAAATGCCATTTTGATCGTCCAGTTTGCCAAAGGCGGACTGGAACGAGGAATGAGTCTGATCGACGCCACCGTCGAAGGAGCTAAGTTGCGCTTTCGCCCTATCGTGATGACGTCTCTGGCTTTCGGATTCGGCGTGTTGCCCCTGGCTATTTCAACCGGCGCCGGCGCCGGCGCGCAAAACGCCATCGGCACCAGCGTGTTGGGCGGCATGTTCAGCGCCACCATCCTGATTGTCATTTTTGCTCCGTTATTCTTCGTGTTGACTGAAAAATTATTCGGCCGTAAACATAAACAAACATCAGGCGATGCAGGCAAAAAAATATTTTCCGACCCGCAACCCGTAAAATCAACTGCGACGGATAATGTAAATCCGCCGGAGGTCAAATAAGATGAACAAAAAAACAGCCCTTTTACTTGTGATCATGTTTTTCCTTGCGAACGGATGCACAATGGCACCTCCCTATTCGCGTCCGAACGCGCCGGTGCCTTCGGAATGGCCCACCGGCCCGGCCTATAAGGAAACAAAACCAAGTCCATCCGTGCCGGCCGCAATGGAGTTGCCCTGGCGGGAATTCATCCCCGATGAAAATTTACGAAAGGTTATCGAAGCGGCGTTGAATAACAACCGCGATCTCCGTCTGGCGGCTTTGAATGTCGAAAGAGCAAGAGCTTATTATGGCATTCAACGCGCTGAACTTCTTCCCTCCGTCCACGGACTTGGAAGCATGTATAAGGAACGCACACCGGCGGATCTCTCGTCCACCGGCAGCGCCTACACCGCCGAAAGATACGACGTCAATCTCGGCATTGCCTCATGGGAAATAGACTTCTTCGGACGCATCCGCGGATTGAAGGACAAGGCGTTGGAAGAATACCTCGCCACTGATCAGGCTCGTCGCAGCGCCCAAATCGTACTTGTATCATCGGTTGCGCAAGCCTATATGGCGCTGGCCGCCGACAGGGAGGCCGGTCAGATGGTCACATCAACGCTGAAAACACAGGAAGAACTTTATCGTTTGATAAAGAAAAGGGCCGACGCCGGGATGGCCTCAGAGCTGGATCTTCGCCAGGCTCAAAGCCAGGTGGACGCTGCCCGGGGGGATGCTGCACTTTACACACAGCTGGTCGCGCAGGATGAAAACACTCTGAATTTTCTGATCGGGTCGCCTGTTCCCCGAGAACTTCTGCCGGTGAATTTAAAAAGCGTTACCCCTCCCCGGAACATTTCTGCCGGTTTGTCATCTGCAGCGCTTTTGTCAAGGCCGGACATTCTGGCGGCGGAACATCGCCTCAGAGGAGCCAATGCCAATATCGGAGCGGCCCGCGCGGCTTTTTTCCCCCGCATCACGCTGACGGCTTCCGCGGGAACAGCCAGTGATGAGTTATCCGGTCTTTTCAAATCCGGATCAGGCACCTGGCTGTTCTCACCTCAGATTGTCATGCCGATATTCGATGCCCGTACCTGGTCTGCCTATGAAGTCACTCAGGTTGAAAAAGAAATTTCCATTGCAGAGTATGAGAAGGCCATCCAGACAGCTTTCCGGGAAGTGGCCGACGCGCTGGCGGAGAGAGGAACTGTTTCGCAGCGTCTCGCGGCGCAACAATCTCTGGTTGACGCCCTTGTGGTGACGCACCGTTTATCTGAAATGCGTTATCATAAAGGCATTGACAGTTACCTGTCCGTTCTCGACGCGCAACGCTCTCTCTATGGAGCGGAAAAAGGATTGATCATGCTTCGTTTAACCGAGATCAACAATCTCATCACGCTTTATAAAGCCCTGGGTGGAGGCCAAGATAATTAAAGACATATTTTCTTCCATGAAAAAAAGTCTACGGATGGCCATTATCGGAATGCTCACTGTTACGGCGGCGGCGCAATCGTCTATGGCTTCGGACAGTCAGGCACGATCGTCGGAGACGCTGACGGCGTATATGGAAAATGATCTTTTTGAGCATCTGGACCGTTATTACACCCACGGAACAAAATTCTCCTGGATTTCCCGGGATCTTTCAAACTACCGGGAGATCACATCCATACCCTCCTGGATGCAGGAAATCATCGAAACGATTCCTCTGGTCAATGATCCTGAGCAACAGTGCTCTGTTTCTTTGTCTTTCGGGCAAAACATTTACACGCCGGCACATAAAGAAAAAAAAAGAGTGATCAAGGATGACCGTCCCTACGCCGGTGTCACGTATCTGGGACTCGGCCTGCACAGTAAAAATACAAAGCACATGGACACGCTGGAGCTGGGCCTCGGCATCGTCGGACGTCATTCCTACGCGGAAGATATCCAGACGAAAATTCACGAATGGACGGATTCCGAAGTCGCCAGGGGCTGGAAAAATCAACTCCGCGACGAACCGATTCTGAATGTGTATCTCGAACGGAAATGGAGACTGCTGCAATTAAGAAATTCGTCCGGTTGGGGACTGGATTTGATTCCGCACACCGGTCTGGCCATCGGAAATGCCCTGACCGGCGCCAATCTCGGCGGTCAGGTGCGCTTCGGCTGGAACGTCCCGAACGATTTCGGAACGTATCTGATCCGTCCGGGCTCCGACAGCAGCGCCCCTCTGGACGACACGGATCCGCGTTTCTTTCCGTCGCTGCGCCGTTTCGGTGTGCATGCTTTTTTTGCGGTCGACGGAAAAGCCGTCGCCCGCAATATCCTGCTTGACGGGAACACGTTCCGCGACAGTCACAGCGTCGAAAAAGAACCTTTCGTCGCCGAGGTCATCGGAGGCTTGGGCATCATCATTCACCGGATCAAAATCACCTACTCTTATGTTCACCGGACAAAAGAGTTTGAGAAGCAAAAAGATGCTCAGCATTTCGGAGCGTTGGCCCTTTCCTTCACCTTTTAATATCAACGCGGTGCATTCTTCCTGCATTCGTCTTTCTCCGCAAAAACAGTCGGGCGGAGATAATATCGTCTTGACAGACAGGTCAGCATCGATTATATTCCCGCAGAATTTTATTGGCACGAGTAAAATGGATATCGACATCATGCAGATGGCGGAAAGATTGTTTTCATTTCATCGGACGATATCGAATCACCCTTTCTCCTCGATGCAATACATGAACTGAACGGACTTTCTGTGCTTGAATACATAGGATATCTCTGTGCTTCACTGGCCATCACGAGTTCACTGATCGGCTTGCTGTCTGTTTTTGCTTTCCGGACCCACATTAAAAACTGGATCAGGAAAAAGCCTGAAAAATATCCGGTTGTGACCGTCATCTCTCCGCAACGGGGGAAAATCGATTCGGACAATATCGACGCCGTTCTGGAACAGAATTATCCCGGCGCATGGGAAGTGATTTTTGTCACGACAAAAGACGATGCTTCCCTGCCGCAGTTGCAACACTATTCACAGAAATATAAAAATGTAAAAATAGCAATCGCCGACGACGTCGTTCAACTGGCGGCAACAAAGGGGATTCATCGATGCCAGAAAAACAATAATTTATTAACTGCAATAGAAGTCGCCTCTCCGGAAGCCGAAGTGTATGTCATCGTCGATGCCGACGCGCGCCCCTTTAGCGACTGGTTGAGCCATCTCGTCGCCCCCCTTGCTGATGGCAACGCCAAGCTGGGCGCCGTCACGTCCGCAAGAATCTACCTTCCCGGCAAAGGGTTGGCGTCTCTGGTTCAAGTCTTATGGATTCTGATCTCCGCCATGTTTCTTGTCGGGAAACATCGCTACATATGGGGCGGCGGACTCGCCATACCAAAAGCGGTTTTTGAAAAAGCACACTTGGGACGGAGTCTGGAAGGACAGGAAGGATGTTCCATCACGACCGATGACATGAATATATTAAACGCCTTGCGAAGCCGGGGATATGAAACTCTTTTTGTGCCCGATTGCATTGTGCTCAGGCATCCTCCAACAAAAAAGGAAAATCTGGCACATGTCATAACGTTTACCAACCGTCAGGTGTTGCAGACCTGGTGGACAACTAAGGCGATATGGGTTTTTCTGACCAACATCGGCATCAGATTGCCGATGCTTTTATGCGCGCTGGTTATCGCATGGTGGCATCCCTGGTGTTTGCTGGCCTTATTATCCATATTGATTGACGTCATCATGGGCATCACCGCTTTAAAAACCGTTATTGATACGGAGCCACGATTAAGCGCCAAATTGATTTTCTGGGTGTTGAAGGCGAAAGGATATCCCTTGAACCGTTTACCGGAACCGAGAGTAATGATCCATGTGAATTTCTGGATTATTTTACTTCCCATTGTTACTCCGCTGGTCGTGACCATCAACTCGACTGTCGTACCTTTTTTCAAAAAAATGCGATGGAGCGGCATCGAATATACCAGGAGAAAAGTGGTCGGATACACCGGTGATTTTTCATGGCGGGCAAAATAATCTGAATTTTTCTCATCGATAGTCCTTATATGACCGGCAGACTTCATTGATTTTCCTCATTTCCGCGTTGTCGTCATCAAAATTTTTCAGCAATCTTCCTGCGCCGAAACTCAACAGAGCTTCCGGGAAAAACAGCGATCAAAGATATTTATTTTTCACCTGAATTATGGTTATATAACAAATAATTCTCCGCGAATGACGATCAAAATGGTGAAGAAATGAATCTGGAAAAAATGTCCAAAAAAAGCCTGATAGAACTGGTGGACAATCTCCAGAACCAACTGGCTCATGCCGATGCGTCTTCCCTGTCCGGCACTTCGGGAGAAGAGCTCTACAAGTTTCTCGCGCAAAGCTCTCAGGTCGGTTTCTATATTATGCAGAACGGCCGTTTTAAATTCATCAATTCTCATTTCCGCGACTACACCGGTTACTCCGACGAAGAAATGCTCAAGATGAATCCGACGTTCTTTATCCTGCCTGAAGACCGGCGCAAAACGGCAAAAAACGCGATCATGATGCTCAAGGAACAGCGATTCACTCCTTACGAATACCGTATCGTTACCAAAGACGGCCGGATCAAGTGGATCATGGAAACCGTCATGTCCATTAAATTCAAGGGAAAGCGCGCCATCCTGGGCAACTCCATGGACGTCACCGAACGGAAAGAAGCAAGCCGCCGTCTGGAGGAACTGGAAGCGCTGGAATCATCCATCCTCGACGCCATTCCTCAGGCGGTCGTCGGGTTGCACGAACGCCGCATTAATTTCGCCAATCACGCGGTGAAAGTTATTTTCGGCTGGCATCGGGAAGAACTGATCGGCAAAAGCATTCGCATCATTTACCGCAGCGAGGAGGAAGCCGATAAAATAGGCGAAATATTTTATTCCTCTCTGGAAAAACAGCGGACATACGAAACAGAATTCCCCTGCCGGTGCAAGGACGGAAGGGAAATTATCTGCCGGATGAAAGCCTCGCGCATCGGCGAAAAACTTCGGGAAAAACGCATCGTGGTCACGTTCGAAGACATTACGGCGCAAAAGAAAGCACAGGAGGAACTGGAACGCTCGCAGCAGGACCTGAGAAACCTTTCCGCGCATCTTCAATCGGTCAGAGAAGAAGAGAGCACGCGCGTGGCTCGCAAGATTCATGACGAACTGGGTCAGTCGCTGACCGCTCTGCAGATGGATTTGTCATGGCTGGAAAATCGTCTACCGGACAGCAGCAAAAATATCCGGGAAAAGACCCAAAGCATGTCGGAGCTTGTTGATGCGACGATTGAAAGCGTGCACAAAATCACGATGGAATTGCGTCCCAGCCTGCTTGATGATCTGGGACTCCCGGCCGCCATTGAATGGCAGGCCGGTGATTTTCAGAAACGTTCCGGGATCCGCTGTCAGGCCAATATCCACTGCAATGTGGACATGATCGGCAAGAATCTGGCCACTTCCATTTTTCGCATTTTTCAGGAAACGCTTACGAACATTGCCCGTCATTCCAAAGCCACGCAATGCAAAGTCGCCCTGATTGAAAAAGGCGGAGAGCTGTGTCTGGAAGTCACGGACAACGGCGTCGGAATCACGCAATGGCAAATAGAAGATCCGCAGTCCTTCGGCATGATCGGCATGCGGGAAAGAGCGCATCTCTGGGGAGGCACCGTCCACGTCCGCAACATCAAACCGTCCGGAACAATGGTCAGGGTTATCATTCCACTCGACAAAGGAGAAAAACCTTCATGATACGCATTCTGGTTGCAGATGATCACGCCGTCGTGCGTCAGGGCGTCAAACAGATCCTGGCGGACGTTCAGGATATGACCGTCAAAGATGAGGCGCAAAACGGATCTGAAACATTAAAAAAAGTCGCTGAAAATGAATACGATGTCGTTCTGCTGGATATTTCCATGCCGGGTCGCAGCGGGCTGGAAGTCCTGGAGGACATTAAAACTCAGCATCCGAAACTGGCGGTGCTGATTTTAAGCATGCATCCGGAAGAACAGTACGCGGTTCGCGCGCTGCGCGCCGGAGCTTCCGGCTATCTTACCAAAGCCAGCGCTCCTCAGGAACTGATCGGCGCCATTCGCAAGGTGGCGGGAGGCGGCAAATACGTTACGTCCTCGCTGGCTGAAAAACTGGCCGACGAGCTGGAAATCGATATGGAGAAGCTGCCTCATGAGCGCCTGTCCAACCGCGAACACCAGGTGATGCTGATGCTTGCGGAAGGGAAATCCGTCTCCGACATTGCCGATGAACTGTGTTTGAGCGTTAAAACCATCAGCACCTACCGCACACGCGTCATGTCAAAAATGGGCATGAAGAAAAATGCCGAACTGACGCTTTATGCCGTTCACAATAAATTAATCAACTAGGTCCCCTCTCCCAGACTCCGACAAATCAAGCCATCATGCATTTGTCAGACAAAAACCGTCATGCTGTTTGGTTGTGTTCTGACAAAGAAACAAGTCTCACGCCGATATTATCTTTTCAAGCACCATGTTAATCCGTTACCATGTTCAGATGCGGCATGATTGTAATGCCGCATCATGAAAAGAGGATCAGACTATGCAGGAGGGGGCATGAATCAGACATCTTCAACACCGGAAAATTCGAAATCGGCAAACGGTCATTTATTCGGAGATTCATCTTCAATGAAAGATAAACTTCTCAAGGACGAACTGGCGGAAATCATTCATCAGGCCGTGCGGGATAACCGCAGCTACCTGATGGAGCATGAAAGCAAGGAAATTCTGGAAGGCATCGGAATCCCGACCACCGGCTTTCTGGTCGCCCGATCTGAGGATGAAGTGCTGACCATGAGCGAAAAAACAGGATACCCTGTTGTGTTGAAAATCGTTTCGCCCGACGTTATTCACAAAACAGACGCGGGCGGCGTGAAATTGAATTTGAATTCCGCCGGGGAAGTCCGTCAGGCCTATCATGAAATTCTCGAAACATTCAAATACCAGCATATCGAGGGGGTTACCGTCCAGAAAATGGCCAGACCGGGCATCGAAGCCATTATCGGGGTGACCCGCGATCCCAGTTTCGGTCCGCTGATCATGTTCGGTCTGGGTGGTGTATTTGTGGAAGTTCTGCGCGATGTGTCTTTCCGAATTTTGCCGATCACGGAAAAAGACGCCTCCGAAATGATCGCGGAAATCCGCGGCGCCGCCATTCTGGAAGGCTATCGCGGCCAGGCCGTCGATCGGGAATCGCTCAGCCGTCTGCTGATGAAAATATCTCAACTGGTCATTGAAAATCCGGAAATCAGCGAGTTGGATCTTAATCCGCTGTTTTTGTACCCCGATGGCTACATTACCGTTGACGCCAGAATGTTTGTGAAGGAACCTTCTCCGGGAGAAAACGTCACCGCCACAGGCCGGGAAAGTCTGCGGGATTTCTTTTATCCGAAAAGCATCGCCGTTATCGGCGCGTCGGACGTCAGAGGAAAACTCGGTTACAACGTATTCTGGAACCTGATTAATCATGATTTCCCCGGCCGATTGTATCCGATTAATCCGAAAAAAGAATCCATCAAGGGCATTAAATCTTATAAGTCCATTCTGGATGTTCCCGATCCGGTAGACATGGCCATTGTTATTGTGCCGGCCAAAGCGGTGGAAGAGGCCATTTCCGAATGCTGCGCCAAGGGCGTAAAGTATGTGGTGGTGGAAGCCGCCGGGTTCGCTGAAACCGGCGAAGAAGGAAAACAGGCGCAGGAAAGAATCGAGAAAATCATCCGCGCCCACGGATGCCGGGTTCTGGGTCCGAACTGTTCCGGCGTCATCAACACGCATCATAACATGGTGCAATCCATCGGCCTGCTTTCCGATTTGCGCAAAGGAAATGTCGGTATGGTTGCCCAAGCCGGAGTTTACGCCGCGGGAATCCTTACGGGATTGAGCAATGTTCTTGATTTCGGTATTGTTGCCACCATCGGCAACAAGATGGATATCAATGAAACGGATATCCTGGAATACTTAAGCGACGATGATCATATTTCCGTGATTGTCATGTACATGGAAGATATCCGCAGCGGCAAACGTTTTGTGGATGTGGCCGCGCGCGCGGCCGTGCGCAAGCCGGTGATCATCTTGAAATCGGGACGGACGGAAGCCGGCAAAAAAGCCGTTTCTTCCCATACCGCGTCGCTGGCCGGCAACGACACTATCAACAGCGCGGCATTCAAGCAGAGCGGCATTATTCGTGCCCGGGACAATGAACATTTATTCGCGCTGACCCGCGCCTTTTCCAAACAACCCGTTCCGAAAGGCAACGGTGTTCTGGTTGTCACCTACACCGGTTCACTCGGTGTTGCCGCGACGGATATGCTTTATCTCTCCGATATGCGCCTCTCCACTCTGGAGCCTTATTTTCAAAAACGTCTGAAAAATGCTCTACCCGATTATGCCAGCATCGGCAATCCCATCGACTGTTCTTTTTCCATGACGCCCAAACAGGTGAAAGATCTGATCGAAATAGGCGTGGAAAGCAACGATGTCCATAGTTTTATTGTCATTATTCAGGGTGAAATGCTGAATGCGTTTGTGGATGTCATGAAAAATATCGACTACAAGGATAAACCGATCGTGTGCTGCGTCGCCTGCAAGGAGTTCATGATTGATGACGTGGTGAAAATGGAGCAGGCGGGTATTCCCGTTTATTCCACGGCGGAAACAGCGGCGGAGGTCCTAAGCCAGATGTACCACTACGGGGTCAGACGTCAGAGCGCCATTGCCGATTCTATCGCCCGCCATATTACCCGGGACTCGCTTTCCGTCGATGACCGGCCGGTCCGATTGCGTCTGATTAATCCGAAAGACATCGGCCTGTGGACGGATTTCGTTAACAGTTGTTCGGAAAAGTCTCTATGGCTCAGGTTCCTTTCGCCTTTTTCCGCGACACCCGAACGCGCTCAGCGTTTCTGCAACGTGAATCCGGAAGAGGAAATCGCTGTGGTCGCCGAAATGAAGGACGGAGACAAGTATAAATTCCTCGGCATTTCCCGCTTGATCAAGAATAAGCGATGTGAGGGCGAAGTGGAATATGCCATCATTGTTTCAGACCTCTGGCAGAACAAGTCACTGGGATACACCCTCTCCGAACAATGTATTGAACTGGCCAGAAAAGAGGGGTACAAAACCATTCGCGCGGAAACGCTTCAGGAAAATTACGCCATGTTGAGAATCTTCCGCAACTGCGATTTTGTGCTCGATTCCAAAGATGAAAACATGGTTTCCATGTCATTAAAACTATTATAGACCGTGTTGAACATTGATGCTGGTTTCAAAACAGGAGAAATCGCCCGTCCCCTGTTTTGAATACGATTCAATTCGGCAGAGCACATCCATACAGGCATGAATAAGTGTTGATCATCAATGTTACTGCCGTTAACCGATGATTTTCCTTTTTCAACCAATCACACACACTATGGCAATCAACTCGCAAACCATTAATATCATTGCAACTTTACACATAGCATGCATTTTGAGCATTCTGCTAAAAAACACTGTCTTTCTATAGTTTAGCTGACTTATCAACAGACATATCAACAATCATTTCCACAAAACTGTTGATTGAAGAATATCATTTTCAATTTTTATATTTCGTAATGCTATAAACGTTGAATCGATGATCCCTGTTGTTTCACAACGAAAAGCGATCATCGCTTGACACACTAAATCAAATATTCTATAGGCTCTTCCACAAAAGGGGATGGGGCGTTGCTCCCACGCGTGGTATCGGTGGACGGATATATTCACATGCAGAGCACTCCTTGAAAACATGGAAAGGACACAATACCCTGATCGCAATATACAGGCATATTAAAAAAACGTTTCGTCACGCACTTGCAGCTTTTCTGATACCGTTCACCGCACTTTTTATTATTATTTTTTCAGATCATCCCGGTTACGCAGCAGAAAATCATTTCTACGCGGCGGATTATGCTTCCCCGGAAAACAACACTCAAGATCCGGTAAAGTCCGTTCCTCCTGACACTAAGCCCCCAATGCTGTATTCCCTGAATATTTACGGAGGAGAAATATCTAAAAATCATGCGGACGATTTTATTCTCCACACCAACAGGCTCAGACTTACGGAATCGCGCCTGCTGGCCGTTACACTGGCAAGACGCCTCGGCACCTATAAAAATATGGCAAGTCTGGAAATAGAAGGCCAGATTGTTAAGCATTTCTATGACATTCAGGACCATTGGGAATTCAACGCCTTATTAACAGCCCGCTGGGACGCATTTTTCTGGGATGAGTATGTGGATACAAGTTTAGCGTTTGGCCTCGGCCCTTCTTACGCAACAGAAAAACCGGAAATCGAAGCTATTCTGGACCGGGAGACATCCCAATGGTTAGCTTACTGGATGATAGAACTGGAAATGGGTCTTCCGGCTTATCCCGGCGTATCGTTCATTACCCGTCTTCATCACCGTTCAGATGCCTTTCGCATCGTCGCATCGGGCGGCGCTTCCACGGCCCCTGTCATTGGCCTGAAAATCCGGTTCTGACAACCCGCGGGCGCAAATATCGTAAATCGCTCTTCTAAAAGAGTTTTGTTTTTTCTTCCTGTCAGCAAATATTATTCTCATAGATATTCAACGCATCGGAATAAAAAAAGCTAGCAATATGTCGTTCATGCAGCAAAATATGCGGTCGCAAATATTACATTGACTATTTCATTTTTTATCGCTATCGTACCCGCCAATCACCCGGAAAAATTTATAAAAATTAAGAAGTCCAGGCATATTGCATGTTGCGTTGTTCAGAGCTTTAATCGTTGGCATCCGGGAAAGGGTTTGCGTCATAAGCGTTTAACACATTCAAGAGGAGGGGAAGATGAAAGACGTGATGAAGTGTATGGGTATGAGTTTTTGGAATAAAGTAACTATTTACAAAAGTCTGTTGATTATGATGATTGCAGTCACGGTGATTTGTACGGCATCGGCAATGAGCCTGGCCGCAGGCGTGCCGTTGAATTCCCGCGGCATCTACAGCACAACGGCCGATGACGGCAGTAAAATTTATCTCTATCGGTATGCGCCCTATACGACAGGAACCCCTCTATTCCGTACCGGCGGCACGCCGGTCGTGATCTTCACAGGCATTTGCATGAATATGAACCAATACCTTTCCATTACTCCCTCCGATATGAAGGCCGCCTACAGCGGTGTTTATGTGCCGGATGTTTCCGGCGCTCCGGACTGGGCATTGAATTCGGATGGAACGGATTACGAACCTTACCTCAAAGCCGACAAAATGCGCTATTACAGTCTGGCGCATTACCTCTGGCTTCAGGGTTTTGATCCATGGTTCGTCAATTACCGGGGTACGGGCCGCGGCGCCGTCAAAAGCACTGGAACCAGTCCCGGCGGCATGAATACACTGGACACATGGGCCACGCTTGATACTCCCGCGGCAATTGCCAAGGTAAAATCGGTTACGGGAAAAAGAATGTTCATCGGCGGACACAGCACGGGAGGCTTGGTTGCTTATAATTATCTGCAGGGCGCCTATATGGAATACGGCATTTCTAATGCGGGCTGGGCGAAAAAAGCCTACTACCAGCTGTGCTATGCCCTGGGATATCAGCCGCATGTCAAAGCCAGCGCGACTCTTGCCAAGACAAGGAATGCCGATATCAAGGGCTTTATCGGTCTTGACCCCGCCGGCGTGCCGGCGCTGCCGAACCTTCTGGACACACCTCTCTTTTGGACACTTGTCGGCACAAGGTTATACCTGCCGCTGGATGACATTTCAGATAAATTAATCTCTCTGTTTCCGAGCAAACCGTTAGTCGGCTTGCTGGAAGGCGTATTTGGACTGTTGAACACAGCGGCTGCAGGGGATTCCGCTCTGAGCGATTTCTTCGATTATCTGAACTTCTGGGTGGTGGAAGATATGGACCCCTGTCTGGAGGATTGGACGGTGCGCTACAGTATAGGTGGTGCTGCGCTGCGCGGATTCGGCCATTACATGGATATGGGTCTGCACAACACCCTTCGTGAACACTATTTAAATGGAAAAGAAAACTATTTGTCGAAATTGATTGCGGGAGGTTCCACGCCCAATCCCGGCAGAGACGGATATTACTATTTCAGCGAAAACATGTCGCGTATGACCGTGCCACTGATTGTTTTCTCATCAAGCACGGGATCTCTGGTAAGCCCGGAGGCGACGTACGACTTCATCATATCGAAAAAGTCCCCCACAGATTATGACGAGTGGTATGTTCTCAGCGACACCGGCCATTTCGATCTGGCAATGGGCAGAAAAATGCCGACCACGGTGTTTCCGCAGTTGGGCGCATGGCTTAAATCCGTTGACGCCTTACCCGGCAATCCGGTCAACACAACCACACCGGCTTCACGGATTGACGAATAACGCTCGTTACAGCGATATAACATGACATGGAGAGGCGCCCCGTTACGTACCGGGCGCCTCTCAGCATATAAGAATATCCCTTAGAGCAAGCCCTTTCAAAAAGATCGCTGAGAATATCTCGAGAATGAATGGCATCTTTCAGCAATATCATTTATCCATTCACCCGGTGACATCAAGGTAGCCCGACGGTCCTTCCATCAGATACCCGCCTTCACAAGGCAAAAACCCGTTGTCGCGAAAAGGAAATGCCGTTTCCTTTTTGAAGGGAAACGGCATTTTTAGGAAGGAAATTTCACGTGAAGAAAAAGTCCTGCCTTCTTCACGCAGGAAAAAATATTAACCGAGTTTCTTTCTGTTGTTCACCAAATCATCCACGACTGCCGGATCGGCCAGGGTTGATGTATCACCGAAGTCACCGAATGTTTTGGCGGCGACGTTTCTCAACACGCGGCGCATAATCTTGCCGGATCTCGTTTTGGGCAGACCGTCTGCCCACTGAATCTGGTCAGGCGATGCGATCGGACCGACGACCTTGCGGACATGTGCGACCAGGGCTTTTTTGAGGTCATCCGTCTTGGCCACATTATTGTTCAGGGTGACATAAGCAAAGATCCCCTGGCCCTTGATGTCATGCGGGAAACCGACCACCGCTGCTTCAGCCACATCCGGGTGAGACGTCAGCGCCGCTTCAACTTCCGCGGTGCCCAGTCGGTGACCGGACACATTGATAACGTCATCGACGCGGCCGGTGATCTTGTAATCGCCATCGGCATCGCGTTCGGCGCCATCGCCGGAGAAATAATGGCCGGGGAACTGGGAGAAGTAATTCTCGACGAATCGGCCGTCCTTATCATCCCACAATCCGCGGGCGATGCCGGGCCAGGAATTTTTAATACAAAGCGCGCCTTTGCCGACACCTTTGATTTCTTTTCCTTCTTCATCCATCAAGACCGGAACAACACCGAAGAAAGGAACCATGGCTTTGGCCGGTTTGATATCGATTGCGCCGGGCAGAGGCAGAATCATATGTCCGCCTGTCTCCGTCTGCCACCAGGTATCGGAAATCGTGCAGTGACCGGCGCCGATCTTATTGTAGTACCACCACCAGGCTTCGGGATTGAGCGGTTCGCCGACCGACCCCAGAACGCGCAGAGAAGAAATATCATGCATATCAACCCACTTGTCGCCTTCTTTGGCGATGGAGCGAATCGCGGTAGGTGCGGTATAGAAATTGTTGACATTGTATTTTTCGACGACTGCCCAGAACCGGCCGAAGTCCGGATAGTTGGGAACGCCTTCGAAAAGAATGCTGGAGTGACCGTTGCACAGCGGACCGTAAACAATGTAGCTGTGACCGGTGACCCAGCCGATATCGGCGGTGCACCAGTACGTATCATCTTCGCGCACATCAAAAGCGAGCTGCTGGGTCATCGACGCATACAGCAGATAACCGGCCTGGGTATGAACCACACCCTTGGGTTGTCCGGTGGAACCGGAAGTATAAAGGATGAACAGAGGATCTTCCGCGTCCATCTCTTCCGGTTTGCAGTAAGGCTTGGCATCAGCCATCAGTTTTTCATACCAGATGTCGCGACCTTCTTTCATAGCGACGTCCGTTCCGGTGCGTTTCACAACAACCATGGTTTTCACACCAGGGCACTGATCGACCGCTTTGTCGCAGGTGGCCTTCTGGGGAACGGCTTTGGCGCCGCGGTACGTGCCGTCGCAGGTAATAACCACTTGAGAACCGGAGTTATTAATGCGGTCTCTTAACGCTTCCGCCGAGAATCCTCCGAAGACGATGGCATGAACGGCGCCGATACGGGCGCAGGCCAGCATGACAATGGACAACTCCGCGATCATGGGCAGGAAAATGGTCACGCGGTCGCCCTTCTTAACGCCTAATCCCTTAAGGACATTGGCGAACTTGTTGACTTCGCGATACATGTCGTAATAGGTATAAACCTTCCAGTCGTTGGGGTCGTTGCCTTCGAAAATGATTGCGGCTTTGTTTTTCTTGGTGGCCAGATGACGGTCCAGACAGTTGTAACTGACATTGATCTTGCCGCCTTCAAACCATTTGGAATGAACGTCTTTTGCATCGAAAGACCAGTCCGACACTTTTTTGGAATCAAAGGGTTTAAACCAGGTCAGTCTTTCATTGGCCATTTTGGCCCAAAATGCATTGGGGTCAGTGATCGATTCTTTGTAAAGTTTGTCGTATTCCGCTCTGCTCTTGATGTAAGATTTCTCTCTTACTCTGTCGGGTACGGGAAATACCTTGTCATAAAAATCTTGATCGTTTGCTTCAGCCATATTATTCTCCTTTATCTAAATTATTTTTCATGCCTTTCGCTTTCGCTGAAAAAAGCATTTTTAACATCCGTCGTTTATTCCTTTCGTTAATCCCTTTTAATCTCATCTTTTCAACCTTTCAGGAGGGGTACGCCCCAGGCTTTGACCTCGTTCCTGTTAGAAAAAAACGTTCATGATTCAACGGCCGCAAGGTGGGGCGTATTACATGGCTGATGCAATACATATACCCCCTGAAAAGCGATTACTAAATACACCTTTTGCAAGGGTTGCGGTATCGGCTTGAGTCCTAATTAAAAGCGGGATTTTATCCTACGAGATGTAAGTGTTTGTCCTACAGATTCTTTCCGATAAAGAACAAATCAGAAAGCAAAGGCACGATGGAGCGCATGGATAGAAGAAATCACGACATGCTTCTTATCCTGCAAATCAGGTTGATAAATCTTATTGAATTTCAAAAGTCGTATTTTATCTGTTTGGTTTCTTGGACGAAAACGGATTCTTCTTTCCGGTGCGCCGTAAAGGACTGAACTTTTTTTCGCGCAGAAGCCTTGCAATATCTTTTTGCCTTCGGGTCGTTTTCTGCCCGGCCATAAAAATTCTCTTATCTGTGTTCTATTCTGATCATTTGGGCGGCATGCGCAGCGCCCCGTCCAGCCTGATGCAGCAACCATTGAGCATGATATTTTCAATAATGTGCAGAATCGTGCGGGCAAATTCCTGAGGTTTGCCCAATCGTCTGGGAAACGGAACCGTTTTAGCCATCTCGTCCTTAACCGCCGGCGGCAAACCAGCCATCATCGGCGTATCGAAAATTCCCGGAGCGACCGTGACAATCCGTATGCCGTAATCGGCAATTTCGCGCGCGATGGGCAGCGTCATGCCCACAATTCCGGCTTTGGAAGCGCTGTAGGCAACCTGGCCGACCTGCCCTTCAAATGCGGCAATGGAAGCGGAACTAATGATCACGCCTTTTTCTCCTTCCTCACCGGGAGTATTTTTCATCATCTGCTCCACCGCCAGCCTGATGACATTGAGCGTTCCCACCAAATTAATTTGCAGAACTTTGTTGAAGGCTTCCAGCGGCAGAGGTCCTTTTCTACCAACAAGTTTTCCCGGATTGACAATCCCCGCGCAGTTCACCACCACATTGATTTTACCAAAACGCTCTATCGCTTTCTGTATCGCCTGCCGAACATCCGCTTCGCTGGTGATATCCGTTTTTACAAAAATCGCATTGGCGTCGCTGTTGGCCGCCAGTTTTTCGCCTTTTTCCGTGTCAACATCGATGATAACAACTTTGGCGCCTTTTTGAGTCAGCTCCCGAACACTGGCCTCGCCCAGCCCCGATGCGCCTCCTGTCACTAACGCTACGACATCTTGATGATTCATATTCCCTCCAGAGTTTTATTCAAGCGTATGCTTCGCTGATGTCTCGAAATTCATTCTGTCCTCTTCAGCGCATTGGCAGCGGGTTTTATCATTTCCTGTTTCATCCTCTTGATAAACTCCCGACGCACAGCGGGTATCTTTGTAAGCATAACTAAAATGCCGTTAATCATTCGCCATTTATAATATTTATGGGGAAAATTATACATGCCGTGTTCTTTATAATATTTGTGATCAGCCTGGAAGACCACGCGCAGTCGGCCGTAAATGGCGTCACGGAAGACTTTTATACCGGCAACCTGATAAAAGGTGGGTGGCGGAACATAGCCGAGGTTACTCTGCAAAACCGAATTAGATGCCAGAGTCTGTAAAGCGGCATTGATGTCAGACGAATTTCCCAGATCATCGCTGACAAAACCGCTGAGTCCGGCTTGCTGAAATTTCGTCGTGGCGTCAAAGACTTCGCGCAAATTATAAAGTTGACCGAAAGGACCGGAAATGACAAATCCAATCTGTTTGCCCTTCAGAAACGGCGTGTGCCCATTAAAGAAACTCCGGTCAAAAAAGCATTTCCATAAAGAAGAAAGATAACGGTCGTGAATGGCTCCGGCAACAAACAAAATATCGGCTGGTTTAATTTTGTCATTGAAAAAATCCCGGAATGCATCCTTGCCGTCATAGACACATTGATTATCAAAACCACATTGACAACAGCCGGTGCATCCGCCCTTGATATCGATATCCTTAAGTTGCACCAGTTCGGCGGCAGGAGAAAAGGTCTTCTGCAATCTTTCCACCATTTTTTTAAGATTGGCATTAACAGTAAGATCATCCGCCACAATCAAAACTTTTTTGCCTTCGGCATTCACCGGATTGACCGCCCCGGCTTCAAAAACAACCTCAGGCGCTTTCAGCGGCGGATAGTTTCTGATGCCCGGCGTTTTGTCTGTAATCGCCTTCAGAAATAATTCGCCAAACGCCTTCAACCTCTGACGTTCCCTTGTTTTCAATAAATCATTCATTTCCGCCGAATAAGACCCGAAAAAGTTCATTTCCAGATCATCGCTTACAGCATTGATATAATTATGCGCGGTATAGTCGAAAAAGTTGATAGACGTGGTCAGACAGGCGGCGGGCTTGCCGCGAAAAGCAGAAACCGCATTCTTTTCAAAAATTAATTCAATGAATCGCTTGTACTGAGAACAGACAACCAGAAAATAAAGGGGGAACGCCCAGAGCACCGCATCTGCCGCGGCCACCTCCGTGATAACCTCTTGAAAAGCTCTGTCGTCGTGCTCCAGTTTTTTAATTTTCAACGCCACATCAAAAATTTTAAATTCCGATTCCGGAAATCTCTGCTGAAGAAAACGGACATACTGCAGGGTTACGCTGATTTCACCTTTCGGCGAACCGTTTAAAACGGCGATTTTCATAATCATCACCTGTTGAGTTGATTTTGGGAAATCATTATCACAAGAAAAACATCCCGACAAGACATAATGGCAATCAGGCCGCACACATGATATGGTGGATGTGGAGGATAAGCGCTTCTAAGGAAAACACCCTGCCCCCAAACTTGATGGCTGTCCCCGGAGAATAGAATTTACCTGTTTGTATTGACGCCGATCGTTTTATAAAGGGGACAATATCCGCTGACCACGCTGGAAAGGAGCGATCCGCTGACGATCAGCAGCAATCCGGCAACGCCCGGAAGCATCCCTCCAAGATAGGCTATAATAATCAACAAAGCGACAATAATCCTGATGACCTTATCGGCGGTGCCGACGTTTTTTTCCATGACATCCTCCCTGCAAGAATCGGTTATGTCTGTTGTGGTTTAACATCTTAGATTGTCTTTCCATCCGTATTCCGTTATTGCACATTCAGAGCGAAACGCGGGAATATCTTAAACATCGCTGCCAGACCGCGCGCCTGAACAGAAAAATGCTTTCAACGAAGTTTTGTGGTTTTCAGTTTCTGCTTCCAGGAAATATAATCTGCAATTTTTTTGACCGCATCCACCGGCGTATTAACAAATTCCACACCGGCAGCGTAAGATTCATCCTCGCAGATTATTTTAATCCATTTTACCTTCCCCATGGCGGTTATCATCTGCTGAAGGCTTTTTAATTTGAAATCAATTTTCAGGAGAGTATCGATTGGCAGAAAAATATTGGACTGGATTCTGGTTCCCGATTCCGAGATATCCTTGCAGCTGTTGTAAATAACTTTATCTCTGGAAAACTTTTTCCCTCCCGCAAGAATGGTTATGGTAACCTCGTTTTCCTCAACCAGCCGATTTGTTTTTCTTTTTTCGTTCATAACGATCCGTCATATTTCAGTTCGTCGTTGCTTTGGCAAATTATCTTTTCGGGAACAGAAAAACATTTGATGTGCTTTGTTGCTTATTATCCCAAAAGAGATTTAAAAAACAAGGATTTTTTAGTGAGACTCTCTGAAAACGAGCGAAGCGAAGTTTGAAGAGTTAGTCGAACTATCCCCTGAACGCGGTAAATGGGGATGTGAGACTCTCTGATAATAAGACCCAAGCTTCAGAAACGAAGTGAACTGAAGCTTGCTGGACGAATTATACCGGGCACGTCGTGACGCGGTAAAACGAGCGAAGCGAAGTTTGTCTCTGCCACCTGTCGGCGGCGGGATAATTCGCTCTAAGACTATAGTCAAGGCTCATTAAAGCGTAAGTCGTAATGAGACTCAAATTTCATAAGCAACGTGCAATGAAATTTGTAAGTCGAATTTTCCAATTCCGATTTATCGGAATTGGAAACTATCCCCTGAACGCAGTGAATGCGGATGTGAGACTCTCAGAGAGTGAGACAAGCCGAAAACAAGTACAATGAAGTTTGAGGCATAAGCCGAACTATACCAGGCATGTTGTGCCGTTGCAAAACGAGTCAGAATCTCACTGTTATCAGCGAGTCTCAATCCTCTTCGCCACGCTTCGGAGACAATTCGCCTTACACTTCAAACGTCGTCCCAACAAAAGCGGGACTCGCTTTCAACCGGTTTCACCGGAAGGCATAAGCGACAAAACGGCCGTCATGGCTCAGGCTGACGTCAATATCTGTTTTTTGCCAGCCGAGGTAAACACACGGCGGTTGAAGTTCTCCGTTCCGTTGCTTTCTTTGTATTTTTATTTGATGGAAGTCCAGTGAAAAGCGCCCGGCTAAGCTCTGAGCAAGACGGCGGCGGGAAAAAAGCGATGGACAGGTTCCTTCATCCGGCAGAGGTTCAACGCTCCAGATTAAGTTATCCAGCGTCGCTTTATCATCGGAACCGGCGCAATGAATATAGTCGGCCCCCGCGAAAAGGCGGATAAAGACGCCGTCTTTCCCCGGTATGCCAACCACCCCTTCCGCATATTCTGATTGAATATTATGAACGCTAACCTGCCACTGGCTTGGGGCAAAAACGATGTCTGGCAAGGATTTCCTGATAACCTTATAGGCCGTTTCCTTGCAGGCCCAAAGAGACCATAGCGTCTGATCGGGACTGTCAGCGTTTTTCACATATTCAATTTCAGCATCGGTGAGGATTTTTTTTAGAAAGCGCGAATCCCTGCTCTTTCCCGTGTTCGTCGCTTCCTTCAAATCCACCACATCGTTCCCGACGAAGGGCAAAATAGTGTTCCTCCATTTTCGCCAGCCTGTCAATGATCTGCGCGGCATATTCCCTCTGCACCCGAAGTTCGCTCCCTCGGACAGGTTGCGGCGTGAAGATTTCTATCTGCACTGAAAATTTCTCGCCCCAGGCGGGAATGACACTGTAATTTTCCTGTTTGTCTCCGCGCAGATACATACACATGACTTTACAGTTTTCCACATTTTTAATAAAACGTCCGACACCGTAAGAGAAGCCTTCCTGATCCACTCTCCCGGTGCGGGAACGTTTACCCTCTGGAAAAATCATGATGGTTTCTCCGTTGTTCAGCAGGTAAATGCATTTTTCCAGAGACTCTTTCATTTTCTCCCGGGCGCCGCCGCGGTTAATGGGGATACACTTGGATAAATAGCACAATATCGTCAGAATAATATTGTCTTTGTAGTTGTTCCATTCCGGCAGATTCCAGGACAGTTTCTTATAATGGATAATATGCTGAGGCAAACTGAACATGGCATAGCTTAGGATGAATGAGTCAATCATGGTCAGATGATTGGAGCAGATAATCCAGCCGCCTTTATGTTTCGAAAATTCAGCGGCACAGTGGCGGCGGATTTCTTGTAAACCCCTAACCCGGTAAAAGAAAATCCTGGAGGCAAAAAAATACAGGGGCGCGAGAATTAATATAGCCATGCGTCCTATAACGTTCTGCACGTGTAAAAGTATCCGGGATTTTTTCGTCATGGTCTAGCTCAGTTTTTGCTTGATGATTCTGACGGCGTCACCAATGGTCCGGATTTTATCCGCCTCGTCATCATCCACGCTGATTCCATAAACGTCTTCGCATTTTATGATCACGTCCACCAGGCGCGCTGAATTGACTTTCAGGTCGTTCAGGATGTGCGTTTCCAGTGTCGCCGTCGCCAGACGATCCTGATTCTTGGCATAAGGCCTTAAAATATTAATCATCTCTTCGAAAATTTTCTTGTCATCCATAATAAAACTCTCCTTCAATTTTTATGATTATTTTCCTTCCCATTTTTTGAATATGAGACAGCTGTTGACATCGCCGAAACCGAAACCGGCCTTGGCGATAATTTTCAGTTCAGGCATTTCCAGACATTTCCGCGGAATTTTTGATGCGTAATGTTCGATATCGGGATGAACATCGTCGCTGTTGATCGACGGATGGAGGAATCCCTTATAAAGTTCAAGAACAACGGCAACACACTCTATGGCCCCGGCAGCTCCCAGGCAATGACCAACCAGTGATTTGGTGGACTGAATATAGGGAAAACTTTCCGGAGTGCGCTCCAGCGCTTCCGTCCAGTTTTTCACTTCATGAGGATCGGCGTAGGTTGCCGTCAGGTGTCCGTTGATGGCATCAATGTCCGCGGGATTTATGCCCGCGTCCGCCACCGCGCCGCGAATGCATCTTTTCACTCCTTCCGGATTGGGCGCCGTCATGGAACCGCCCATTCTCTGACCGCCGCAGTTGACGTAACCACCGAGTATTTCAGCGTAAATGCGGGCTCCCCGGTCCAGCGCCGTTTCCAGCTTTTCCAGGACCAGCATGGCTCCGCCGGAGCCGGGAACAAAGCCCGCCGCCGTAGCGCTGAGCGGACGCGAGCCGGCCGCCGGATTATCGTTGAATTTACGACACAGTACGCGCATGGCATCGAAGCCTCCCCAGATGTAAGGCGTTGCCCCTTCGGATCCGCCGGCGACCATGCGCTTGGCCAGGCCGCTCCTGATTCTCCACATGGCGTCAATGATGGCCTCATTCCCGGTGGAACAGGCCGAAGAATTCGAGCTCACCTGATTGCCTACCGCCAGCAAACCGGAAATGCGCGCGCTGGTTCCACTGCTCATCACCTGTTCGACAACACGGCTGCCCAGTCTTTTTACTCTGCCTTCGTTAATTAACGGAACGATGGTATTCGCTATGGTGTCCATTCCACCGATGCCGGAACCGGCAATGACCCCCGTGTCCCAATCCACCGTATCATCATCGTCGCTGTTCAGACTGAATCCGGCGTCTTTCCAGGCGTCCACCGCCGAAACGGACGCGTAACCGATATTATCGTTGATGGACAAAAGCTTTTCGTGATCAAAATAACGCGACCTGATTTCATCGAAATATTCCGGAACACCGGCAATCTGGCAACCGAAGTTCAACTCCTGTAATTTAGGAATAAAACGGATACCCGAAACACCGTTTCTAAGCGCCGTCTCATAATCATCCAGACCGTGCGCATTGGGCGCCGTCACGCCCATTCCCGTAATGACAATTCTTTTTTCCATTGCTCCACCCCCACTCCCGATAATTCCCCGCTGCAAATGATTTCGCCGTTTTCCTTTTCCATGGAAACACTGGCTTTGATCGTAATTTTACGGAAATAAATTTTTTTCGCCCTGATGACGACCCTTTCACCCGGTTTCACCATTTGTTTGAATTCCACGCCATCCGCCAGAGAGAACAGACTGATGGGTAGTTTCATGTCACTGGGCCGCATATTTTTCTGACGCGACAGCAGATATATTCCGAACGCCACCACACCAACCTGGGCCATGGTTTCAATTAGGATAACGCCCGGCGTGATGGGATTGCCGGGAAAATGCCCGCGATAAAAATATTCATCCTCGCGAAAGCGGTAAGCCCCGACGATTTGTTCATCGTCAAGGCTGATAATTTCATCGATAAAACGGAAAGGGGATTGCTGAGGAACAAGCGACAGCACTTCCTGTTTCAGCGCGGCATCAGCCTCCATAAAGGCCTCCGTTGACATGAATGACCGAAGCGTTGATGTAACTTCCCCTCGTAGCTAGAAAAGCGATTACTTCGGCGACTTCCTCCGGTCTGCCGACACGTCCCAGAAGAATTTCTTCCACGGCTTTATTTTTTAATTCTTCCGGCAATTCCTTCGTCATCTCCGTATCGATAAAACCGGGAGCCACGGAATTCACGAGGATATTTCTTCCCTTGAGTTCCCTCGCCAGCGATTTGGTAAAGGCGTCGAGCGCCGCTTTCTCCATGGTATAGGGAATCTGGCCGGCATTTCCCGTATGACCGACCACGCTGGAAATATTAATGATGCGACCGGACGAACTCCGGAACATGAATTGACGCAGAATTCTTTTCGTCAGATACCAGACACCGCGTGTCAGCGCTCGTTGTTCGTCAAACTGTTCCACCTTCATGGAAATGATATCCGCATTGATGGAATGGCCGGCATTGTTGACCAGAACATCAACACGTCCTGCGGTATCTTTAATCTTGCCGATCATCGCGTCTATGTGTTCGATATTGGACAAGTCGGCCTGAATTAAAAATCCTTCTTTGATTTCATCAAGCAGTTGCTGAGCGTTTCCTGCGCTTTTATTGTAATGGATGCCGACATGAAATCCTTCCGTGACCAGCGCGCGGCAGCACGCGGCTCCTATACCTTTCGCTCCACCGGTCACCAGAGCAACGGGTTTTTCGATCATCGTTTATCCTCCACCTTGAGCATCGCGTAAGCCCAGGCCAGTCCGGCCCCGACAATCACCAGGGCAATGTTGTCTCCCGGCTGAATATTATCCCAGTTCATGCTTAAAACCGCCGGGGCGCCGCAGCAACCGACATTGCCGAACTGATCCACGTTGAACCAGTGATTTTCCGGTTTGATGTTCCTGCGCTCGCAAACGGTTTTCAGCATCATGTAATTGGCCTGATGAGCGATAAAAATAAAACGTTTTGCCTGAGCCTCATATTGATCCTGAAGTTCCTTTAAACATTCCGTCGTCGTTCGGATGGCGAACCCCTGAACGGCATTACCGTCCTGACTGAACACCCAGTCTCCGGTAACGCCGACCTTTGTCCATCCCGAAGGACGGGCGTTATAACCGCCGCTGACGAAGGCGGCACGAGACGGTATTTGTGACGAAACAATCGCCGCGTGAGCGCCATCTCCGAAAAGCACGGCTGAATTGCGATCGGTATAGTTAATGACTTTGGTCGTGGATTCCGCTCCCACCAGAAGCATATAAGGCGGCATTTCTTCCGGCCGCATCCGCAGCAGAAAGTTAACCTGCATGCCGAAGGTGGAACAGGCGGAATTCAAATCAAAGCAGGGCACTTCGATTCCCAGTTCCGCGGCAACCGCGCCCGCTTCCGCGGGAGTAATGTTATCCGGCGAGGAAGAGCCGGAAATAATCAGGCCGATGTCTTCCGGCTTTAATCCGGCGCGTTCCAGCGCCATCCGCGCCGCCTTTGCCGACATCTGCGAGTTCGTGTAGAGCCGGATGGAAAAAGATTTCAGCGGATTAACGTTTCTTGTTTCCCGGATATAGTCCAGCGGCAGCACCGTACGGCGGTTCTGGATGCCGACGCGTTCCATGATCCATTGGTCGGTTGTGCCGATATCCAACTCTTCGAGAAATTTATTGGAAAGAACATTTTCGGGGTGAAAGTGTCCCATGGCGTGAAGATAAAGCATCATACAATCTCCCGTCCGATAATCATATTTTGAACTTCCCGGACACCTTCATAAATGTCGATAATATGAGCGTCGCGCGCCAGTTTGGAAATTTCATACTCTGCGGTAAAACCGTATCCGCCGTGCAGGTGCAGACCTTCTGTGGAACAGAAAATGGCCGCTTCGGCGGCAGTGTTCTTCGCCAGCGACGCATAGATTCCAGCGTCACTCGCTTTCTCCTGAATCTTGAAAATGGCCTTGAATAAAGCCATTTCCGCCAGTTCGACTTTTTTCCACATGGCGGTGAGCATTTCCCGGGCTACCGGAAGATCGCAGATCCGGCTGCCGAACTGTTTTCTTTCTCGTGTATAGTCCAGCGTCACATCAAAAGCCCGACGGGCCAGACCCAGCCCAATAGCGGCGACCATCGGACGGGCATAATCCAGAACGTCGACGATATATTTGAAGCCCAGACGCCGGTCGCCGATAATCTGACCCGGAGAAACAACAACATCTTCAAAGGTTACAGTGGCTGTGTTGGACAGCCGCTGCCCCAGTTTGTCCTCCGGTTTGCCGATAATGATCTTCCCTCCTGCGGGAACGATTATCTCCCTCGTTGATGTTCCGACATCCGGCATATCCGCGGACGTTACGTGCTCCACCGGAACGATAACGCAGGCCATAAAATTCCCCGTGGGCTTTCCTGTTTTGCAGACAACGGTGAACTGCGAGGCGTAAGAAGCGTTTGTAATAAAACACTTGGAGCCGTTCAAAATATAATTGCCGTCGTCTCTTTTACTGATAAAAGTAGTCATCATCGAGTTGTCCGAACCGGCGTTGGGTTCCGTCAGGCAGAAAGAAGCCAGTACCGGTTTTTCCACAAAAGGCCCGAGAAACTTTTTTTTCTGCTCATCGGATCCATGCAGACCGATAACCACGTTGGCCAGATCGTTGCACATGGCTGAGGTCGAGATGCCGGTGTCCCCGTAGGAAAGCTCCTGAATAATCAATGCCGATGTGAAAGCATCAATTTCATAGCCACGGACGGATTCGGGAATACTCAAATTGATCAAACCGGTTTCCCAGGCTTTATTGATGACAGCCCAGGGGAAAACATGTTCCTTTTCCATTTCCAGAATACGCGGAGTGATTTCATTCTTGACAAATTTACGCGCGGTAGCAAGATAGGACAACTGACTTTCAGTGAGACTGAAATCCATAAGCAAAACCTTTCTCTTCTTTTTTTAATTTTTTGGAGATGCGTGTATCATGGGTACTATCGTACCCTCCGCTTGTAGCGGGATAGTTCCCAATCCCGATAAATACGAGATTGGATAGTTCGTCCAACAAATTCCCGTGCGCTACGCTTCTGAAATTTGGGACTCACTACGACTTACAAATTTCATTTCGTTGAACTTATGAAATTTGAGTCTCCCTATAAAACAACTCCTTTTATGAATCATTGCTCTTCAAAAAAGGAGTTGTTTTCGGTTAAACTATTTTAAGCAGCCGCGCCGTTTTTATGGGAATTTTCATCTCCCGCTTTCGGGGACGGCTCAATGCCATACTTCGTCTGCAGAAATTTCGTCATGGTCGCGGGATATAAGATATAGGCCAGAACATCTTCATCGCTGCGCGCCAGATCACCCATGGCCTTTTTCGCCGCTTCAATTTCCGGTTCCAGATAATCAGCCGGTCTCCCGGAAACAGGTTCCTGTCCGCGTTTATAATTCTTCAGTATTTTTTTAGTCAGTGCCGCATCAATCGGCATGGGTGTTTTGCCGTACAGACCCAGAACCAGATCTTTGAGCTGATTGGAAACTCTTACGTAGCGGCCAAACAAAACATTGAGCACCGCCTGCGCGCCGATAATCTGCGACACCGGCGTCACCAGAGGTGGTGAT
>Ga0208458_1000760_pt1 | contig 30765 bp, 33 predicted proteins | sample AD_UKC085_MetaG_FD_184432 | JGI IMG/M metagenome (GOLD analysis project Ga0208458, IMG submission 184432) | Active sludge microbial communities of municipal wastewater-treating anaerobic digesters from USA - AD_UKC085_MetaG (SPAdes) (version 2) | ecosystem: Engineered > Bioreactor > Anaerobic >... | reverse complement strand
TCATCCAAACCGTCAATGTGATCAGAGCCCAGCAGTGCATCGACTTCCTGCTCACTAGACCCAAGCAGGAGATCGTCGGGTTGGGCATGCTTTATGGCAAACCGGGACTGGGTAAGACCACCTTCGCAACCAGAACGGCCTTTCGCAATGGTTATACATACCTGCGCCTGGAGGCTACATCAACTCCCAAGACCTTCGCCAAAGAACTGCTAAGCAGCTTATACCGTAATTATGGCTATGGCGATTACATCCCGCATGGATCGACCAACACGCTATTCAAGCAGTGTGTCCAAGTCCTGTGTGAACAGCAGGACGCGGTGATCATCATCGATGAGATCGACTATGCCTTCCGCTACTACCAACTCCTGGGTTCGATCCGGGACTTGGCTGACGAGACCCTGGCAGTGATCCTGCTGATCGGGATGCAGGAAGCAAAGGATAAGCTATCCCGTATCGATTCCCACTACTTTGACCGCTGCAACTACTTTTACGAATTCCAAGATAATACCAAGGAGGATATCATGAAAGTCACCAAGAAAGTGATGACCGATCCGGTCGACAAGACCACCACAGACTTTGTCTGGAACTACAGCAAGGGCAACCTGCGGCAGGCTATGAAGGTCATGCATATGCTGGAAACCCGCACTGACAAAGAAACCCCCTTATCTGAGCTGGTACTGCGGGAGGCCTTATGACACAGCAAGACCTAGTACGCCGCTTCATGCTCCAGTTCCGACGTCCCTTCAACCAGAAACTGGTCTGCGAGATGACGGACGCTCCCCTGGAGATCGTCAACGAGGTGATGCGCACGATGCTTGCCGAAGGCAACATCAAGTGTATCTGCCAAGATCAAGAGATCTATGTCTATGCCCATCGCTACGACTTCAAGCTGGTTAATACGCACTCGCAGAAGTTGGACTTCAGTAAGATGGAGTGTGGTAAACTGCTTAAGGTTATCGCCAGTCAGAAGATACGCAGCATCCGTCAACTGGCTGATATCTATGGACGTAGCAGGCAGTGGATATACCTCTATCTGGAAGCGATGGCCTCGGTTAAGGTGATCGGCATCGATCAGAGCGGATACTGCGTATTAGAACCCCAGAAAATCCCCATGGTGGGATCGATTGTGATCAAGGGCATCCTGGGTGAACTGCGCAGCAAGGCCGGTATGCCACCCAAGCAAAGAGCGCCGTATCAAACTAAGAAGCGCATGGATCAACACTCACAGCAAGCACTGTAAGACAAGCCAATCGGGGGCATTCTATGGATCAGGAACAGAGAGAACGCAAACTACGTCAACAAATCCACGCCATCCGGGTCAAGAAATTCCACTGGCCCCTCGACGCCTTCAAGTTCATCATGAACGGTATGGGCTATGGCGATTCGCTTTCAGCTCTATCCGAAGATAAGCTGCTCGAGTTCAAGGCCATCATGCTCAAGTATCGCAGACATGGCCGCCCTCTCGAATACAACTACGATAAGCAGGGCAAGTACATGCATGCCCTGATGAAGCAAGCCGGCTGGACCGAGTCCCAGCTGCGGGCATTCACGATAAGTCACTTTTCCAAAAGTCACTGGAACCTGCTCTCCAAGAAGGAGCGCAGAGCGGTTATCGCTATGTTCCAGTCCTACATCAAGAAACAAGAGATCAATCAATCACCAAATAAACCAATCGATCCTAAGGAGGATTCAAATGAGTAAAGCGAGCAAGTCAGTCAAAGAACGCACCTTAACCGATGCTCAAGGTAGGGAAATCCCTGTGAAGGTGCTGCACACCGAAATATTGGAAAAGGATGCCGCAGTCAAGAAAGCGATGGACTGCGCACTGAAACTGCAAGAACGTATTCTATCCGACAAACAGAAAATGATCCAGATCATCGAGAACTATCTGAACGATGCTGCTCGCAGAAATGGCCTCGAATGGAAGGGCAATGCCTTGCTCATCAGCTTTGATGAGAAGTATCGCATTGAGATGCGCTTCCGAGAGAAGATTCAGTTCGGTATTGAATTGCAACTCGCCAAGCAGAAGATAGACGAGTGCATCAAAGCCTGGTCCGCTGACTCCAGTGATAATCTCAAGGCTATAATCAACGAAGCCTTCCAGGTGGATAAGCGTGGGCAATTGGCACGTTACCGTATCTTCGCTCTCCGCAGATACAAGATCAAGGACCCGGTCTGGAAGGAAGCGATGGAGCTGATCGATAAGGCCATCCTGGTCACTTCCACCAAGCAGTACATCTCTTTCGCAGTAAGAGACGAGGCCGGTAACTACAACCGCATCGTGCTGAACTTCAGTGCCCTGTAGATACTGTCTCATGGTAGCCCATCCTGATTTGATCAAAGCAAGGGAGATTGAAACATGGCATCCATAGAAACGATAACAGCAGAGGAGCCAATGAAAGTATTCGACGTCAATCGCAATTACCGACCGGACGAAGTAGCCACCGCTCTACGAGTGAGTAGGAAAACCGTCTATCGTTGGATTAGAGACATTGCCAATCCTCTGCGAGCATTTCGCACAACTGAAAACGGACAGCTACGCTGCTCCGGAAAAGACCTTAACCAATATGTCCTCAAGAACCAGGTCAAACCCGAGTATGAGTAACTCCATTGAGTTCCGCATCAAGCGGGATAACTGCAAGGAAGCCTATCTGAACGGTAAGACCGTACCCACTGAACTGGCGGTGATCTTCGGAGTTTCCGATATCACCGTCCGCAAGTGGATCAAGTCCGGCAAGTGGGACGAGTTGTTCAAGGAAGAGCGTAAGCTCGACCATGAGATCAACTTGGCTCGCAAGAAGGCTCTCATCCAGGCACTGCGTGAGTATGCCAAGAATCCTGCCGATACAGCTCTGCAAAGCTTGGTCTCACTCATCAAGCAGAATCAGAAGGATGCGGTGCCTTCCAAAGAACTCAATGACTACATCGTTCGCTTCCTCGATCAGGTGACCGACTTCATGATCGAAAGAGGTCACGAGACCCAGCTTAAGCAGTTCCAAAGCATCGTGATAGACCTGGCCGAGTACTTGAGGATCAGAAATGGATAGATTTACAGCCACGGACATGGTTGCCTCCAAACAAATATCCATACCCATCCTGCCTACCCTCCAACGAGTGGAGCTACTTCCTCCTGCTCCACGACATCCTGCCTGCCTGACAGCGGAGCCGACCCCCTCGGCTCCGCTGATCCTTCCGGAAACTCGGGGTCCACGACCAACAGCTTGCTGGGGGTTGGGGTGATACCCGGTTATGTCTAAGAAGTTCATTCAGCGGCATAACAAGGCTCTGACGGAGATCGCATCCAAAACGATCTCCGTCTTGCCTTTTATAGACGATAATCCTGAAGCCAAGACTGAGCGGATAAGGCGCACCACATCAGAGGGATGGGATGCCTTCTCGTTCTTCTGCCATACCTATTTCCCGCATATCTTCCCGCTACCTTTTTGCCCAGCGCACGAGACTATGTTCGATGAGACTGATAAGGGCTCAGGCATCATCGGCATCACTGGTTTTCGTGGGCTGGGCAAAACGGTTCTCATGGGAGTGGTCTATCCGATCTGGATGATTATCAAAGGTGAGCGCTACGTAATCCATACTGCAGCAGACATAGATCTGGCTCAAGAGCGCACCGCTTTCACTCTGCATGAGCTGCAGAACAACAAGCGGCTCACCATCGACTATCCGGAGCTGCAGCCCATGGACAGCTTTGATCTGGACTTCTATCTCAAGAATAAAGCCAGGATAAGAGCACGTTCTATCAAGCAGAGTCATAGAGGAACTATCAATCCCAAGACTGCCAAGCGGCCCGGGCTGATCGTCTGCGATGATATCGACAAAGAAGAGAACATGGGTAATCAGTCCATAGGAAAGCGAAGGATGGAGAAGATCACCCAGGAGCTTGCCGGAGCACTGGCACCTGAGGGTGGCGGTCGCATCATCTGGCTCGGTAACCTGGTACATCCAAATTACTCCATTTGCCAGTTTCAGGAACTCATATTAGGCGAAATGCGGGCCGATAATCCAGATTTGGACTTGGGATACCAATCGGTTCTGAAAACGCACCAGAAAGCGATTTTGCGCTTCTCTCTCGAAGATCAGCATGGCAAGTCCACTTGGGAGGCTCAATACTCCACTGCCACTCTGCCAAACCTGAGAGCCAAGTTCGGGCATACCGGTTATCAGAGGGAGATGCTTGGACAGCCAGTCATCGAGGGAAACATCTTCAAGAACCACTGGTTCACCAAGTATAGATCTCTGCCTGAGCCATCTCAGATGAAGCGGGTCTGGCTCTATGCCGATCCTGCCTGGGGCGAGAAGGGCTGTTACAAGGCTGTTATCTCCATTGGCTATGATAGTAACCGTTTCTACGTTATCCATGTCTGGATACGTCAGACTGAGAACACCAAGTTCTTCCGATACTATTATGATGCCTATCAGGAACTGGATCGAATCTACAGAGTGAAAGCCAGGGCAGCCTGTGAAACTACTTACGGTCAGGCTCGTATCCTTGCCGACTTCGACAGGTGGGCTACTGATAATCATCTGCCACCCATCAGTCACAGAATCAAGCGTATAGATAACAAGGATAACAAGAACCTGCGCATAGAGAGAACCGAGACCATTATCGAGACAGCCAAGGTGCTCTTTCCGGAGGGACAGGATACTCCCACTCTAATCTCCCAGTTTCTCACTTATCCTGATGGCTATATCGATGCCTGTGATGCTTTGGCAGGCTGTCTGGAACGCTTCTCTGAATACGATATTGGCAGGAATAGGGTCAAAGTCCGGAGGTTCGTCATTCCATCGTAGGATGGAATCCAGTTATGACATATTATGATCAGCTTATGCTTGAATACTACAGGGTCCTTAACAACACCTGGAAAACCGAGATCAGAGATGCGACACGCCTTGCCATTAAAATGTTGAGTGACATGCCCCGAGCCGAGAAGATCAACAAGGACTCCATAGATAAGCTTATGGGCATCATCAATACTCAGTTGGGAGATGACTTCGCAGCACTGGTCAATGAGCCCACCAAGAGGATAATAGACCGCTGTGTGCGGCTCGGACTCAAGGACACGCAAGTGCAAGCCCCGACCAAGACCAGCATCGGGCTCTGGGGCATCGAAGATCAGCACCTCTCATCCACCATTCAGAAGCAGCAGTTGTTCTGGATTGGCAATCACTTCGAAGCGGATGTCAGGCAGAACTTCGCAGATACTCTCACCAATGCAATTGAACAAGGATACACCAAAGAGATGCTTGCCGATACCCTAAAAGACCAGTTCAATGACCTCGCCAATCGCTCATCACACTACTGGCAGGGGCTGGCAGAGCATACCGCACTGAGGATAAGGGAGTTCGGTAGGTTGCAAGGCTATAAGAAAGCCCAAGCCAGATACTACAAGCTCATGGTTATCATGGATGACCGCACCAGTGACATCTGCAGGGCTCTGGCAGCTCAAGACAAAACCTACCCATTGAATGATGCCCTGGAAGTGATGGATAACCTCATGGCTCTGGACACCAAGTCCAGCAGCTTGGATGATGCCAGGGAATACATCAAAGCCCTTGCCCCCTGGATCAAAGACGATCAGATCGAATACGACTCAGAGATGAACCCGGTAGGTGTTTCCGGAGCCCACACTCCGTTTCCACCGTTTCATTGGAAGTGTAGGACAAGCACAGCAATTCTTTAGAATCAGGGGAATCTTAGAATTAATTCCTTAAAACCGAAATCATATTCCTTACATAAGTTGTATCCAGCTTCGGTTAAATGATACATATTAAGATCTTGGCTATGAAAAACCAGCCCTTGCATTATTAGATCGTCAATGGAATATCGAAAGTACGCTATACTTGGAGATTCAGGATGTATATTGAACCCCCATCTCTTTGAAAAATCCTCTCCATGGTGTTGGATTTGATAGTATATTAATGTGTGTAGGATTATAAGCTGCATATAATTAAACATGGGGTAAGCATTGGTTTGCTTTGTTTGTGTTTGTTCTGTTCTATTGCTGGTAGTTGGCTCTATTTCGACCGTACCGCTAGGATTGTAGAATTCATAGTTCCCAGCTTTTTTTACCCTCTTAATCAATTCTCTAAGCTCTTTTCGGAAGTAAACCAGAGCTACAAATGAAAGAGTAATCCAATTAAGCACTGTTTTGGAAATGTATTCCAACCATTCGTTACTCTTATCTAGCCATTCTTTAGATGAAGAAGTAAAAAGGGATAAGAATGAAGGAGCGTACAATATGAGTATTAATGCAACTAGTACCAATATCCAAAGTGCAAGCTTTTTCAATAAAACCCACATGTTTCCAAGAATTCTGACTACCTTGATTGCCATACCATCCTTCCTTTTTTATGGTTAATTGTGCTAGTAGTATTGCCTGATATACATATATGCTTTATCGAACAAGTCTTGATCTTCTATCTTGTATTTTATATAAATAATCTTCCTAAGTGCTTTCTGAATTTCTCTTTCTCCAGCTCTTGTATCTTGCCATCCAGGAAAGCGAACTACTCGAACAACCTCATCAATATCCTCTACAATGCGTTCTATGAGAACGGGAGTCTTTCCATTCTTCATTTCCATAAACAGTTCTGTCAGTGCAGTTTTGGCTTTTTTTCTCTCATCAACTGGGTCAACGCCCTTTTCAGCTTGAAGTACATCTTTGGCTATATCGAGAAGCATTTTCAGGAAATCTAGGCTATTGATAAGACCCTGCTCATGCTTCGTTTTTAGCTTTTCCAGTCTCTCTCCCAATGCCACAAAGATTGGATTATTAATGTGTTTTCTAAGTCTTGCTATCAGCTTGATTTCTATCTCTTTACTTTTATGGTTGGGGTCTTTTGCATCGAGTATGCCTTGCATAACTTCTGCATCCATTACCAATGTTTCAAGATCATCCCTTACTGTTTCCAGATGAACATTCTCATGCACTAATTCTATTGTTTTTGCACCTAATGCATGCCAAAGAAGCTTACCATTGCCACTTGAAGGTTTGACTGACTCATATACTTGAGTTAGCCATTTATAATCTCTTTGAAAATCACCAAGGAATGGATCAGGTGATAACGCTTCCCAAATTCTGGAAAGAACAGAATACTCAGCAGCAAATCCATCTCGAATTTCATTGGTTGGTAGACAATTCTGAGCTTTAATTAGACCTTCATATCCACCAATAGATCTATCTATCTTAGGGAAGAATTTTAAGCACTTCGATAGCTGCTCAGGTAAATCTCTCATGAGCTCTTCAATGTTCGTAATAACTTGCTGAATGGCTTTCTCATCAAAATCGAGGACCTTGGCAACATCATCAAACACGCCTAAATAATCTACGATCAAACCATGAGTTTTATTCGGATAAGGTCTGTTAGTACGGCATATCGCCTGAAGCAGATTGTGATCTCGCATTGGCTTATCAAGATACATTACCTGAAGTATAGGAGCATCAAACCCGGTCAAAAGTTTTGAAGTTACAATGAGTATCTTCAGTGGATCACCCGCATCCCGGAAACGATCAAGTAGTTTTTCTTCTTGATCCTTAGCTAGTTTAAAATCATTATAATCATCAGATTTACCACCCTGTGTATGCATGACTATAGCACTTGCCTCAGGTTCTAACATGTCATCAATGGCTTGTTTATAGAGAACACAGCATTCACGATCGAAAGTTACTACTTGAGCCTTAAACCCATTGGGTTCAATTTTCGTTTTATAATGATTTACTATGTGATCGCAAATTGCCTTAACTCTTGCAGGAGATTTGATTAAAACTGCCATTTTCGCTGCACGCTTAGCTAAATCATCACGATCTTGATCCGATAAATCATCGGTGATGTTCTTATAGGCTTCGTCAATGGCTTCTTTATCTATATGCAATTTGACATCTATGGCTTCAAAATGCAGGGGTAATGTTGCTTTGTCTCTTATGGATTCCTGAAATGAATAACGACTTAAGTAACCTTGATTGTCCTCTTCAGCTCCGAAAGCCCAGAATGTGTTGCGATCGTTTCTGTTAATCGGTGTGCCTGTTAGTCCGAATAGAAAAGCATTTGGAAGGGAGTGACGCATTTGCCTTCCTAGCCCACCTTCTTGCGTGCGGTGTGCTTCGTCTACCATCACAATGATGTTGTCCCTCCCATTAAGAACATCTTCGGCCTCAGCAAACTTATGTATTGTGGTTATTATTATCTTGCGTAAGTCTTTAGCAAGCATAGATTGCAAATCCTGTCGAGTCGCAGCGCCGACCATGTTGGGAATATCGGTAGCATTAAATGTTGCAGTTATTTGTGTATCCAGGTCTATTCGATCAACCACTATCAAGACAGTTGGGTTATTCAGTTTTGGATGCATCCTCAATTTCCCGGCGGCAAAGACCATTAGCAGTGACTTTCCCGACCCTTGAAAGTGCCAAATTAAGCCCTTTTTCGGAAAACCTGAAGCAACTCTATCTACTAGTAGATTTACAGCTTCATACTGCTGATAACGCCCAATTATCTTGATCCTCCTGTGTTTTTTATCTGTAGCAAACAAAGTGAAATTCTGTAGGATATCCAGAAGAACCGATGGCTTTAACATACTGGTTATAGATCGTTGAACATCGGCGAGTGAACCCTCTGCTTTATTATCTTGTGTATGCCAAGGTCCCCATATCTCCAAGGGCATACGGATGGAACCATAACGATAGCATTTTCCTTCTGTTGCAAACACAAAAACATTAGGCACAAACATTTGCGGAATCGATTGTTCGTAGAAGTCGTGGATATCACTTGCGCCATCCAGCCATGTAACCGATGGTCTGGTAGCGGTTTTCACCTCACCGATGACCAAGGGTATTCCATTCACTAAAAGGACAATATCTAGTCTTTTACCTCCATCCTTGGCTGGATAAGACCATTGATTGGTAACGATATACTGATTGTTCTCCAAGTGATCAAAATCTATTAGTTTTACCGATGTATGTTCATTATTTTCACCAAAAGGCATGGTTTTGGCACCACGAAGCCATTCAGTAAAATGCTCATTAGACCTAACAAGACCATCACTTTGCACTCCCTGAATTATGGCTCTCAGTCTATGAATGACTTCCTCTGCCCGATCAGGTTGAACCGAAATCTCTGGATTCATCCGAATAAGCGCTTCGCATAACATACCCTCAATCAGCACATCAGATGTGGTACGGGCTAGTTCATCAGTTGGTACATATCTCCAACTAGCGTTAGATACTTTATCTGCATTAACAGAAAAAGTAGCTGACATACTATCATGCCCAGATATTGCATTTATGATCAGTTCTTCTACTGTTGATGACTCATTAAACATTTTCGGCTCCAAATATTTGGTTATTGACCAGAGAAGATAGCAATATACGGCTGTCTGAAAGATGCTCTGCCAGGTCGTTCGTAGCTGTATCTAGCGATTCGAGTGTCCTTGTGATCTGCTGGGTCGTAGATGTATCTAAGTAAGCTATTTCAAAATTCATTAGTTCCTTCTTGTTAATAGCTTTGAATGTTGATCCCTGCTCGTACTGCGCTATCTTATCAGCGTTTGCTTTTAAGGCATGAAACAAATAAATCCGTGGAACCTCGATTGGAGTAATAGCGGCAATTCCTCTTCCAATACAACATTCTTCAGTCGCTATGTTAACATCACCAACCGGTGCTCGAACACTGATAAGAATATCATTTTGTGCTGCAGTTTTTCTTGGTTTTGAGCAGTAGGTACTTGTTTGAGGATACATCACCCCAAAATCTGTGCAACCTTGAAAAAAAGGCAATCCATTAACATCAGAACCGCAGTATCTTGACTCTGGAGATTGACCCATATTAACAAGTCCCATTGATTGAAGAGATCTTCTCGGCAGATCTTCTCGTAGAAAACAATTAAAGTATAACGCATTCCTATATCGATGTAAATCTCGACCAACTTCCCTAATCTTCTCAATTACCTCATCAGTAGCAAGTAGCACTTCAACCAAACGTTTTTGCTCCTCAAGGCTAGGAATAGAGAATTTCTCGCTTTTCAAAGTGTTCCAATTTATCGTTGGAGAGAGCGAACCGACTGATATGCCAATCGCCCGTTCCATAAATACATCAGAAGACAAGAAGAAAGGCAGAAATTCTGGTAACATGGTTTTAGTGTTTGCTCTAAGTACCATTGCATGGGCTGAACAAATCCCGTCCACATCTGCAAGGGCTAGCTTTCTCTGATATGCTCTTCGTTTTCCAAAAATCACATCACCTTTCCTGAAAACAAATTTATCTCCAATGACATCAGACGGATGCCCCCATTTTAACAGATGAATGCTATCTGGGCTTAGATGCTCCAATCCAACATAAACATCACTTTTCGTCTTTGAGGGATTAACGCGTTCCGTAATATTATGAGCTATATCTGAGAATTGATATGAACAGCGTTTACTTGATGTTGACAACATATTCTCCACTCCTAGCAACACATACATTGTCTTTCACTATGAAACACTCAACCCAATGCATTCCAGTGTAAAGGGTAGATTCTTTTCGAACCAGCTTTCCTTCTTCAATGTATCCATCATAGAAATCTCCCCTCAGCGCACTCTTGTAATATGCCTCGTTGCCGGTGTTTACTACTTGCCAATAAACTTGATATGGCCTGCTGACATTAGTCGTGGCTTCAAATCTCAAAGAACAGTGCTTATCTATTGGCTTAGAATTGCTTGGTGCGACATAAGGACGGAAACCACTCTTCGATACCTTAGCAACGACTTTAACTGCACCGTGCAAATTCTCAGGCCATTTAAGAGGTTTCCTATGTGGAACGTTAAAACGACTTGGCATAACGCTCTCGTTTAGGATAATAGCATTATTACGCCCTTTCCCAACATTGTAATTATCAACAGCCACCTTTGTCAAAGTGTCACCTAAAGCTGTAGCGAATATTTCAGCGACTGATGTGACATCACCTGCTTCTAGCGCATTGCTAAGATCTTCATTAATTCTCGAAACCCAAAAGCGGAAAGCTTGTTCCTTACTTGGTTTCTCAGTCCATTTATCGGTAAAATTCTCTAAGGGGTTAACTGGATTCTGAACCTTGAGGCCTGTTGGATTTTGCTCTATGAGAGTAGACATTTTCGAGATAATATTAGCTAAAGCATCCAGGAGTGAGTCTTCTGAATTGTAAAATTGAGCGGCAAGCGTTGTAATGATCACCGATATAGGCTTGTTATCATGGTCACCCTTGAAGAGGATGTCTCGATGACGCTTTAGTATCTGAATAGTTTTTTGCAGTGTAGATTTGACATTGTAAGTCGGAATTTGATCAACTCGAACTTGACGATATTCAGCTAGCTTCTCAATTTTTTCAGTAATCTTACTTTTGAACCACTCAGCATACCCTTTGGGATTACTAACATACCAATCATCAGTTATTATCGTAAATCGGGGGTGTTTTTGGTCTGTTATAGCGATTGCAGTGTCTGTCCAGTAAGCGCTAGCCCTTTTCTCGATTAATAACCTGCTAAAACCTTGCCTGTCTGGTATCGCAGGCAGAATGTCCATGTGGAATTGCTCGGTATCAGCATATAACAAAGTCCAGCAACGTCTATTATCCTCAGGTCTTTTCAGAAAACCGTTAATCCTCTGATATTCTTTAACTTCATGCCCCACTAGTTCTTTAAGGGATTTTTGAGTTATTGCGCCTTTTGTTTCGTTTAACTCACAAACGACGTCTACATCATAGTGTCCGTCTTCATCAAATGGTTTTATTGCGGTTCCAAGATTGAATGATCCCTGTGGATATAGTATAGGGACGTTTTTTCTAAGTAATGAATTTGGCCTTTTCAAATGGTCTGTTATGGAATCAAATCTTCTCATGGCTTTCTGATACATTGACTCAGGGACTTCAAGAGAGGCTACTAATGTCTCAAGGAATTCATTCAAGTCATTTCTGTTAATCATATATCCTCGGTTGATGGCTGATAAGGTGTAAAAACTGGAGCAATATGAGATTTAAAGCGCTCCTCAAAGATTGGAGAGAATACTCGACTTTCATGGTATGCTTTGGCGGTGAGATTCCCTACATTTAGTTTATCCATTGCATACAAGTCCTTGGGAACAACAGGATTCAAACGATAAACATGATTCTCGCCAAGCAGATGGCAGCATTGGGTATAAGCTCCTACACTCTGGCCATCCAGAATCAAGTCGACTGCGTCTTTTTTCCACTGCCAAAAACCGCCGAAGTCTAGGTTATCTGGACGGTGCTTCATTTCGCGTGTTGTACCGAGATTCAATATGTGAATAGATTCTAGTTGAATCCCCAACATGCTAACAGCTTCAACAACTCCAACTATAGATGGATTATTTGCCCATACCCCTCCATCAATAAGCCTAAGATTGCTAACACCTCTAAAAATTGGGAAAAAAGTAGGCGCCGCACTCGTAGCCATAGCTATCTGCCAGATAGGTATCTTCAAGTCACGTCTGAGCCTGGGGTGGTGGGGTGTTTTAAACAGATGCACTGAGTTCTCTTCAGCATTAAATGATGGGATGACCAAGCGTTTTTTAGCATCGCCTAGAGTTTTATCACCAAAGCACTCTATAAGAGAGTGTTGCAGTTCTACATTTGAGAATTTATTCCGAAAAACCTGCCTTACTTTCGGCAATAAACCGCAAGGGAAAATCTGAGGTCCGCAATTTACATAAAACTCTACAACCTCTTTCGGACTAAGACCAACCCCTAATGCGAGAGCTATGATGCCTCCTGTTGAAGTGCCAACGATTAGATCAAAATGATCTGCAATTTTAATGTTCAGGTCAGCTTCAACATTTGCTAGTACGGCAGCAGAATAGAGCCCCTTTATACCCCCACCATCCAAAGCCAGGATTTGAAATCGCTTAGACTCTTGTTCCAACTTCACTACCTTAACCCATAGTCATTTATTAGATTGTAGATAGACTCAATAAGTCTATCAGAGCTGTCCAGCCAATCTGAAACAATCTCTTCATTTTCCCTCACGTCATGCATTTCAGATCTCAATCGCTTATCTGACTTCAAATACAAGGGAATACTCAGGTTGCATGACTTTTCATTAACTTCATCTATAGAGACTACTGAGCAGAAGCCATCATCATTGGCAAACGACTGATAGGCATTATTTATGCGCATTATGTGCTCATTAGTCAGGAAACTCTGAGCTTTTTCTCTGGTAACCTCGTTTACAGCATCAATAAACAGAATTTTACGCCTTCTGTTACTGGGCTTATTCATGCGACATACGACTATGCAAGCTTCCATTGGAGAATTGTAGAATAAGTTAGGCCCAAGTCCCAGTACGCATTCCAAGACATCGTGTTCGATTAACTTTTCACGCATGTTTCGCTCTTCCTTACGGAAAAGAACTCCATGTGGGAAGAGGATTGCACAGCGACCTGTCTTAGGGTTTAGGCTACTAATGATATGCTGCCAAAATGCGTAATCAGCCCGACCTTGTGGAGGAGTGCCGTATATATTGCGCCCCCATGGATCTGATGCCCATGCATCACGATTCCATTGTTTTATGGAGTAAGGCGGATTTGCGAGAATAACATCGAATTTTTTCAGCTTCTCGTATTCAACAAACGCTGGGGCAGATAAAGTGTCTCCACGGATTATCTCGAAGTCCTCAACCCCATGTAGAAATAGGTTCATTCTACCAATTGCCGAAGTTAGAAGGTTTCTTTCTTGTCCGTATAGTTTCAAATTACGATATTCAAGCTGTTGACGCTTCAGATGAGCTACCGCCGATAGAAGCATTCCTGCCGAACCACAAGTTGGATCATATATCGATTCACCTGGTTGGGGTTGGAGTAACTCTGTCATAAGGTGCACGACAGTTCTGTTGGTATAGAATTCTGCTGCTGTATGCCCAGAATCATCAGCAAACTTCTTAATTAAAAATTCATAACCTATTCCGAGTTCATCTTCTGGGCAATTCGCCAAAGTAAGTTTTTGCGAGCTAAAATGTTCAATAAGCTCTTTTAGCATTTTGTCCGGTAAGCGATCCTTGTTCGTCCATTGAGCATCGCCAAACACACCAAAAAGAGTGTCTGGGTTTGCTTTTTCTATCGCCCTAAGAGCATCTTGTATTGCTTTTCCAACATTCGATGATTTCGATCTAATAACATCCCAGTGAGCGTCTAATGGAATCTGAAAACGGTGATTCTCACTAAACTCTGCATACTCCTGAATACCACCTGATTCTCTAATTGCTTCAGCACCCTCTTCATCATATACATCGCACAATCTTTTAAAGAACAAAAGCGGGAATATATACTGCTTGTAATCACCTGCGTCTATGTATCCTCTAAGTAAAATCGCAGCTCCCCACAAATAGGATTCAAGCGCTGATTGCGAAATATGTTTGATCATAAAATAACCTTACTCAGCCTCGATCAACTGATTTGTCTAACAAAGACTTCAATTTATCTTCCGCTTCAATTGCCCGGTCAAATGATGCCCTTAATCTTGATATAGCATCCTCAAGCGATACAGCATCATCCTGACCTTGACTCTGGATGTAACGAGAAATATTTAGATTGTAGTTATTCTGTTCGATTTCATCATGGCTCACGTTGCGACAGACTCCAGATAGGTCATCCCTTAATGCATAATAATTGTAGATTCGGTCAATATGCTCTTGGAGTAGTTCATTTTGTGATCTACCAGCTTTGTATTCCTTTGATGCGTCGATTATGAAAAGCTTCTTACTGTATGCTTTAGGTTTGTGCTTGCGGAAAACGAGAATGCATGCAGATAATCCTGCTCCATAGAAAAGATTTGGTCCCAAACCGATAACGGCATCTAAAATATCCATTTCAAGCAGATTCTTCCGAATCTCACTTTCCTTGCCTGACCGAAATAATACTCCATGAGGTAGTACGACTGCCATTCGTCCACTTTTTGAAGCCATAGATTTAATCATATGCTGAACCCATGCATAGTCACCTGTTTTTGAAGGTGGCAATCCTGCAAAACACCTTCCAAACGGGTCAGATAGCCATATCTCTTCTCCCCACTTTTTTAACGAAAAAGGAGGATTAGCGATAACACAATCAAAGGTGGCAAGGTTATCCCCACTATAAAACGCTGGATTCCGCAGAGTATCACCTCTCTCAATATAGAAGTCCTCGACTCCATGTAGAAATAGGTTCATGCGAGCGATTGCTGAGGTTGTTAGGTTTTTCTCTTGTCCGAACAGCTTCCCAAGCATCAGTTTATCGTCACCACCGTGCAATTTGATATAGTGAAGGGTTTCCAATAACATTCCGCCTGTTCCACAGGCAGGGTCATAAACTGTCTCACCTGACTGAGGGGAGAGTATTTGAATTAAGAGCTTTACGATTGCCCTTGGCGTATAAAACTCACCTGCTTTCTTATTAGATAAGTCTGCAAACTTCTTAATCAAGAACTCATAAGCCCCTCCCAATATATCGTTTCTACATGATCTGTTGTCCAGCGTTACAGTAGAGAAATGCTCAACAAGGTCTTTTAAAAGCTCATCTGAGAAACGCTCTTTGTTTGTCCACTGAACATCTCCAAAAATCCCATACAAAGTTGCTGGATTAGCTTTCTCTATTTGGCGCATCGCTCGTTGTAGCGAGTAGCCTACATTTTCAGTTTTCTGCCTGATATCTAACCAATGACAGTCTTGTGGTATTTGAAACCGATGGTTTTCGGGAAAACCTGCATACTCAAAATCGCCATTTGATTCTTCTAAAGCCGATTGAGTTTCCTCGTCATAAACATCGGAAATGCGTTTGAAGAACAATAGCGGGAAAATGTAGGTCTTAAAATCAGCAGCATCAATTGAACCTCGAAGAATATTCGCCGCTTCCCACAGGTACGCCTCAATTGTTTTTTGATCATGCATTTTCGCTATTCGCTCCATTAGGATAATGCCTACTTTTTTCTCCGATTGTATGGCGATTGGTTAGTCGGTTTCAGAGAGATATCTTCCTGTGATGCTTTTGATCTTATCGAGTTTTCAGTTCGCCCTAGTTCGTATGCAATAAGTCTAGTAGGGGTATTCCCCTTAGCAAGATCTTTCATTTTTTGTATCTCGCTGTCGTTCCATTGTTTGCCTGAATTCGTAGCTTTTTTAGCCATTTGTTCCTCCATGGGCTAAGTCTTTCTTACCAATTAAGAAAACACTTTGCTTCTATGAAGGCATAGAAATGAGATACAATAATTTGTCAATCCCAAATTCTGTCTCATCCTTGCTCATCCTTATTTGTCAGCATACAGGGTAGTGCTTTCCTGGCTCTGGATCAATGATCACATCTGGAAACAAGGAGATAGCGTGACCGAAGCGTTGATGAACCGAATCAAAGCTCAGTTGGTCAGACATGAAGGTCTGCGGCTGAAGCCATACCGCTGCACAGCAGGAAAGCTGACCATCGGCATTGGCCGCAACCTCGATGATCGAGGCATCTCCCAGAAAGAGGCTTACGCTATGCTGGAGAGAGATATACAAGACTGCGAGCAGTGGCTGATCGATGAGATACCTGAGGTGTACAATAAGCTCGATGAGGTTCGCCAGTCGGTGCTGCTCAATATGTGCTTTAACTTGGGTATCAAGGGACTACTGGGCTTCAACAACACCTTGGCTTTTATCGGTGCTGGAGACTGGGAGCGAGCAGCCAATGGCATGTTAGCCTCCAAGTGGGCGAAGCAAGTGGGAATGAGAGCTATTGAGCTTTCAGAGATGATGAGGAAGGGTAAGTGATCCCCATCCCGGTCGAGACCGATGCCATGCTCGCCATCCTCAACTTGCCCAAGGAGATGTCCAACAATGGCATCTTCAAGGAGCATCAGGGACTGGTGCTGGAAATGATCCACTCACTGGTCCTGCAGGAGCATTATGATCGGGCAACTCACGATGACCTGCCGGAAGAGGAGCCGTTCCTGATTTCTTTTCGTTTTGGGTTCTGTTTCCTGATGCTGCACAGTACTTGTGAGTTTCTCAATTTGAAGACCCTTGGCGAGGGAATAGTCAAGACTGTAGGTTTAGACCAGTCTGCCACCGAACTACTCACAGGGAGCGAAATTGACGCCTTCAAAGCCAATCTTGAGCTAAGAGCACTGACCATACTGCAGGCCTATCTTAATCCTGCCGGACTGGATCGCCTGAACGAACTCAAGCCCAGACAGCCTCGACCTATCCGGGTAGGAGTTATCTGATGCCTGATCGTGATCTTACTTCTCCTGATGATCTGATGATCGAGATCTACCAAGCTATCTATGCCGCTCTGGAGAGCCGGCTGCATCTGATTGGTTCGGTGATCGATGCCGAGTCCCGTAAGGAGATACTGGCACAGCAGATCTTTGACAAGGGCGACTTTTACGGCAATACCGGTTATCTGCTCCAGACCACAGATACTGCCATGATCTTGAGAGTAGGCTCGAACGTACGTCACGAGCCTTTCGTTTTGGGCGGCAAAGTGCCTTCCTGGACTCCGATCGCTCCACTTATAGCTTGGGTCGAACGCAAGCATCTGTCTTGGACTGATAAAGAGACAGGTAAAGCGCTGACCGTTGCCGAGATCGCCTATCTCATTAGGGGCAAGATCAAACGGGAAGGCATCGCCGCCCGTAATGTGTTCGCTTCTGTGATTGCCAACCGGGAGCAGTGGATCTATCAGCAATTGAATGATATCGAGGTGAGCCTGTGACCGCTCTTGAGAAGTACCAAGCCGAACGCAGCCGCATCTCCGAAGCTTTGAAACTGGCGGGTGTTGCCGAGACTCTCTACAACAAGGACAACATCCCCAAGAACCTACCTTGCGCCATCCTGATCCTCGATTCCGAGACAGGTAAGAACGGCACTTCCCGGCAGTATGTGGACACCGATATCGCCTGGACTGTCTTCCTGATCGTCAATGCTCAGAATGTATCTGATCCGGACTCCGACATATACCTGCTCAAAGAGAAGTTCCGCTCTTTCTACCTGAAGCTGATGAACAGAGACCTACCCAGTATCGAGTATTACACCAGCCGGATAGACGGCACCAGACTGGTCAGAATCGCCAAGATCGACCTGCTCAAAGCAGGAACAGGAGCATCGGCATGAGAGTGATGCGACTGGGTGGATATAACCTGGCTATCAGCTCTGCCAGTGACCTTCTGGAGACCAAGTACAAGCCGGAACCCATAGATCTATCCAAGTATCAACGGATCGGCAAGCAACTTGTAAGTAAAGCTGCCGAGACTAAGAAAGTGGTGTCTCAGCCCTATTCTATGAGCAATCTGCTCAATCTCCTGGATACCGATGAGTACCACTCTGGCTGTATCGATGCTCTGACTATGGCTACCATCATGCAGTTTGACTGCAAGAACAGCCAGGTCAAAGCCTGGATGGAAGCCGCTGAGTTCCCTGCCTGCGAAGACCAGACTACCATCCTGGCAGAACTGATGAAGTTCTATCTCGCCTGTGGTAATGGCTTCCTGATCAAGATGCGTAATGCTCAGGGCCAGTGGATGGGACTGGAGAGGATGCTGCCCAGTGAAGTGCAGATCGTGGAGAACTATGACGAATTTGGCTTCTTCAAACCCAATTACATCCAGGTCAAGAACAACCAGAAGAAGGATTTCGCCTACGAGGATATCATTCATGTGAAGAAGTCAACCCATAGATCTAACGCCTGGGGCCTAGCCTGCCTACCCATAGCCATCAACATCGAGATCTTGGGTGAGATCAAGACTTTCGACTACAACAACTTCAAGAACGGCCTGATGATAGACTATTTCGTGATTGTGGAAGGCGGTACCCTTAGAGACGGCACCGTCACCGATGAGCAGGGTAATGAGGTAATGACCGATGCCTACACCGAGATTGAGAAGGCTCTTACTGAGGTCAAAGGTAATGCCAAGAGCCACTCCACAGTGCTGATCGAGAGTGAGAGCCGGGACGTGAAGATACGCCTCGAACCACTCCGTCAACAGGACAGAGAAGGCGGATTCCTGGGGCTCAAGAAAGACTTAAGGGAAGGCATCCTCGCTTATCACAGAGTCCCGGCAAGGATTGTCTCACAGCTTATCCCAGGGCAGCTTGGTGGCGATAACAGTAGCGATATGCGGATGTTCTACCAGTTCGTGGTCAGACCGCTGCAGAATCGCCTCGCATTGGCTCTGGCTAACGAGTTCAACTTCGACTTCGGCTGGAACGTAAAGCCGGAAGACTTCAACTTCGGCAACCTGACCGAGGTGCTGCAAACCGCTGACGAACAACTTTTCATGCAAAACAGGAACTTCGGAGCGCAATAACTATGCACAACTACATAACTAACAATCAACAACAAGGAGGTAGCGTGAATCGTAAACGCACCATTCAAAAGGGAGAACTTCGCAACGTGGAAGTAGAGTTAGTCTCGCTTCTGTTCGATGAGATGACTCCCGCCAATCAGAAGGGCTTTGTGGTCAAGAATGCCTCAGGCAGAAGCTTTGAACACAAGATCAACTCCACCAAGTTCAAGAGTGAAACGAGTGGCACTCAGGGACGGCTTTATGTCACTCTAATGGAACCCAACATCCACGACTCGCAGGGCGACTATTACACCCGGGAAGAGATTCAGAAGGCCTGCGATCACTTCGCCAAGCATGGCCTAGTCGGCAAGTGCGATGTGAACCACAACATGCAACCGGTGCCTGAGTTCACCGTAGTAGAGAACTACATCCTCAAGACCAGTGACAGAGAGCATTTTCCCGATGCTAAAGTCGGATCTTGGGTGCAAGTCCTCAAGTGCGAAGACCTCAACTCTGAGCTTTGGCAGAAGGTCGAGAAAGGCGAGTTCAATGGTGTCTCCATCTACGGACGAGCCGATGACTACCGTAATGCGGAAGCCAGCCTTGCCGAGATCAAGAACGAACTGAATAGCCTCCGCAAGGTCGCAGAGCACAACAACAACTCCGAACTTCAGAAGGGCATCACCGCCATCACTGAGAAGATCAGTGAACTGGAGAAGGGTAATCCCAACCTCCAGCTTGGTGATGCCATCCACAGCATCGAGAAAAGCCTCAAAGACCTCTCCGTAACCATGAGCAGAGCCATCTCGAAGAGCATACCAGGTGAGCCTGATGCTAACCAGTCCAATGTGGACAAAGAGGTCACCATCGACGGCAACAAGATCATGGTCAAGGCCAGCCACCGTGAGATATACAAAGGCATCTCTGACGTGGACTCCGGCAAGGCCATGAACATCCTCTCCGCCAACACCACTTCTCTGTTTATCGATGAGGTGATAGGAAGCCAGCCTGGTGATACCCTCTCGGATATCTCAGTACTGCCACTTCTGAAAGACGAGAAGATCGACGTCGGCCTGATCGATGACTTGGTATTCAAGAACTCCCTCGATGGCGCTCTGACGGCTCAGAACGTCTCTACTGCCGACCTCTCCGTCCCCACCGGGATACTCAATGCCGAGTTCACCCTGGGACGTGATGTGGTCGAGTTCTACAAGGACAAGTACGGTGAAGATGCCTTCGGAGCCTACGTGGAGAACCACATCGCCAAGAAGACCGAGAAAGCCATCCGCTTGCTGCTTTTCAAGGGTGATCGAGCCTCTGCCACCGCCAAGATCAAAGCTCTGGATGGGGTAGTCAAACTGGCTACCACCGCTACAGACGTCACCAACCTCTCCAAGACCACCTACACCGACTGGGCGAAACGCTTTGAAGCCGCTCTTCTCGCCTTCTCCGACGAGATGTTAGAAGAGCAAGAGAACTTCAAGTTCTACGTAGCTCACAAGGATCTGATTCGCATCCGGGCCGAACTCGCCAAGCGTGAGACCGGAGCTGGGGATCGCCTGCTACTTGAAGGCGGCAACGTTTCTTTTGCGGGTATCCCCGTAAAGCCCCGTCTCATGGATGCCGATTACATCATCGGCGGTCTGCCCAAGTTCATCATCGTCGGCTATCGCACCGATGCCGAACTCAAAGTCGAACACCACGGAAGCGATTGGAAGTACCACTGGTACATCCGTATCCGTCCCGGCATCACCTACATCTCGGGCTTCGTGAAAGTGTTCAAGTTAACCACCTAAGCGAGTACAAGGAGACTCTATGGACTTCATCTTCGCCAATCAGGAGTTTATCCTCGGTCTGGTCTCAGCCCTGGTAGTCTGGATCATTTCCCGCACTACCGGCACGCTGATCGACAAGGCCAAGGTCAACTCGGCTCTGGCTATCATCCTGGACATCATCCAGGATATCAAGATCAACCCTGCCACCAAGGACCTGGACGACTATGCGAAGAAGCAATTGGCGGTGGAGCGGGCTACCAAGTCCCTCCCCGCCAAGCAGACCAATGTCATTCTCAAGGTCTTCGGCACTATCGGAGGAGCCATCGAATATGTGTTCCACAACCGCAAATGGCTCTTTAGTATCGGCAAGGCGATCAAAGGGGTGTTCTGATGCCCCAGCCTATTTCGCAGCCTACCTATCCCTCCAACATGACCGAGGGTGACCTGAGCTTCAGCAAGCTCATGGACGTGTTGGTTGCCGATCTCGTTTACTTCGGGATCGGCACCTACGACCAATTAGCCCTCGATACGCTGTATGCCAATCAGGCTTCGGTCAAAACGGAGCTTACCACTAACTTCGATCTACTTGGTGAACTGGCTGAGAAACCCGGTAAGACGGACTCTAAGCTGACCAAGCTCAAGACCCGTAATTATACTATCCCGGGCAAGCGCACCAGTACGGTCGAACTCAACATCTCCGGACTATCCACCAAGCAGAAGAACTTCCTGGAAAGCACCCTGTTCATGAGCAAGGATACCACCATCGTAGTGGCTTCCAAGGAACTGGATCGGGTGGTGATCTTCACCGGACTTCGCTGGACAGTTGACTGGTCGGGAGAGGCTGATGGCCTCTTCAACGTAGTCATCTCCACCGAGTTCTCTGGAGTGACCTCCAACAAGATCTTCCTGCTCAAGGATATCCCTCCGGGAGTATAAGATCACTGCTCTTCGCAATTACACTCGAAAACAAGGAACTGCTATGGACTGCCAGTGCAAACCTGAGATCAAAGAGAAAATCGATTCGGTTCACGAGGAGATCTATGGCAATGGTGACAGCAACAAGTCACTGGTAACCAGAATGGCGAGAGTGGAGACGAATATGAAGATACTGCTAACCGTCTCCACCTCGCAATTCCTGCTCTTACTAGGCATTGCCCTCGAAATGTTCTTTGGTAAATAAGAAAAGGATTATTCTATGAAGCGAGAACCTAAACTCAGCTATAGCCAACTGCGGCAAATACTCTGCCTCACGATCTCGAACGCTACCTTGAAAGCCAAGCTTGAGGACTTCCTCTCGGGCAAGGTAGCCAAGGTCAGTGAGTTGGAACTGCTTGAATTGATCAGCCAATCGGAAGCCGATAAAGAGCTGATCCGTATCATCTCAAACCAGGACCCGGACGATATGGATGCTCTTGAGGCACTGGAGCATATCTCCGCTTTTTTCGTCTATATCAGAGCCAACAAAGAGAGGTTCGCAAGTTGGCTCGGGAGTTTCGGATTGGCGGTAACGGCGTCTCCAAATACCCCTTCGAGAGGTTCGAAATGATCCTCAGAAAACTGGGCTTCGAGAGTGTTGACTTCGAGTCCCTCACCCTGCCGGAGCTATACCTCCGGCTCTGTATCACCGACCCGAAAGGAGAAATCTGATGGATGCGATCATCGGCTGGATCGGCGGTAAACGCCTGCTTCGAAAAGTCGTCGCTCCCTACGTTCCCAAGGACATCAAAGGATACATCGAGCCCTTCGGTGGTGCTGCCTGGATGCTCCTCTACAAAGACAAATGGGGAGATCTGGAAGTCTATAACGATCTCGATAACCGCCTGGTCAACCTGTTCATGCAGGTGAAATACCATCCTGATGAGCTGATCAAGGAGTTGGACTGGTTAGTCGCCAGCCGCAAGCTCTTTGGCGATATCCTCAAGCAGGAAGGATTAACTGAGATTCAGCGGGCTGCCAGGTTCATGTACCTGATCACCCGAAGTTTCGGAAGCAAGGGTGACAGCTTCGGCACCTCTCAGAAGCGTGGCACATCCAGTATGTATAACCGTCTGGAACGCATCAAGGAACTCCACAAGCGTTTGGATATGGTGATCATCGAGAACCTCTCCTATGAGAAGGTGATCGATAAGTATGACACCAAGAGCAACTTCTTCTATTGCGATCCACCTTACATGCTTGGATACACCTATGAGAACTCCAAGCAGTTCAGCCATGAAGCCTTGAGAGACATTCTGAAGGGCATCAAGGGCAGGTTCATCCTTTCCTACGATGACAACCCGGAAGTGCTCAAGCTATACAAGGGCTATGATATCAAGCATGTTACCAGAACAAAGGGCATCAACCGTAAGGAAGGCAAGTCCGAGTTCAATGAAGTGATCATCGCCAACTTTAAACTGGAGGAGCAATGAACTCTATCATCTCCTGGGTAGGTGGCAAGCGTATCCTCCGCAAGAAGATCCTTCCGCTCATCCCCAAGCATGACATCTACTGCGAAGTCTTTGGAGGTGCGGCCTGGATACTATTCGGGAAGAGTGCCAATAAGGAAGACTGGCAGTTGTCCAAGAAGAGCCGCTATACCGAGGTATATAACGATATCAATGGCGATCTGGTCAACTTCTGGAAGTACATCAAGAACCATCCCGAAGCCTTCGTTACCGAGCTGAACAACTACCTGATCGCCCGGGAGATGTTCGACAACTTCATGAAGCATGAGCCCAGAACCGAGCTGGAGAGAGCGATCAAGTTCTACTACAACCTTGCCTGCAGCTATGGCTCAAGATCAAAGAACTTCTGCGTCAATCAGGGCTACAAGTACATGCCCCTCCGTAACCTGGACAAAGTGAAGGAAGCCTCTGAACGACTGCGGCACGTTATCATCGAAAAGCAGCCTTGGGAGAAGATCGTCTCCCGGTTCGACCAGCCTCATACCTTCTTTTATCTGGACCCGCCCTACTATACCAAGGAGCACATCTACGAGCGTGAAGACGCGGACGCCTTCAACCAGCATGAAGAGCTGGCGGAAGCCTTGAAACAGATCAAGGGCAAGTATCTGCTATCCTACAACAATGATCCTTACATCAAACAGTTATACGATGGCTGCATTATCGATGAAGTAGAGACGCAGTACTCGGTATCTGGAGCGTTTCAGACGGAGACTGAGTTACTGATTAGGAATTATGCTTAGGTCTTCCTTTTGCTATTTCATTATCAATGACTTGCACACATAATCCATCGAAAATCATGAGTAAATCGATAGCACTTTTTATCTCTTTGATTTGTTTTGCTTGCTCAATTGAATGCCCTCTGAAGAGTAATAGCTTTCCTTTAATGTCTTCCAAGTCTTCAATGGTGGTAAGCGACTCCATCTTTGATTTAAAGCTAAGCAATCTTTCGTTTACAATCTGTACAACTGCTTCATCATTAATGTTTCCTTGCTCGTCAAAGATTTCGTACAATGAGGTTTCATTATCCATTACAATTTTCTCCTATATATCTGATGAAGACAGAATTATAAACTCTCTACGAATGTCAAACAATATATGCCAGACCTAACTTTCAAACTAGTCCTCGTCACAAATGATGCTAGCCTTAAGCTTGCCGAGGTCAAGCAGGAGGCGGAGTCCGCCCAGTCTGTGGTGGAGAAGCCTGCTCAGGTAAAGATCACCGCAGAACAGGCTCTGGCTACCATTCGTGACGTTAAGATCGCAGTTGATGGAGTCATGCAAGTGGTGGGCGGTCTGGTTAGATCTATGAATGGTCTGCTTGATGCCTCACTTGGTCAAAGACAAGCAATGACTCTGGCTTCAGTCGCCTTTGGCGAAGCTGCTGGTGAGATGGGCAACTTCGCATCCTCGATGCAGCAGGTCACCAACTTTGAAGATGACAAAATGCTGTCACTCATGGCTAAGCTGTCTCAGACTTTCAAACTCAACAAGGATGAGATTCAACAGCTCGTGCCAGTTCTGTTAGACTTCACAGAAGCCAATAAAGCCACCGGGATGAGCGTTGAGAGTGCATTTGATCTCATGGGTCGTGCTCTGAACGGGCATACCGAGATGTTGGGCAGATACGGCATAGAGCTGGATGATACCCGTTTGAAGACAGAAGGGGTATCCTATCTGGTGGAGAAGCTTGGTGAGGACTATGGCGGAACTGCAACTGCTTTGGCTGATTTGCGTTTGCAGAATGCCAATGCCTGGGGAGATATCCAAGAGACTGTTGGCGATATGCTCACTACTCTGATTAATCCTCTGCTCAAGGGCCTGAAGCTGCTCATGGATGCCTATAACAGCCTGTCACCTGTGATGAAGGGCTTCGTAGCCGGTATCGTGATCGCCATCCCCATTATCGGAACGGTCACCACTGCGGTTACCGCTCTGACTGCCGCCTATCATGCTCTCCAGGTAGCCATGAACCCTGTAGCGGGAATCATCGGCATAGCTGTAGGAGCTTTATCCGCACTTGGCTTTGGACTGGCTGCGGCATCAACTAAGACCGATGCTGTTACAACTGCTCAGAGAAGCATGAAAGACGAGATCAAGGATGCTGAACGTCAGGTATCGGTGGAAGCTGAGAAGTTCAGTCTCCTGGCTAACCGCTTGCTTGAGCTTAGATCCGCCACCTCATTAACCGCAGCTGATAAGAGGGAGATGAAGAACGTCATCAAGTCTTTGAATGACAACTACTCGGATTATTTGGGTAACATCAACTTAGAGACTGCCGCCTACAATAACCTAGCTAATGCCCTGCGTAACGCTTCTGATGCTCTGGTACAGAAGAAGATCTCCGAGATCTATGGGGAGAGATATAACGCCCAAATAAGGAGAGTGGCTGAGTTACAGATAGAGGTCGACTCACAACAGGCAGAAGTTGATAGGGTTCGAGCCCGTAGACAGCAGTTGATGAACTCGGTGGACTGGGAGTTCCTGACCAGTGACCGTAATGCTATGGGCTTCAACCCTGCCACCTATTTTGGCAACGATGGTGAGTGGCTTAAGTTAGAAAGACGGCTTAACCAATTCGGAGCCTTAACCGGACAACTGCAGGCTGCCAAGAATGATCTGCAGCAGATTGGCGCAGCATATAGACAGGCTATGTTGGATGCGCCTGACTTGAGTTTCAATCCCGGAGGTGGATCAGGAGGTGGTTCATCAAGTCCTGCACCTAATCCTGCCGCATCCGAAGCTGAATCCAGACGCAAGGAGGCCTTGCGCCTGATGGAAGAGCTTGCCCAACTGATGCAAACAGAGACAGATCGAATAGCAGCAGAATACCAGAGAAGACTGGCCTTGATCAGGGAGTTCACTCAGGATGGCAGTGATGCCGAACGTCAAGCCATCGAGAACCTAGATGCCTGGAAAACCCAACAGGATCAGCAGATAATCGATAAAGAGAAGGATGCTGTCCAAGCCAGATACAAGGCTGAGATCGATTACTTCTCCAACCTTGAGAACCTCGGTGTTAACTCCTATGACGCGCTCAAGGCAAGCATGGAGGAGTATTATGCTTGGGCTCTGCAGAACCTACCTCAGCAAGAGCAGCAGCTTATCCAAGCCCAAATAGCCGAGATAGATGCCCGGCACGTCAAACTGCTCCAGGAGCGTCAGGATGAAGAGCGAGCCAAGCTGCAGGAACTGCAGGATATCCGGGACGAGTTCTACTCTCGTGATCTCGATAACATCGGTGACAGCTACAGCAAGCAGCTTCTGGAAGTAGATAAGTACTACGAGAAGATGAAAGCCAAGCTCCTGGAAGCCGGCTATACTGAAGTGGAGATCGAACGGCAGAAACAGGAGACTCTTAACACTCTCAGAACCAACCATCAGCTTCAGGTAGCCAGTGGTATCTCCAAGATCTTCGGTGATCTGGCATCTGCTCAGGATAAAGACACCGAGCGGGGCTTCAAGCTCTGGAAAGCCTCGGCTATGGCTCAGGGCTATGTGGACACCTTCTCAGCCGCTATCGGAGCCTATAAGTCGATGGTGGGCATCCCCGTAGTAGGTCCCGGACTGGCAGTGGCGGCTGCAGCGGCTGCGATGGCTGCCGGAATAGCCAATATCGCTCGGATCAGTGCCACCAAGTTTGAGAAGAAAGCTACTGGCGGTCTCCTGACAGGACCTTCCCATGGTCAAGGTGGCATCCTGATTGAAGCAGAAGGTGACGAATACGTCACTGCTAAAGACAGAGTAAAGGCATTAGGCAGGAACCTGTTCGACTTCCTCAACTTCGCACCTCTGGATCAGGTAAAGTTGGCTTTTGCTTCTATGCCTGTTCCCTCAGTGCCTATTCCCAGTAACGTGGGCTCAAATTATGCCGCTGGTGGCACTATCTCTTCCGGAGGCGGTATGAATATCCTGATCGACCTGATTGCCGCCTTGAAAGACGAGATCGTTTCACTCAAGCAAACAGTGAAGGACTCCAAGCCCATCATCGAGGTCAGCGTAGATCCTCTCTCAAACGATCCGGTTAAGGTCTCTGAGATCGCCGATACCGGCAAGATGATCAGGAGTGAAGTCTAATGCCTAATCTCTTTAAGATCGACTTCATACAAGGCAAGACAGATGCCACAGACTATAACCAGGTCAAGCACAGCCTGATTGATACCGCTACCAACAGAGCAATCATCGGCTTGAGCATCTCAGCCGATAAGCTGCAGTCGGTCTCGAACTATACAAGAGAACCCAAGCGGCTCGTATTCGAGTGCTTTCCTACTACCTGGATAAATGATAACATCCTGAGCGGGAACAATGAGCATGAGCGCTATATCTCTTACTACGAGGTAAAGGTCTATCGGGATATAGACTTGTTCTTTACAGGCATCATAGATACCTCGCAGCTATCCTTTGATGTATCCTCCGGAGTGCTCAAGATTACCTGTTACGATAAGATCAAGCTACTCTCGCTGTTCTCCGATCTCACTCACTACTATAGCCTTACTGCGGGTTACCTGCCGATCTGGATATTGGGCTACTTTATTCAAGACATCGAACAGAGAATACCGATCAGCATCCCTTACTCCAACCAGTTCAACTTGCCGACCTTGAACATCAGTTCCGGCAATGCCCTGACTATTGCCCACATTGACTTTGACGATCTGATAGAGTTCCCTAATCCCACTGGAGGCTGGACTTACAGCTATGACAACTCAGGATGGCCGGGTCCATTCTGGGGCTATCTGATCGATACCATAGCCAACCGCATGAGCTTCGTCTTTGCCTACAAGAAGGTAATCAAGGCCACCTATCCCAGTCCTGCCACGACCAGGTATCAAGGCCGTTATCGTGGCCGCATCTACAAGTTCTTCAACAACATCTGCCCGGTAGTGATCGAGTATAACGAGAAGACCGACTGGGTGGAAGACCTGGCATCACTTGAGAACGCTACCAATGAGTTTATCGGCTTCTATCTGGAGAACGGCATCTCCGAGACCAATCTATATAATGGCCTGGTATCAGTGGGGTCCATTGATGGTCGCAGCTATGGCAGCAGTCAGTACGTCAACCACTGGATCGAGGCTCACTTTCATGGCAATCTCTTCCCGGCTAAGCTGTTCCCCGGCAAGGCCTATGAGAACTACACGGATGAGCATACTGATAACATCAAAGCGCTCCAGGCGATGCTCATGCTTTACAATGCCACCATCTTCAGCAATCCCCAGGGGCAGATCGTGTTCAAGAATAAGGATGCTTATGGTAGCTCAGTGATAGACATCGATGCCGATGATGTGGTGGACTTCGTTACCAAGCGGGGCAACCCAGAGAAGCCGCAGATATCCTCCCTGGATATCCTGGCAGGGGATACAACTCAATTGCAGAGCCTGATCAAAGACTATCTGATCGACTTCCATGACTCCAAGTGGAGTTGTGATACTACCATTGATAGTCTCTCTAAATACAACCTCTCTCTCCAGTCCAAGATACGCATCCAGAATAAGATCTATGCGATTATCGAACTGGAGCGGAACTACTTAGAAGATGAATACAAGGTGAAGGCATGGCTAATATAAAGGGCTTCAAACTCATCCGCTGGGCTGATGATGGCATCTATTACTTCCTTTGTCCTAATGGGCAGGTTGAGTATGATCCCTCTCAGAAGTATCGCATCGAGAAAAAGAATGCTTACGATCCCACTATCATCCATCGCAGAGAAGCTTATCGGGAAGACTCCTTCGATCTGGAAGCAGTACTCGAACCTTCAGAATACTATGGCCTAATGAGTTTCCTCTTGAGCTCTGGTCGGCTTTATCTCGAATATACAGCCTACAACAGCATCAACAGCCAGTTCCCGGTCACCATCTCTCAGTTGCCCAAGTGTCCGGATGATCTGCATGAATATCCTACCAAGGTCAAGTTCAGTCTTGAATCCAGATACATAGGCAGTCCCGGCTACATCGACTTCGGCATCATTATTATCACCGACTTTGACGAAACGGTGATCGCAAACAACTAAACATCCAAGGAGCATACATGTACAAGTTCGCCATTGGCTATTATACTATGGAAGGCACTGAACGAAAGCCTCAATCGGGAGTCGATATCCGACTTCTCAGGCCAGGTCAATCCTGGGCAGAAGGCAAGCATCTGATTGAGACCACCCCCAACTCAGGATACTATGAGATCGGCATCGAAGATGAAGCCGACTGTGGATTCTATGAGATCTGGGACAACGTAGGCAATACACAAGGCCAGTTCAGTGGTAAGACCTGCACAATCGGGAAGCTCGATGCCAGAGGCTTGCAGAACAACTGCATCTATGGTAATCACATCCTGGATGGAGTGGTAACGGGAAGTAAAATCGCCAATGAAGCCATTGGCACAGAACACCTGCAAAATGGCCTCTTATCACTCTCAAAGCTGCAGTACGAGATACAGGATCAGGACAAGGGAGTGGGCGATAACAGCCAAAGTAGCCCTGCAAAGCTGACTGAAGATAAGATCATCACCCACACACTGGATAAGGAGTATCGGGAGCTGCCGCATGTCTTCCTGACCAATCAGTGCGATGCCTTCCTCTACATAGCCGAAATCAAGATTGAAGGAAATCTGGTAACTGTCCTAATCGGGATCAGCCAGGTCTATACCGCCACTGACCCATTCTACAAGCTGCTTGCCCTCGCTAAATAATGCCCAAGAAAGAAACCCGGCAGAACCGGGTTAGTGATTAGCTTAGTTACCGATTATCTCTTCTTTTCGAGCCGGCAGATCAACTCAGCCATTAAGTTGATCATCTCCTTGTAGTCTCCACATTCCCAAGCATCATCAGCCCTGGTCTTGATCTCATCCTCGCTCATCTTCTCCGACTGCAGCCAGGGGCCTCGGAACTGATTCCACCAACTCTTGTAGTGGAACTCGTTAGCGTATGGATCATCCTGGGATGCTTGATTGGCTTCGATAATCTCTTCAATTGGCTGCTCTGAGCCATCGTCATGCATCAGAACTATCTGGCTGCCTGATTTTACCATCTCCTCCAGCTTTGCCTGGCCTCTGCGATTCTTGTTTTGCTTGGTCATCTTGATCTCCTTCTCGGTTACCCGACTGTTGCTTTATGGGTGCTACAATGCACCCCTCGCACGGGTGGTCAAGTCCTTTCCACTCAATATGATAAGAAAGATGGGAGATTCTTTGATTGACAGAAATCGGGCATAAGAAGACATTGCAGATAGCCTACAGACCCTACATAGAATGCCCTCCGATACGTGGGAACGCCGCCCGGTGTTTC
>Ga0208458_1000755_pt1 | contig 30947 bp, 28 predicted proteins | sample AD_UKC085_MetaG_FD_184432 | JGI IMG/M metagenome (GOLD analysis project Ga0208458, IMG submission 184432) | Active sludge microbial communities of municipal wastewater-treating anaerobic digesters from USA - AD_UKC085_MetaG (SPAdes) (version 2) | ecosystem: Engineered > Bioreactor > Anaerobic >... | reverse complement strand
CACGGTTTCCAGCTTGAACTCCTTCGTAAAATACCGATGCTCCACTCCTTTTCTCATTACTCACACCTCCTGTTTCTTTTTATTAACTGAAACTCTTCGGGGTGTCCACTAATTCGGGGAAAGAGCAGGTTGAAAGGCAGTATAATTTTCAAAATTGACGCTGTGTGGATTTCAGGAAGGAATCACTACAAAACTCGACACGGAATGGCATTCTCATATCCCTTATTCTATTCTTGAACCGGCCAGAGGGCGCTTTTCGAAACACTCGTCAGATTCCAGCCGATGTGGGGCCGGACAAGACGCCGGTAAAAGATAGAAAACGGTTCTGCCACTTTTCCATCCAGCGCCAGGAGCACATCTTCCAGAAGATAATGTGATTTATATCCGGGCTGAAAATAATGATTGAAAAGATGGCATCCCGGGCAATAGCTGATAAAATGCTTTTTCCCGCTTTTGGCAAAATCTTTGCGCTTGATCAAAGCTGTTTTGACGAATTTGGCTATTTTACCATCGTTAAAGTAACCGGTATACCCGCAGCAGAGCGAGTTTTCGCGGTTATGCGGCAATTCGGAAATGGTCATGCCAATGGTTGTCGCAAGACGACGGACAGCATTTAAGAATGCTTCTCCATTTTCGTATCCGAAACACGGATCGGATATGGCCGCTTCAAGTTTTTGCGGCTTGATGACCCGCGCTGCGCCGGTTTCAATCATTTCCAGAAAATAATCATAGACGCTTATCGCTGGAAAGGGCAATACGATGCCCAGCTTTTCAGGTAAAATTCGGGTGAGAACTTTTTGACAATGTCCGCACCCGATCACCAGGCGATCAAACCGGTTTTCCGAAAGACGATTGATCAGACGCCTGGCAATCCGATATCCTTCATCCAACAGGCCGCCTTGTATGGCCCACACACCGCAGCAGTCGTCCGGACCTCCGAATTTTGCTATATTGCGAAGAGCTTGCGATTCCTCCCATGTGCGGGGCAGCATCCGATCGGTGCAGCCGATAAAAAGAATGTCTTTGCTTTTCTTTGGCGTTGCCCAACCGCGCAGAATTTTTTTATCGGTCCTTCCCAAACCCTTGTAAATATCCCGGAAGAAGTTGGGATTCCAGCCCTCGGTTCCCATGCCGTTGACAGCATAGGCCATGGAAGACGGAACTTCAGCTTCTGCACGTCGCTTATATTCCAGGCATTCACGCTCTAAGTCACTCGGATGGGCATCCTTGGGGCACCGGTTATCACACTTGCCGCAACGGATGCAGAAGGCAAGCTCCGGATACCACTGCGGCATTGCCGTTACTTTTTTCATGACCTCGCGGGCCTGCTTGGGGGTCATGTCCGTGTATTGACAACCGGCAATACATTTCCCGCATTGAATACATTTTTCCGCCGAAAATCCGCGCACGAATATTGTTTGTTCATCCATGAGAATGATTTTTCCCTTTCCAGAGATACATTTTTTAAGGTGACGAAATATAAGAGAAACATTTTTGCATGTCAATGAATTACTCCATAACCGTTTTATCCTTTTTATATTGACACCATACGGCTGAACATGTTACTTACGGCCGGTCATTTTTTATTTAAAAATCGACACGATGAACAAATTTTTTGTTTAACACCGCAAGGAGAAAACTGTGACTTTTCAAGAATTGATTTTTGCTCTCGAAAAATACTGGGATTCCAAGGGCTGTGTCATTCAACAGCCTTACGACATGGAAGTGGGAGCGGGAACGTTTCATCCGGCCACCTGTCTGCGCGCTCTGGGACCGGAACCGTGGAACGTGGCCTATGTTCAGCCCTCGCGTCGTCCCACTGACGGCCGCTACGGCGAAAATCCCAACCGCCTGCAGCATTATTACCAGTATCAGGTCATCATGAAACCGTCGCCGGTCAATATTCAGGAACTCTATCTGGATTCATTAAAAAGTTTCGGCATTGATCCGCTGGATCACGATATCCGTTTTGTGGAAGACGACTGGGAATCCCCGACACTGGGCGCCTGGGGCCTGGGCTGGGAAGTCTGGCTCGACGGCATGGAAATTTCCCAGTTCACCTATTTCCAGCAGGTCGGCGGCTTCGATTGCAGTCCGGTCTGCGCCGAGCTGACGTACGGCACGGAACGCATCGCCATGTACATTCAGGGCGTCAACAATGTGTATGATCTGCAGTGGACGGACAAAATCAAATACGGCGACGTGCATCACCGCGGCGAAGTGGAGTTTTCCACCTACAATTTTGAAGTGGCCGACATTCCCATGCTGCGCAAACTTTTTGACACGTATGAAGAAGAAGCCCTGCGCATCGCCGAGAAAAACCTGGCCCTGCCCGCTTACGATTACTGCTTGAAGTGTTCGCACACCTTTAATCTGCTCAACGCCCGCGGCGCCATCAGTGTGGCGGAACGCACCAGCTACATCGGCCGGGTGAGAAATTTGGCGCGCATCAGCGCGGAACTGTACATGAAACAACGTGAAGAACTGGGATATCCCCTTTTATCCCGCTCGGCCTATAGTGACCTTTAGGTTATTCGCCCCGGGGATAATTCCCAATCCCGATATATCGGGATTGGATAATTTAACTAGAAACTTCAATACGCTTTGCTTTTGAAGTTTAAGTTTCATTACGACCATCAAATTTCAGTGCACTTCGTTTCTGAAATTTGGGTCTCATTACATAGATAAAAAATATCTGGAGATAAAATGAGCAACGAACTTCTTTTTGAAATTGGCACCGAAGAAATTCCCGCAGGATTTTTATCCAAAGCGGTGGTGGATATGGAAGAGATTATCCGCAAATCGCTTACGGATAAACGCATCGCCTTCGACGGCATCAAGTGTCTGGCGACTCCGCGCCGTCTGGTTCTTTATATCGCCGATCTGTCTGCAAAGCAGGAAGACCAGACCATTGAAAAACTGGGACCGGCCAAAAAAGCCGCGTTTGATGAAAACGGTCAGCCGACGAAAGCGGCCATCGGTTTTGCCCGGGGACAGGGCGTGGATGTTTCGCAACTGGAAACCATCACGACCGAAAAGGGCGAATATCTCGGCGCGCGCAAAACCATCGCCGGACAGCCCACCAAAGATCTGTTGCCGGACATTCTCAAAGATTTCATGCTGGCGATTCCTTTCCGTAAATCCATGCGCTGGGCCGATTACACGTTGCGTTTCGCGCGCCCGATCCACTGGATTCTGGCGCTGTATGGCGGCAATGTCATTCCCCTGAAAATCGAAGACATTGAAAGCGGCAACACCTCCTGCGGCCATCGGTTCATGAGCCCGGCCTCCTTTGCCGTGACCGGCTTTGAAGATTATCTGAACAAAGCCAGAGAAAATTTTGTGATCGCCGATCCGGCGGAAAGAAGAAAACTGATTCTTGAAGAAGCTGAAAAATCGGCGGCGGAAGTCGGCGGAAAACTTTTTTATACGGATGATCTGCTGGAAACAGTCAGTTTCATCGTCGAGTATCCGGTCATCGTGCGCGGCGGTTACGAAGAGGACTATCTGAAAATTCCCAAGGATGTCCTGACCACCACGATGATTTCCCATCAGAAATATTTTCCGGTCGTCAATGAAGCGGGAAAACTGCTGCCTTATTTCATTGCGGTCAGCAACACGAAACCCCGCGATATTTCCGTGGTGGCCAAAGGCAATGAACGGGTTCTGCGGGCACGACTGGCCGATGCTTCATTCTTTTTTGAAGAAGACAAGAAAGTCCCGCTGGAAGACCGTGTGGAATCGCTCAAAAAAGTCGTCTTTCATACGCTGCTCGGAACCTCGCATAAAAAAGTTGCGCGTTTCCGCAAACTGGCGGTAAAGATTGCTTCCAAGGTCAAACCGTCCGCGAAGAAAAATGTCGACCGCGCGGCGCTTCTGGCCAAGGCCGATCTGGAATCGCTGATGGTCGGTGAATTTTCGGAACTGCAGGGCATCATGGGCCGTGAATATGCGCTCATCGCCGGTGAAAAACCGGAAATCGCCAACGCCATTTATGAACATTATCTGCCGATCGTCGCCGGCGGAGACCTTCCGCAATCGGATGAAGGCGCCATTGTCGGCCTTGCCGATAAGATGGACACCATCGCCGGCTTCTTCGGCGTGGGCATGCCGCCGACCGGTACGGCAGATCCTTATGCCCTGCGGCGTCAGGCGCTGGGCATCATCAATATCATTTTATCCCGCGAGTACCCCCTGAGCCTCAACTTCCTCATCGATGAAAGTCTGGCGCTCCTGAAAGATGTCTTGAAAAAACCGGCGGAGGAAGTGAAGAAGGACATTCTGGAATTTTTCAAGGGACGTCTGCAGAACCAGTTGATCGCGCAGGGTTATGCTTACGATACCGTGGACGGCGTTTTATCCGCGGATATTGATGAACTGGTTGAGGTCATTGAAAAAGTCAAGGCATTGGAGGAATTTCGCAAACATCCCGATTTCGAGCCGGTCTCCGTCGCTTTCAAGCGCGTGGACAATATTTTAAAGGATTTTAAAGGCGGTCAATTTGACGTAAACCTCCTTGTTCACGATGCGGAAATCAATCTGTTCTCTTATTTCGACAACATCAAACCCCGCGTGGAAAAAGGCATCGCAGAAAAAGACTTTGCGACGGCGCTCAATAAGCTGGCCGCGCTGCGTCCCCATGTGGATAATTTCTTCGACAACGTCATGGTCATGGACAAGGACGAAAAAGTGCGTTTTAACCGTCAGTCGCTGCTGGCGGAAATTTCGGCTCTTTTCCATAAAATCGCCGACTTCTCCAAAATCGTCACGGCCGGCTGATGTCGCTTTCACAACGCTTTTTAGTTTCGCGAAGGCGCATTGACATAAAGATAAATCCTTGCTAGGATGAGTAACACTAAAGATATCAAAGGATCGTTTATTTTCATGGCAGGCCCTTCGAACGTGACATCTTCAATGGCAATGAACGGCAATTCCAAAGTGCGAAAGGAATTGCTGGATATTACCAACCGGATTCACGCGGCGCAAAATTATCAACAGATTCTGGTCGATCTCAAAAGCGGGATTCTGACCCTTTTTAACGCCAATTCACTGACCATTTATGTCGTGGATAAATTGCGCAACGAAATTTATTCCATGTTTCTCGCCGGTACGCAACTCAAGGAAATCAGACTGCCGATCAACAACAAAAGCATCGCCGGTTATGTGGCCAATACCGGAGCCGTCATCAATATCGAAAATGCGTATAACCATAAAGAACTCAAAGGCATCGAAGCCGAACTGACGTTTGACGACAGCTGGGATAAAAAAACCGGCTTTAAAACCAGACAGGTTCTTGCGGCGCCCATTTATAACAATAACCAGTTGATGGGTGTCATCCAGATCATCAATAAAAAAGTGGGAGACGGAAAATTTTCCGAAGATGAAATCGGCCTGGCGCTGGAAATCGCCGAGGTGCTCGGCGTTGCCTTTTATAATCAGCAGCGTTTCGTCCGGCACAGGAAAACGCGTTTCGATTACTTATTAAGCCATGATTTGATCAAGGAAGAAGAGCTGGAAAGCGCCTGGAAAGAATCTCGTGAGAAAAAGATCTCCATGGAAAATTTTCTCATGCAGAAACATAAGATATCCAAAGCCGATATCGGCCACGCTTTCGAAGAGTTTTATAACTGCCGCTTCATTCAGTATAACGATAAACTGCCTATTCCCGGGCATTTGATCAAAAATTTGAAAAAGAATTTTCTGCGCCGCGAGCTCTGGGTGCCGTTGGAAATGGTCGGAGACAGGATTCACGTCATCATCGATGATCCCAATAATATTATTAAAAGAGACACGATTGAGAGCCTTCTGAAAACCAAGAAGATAAAATATGATGTGGCCCTGGAAGAAGACATCATCAAATACATCAACCTCTTTTTTAACACGCCGGATGAAGAGCATTCCTTCACCGAAATTCTGGGACGCATGGAGGGAGAAGATACGGTTCCCTCCGACGAAGAAGATTTTGGCGAAGCCGTTTCCGAAACGGACAGCGTCATCATGCAACTCGTCAACAAAATTATCAACGACGCTTATAACCGCCGGGCGTCCGATATTCACGTCGAACCGAACGTGGACAGAAAAAACGTGGAAATCCGGTTCCGTGTCGACGGGGACTGCGCGCTCTATCAAACGGTGCCTTTCAGTTACCGGGCTGCCATCATTTCGCGCATTAAAATCATGTCCAATCTGGATATCACTGTCAAAAGACTGCCGCAGGACGGAAAAATCAAGTTCCGCCGCAATACCGGCGATGAAATTGAATTACGTGTGGCGACAATTCCAACCCAGGGCGGTGTGGAAGATGTGGTCATGAGAATTCTCGCCAAAGGCGAAACCATGCCGCTGAAGGATATGGGCTTATCTCCCCGTAATTACGATGAGATGATTAACATCATTTCTAAACCCTATGGCATGATTCTCGTTGTCGGCCCGACCGGTTCCGGTAAAACAACAACGCTGCACGCGGCGCTGCACCACATCAACCGGCCGGATAGAAAAATATGGACGGCGGAAGATCCCGTCGAAATTACGCAGTATGGCTTGCGTCAGGTCCAGGTCCAGCCGAAAATCGGTTTTGATTTTGCGGCGGCCATGCGATCATTTTTACGCGCCGATCCGGATGTCATCATGGTCGGTGAAATGCGCGATTTTGAAACGGCCAAAACCGGCGTGGAAGCCTCGCTGACCGGCCACTTGGTTTTCAGCACTCTGCACACCAACAGCGCACCGGAAACCATCGTGCGCTTGCTGGATATGGGCATTGACCCGCTTAACTTCGCCGACGCCCTGCTGGGCATTCTGGCACAGCGCCTTGTTCGCACGCTCTGCAAGTCGTGCAAAGAGGCCTATCATGCGACGAAAGAAGAATATGATGAATTAGCCAAAAATTACGGCCTTGAAGATTTCAACAAATTAAATATCCCTTACGATGATAATTTCAAATTATACCGGACAAAGGGTTGTCCGAATTGCGACGGAACAGGGTACAAAGGCAGAATGGGCATCCACGAACTTCTTGTCGGCTCGGAAGATATTAAAAGAATGGTGCAAAAGCACGAAACTGTTGAAGTCATGCGGGATAAATCCATGAGTGAGGGCATGACCACCCTCCTTCAGGACGGAATCATGAAAACCATCAAAGGCTTTACCGATTTCAAGCAAGTCCGACGCGTCTGCATTAAATAATCTTTTCGGAGGCGCTGACACTTTTTTCTCAACATTTTGTTAAACATTTTTTAATATTTTATTCAAAAACCAACAAATCGTTCATTTCTTTGCACAGGTCTCCCAAACAAGACAACACAATATCATCAATATTATCAAATATTTGTGATTTATTATCATCACGCATGATCTTTTGGCACGTTCTTTTCATTATATAAAGGCAAATCAACAAACAATTACCCCAAGGAGGTAACAGATCATGAAAAAGACAATGACAACAACAATCGTGGCAGCGGCAGTTATTCTCTTAACGGCAACGTTCAGCTTTGCTGAATACGCGGCAGCCGGCGCGGCCAATTTTCCTTTCTTCCAGTTGGGCTGCCTGATCGTTGGCGGTTTGATTCTTGTTTCTCTGAAACGCAAATATGAAAAGATGTATGTCGGTGAAGTGGTCGGCATCTTCGCGCTGTACACCATTCTGATGGCGCTGTTCACCAACCCGGTCATCGAAACGGTCAAAACCATCGTCAGCTGAGAAACAACAGAATAAATCTCACGGGAAAGGAGGAGTAAGCAATGCTGGCAACTCATAAAATACAACAAAAACAGTTCCATGATCTAAAACAGGTCTTTATGCTTTCCGCGTGGGGTTTCACAATGGTTGTCGTCTCCTTTCTGTTCCTTTATATCGGACATCTGGTGGACGGTCTCCTGGGGACCACGCCCAATTTCATGCTGGGCTTCTTTATTCTGGGAATGTTTCTGTGCATGATGCGGCTCTATCAGGAAGCCTGCGCAAGAAGGAAGGATGTTTAACAGAATAAATATTCAAACACGATTTGTTTTATATAGAAGATAACCACTTCAAGACGTCATGTTTTGAAGTGGTTTTTTTATTATCATTTATCCGATGTAATCACCCCATGCGGTATAAATGAAAAACCATACTATTTTACCGTATTCCCGTCTCACTTTTCTCCATTCCGCAGATGTCAATTGCCAGAAATTTGCGGGAGCTTTTTCATGGCTCGTCGGGACAAAATAAAATCCGGCACGGTTCAAATTGAATACCCTGCCGGCGATAAATTTTATTCTTCGCATATGGTAAGGTGAACTGACAAATATCGCTGATTTTAATCCGTGAACGGACATTATTTTTTCGGCTTTGATGATTTCTATGTGCGTGTCTTCATAAAAGTTCGGATAAGACGTTTTCCGTTTGGCGTCATGTTCAGAAAAATTCATTTTCGGCAAAAGAATCTGTCTTTTCCCCTGATCGTAAATCCGGTAGGTTTTGTTATAAGCCGAAATGATCAGATAATCAGCCATCCCCATACGGATTAAATTTTTTGCCTCTTTATGGCGGGCTTTGAAATCGGGCCCCAGCAAAAGGATAATTGCATCCGCTTTTTTATAATCCGTCGAATAGAGCAGGAAATACGGAGAAAACAGAACACCGCCTGCAAGCAGAAAAAAAACAAAAACAGAGATTGTCAGCTTCTTGTGACGTTTGAACAAAATGTCATCCCGGAGTATTTTTAAGTTTAATGTGCTGGATCGTTTATCGAATGCAAATCATTAAGATACATCGCCGAAATAGTCAGCCGAAAAAATGTAAATCTCCGTTTCTTGATCCATCCAGGCATCAGGCGGCAATCCGGCCTTGAAGCACGTCTCTTTTAGAAACGTTTTCCTGTCCCACCCGTACTCAATCGCCACCTGCGGCAACAGCAAACCGGATTTAAACCCTTTCACGATGTATAAGCCATGTTCGCCGATGTTGATATCGTTGACGTCGTTGATACGCTTCAACGGACTCAACACGGATATTTCAAACGTTAAATGCTGAATTTCTTCCGGCTCTAAAGCAGGGAAACGCGGATCGTGAAAAGCAGCGGCAAGAGCCATTTCCTGCACCGTTTCCCAAAGCGGCTTATAGGCCTTGATATAACCGATGCAACCGCGCAAATGACCGTGTTTTTTCAGCGTGACAAAAGCGCCTCTTTTCAATCGGAGCGGGTCGGAATCAATTTTCGGCGCCGGGATTTCCCGATTGTTGATTTTAGCTTCAATTGCATCTTTGGCTATCTTCAGAAGAGCGTTTTTGTCTTTGTTTGCTAATTCCATTTTTCTTTATTCCTCTGTAAAATAAAGTCCGGTGTTTGAACATCCGTAAAACGCAAGAGGACTCGATGTAATCAAACACAGTAAACGGCGGATGCGTATCCGACAACCGAATCTTTCTCGCCGGTGATATCCCCGGAATTGGCGTATTTCAATAAATAAGGTTTATCCGCCTTGAGCATGCGGGCGACAGACATCACCACGGCCATCGGACCGCCGCCGCAGGCTTCGACGTCGCCATGTTCCAGACTGCGCAACAGTCCCTGCACATCGCCGTTTTTCAAATAGCCCAGCGCAATGGCATCCATTTTTCTCGCCACGGTGTCATTGTAAAAATGCGACAGATCGGAACTGCCCACAACTAATATTTTTTTACCGAGGGAAGCTTCGTAAATCGCCCCGGCAAGCTCCCGGCACGTATTTGCGTCCTGATCTCCCATGACCAGCGGCACGAAAGAAAATTCCCCCAGAGCCACCTGCAGAAAAGGGAGTTGAATTTCCACGGAATGCTCCTGCAGATGAGCCTGCGGGATATCCATCACGACTTGATTGATCTTTTTTATTTTGCCAGCCAGCGTTTCTTCGACGGGAACAACGCCCAGCGGCGTTTCGTACCCTCCCCTGCTGAAAACCGACACCCCGTGAAAAGCCACCCGATGGCTGGGCCCGACGACAATAACCGCATCGTATTTTTTACCGCGAATAAGTCTGTAGGCATGGGCCGCTATTTTTCCTGAATACATGTAGCCCGCATGAGGCACTATCAATCCGGCAATTTCCCCTTCCGGCGCGGATTCGGATATCGACGCAAAATAATGCTCAATATCCCTCCGCAAAACGGATGGATTTCCGGGATACCAGGAACCGGCTATGACTGATTTTCGAATACCGTCCATAGGTCGTCACTTGAATCGCCAGATTACACCCCGGGGCGTGTCCAGAAGATCAACGCCCATATCCGCCAGTTGAGCCCTGTACGAATCGGCTTCCGCCCAATTGCGGGATTTTCTGGCTTCATTTCTCCTGTTGATCAACTCTTCTATCTTCCGGTGAGCAATTTTAACATCAAAATCCATAATTCCCAACACCAGATTAATATTTTCCAGCGCCGTCAGAATCTTCAGGGCATCTTTTTGATTGACGATGTTGCCGGTGAGCGGACCGTTAATCTTGCCGATAAAGCCGAACAAAGCGGCCAGCGCGCCGGCCATGTTTAAATCATCATCCAGAGCCGCGGCAAATTCGTGCTTGAGATCATAGATTAACTGATCGGTTTCCGCAAAACCATTGCCGTTTTGACCATCGACCGCATGGAGGCGGCGGATAAATGTATGGATTTTACGGACTGTATTTTTCGCGGTTTGCAGAGCCGCCTCCGAATAGTTTACCGGCTTACGATAATGAACACCCAGCAGAAAAAAACGCACGTCGCTGCCGGTGTAGCCGTTTTGACGCAACTGCGACAAGGATAAAGCGTTGTTCAGAGAACGGGACATCTTGCGGCCATCCACCATCACCAGTTCGGCGTTCATCCAGTAATTGGGGCCTTTATGGCCGGAAAAAGATTTATGGATGGCTAAGACATTTTCGCAATGAGGAAAGATCTCGTCCGCACCGCTGACATGAATATCATACGTGTCACCCAGATATTTTTGCGAAATTGCCGCGCACTCCAGATGCCAGCTTGGCCTGACGTTTCCCCATACGGTTTTATAATAAATGCCTCTTTTTAATTCTCCCAGACTGGACCGCTTCAAGAGTGCAAAATCCGCCGGACTGTCTTTTTCATAATCATCAAGATCAATGGACTTCGCCTGTCTGGTTTTTCCCGGATCGATATTAGAAAGCATGCCGTAATCGGTCAGTTTGGCAATGTTATAATAGACCGAATGAAGTTTTTCATAGGCATAATCCTTGTCGACCAGTTTCTCGACGATCTTCAACATGGCATCTACGTTGTCGGACGCTTTTACGTAAATATTATCCTGAAGAATGTTTAAAAATTGTGTATCTTCTATGAAAATCTGCAAATACTTTTTTGAATACTCGGCCAGTTCGATCGATTCTTTTTCCGAACCTCTGATGGATTTGTCGCCGAAATCAACAATGTCCAGAACGTTTTTCACCTGATATCCCTTGTAAATCAAAAAACGGTTGATCACGTCGGAAACAATCAGGCGCCGGTAATTGCCCAGATGGGGTGTGTCGTGAATGGTCGGTCCGCAGGTGCGCATGCGCACTTCATCCGTCTTGATCGGGTTGAAAAGAGTTTTCTGGCGCGTGAAAGAATTGTAAAGGTTAAAGGTCGATATTTCCTTTTTAAAGTCGAACAGCGGCGTGCTTAAATACCGTTCTCCGCCGTCAGGCAAAACGACGACGATCACGCCCTCTTCCAGAAGCTGCGCCTTCTGCAGGCCCACAAACATGGCTGCGCCCGAACTCATCCCCACGAAAATTCCTTCTTCACGGGCAATTCGGCGGGACATCTCAAACGCGTCTTCATCCTGGATATTAATCTTCTCATCGAGCATGTTTTTATTAAAAATCCCCGGACGGTAGGACTCCCGCATGTTTTTCAATCCCTGAATCTTATGCTGAAGGTAGGGTTCGACGCCAACAATCCTGATTTGCGGGTTGAGCTCCTTGAGTCTTTTGGAAATCCCCATCGCTGTACCGCTGGTGCCGAGAGTTGCCACCACCATGGTCACCCGGCCCTCGGTTTGATCCCAGATCTCCTGCGCCGTGCCGTAATAATGAGCGGCAATATTATCCTCATTATTAAACTGATCCGTGCCGAAATATTTATCCGGATTTTCACGCAGCATCTTATAGGCCACTTCGATCGCGCCATCGGTGCCCTGAGCGGCCGGCGTAAAATATAATTCCGCTCCGAGCGCCTTTAATATCTTTTTTCTTTCTTCACTGGCCGACTCCGGCATAATCAGGCAAAGCTTATACCCCTTAACCGCGGCAATCATGGCCAGTCCGATTCCCGTGTTGCCGCTGGTCGCTTCCAGAATAATTTTATCGCGGGTCAAGCTTCCCCTTTTCTCCGCGTTTTCAATCATGAACAGGGCGGTGCGATCCTTGATGGATCCGCCGGGATTGGCGCTTTCCACTTTGGCGAGAACGGTAACTTTTTTATTGGGATTAAGCCGGCCTATCTCCACCAATGGCGTATTGCCAATCCCTTCAATAACGTTTTTATAGAATTTCCTCATGCGCAAAACACCTTAAAATCACGGGTATGAATCACAAAGCAAGCGGCAGGGTATTCCACCTTCCGCTGTGCGGGATGGCTTTTGCCCCGCCAAGCTTCGCTTGCAGGATAATTCAACTTACAGATATTACCGCATTGCATTTGTAATATCCGGGCTTCATTAAATTTGAGTCTCTCAATAAAAAAACCCGCAGGGGGTCAAAAAATTGTCCGGAAAAAAATTTTAATGCAGACGTTTTAATTAACTATCCATCTTGATCAGAGGAATTTTTATGAATTGAACTCCCTCTTCCCTTAGATTCTCTTCCTCTTGAGGCGTGCTGGTTCCTTTAATATTCCTTTTTTCTTCATCTCCATAATGAATCTTCAGCGCAACCTCTGCAAATTTATCGCCCACATCCTCGAAATTCTTATCAACATACTGGTGCAGCAGTCTCAAACCGACGGCGGGGGAAAGTTCTTTATTCTGCGATTTGTTTTCCGCTCGGGAATTCTTTCCCATAATCGTAATGGAGGACGGAACAATTTCGATGTGTGAATTGTTGCAGATGGGACAGGAAATCAGTTTCCTGGAACTTTGCATAACAAAATTCTCCCGGTCCTTGAACCATCCCTCGAACGTATGTCCTTTCTCGCATTTTAAATCGTAAATAATCACAAGGCACAACCCTTTCCCCGATAAAGTCGCAGTATTTATAGCATGCCTGCCGGCAAATTACAATTGCATATCAATTTCAAAAGTTCATTGATCGTTCCCTTCTTGGCTCCCAATCATCAGGGCAAGATAAAAAATGAATAAAAAAAGTGGACATTTGAAAATAAATTATATATCTTCCGCCCTGAGTCGGGATGTGGCCCAGTTTGGTAGGGCACTGCGTTCGGGACGCAGGAGTCGCGCGTTCAAATCGCGCCATCCCGACCATTTTCATGAGATCCAAGTTTCAGACGCGTACAACCCCAATACTCTAAATAACCCTGAAGTCACTGTAGGGTCTCTATCGGCGACGTGGAATTGAAAGAGTCAGAGAAACTACCCCGCACGCAAAGCCTGTGGAGATATTCCTCCGCAGGCTAGCGGATACGTTCAACAGAGAGAAGAGCTGCACGCCCGGGATTGCATCGTGTTGTGATATAATCATCCGATCAACCGACAACGGAAGCCAGTTTGAAGATTGGCAGATACATGGCCACGATCATACCGCCGACGACTCCGCCCAGAAACACCATCATGACCGGTTCCAGCAAGGCGGTCAGCGAGTCCACGGCAACATCAACCTCATCGTCATAAAAATTGGCAATTTTTGCCAGCATGGCATCCAGAGCGCCGGTGGCTTCTCCAACAGAGATCATTTGCACAACCATCGCGGGAAAAATGCCCGTTTTGGTAAGAGGTTCCGCAATAGACTGACCTTCGCTGATGCTTTGACGGGTTTTCATCAAAGCGTCTTCAATCACGACATTTCCTGACGTTTTACTGACAATGGACAAACCTTCCAGAATAGGCACTCCGGAGCTCATCATCGTTGACAGAGTACGTGAAAACTTGGCTACGGCGACTTTTTTCAACAAGTCACCGAAAACCGGCGCTTTGAGAACCATGGAATCAACGCTCCAGCGCCCCTTTTCCGTTTTGTAATACTGTTTGAACGCCACATAAATGGCAACCAGGATTCCCGCCATAATATACCAGTAGCTTTGAGCAAATTCACTCGCAGAAATCAAAGCAGCCGTCAGCGCAGGCAATTCGCCGCCCATGCCTTCAAACATTTTCTGAAATACAGGAATAACCTTAATCAGCAACAAGGCAACAACCGCCAGTGAAATCACCAGAACCGCCGCCGGATAAGTCATCGCTCCCTTGACACGCGCCTTCAACTTCATGGCCTTTTCCATGTAATTGGACAGTCTTTCCAGAATGACATCAAGAATACCGCCTGCTTCGCCGGCAGCAATCAGATTGACAAAAAGCTCGTCAAAAATCTGAGGATACTTTTTCAGAGCATTGGTCAGACTTGTTCCGCCTTCGATATCTTCTTTGATCGATCTGATAATTTTCGAAAACGCTTTGTTTTGTTCCTGCTGGGCAAGAAGATCAAGACATTGAATCAGAGGAAGTCCGGCATTGATCATGGTGGAAAAAATACGGCAAAAGACCACAACGCTTTTTTCTTTAATTTTCCCCTGCATAAACGGAAAATATTCCAGAAGATCCTTCGGCTTCTTCTTGACTTCGATGGATTTGAAACCCTGACGCCGCAAGAGACTGCGAACAGTGATTTCGTCAACCGCTTCCATCTCTCCTTTTTTTATTTCATTTTTCTTGGTTTCCGCTTCCCAGATAAAAACAGGCATATTTATTCCTTTCCCTGAATCGGACGACTTCAAATTGTCGTCATTTTAAACCAGCTTTTTCATAAATTCAACAAGTTAAATGTACAATTCCTTGAAGCCTGGACAACTATTCAAAAAACATTCTACGCTAAGGCACAATTTAATGATTTCCATGATTTTACAATCAGGTTTATTTGCTGTTGATTTGATCCGATTTCATCCGTTGACGGAATATTTCATACAAAAGGATTCCCGCGGCCACGGAGACATTCAAAGAATCAAAATGACCGGGAAGAGGAATGGTAACCAGAAAGTCGCATTTCTTCCTGACCAGAGGCCTGATTCCTTTCGCCTCGTTTCCCATGACCAAAACAACGGAGCACTGAAAATCCATTTCCACCAAACTTTTGCCCTGGTGAGTTTCCGCGCCGAAAACCCAGAATCCCTTGTCTTTCAGATATTCGAGCGACTGGGCCAGATTGACAACGCGGGCCACGGGAATCTGCTGAACGCTTCCGGCGGACGCCTTGTTTACGGCTGCCGTAACATTAGCCGACCTGTCTTCCGGAATCACCACGCCGTTGGCTCCCCAGCAATGAGCGCTGCGAATAATCGACCCCAGATTTTGAGGATCGATGATGCTGTCCAAAACAAGAATCAAATCATAACCGGAAGAGGGATTGCGGTTTTTTATCAATTCATCGAGATCTTTATAAACAAAGGGCTGACGCAAAGCCACAATGCCCTGATTGTCGGACGTTGCCGCCAGTTTATCCAGTTTTTTTCGATCACAGAATTCAACGGGAATATTATTCTCGCCGGCCATGGCGATGATTTCCTTCGCCGATGAGCCGGTTCGTCCGGAAGCAATAAGAATTTTTTCCCATCCGCTTTTTTGCTTCCGGAGCAGATCTCTGATGGAATTTACACCGTAGATTAACTCCATAGCATCTTCCGCTTTTTTAGAATGATCTCGCCGACAGACCCTCGGCAATTTCCTGAACAATGAGACGGCAGGCGTCGAGGGGATTCGGCGCCATACGGATGGGCCTGCCCACAACAATGTAATCGGCGCCGGCGGCCACGGCCTCATAAGCGCTGAGCGTTCTTTTCTGATCGTCTTTTTTTGCCTCGGCGGCGCTGCGTATGCCCGGCGTAACAATTACAAAATCATCGCCGAAATTTTCTCTCAGCATGCGAATATCCTGCGCCGAGGCCACAACGCCTGACGCACCCGCAGCCTTCGTCAATCCGGCCAGATGCCGGACCAGTTCACTGGTGCTTTTTTGGAATCCGATCTCCTTCAAATCTTCATTATTCAGACTGGTCAGCACGGTAACGGCCAGCAATACCGGCCGGGTCTGTCCCAGTTTATCGGCACAATTCCAGGCGGCTGAAACAGCCTCTTGAATCATTCGGGAACCGCCCGATGCATGAACGTTAAACATATCAACATTCATTTTTACCGCAGCTTCAGCCGCGCGGGCGACGGTGTTGGGAATGTCGTGAAACTTAAGATCCAAAAATACCTTTTGAGATTTTTCTTTTATGCACCGGATGATCTCCGGTCCCGCGGCGGTGAACAATTCCTTGCCGACTTTGAACATGCCGACATGACCGGACAACAGTTCCACCAGAGACAACGCATCGTCATAACTTTGAGCATCAAGGGCAAAAATTAATCTCTCACTGGCTTGTTTACTCGATATATTCTTCATCGCCGATAAACTCTGTGCTGTCCGGAATCGGTTTAAAATCTTCTTTCGTTCCCTTTAAATATTCGGGATTGGCGTAAACAACTTTGCCGGCGGCAATTTCGCGAAGGGCGCGCACAATTTCCCTGTTCCTGCATTCCACCAGGGGAGCGGATCCCTTCAGCAACTGGTGCGCGCGCTTTGACGCCAGCGAAACCAGGCCAAATCTTGTTTTGGCAACGCGTAAAGAGTCTTCAATTGTGATTCTAGCCATACCTTAAAATCTCCTTCTTATATATATTTATTTTCTAAATTCTTTAATCTCTTTCGTTAATCTTTTCCTTTTACATTTTTCGGCGGTATAAATGGCAATCAGCTGATGAATGGCTTTGTCCAGGTCTTGATTAAAAATTACATAATCATACCAGGAAATTTCCTGCAATTCACGTTCCGCCTGCTTATACCTTTTGCGAATAGCATCTTCGCTTTCATGACCTCGTTTTTCCAGTCTTTTTAAAAGATCGGAACGGGAAGGCGGCAGAACAAAGACGTAAATGCCTCCTTTAAATTCCCGCTTAACTTTCCTGGCTCCGCGTGGTTCGATGTCCAGCAGCAAATCATTGCCGTCGCGGATAAATTCTTCCATAACCTTCCGCGAAGATCCGTAAAGCTGGCCGTAATTTTCCACCCATTCAATAAATTCGCCCTTTTTAATTCTTTTCCGGAAATCATCCCGTGAAATGAAATAATAATCTTTTCCGTCTGTCTCAGTGGGACGCGGACTCCTCGATGTATAGGAAACCGAAAATTTTATTTCCGGGAAGGCCCGCATCAATCCCTGACAGATGCTGCTTTTCCCCGCACCCGACGGCGCGGAAACAACGATAAACAAACCTTTGGACATATGCTCACTCTATATTCTGCGCCTGTTCGCGCAATTTGCCCAGTTCACTTTTGATTTCGATAACATGGCGGGTTATCTCGACGTCTCCAACCTTGGACCCGATCGTGTTGATTTCCCGATTCATCTCCTGCAAGAGAAAGTCGATTTTTCTCCCCTCGGCTTCATCACTCTGCAACAGCGTTTCAAACTGACTGATGTGACTCTGCAGTCTCACGATTTCTTCCGTGATATCGGTTCTTTCCGCCATAATGGCGACTTCCTGAGCCAGGCGGTTTTCATCCAGAGCGTATCCTTCCGTTAATTCCTTAATTCTTTCCGCAAGACGTTTTTGATACTCGGATACAACCTGCGGCGCGCGCGACTGAATATTTTCCAGAATGCCCGCAATAATGTCCAGCCTCATCCGCATATCCTGTAACAGGACCAAGCCTTCCTCCTGCCTCATGGCGGCCAGTATCGTGAGCGTCTCCAAAAATGATTTTTCCACCTCATGGAGGAACTCCGCATTAATTTCATTCTCCGCCGGCGGCGTAAAAATATCGCGAAATCCCGTTAACGTTTTTAAAGTCACGGGAGATTCCAGATGAAACTCTTCTTTGAGTCTGTTGAGAATATTAAAATATCCCCGGGCAATTTCCATATTCAAATTTATCTTCGATACATCCGCGCATTCACCTTCGAATTTGATGAACACTTCAATGCGCCCCCGCTTGAACCTCTCCGCAATCTTCTTTTTGTACTCCATTTCCATCGGGAAAAGAGCGGAAGGCGTGCGCAGTACAATCTCCAGAAAACGGTGATTGACAGACTTGGCCTCCACAATGATATTCTTGTCCCCGAAAACCTTCTCCGCCCGTCCGTAACCCGTCATACTTTTAATCATTTCAATCCAACCGCCTTTTCATAACAGTGATTGTTCCCGTCATCCATTTAACATCTTTAATTGCAACAAATATTTATCTCTGATCTTGCCCAGCATGAAAAGCTGTTTTTCATCGGCGTAATCCGGATATGTCCAGGGCAGGGAGCAGAACTTTTTTCCCTGATAAATCAGCGTCAAATCGGCATAAATCCCATCCCGCAGATAAGGACGATGCGTATAACTCTTGCCGGTGGCCAGAATCAAATGGGCCTTGGAAATATAACCGGGATCAATATTGATTCTTCTCTGGGAATCCGCCGCCGACCGCTTTTCGATTTCATTGGTCGCCAGTTTTATATCCGGTAATGTTTCCGGATCGATCAATTTTTCCATGGCGAGAAACCGGCGCACAAGGTTTCCTCCCATTTCACCTTCGTAATAATCGGTATAGTCGAAGGGCAAAACCGCACTGATAAAATCCGGTTCTCCATAAAGAGCCGACAACGCCGTGATCGTCTCGTTGATTAAAACAGCATCCGCAGCAAAAAGACTGAAGATTAATTTCACCGGTTCAGCAGGGGCTGGCTTACTCATAATACATCAATCAGTTCTTTCCGGGTCACCGTAGCTGTGCCTATTTTTTCGACGACAATCCCCGCGGCCAGATTAGCCAGACAGGTCGCTTCTTTCAGATTAGCTCCGGATGACAGACAAAGAGCAAGAATGCCGATAACCGTATCACCGGCTCCCGTGACATCATAAACTTCCTTCGCCTGAGCCGGGAAATGAGTATGCACTATCTTCTTCCCATTCTCAAACAAACTCATGCCTTCTTCTCCCCTTGTAACCAGAAGAGCCGGAAACGCATGTTTCTTCAGCAGGAGTTCGCTTAATTTTTCAATATTATTCGCCTCTGTTATGTCCATCCCCACGGCGCGCTGAACCTCATAATGGTTAGGAGTGATGACATGGGCGCCCTTATACAGGGAAAAATTATTCTGCTTCGGATCAAGACAAATGAAAATATCCGCATGATCGGCTATTTTCTTTATCCCCTGAATAAGCTCTCTGGAAACAACCCCTTTATTATAATCGGAAATAACAATTGCCCCTATCTTATTGCGCAATGACGTCACATATTCGAGAATTTTATCGATACTGGTCGGAGCGATCGGCTTCCGGTCTTCCTTGTCAAACCGCACCATCTGCTGTCCGTGAGCGACAATTCTTGTTTTCAGGGTCGTCGGGCGGTCTTTCTTGACAACAATTCCTTCCGTGCCGATTTTTCGTTTACTCAATTCCGCAAGCAGTTTTTTCCCGATGTTATCCGATCCGACCACTCCGGCAACATAAACCCTGCCGCCCATCGCATGAATATTATTCAGCACATTGGCACAACCGCCAAGCAAAATACTGTCTTTTTGCACATCCACAACGGGAACGGGAGCTTCCGGTGAAATCCGTGAAACATTTCCCCAGATAAAGTGATCAACCATGATATCGCCGACAACCAGAACACCGGCTTTCGAAAAATTGCCGATGATATCCAAAGCCCTTTTCTTGGTTAAGAATTTGTGCACGTTTTAAGGACACTCCCCCCGAATAGACTGAAAATTAAAAAAAGCGCTTTACGCGCCCCGTCTTTCAAAAAAGCGGCGTAATGTTATTACTAAGATCTGAATTTGTCAAACATTTTCTAAGAACGCAATCTTTATTGCTCATGATTATCTTGACAGATCGTCAGCATATTTTTTATACAGATCAAAAGTTTAAAGTGATTGTTAACATTGAGTTTAAAGCGGGGTAAAGTCAATGATATTGAACATTGCACAGTTTCATTACGGAACAGACAATTTTGCCTATCTGATATACGGCAAAAAGGAAGCGCTCGCCGTAGACGGAGGGGCATGGCAGGAAATTCTTTCCTTCCTGAAGCAACGAAATCTCACGTTGAAACTCGTCACGAATACACATTCGCATTACGATCACACGCCCGGCAACGACTTTTTACTTCGGGAAACTGCGGCCCATTTCATCCATCCGGCTGATTTTCAGGATAATCAGCAGATGATCATTGACGGAGATGCAATCCGGGTGTATCTCACTCCGGGCCATACCGGTGATTCCGTCTGTTTTCACGCCGGTAAATTTTTAGTCACCGGCGACACACTCTTCAACGGAACAATCGGCAATTGTTTTTCCGGAAACATGAATAAATTTTTTTTGTCGATAAAAAGACTGATGACGTTGCCGGATGAAACGGTTATTTACGCCGGACATGATTATGTCTTGAATTCTCTGGCCTTTGCCCGATATCTGGAACCGGACAATCGGGATCTTGATATTTTCCGGAAATGTTACAACGCCCAAAACACGGTTTGTTCCACGCTGGCTCAGGAACGCAAAATAAACCCCTACTTGCGCTTTAATGAGGAAACTCTCATCAATATTCTCCGGAAAAAAGATCTGCCTCATGCCTCGGAATGGGAACGCTGGAATTCTCTCATGTCCATCGAATAAAAATGATTATTGTCGTCAATTATTGATTGACACATCTACATAATTCTTTTATGTAAAAGCAAATTTTTACTGTTGTGCAACATTTCCAAATCTTCACAAAATATTTACACATTGCGTCATGGATGGAAGAATGCCGGCAACTAAAACAGCAGTATCTCAGAAATTATCCACTTCGGAAACAAAAGCAGCGGCAAAAAAGAAATTCATTCCCCGAAACAACAAGGACGATGAGAAGAAAGCGTGGCTGCAAAAATCCAATCTTCTTTACCGGCGCAATCCCGCTTCGATCGTTTTGTTGAAACTTCCAGAAATGACGTTCATCGATGTCAACGAAACATCGTTGAAAACACTTCTTTTTTCCCGCGAAGACGTTATCGGAAAAACAAGCGACGAATTAAACATCTTCGTACAAGAGGACAAGAGACAAGAGGTCTTGCGTAAACTGATGAAACAGGGTTACGTCGAAGATTACGAAATGAAGTTCAGGCGCAAAGACGGAATGATTATTGACGGTTCCATTTCGGTTGAGATCATTACGCATCACAATGAGAAATATTTACTTGCCGTGATCACCGATATCACGTCCCGGAAACTCGCGGAAAAAGCTCAGAAAAAAAACGAGGAAAAATACCGGACCATTTTGGAAACGACCGAAGAAGGTTATTATGAAATTGACCTTGCCGGCAATTTTATTTTTTTCAACGATCCGGTGTGCAAACTTCTGGGCTACACGAAGAAAGAATTAATGGGCATGAATAACCGCCAATATACAGACAAAGAAACAGCGAAAAAAGTTTTTCAGGCATTTAACAAAGTTTACCGAACGGGAAAACCCACCAAGGAATTCGACTGGCAGATCATCAGAAAAGACGGCTCCCGAAGGTACATTGAACAATCGGCGGCTTTAATCAAAGATTCTTCGGGAAATCCCATAGGATTCCGGGGAATTTTTCACGACATCACCGAACGCAAGAAAACAGAAGACCTGCTCAAACAGAACGAGGAACAATACCGCCTGCTGGCGGACCACGTAAAAGATCAGGTCTGGCTGATGGACATGAATCTTAAAATACAATACATCAGCCCCTCCGCTGAAAAACTGCTGGGATATACGCTGGAAGAATTAAAGCAAATAACCGTTGAAAAGTTATTAAGTCCTGCCTCGCTCGAAAAGGCGCTGAAGATTGCCGCAGAAGCAATACCAAAATCTACGGCCGATCCTTCTTATTCCATGAACGAATTGATCGAGCTGGAACTCATGAGTAAAGAGGGACAAACTTTATTTATGGAATGCGCTTTCAGCGTGATACGCGATGAAAAAGGAACGCCTTTATCCATTCTTGGCGAGGGTCGAGACATCACCGAACGAAAAAAAATAGAGGTCTCGCTGCGGGAAAGCGAAGAAAATTTCCGTAACTCTCTCGATGAATCCCCCCTGGGCGTACGTATCGTTGCGTTTGACGGGGAAACGCTTTATGCCAACAAGGCCATTCTGGATATATACGGCTATCAGGATGTCGATGAGCTGAAAAACACGCCCCTGCATCAACGCTATACAGCAGAAAGTTACGCCAATTTTCAACTGCGACAGGAAAAAAGATTAAAAGGCGAACCCGGCCCTTCCGAGTATGAAGTCAGCATCATCAGAAAGGATGGAGGAATTCGACTCGTCCATGCATTACGCAAGGAAACATTCTGGAACGGTAAAAAGCAATATCAAATCATTTATGAGGATATCACCGAGCGCAGAAAGGCCGAAGCGAAATTGAAAGAAACCCTGAATACCTTGCGCAGATCCATTAACACGACCATCCAGGTGCTCGGCATCGCTTCGGAAGCACGAGACCCATACACCGCGGGACACCAGCGCCGGGTTGCCGATCTGGCCCGGGCAATCGCCACGGAAATGAAACTTCCGCAAGATGCGATCGAAGGCATCCGCATGGCCGGAGCCATCCATGATATCGGCAAAATTTCGATCCCCTCGGAAATCCTGTGCAAACCAACGATGCTGACCGATCTCGAATTTTCTTTGGTCAAGTCTCACTGCCAGCACAGTTATGAAATTATCAAAGACGTCGAATCCCCCTGGCCGCTGGCCGATATTGTTTATCAGCACCACGAACGGATTGACGGCTCCGGATATCCCCAGAAACTGCACGGGGACGACATCCTGATTGAAGCCCGGATACTTGCCGTTGCCGACGTCGTCGAAGCAATCATGTCCTACCGTCCCTACAGGCCCGCCTTGGGAAAAGATATTGCGCTTGCCGAAATCGAACATAATGCCGGAAAACTCTACGATCAAAAAGTGGTCGAGGCCTGCTTAAAGTTATTCAGAGAGAAGAATTTCAATATTGGATAAATTTCAGTATGCCCGATGGCGTTGATCCCATATGCAACGTATCCGAAAATAATGCGCTGCATTTTTACGCCGCATTTCATGATTGACTTCAATAATATTATCAAGTAAAAATTTACCATTATTATTATGAGAAGGAACATCGTATGATTCACTCGGCGCTTTTAGTCACACTAGGTGTCGCTATCACCGCATTTATGTCCTTCTGGTCCGTGGTGTTTTCAGTTTTTCCCGCCGCGGACAACAAAATTCACCGGGTGGCGAGACTCTGGGCCAGGATGCTGCTTTTGCTTGGCGATACAAAAGTCAAAGTCATCGGCCCGGAAAATATTCTGTTCGGAAAACCGCAGATTTTCATGGCCAATCACCAAAGCGATTTTGATATTTTAATCGCGCTGGCGCATATCCCGGTTCAATTCCGCTGGATTGCCAAAAAGGAATTATTCGCCATTCCGATATTCGGAGCGGCTATGCGAAGCGCCGGATATATTGAGATCGACCGGAGCAACCGGGAAAAAGCAATTCGAAGCATTGATGAAGCCGCCCTGCGCATCCGGAGCGGCAAATCCGTCATGACCTTCCCGGAAGGGACACGAAGCCGAGACGGACATATCAAGGCTTTCAAACAGGGCGCCTTTCATCTGGCAATCCAGTCGGGTGTGCCGATCATCCCTGTGACCATTATCGGCAGCGGACGGATTATGCCGAAACGATCTTTAAGAATAAAACCGGGACAGATAAAAATGATTATCGGAAAGCCGATCGACGTCAAGAATTTCACCATTGACAAACGGCATGAGCTTATCGAAATCGTCAGAAATGAAATTATACTAAATTACAATGAATGGAAGGATGTTGAAATGCCGGACATCAAATCTTCGGAAAGCGAGGTTGCTTGAACTTATTCTCCGCTGTCATTTTAGGAATCATTCAGGGATTGACCGAGCTCTTCCCCGTCAGCAGTTCCGCACATTTGGTTATTCTGCAAAGCTTTTTGCCGAACTTTGATCAACCGGGAGTGGCGTTTGACGTTATTCTGCATCTGGGTACCTTGGTTGCGGTCGTTTTTTATTTCCGCACCGATATATGGAATATGCTCAAAGCCCTTCTGCCTCAGCAATACCGGTTTGCCGCTGTTTCCGGCGACGCCGATCCGGCCACGTTGCGCAAGATTGTCGTTTTTCTCATCATCGGCACCATTCCCGCAGCCGTCATCGGATTGTTATTTCAGGATCAGATTCATGCGATATTCGAATCGGCGCGGGCGGCAGCCGTCTTCTTAATCATAACCGGATTTCTGTTATTCATTTCCGACAAAGTGGCCCATGCGAGTCGCGATGAAAAGGGCATGACGCTGACAGACAGCATCCTGATCGGACTCGCTCAGGCAGTGGCGCTTCTGCCGGGAATTTCCCGTTCCGGAGCCACCATCACAGCCGGAATTTTTCTCAAACTCAACCGGACCGCGGCGGCGCGTTTCTCTTTCCTGCTTTCCCTGCCCGCAATATGCGGCGCGGTCATTCTGGAATCCGCTTATCTCCAGAACATTTCTTCACAGGAAATATGGCTCTATGTCGCCGGTTTTATCTGTGCCGCCGTCACCGGATTTTTATCCCTGAAATTGTTTTTCCTGATTATCCGGGAAGCCCGTTTAAAATATTTTGCATACTATTGCTGGATTTTCGGAACGTTTACGCTGCTTGTAAAATCTTCCTTTTTCTGAAATAATATTTACACATATAAATTATTTTTATGACTCGGCCACTGAATGGAAAAAAAACAACCTGACAATAAGAGAATCCGGGAAATCAAGGGCGCGGTTTGTCTGTCCCTGGGCCTTTTCCTGCTGTTGTGTCTCGTTTCCTACCACCCGCAGGATCCCTCTTTCACTCATTTTGTTGCCGGGGAGCATGCCACGCATAACTTCACGGGCAAAGCCGGTTCCTACACCGCGGATTCCCTGATCCGTCTTCTCGGCGTCGCTTCTTTTTTGTTGCCGGTTATTCTGTTCGTATGCAGTTTCAGATATTTCCTCCGACCGGATTTTACGATGAACGCCGGCCGTTCCATCGGCTTTTTATTTTTCATTCTTTCCTTCGCCGGCATCATGGCGTTGCTGATCAGCGGAAGTATCACGGTTTACGGAGAATCGCTGAAAAACGGCGCCGGTGGGTTAATGGGTGTTGCCGCCGTCGGACTGTTTCGTACATATTTCAACGCCGCGGGAACGTATATTATTTTATTTTTAATTTTTGTCGTGGCGTCGACGTTTATGATTGATTTTTCCATCGTATCCTTCACGGAAAAATTTTCCAAGAAGGGCGCGGCCTTTCTGGTGCTTTGCAAAGATCGCATTTCGGCCTTTGTTAATTTCGTTTTCAACAGCATGAAGACGGAAGCCAAACCGGAACCGGCCATCATCGAAGAAAAAGCGCCGGAAATTGTGAAGAAAGCGCCGCCGAAAAAAATAGAACAAACTCATTTCGATTTTTCCAAAATCAAAACCGATGACAAGTTTCAGCTTCCTCCCTTTACCTTGCTGGAAGAAGCCCCGCAAAAAGATGCCCGCGTGAAGAGGGATTCTCTGGTGACCAATTCGCGCATTCTGGAGAAGAAATTGTCCGATTTCGGCGTCGAGGGGCGCGTGGTGGAAGTCATGCCCGGACCCGTCATTACCATGTATGAGCTGGAGCCGGCCCCGGGAGTCAAAATCAATAAAATCGTCAATCTGTCGGATGATCTGGCGCTGGCCCTGATGGCCCCGAGCATCCGCATTCTGGCCCCGATCCCCGGCAAATCGGTTATCGGCATTGAAATTCCAAATTTGAAAAGAGAATCCGTCTTCCTCAAGGAAGTCATCGACAATGATTCCTTCACGCAATCGTCTTTCCGTCTGCCGATCGCCCTGGGGGTGAATTTCGTAGGCACGCCCGTAATCGCCGATCTGGCCAAGATGCCGCATCTGCTCATCGCCGGAACCACCGGCTCCGGAAAAAGCGTTGCGCTCAATGCCATGATCTGCAGCATCCTGTTCAGAGCCCAGCCGGAGGATGTTAAGTTCCTGATGATCGATCCCAAGCGTCTGGAGTTATCCTCGTACGAAGGCATTCCGCATTTAATGCACCCCGTGGTTACCGATCCGAAGAAAGCCTCTCAGGTTTTGCGCTGGACGGTGGAAGAAATGGAAAGGCGCTACCGGATTCTGAACGATCTGAAAGCAAAAAGCATTGACGCCTATAACGAACTGCTTCTCAAAGGACTGAAAAGCAAAACGGTTCTGGCCTTGCCGAAAAAAGCCGATCCTGATCTGGAAATCGAGGAGATAATCGACAAACCGGACAATACCCGGGAAGAACAGGAAATAAAACACACGAAACTGCCCTACATCATCGTGGTGATTGACGAACTGGCCGACCTGATGATGGTGGCGCCACGGGACGTGGAAGAATCGCTCACCCGGCTGGCGCAGATGGCCAGAGCCGCCGGTATTCACCTGATTATTGCCACACAACGGCCGTCAGTGGATGTCATCACCGGTTTAATCAAAGCGAATTTCCCCACGCGCATTTCGTTTCAGGTTTCGTCTAAAATCGACTCCCGAACGATTATCGATCAACAGGGCGCTGAAAAACTTCTCGGCGCGGGCGACATGCTTTTTATTCCGCCGGGAACATCCAAGCTCTCCCGGATTCACGGCGCTTATGTCTCAGACAAGGAGATTTCGCGCATCGTGGACTTCATCAAAATGCAGGCGCAGCCCGCTTATGATTCATCCATTGAAAAATTCGCACTGGCCGCCGCGCAGTCCCAGCACGAAGGGGATGACGACTTCGACGAAAAGTACGACGAAGCGGTGGCGCTGGTCAGCGAACTCGGACAGGCATCCATATCGCTGGTCCAGCGATACATGAAAATAGGATATAACCGCGCCGCCCGCATTATCGAAAAGATGGAATCCGAAGGCATCGTCGGTCCTTCCGACGGCGCAAAAGCCAGAAAAGTTCTGATTAGAAAGCTTCCCAGTTGAAAAAAACAAAGCAACATCACGGGTATAAATTCCAAAGTAAGCGGCAGGGTATTATACCCTCCGCTGTGCGCGATGGTTCGACTGACAAATTGCACTGCGCGTCATTTTCGAAATTTGAATCTCACAACAACGTGCGGATCATCAGCCTGGGCTGCCCGAAGAATCTGATTGATTCGGAAGTCATGGGAGGCCTTTTAACCCGGTCCGGTTATCAACTGGTGGAAGAGAACCAACCCGCCGACATCGTCGTCATCAACACCTGCGCTTTCATTAATCCGGCCAAGGAAGAAGCCATCGAAGAAATCCTCACCGTAGCCGAAGAAAAAAAGCATCATCCGGACATGCGGATTGTCGTCGCCGGATGCCTGGCCCAGCGCTACGGCAGAGAACTTTTTACCGCGATGCCGGAAGTGGATCTTTTCATCGGCACCGGAGAAGTCGGCAATATCGCAAACCATATTAAAAAATTCCGACGGCCAAAAATCATGCGAAATACCGTCATAACCAAACCGGATTTTCTGATGACGCACAAACATCAGCGGATTCTGCCAATAGCTCCGGCCAGCGCCTATTTGAAAATCTCCGACGGCTGTTCGAACCGCTGCGCTTACTGCGTTATCCCGTCCATTCGCGGCGCGGCGCGAAGCCGGCAACCCGATGATATCCTCCGGGAAGCTCAAACACTGGCAAAAAGAGGGATTCGGGAAATCATCATCACCGCGCAGGACACAACCAATTACGGCCGGGATTTAAAAGGACGTCCCCGGCTTGCGTCTCTGCTTAACGATTTGACAAAGGTCAGAGGCATTCAATGGATACGGTTGCTGTATGCCCATCCGGCCCGCGTGAGCGCCGACCTGTTGAAAACCATCGCATCCAGCGAAAAAATCTGCCGCTACATTGATCTGCCCATCCAGCACATTGACGATGATATTCTGAAAGCGATGAACCGCAAGGTCACGGGAGCGAAGATCAGACAGGTTATCGATCAGGCGCGAAAGATTGTTCCCGACGTCGCCCTGAGAACATCACTGATCGTCGGCTTTCCCGGTGAAACGCCGACGCGATTCAACCGGCTGATTGATTTTGTCCGGGAAATAAAATTCGATCATCTCGGCGTTTTTACATATTCAAAAGAAGAAGGCACCGTGGCCGCCGATTTTAAACATCACGTGCCGGAGAAGGAAAAAGAACGCCGCCGCGAAATCATTATGCGCGAGCAGGCGGAAATATCCGCCGCCATCAACAAGACACTGATCGGATCGATACAGGACGTGCTGATCGCAGAAAAAAGCGACCGCGACGATTACAGCTATATCGGCAGATGCCGCCGACAGGCGCCCGAAATAGACGGGGTAACCTACGTCAAAAAATCAAATGCCCCCATCGGCAGTATTGTTAAATGCAAAATAACCGGCGCCGACGAATACGATCTGTTTTGCACCCCTATCCGTTAAACCTAATTTCAAAATCCGGACATCTTTTGTTGTTCGGGCTGTCTATGTCCAATATTGGATATTGTAAATCCGACAATCTTGATTCACCCGAGAATATTTTTTTGTTTTCAAAAGTAACTTCAATCACCCGAGGAATTCCGTCAGCGCTTATTCCTCCATTATTATTAATGTGGATATGCACGACATCAAAATATTCTTTTAATTTTTCAATATGCTTATTAACAGCATCGAACAGAATATCAACGTCATGCAATTCTATGGTGATGCCCGATATCCGATGATAAAATTTATCCAGACCATCAAGCACTTGATATTCAGACCCTTCAATATCTATTTTTAAAAACACCTTTTTATCTTCCGGTATTCTTGAAAATATTTTTTCGAAATTCGTTTCTTTTTCCGGATTATCGCCTATTTTTTCTTTAAAATGCTTCTTCCCATTGATAAAAAATCTTTTGTATTTCACAGGCAACAGCACCACGTTTGTATTAATTTTAAACAGATGCAGAAACAAAAAACTTCTAATGTTCATTATGGAATGCTCTAAAAAGAAATTGAAGCTAATGGAATGATCGTAACAATGCACTTTACAATTGGCCAACCTGTTAAATTCCTTTTCAAACGTCCAATCGTTTGCAATGCCTAAACCAACCAGAAAATCAGTATTGTTTACAGCATTTTTCGTAACCACATAACCGCCGTCATGTTTTGATCCGATTCTTATCAAATCGTCACGATAATAAGGTTTCCATGTAACAGGAATATTTGCCAGCCTATCTGAGTTTCTCTCGGACATTTGCACATCCCTCTTGTTTAAATCATCATTAATTTTTCAATACTGTCGATGAAGGCGACCTGTTCGGAAAAATCATCAACTAAAAAATATGTCTTTGTCGCAACGACCGGCGACGGTGACCCTATCGTTCCCCGCAGGGTATTTAGCGTTCAGGGTGAATCCAGCCCTCTCCCGTCATTGTAACCAAAGACCTGAATCCAAAAAATAATCAATACAAGAGCGCCTTAATACTTTCTTGATGTCTCTTCACCCTTCACGATTCACTATGAACTATTTATTCTTCTTCTCCTTCCACTGCGGACACAACTCCGACGATCCGGGCTGATACTCGCGGCAGACCAAAGGTCTTGTTTCGTGTATCGAACAAAGCCACAAATCTTTTGAACTATACAGGAAAGGACATTCCTTGGGTGAAATACCTGTTTCCGAGGAAATCATTCTATCACCCGCCCAGACAAGATGACGATTCTCGATGACTTCCAGAATATCCTGCCTGTTTTCAGTGCGCCAGCGTTCATAATCTTCCGGCTGCGCGTACGCAATCATATCGACGAAACAACATTTGCCGCAGCACCGGCAGGACGGCGAATTTTTCATAACACATCCCTCCCGATGTTTTTACTACATTTCCACCGTAGTTTCAATCCGCGCGCCCACGTGACAACATTTGCTACCTCTACCAACGTCATTCCGGCAATCGCTTGGCTGGAATCAAGTATTTTTAATTGACTATACTGTTCCTGAATTTATTCAAGCGAAGGGAAGTGGCAATTTGACCCCACCCTTTGGATGACTTCACTTCACGTCACGTTCGTTCCTACCTATCCGATAAATGGATCATTCCGTGACAAAATGTCACAGGCTCACTTCCCTCTTCGTCACAACTTTGCTTCAATGGGGCCACGTCTTTTCAGACGTGGAAACAAGACCATGCTGGATAGCTGAACCGCGGAGTCCAAAGCTTCAATGGGGCCACGTCTTTTCAGACGTGGAAACATGATGCAATGGTGCGTCGGTAATGCCCGCGTGGAGCCGCTTCAATGGGGCCACGTCTTTTCAGACGTGGAAACGATAAAAAAGGGCTGATGTGACGAACAGGAATACGAGCTTCAATGGGGCCACGTCTTTTCAGACGTGGAAACGTGATTTCGCAGTTCGGCCTTGAACAGCGAAATGAACTGCGCTTCAATGGGGCCACGTCTTTTCAGACGTGGAAACAACACACTGACACGGATATAGATGACATCTATTTAAGCTTCAATGGGGCCACGTCTTTTCAGACGTGGAAACTACATGATCACACGCGGTCAGGTTGATCTTACCCCAGAAAAACGGACAGCTTAGTTAGGGGTCACTCCCGGCCATTTCAAAGACCATGGGACTTCTATAACTCAACGCAGAATGCCTGCGCCTGCGATTGTAAAACAGCTCAATGTAATCAAATAAACTGGCTTTGGCCTCCGTTCTTGTCTTGTAATCTTCAAAT
>Ga0208458_1000750_pt1 | contig 31041 bp, 31 predicted proteins | sample AD_UKC085_MetaG_FD_184432 | JGI IMG/M metagenome (GOLD analysis project Ga0208458, IMG submission 184432) | Active sludge microbial communities of municipal wastewater-treating anaerobic digesters from USA - AD_UKC085_MetaG (SPAdes) (version 2) | ecosystem: Engineered > Bioreactor > Anaerobic >... | reverse complement strand
CCCGGAGGCGGTCGGAAACAATCTCCCGGATCTCCTTCTCCTTCAGCCTGGCGTGTTCCCAGAGGGGAAAGGCAACGTTTTCCCCCACCGTCATGGAATCGAAGAGGGCCGCCTCCTGAAAGAGCATCCCGAATTTCTTCCTGATTTCGTTAAGTTCCCGGTCGTTGAGGCGGGCCATATCCACGCCGTCCACCAGGACCTGGCCCTGGTCGGGCTTGATGAGGCCAATGATGTGCTTGAGCAGGACACTCTTCCCGCCGCCGCTGCGGCCGATGATGACCGTGGTCTTGCCGTCTTCGATGGACAGATTCAGGCCGGTCAGGACCCGATGCTTCCCGAAGGACTTGTGCACGTCGATCAGTTCGATCATCTTGTATATACCTATTTATCCATACCTATGCCTCAAAACATCAACGCCGTCAAAAAATAATCGCTGATTAGGATCGTGATGGAGGCCAGCACTACCGCTTCCGTCGTCGCCCGGCCCACCCCTTCCGCCCCGCCGGTGGTACGGAAGCCCTTGTAGCAGCCCACGAGGGAAAGGATAAGGCCGAAGCAGGCGGCCTTGACCAGACCGTTGAATATATCGCTAAGTTCCACCATTTTGGTAATGTTCTTCATGAAAATGCCGGCATTGATGTTCAGGAGCCCCACGCCGACAAAATAACCGCCCACGATGCCTACAAAATCGCTGATGATGGTCAGAAAGGGCACCATAATGACGCCGGCAATGACACGGGGGACAATCAGATACTGGATGGGATTGGCAGCCATAACATAGAGTGCGTCCACCTGTTCGGTCACCTTCATGGTGCCGATCTCCGCCGCCATGGCCGAACCGGCCCGAGCCGTCACCATGAGGGAGGTAAGAACGGGCCCCAGCTCCCTGGTCATCCCCAGGGCCACGGTCGCCCCCACCATGCCCTCGGCGCTGAACATCCGAAAGCCGTGATACCCCTGGAGGGCCATGACCATACCGGTAAACATGCCGGTGAGCACCACCACAAAGATGGAGCGGACGCCCACAAATTCCATCTGTTTGAAGATCAGGCGGAGGCGCAGGGGCGGCCGGAACATCCACCCCAGGACGGAAATGAACAGGAGGACGATCCGCCCCATTTCTTCTACGGAATAGAGGACGGACCTCCCCAGGGCATCTATCGCCTTGGTGACTCTGCCCATGCTACAGCGGGCCCCTTTTGGCGCTGTGAGCCCGCAGGGCGGCGTCGATAATCCGGCTGATCAGACCGGTCTGGGTAATGCCTGCCGCCGCCGCCTGATGAAACAACACCGTGGACGGGGTCATCCCCGGCAGGGTGTTGGGCTCGAGGACGGCCACCCGGCCATCGGTCCTCACGAACATGTCGATGCGGGCATAGCCTTTGAGGTCCAGGGCGGCAAAGGCACCCAGGGCCGTATCCTGAACCCTTTTCAAGACCTCCGTGGGCAGGCGGGCCGGGGTTTTGTTCTCTCCCTGTCCGTAGAGGAACTTGTCCTCCAGGGAGAGGATTTCGGCCGTGGGGATTGTCTCCGAAGGGATGAGGGCCAGCGGGGGATCGTCATCCAGAACGCCGCAGGTGACCTCCGTTCCCGTGAGAAATTCCTCCACCAGGACGACATTGTCCCATTCCAGGGCGGATAAGACTGCCTCAGCCACCCCTGCTCCCGACATAACTTTCTTGACAGCGGTGCTGCATCCCTCCCGGGTGGGTTTGACCACGCAGGGGAAGCCGATCTCCCGCTCCACCCGGGCCAGGATCTCCTCCCGGCCGCCGCCGTCCCACGCCCGGCGATAAACGGGGATGGTAGCCGGAACATCGATGCCGTTCATGGCCAGGATCCGGCGGCAGACGTACTTGTCCATGCCGAGAGCGGAACCGAGGACTCCCGATCCCGTATAGGGGATTCCCAGCAATTCCAGGAGACCCTGCATACAGCCGTCCTCACCGTATTTGCCGTGGAGTCCCAGGCAGACCATATCGGCCTTTTCTTTCATGGTTTCATAGGGAACGCGTTGCGCCTCGGTTTCCAGATCATCCTCGATATCCCGGGTGCTGTTCCTCATAAGGAGCTTCAGGGGGATCTCCCAGAGCCGCGCCTGGGAGTCCATGAATACGGCCAGGGGGGAGAAACGTTTCCGGTCCATCTTACTGAAGATATTCCGTCCGCTCTCCAGGGATACCTCCCTTTCCGAGGATACTCCCCCCATAATAACCGCGACTCTGAGTTTTTCCGTTCCCGTCTGCTCCGCCATAATCTACTCCATCCCCATCGAAATCTTTCCCCTTTGCAGGAAAGGCAATAAAAAAATCCGCCCGTCGCCTCTTTGCCGGCGTCTAATCATCCGTTGCCCATGGACTTCTACCTACCGCCCGTTTCACAATGGCCCTTTCTTCTCCCGGTGGATGGCCAGGGCGTTCTCGATCAACGTGGTGATGATCATCGACGGCAGCATCCCGGCGCTGGCCGCCTGCTCGAAGAAGAACGAGGAGGGGGCCATCCCGGAAGAGGAATTCGGATCGGTGATGAGAATCCGGCCGTCGGGGAGATAAAAGCCATCGATGCGGCCATAGGAACGAAATCCCAGCACTTCAAAGGCCCGGCGGGCCTCTTCCTTGATCCGGGCCACCACCTCCGAGGGGATATTCTTCGGCGGGGTGAATTTCCGGCAACGGCCGGGCATGTACTTGTCGTCATAGGTGTAGAAGTCGCTCTGGGGATGGATCTCCGTCAGGTCCAGGGGCATGATTTCCCCATCCTGTTCGAGGATGATGGCGGAAAACTCGATGCCGGTGAGGAACTCCTCCGCCAGGGCGACCCGGTCCCAGCGGAAAGCCTCCTCGAGGGTCCCGGCGATATCGTCCGCCGCCGCGATCTTGCCCACGCCGACGCTCGATCCCTCCCGGACCGGCTTGATGAAGAAGGGCAGCTCAAAGTTTTGGAGCAGTTTTTTCGTCACCGCTTCCGGCGCCCGCCGCCATTCCCCCTCATGGACAGCCACGCTTACCGGCACGGCAATCCCCGCCGCCGCCAGGATCTTCTGTTGGATATGCTTGTCCATTCCCAGGGCAGAGGCCAGAACCCCGGGCCCCGTATAGGGAATTCCGAGGAGTTCGAGCAGACCCTGGATGCAGCCGTCGTCGCCGTACTTGCCATGAAGGGAGATGAATGCGAAATCGATCCGCCCCTTGAGATCCTCATAGGGAATCCGCCGGGCCTCGACGGTCAGGCGCTCGCCGATATCCACCGTCGTGTTCTGGGAGACGAGCTGCCAGGGGATCTCCCATATGCCGCCGGCGGCATCCATGAACAGGGGGACTCCGTGAAAGAACTCCGGATCGAGATTGTCATAAACATTCCGGCCGCTGTTGAGGGACACCTCCCGCTCCGACGACATACCACCCAGAATGATTCCCACTCTCAGTTTTTCCATCCGCCTCCAGAACCTCCTTATGAATCCCAGATAAAGGTGACACCGCTGTTCGGGAAGACCCAGGTATGATTGGGAACCCGCAGCCGTATATATCGGCCCCTTTCCCTGATCACCTCCGGATACGGCTGTTTGCCGGCGAAGAAACTTACCTCCCGGACGTGCCGGAATCCCGTTTGTTCGTAATGGAAGGAGATATCGAGACCCCGAGTCGGATACACGATATAGACGGAGAAGATATTGTTCGCCCGCGATTTTTTCGTGAAGATCTCGATGGCGATTTCCACCTCGGTGTTGAGCTTGTCCCGCAGGCTGTCGCTGCTGCACCAGACCTCGTAGCCCCGAGAGGTCATCTCGGTGCGGACGATGGGCACGTCCCGGCCGTCCACGGCAACCCCGGCAACCCGAAAATTACGCTCCATGACCAGATGTTCCCCCTTGCTCATCAGCCAGCGGTATTCGCAGCGGGGATCCTCGAAAAACGCCGCCAACTGCTCTTCGTCGAAGGCGCAGCCGATAAGAAAGGTGTCGTTTTTCAAAGTTTTTCGGTATGCCACCCGGGTGGTTACGTCTAGGGAGTCGCCGCGACGGCCGGCGGGTCCGCCGTTCTCCCCCGCGGATTCGGCCACGGTGATATCATACCGGAAGTCTTCCCGCAACTCCAACTGGCGGTCCTCCTTGCCAAAGAGGGTCTCGAACATCTCATAGTAGATGGCGTTCCCCAATTCCTCACTCCGGGCCCGGGTCTGAAAACATTGGCGGATGATGCTGTCGATCCGGTCGATGGAACGCTCCTCTCCGGGGACATAGATCCGCCGGAGCCGGGGCAGGACGCTGTCCGCCTTTCCCTTGTGGAGAAAGAGCCGGGGAGCCCTTTTGCCCAGGGCACAGAGGATTTCGTAGCTGATGCTTCCCACCCTTCTGGCGATCTCGTTGGCGGAGATCGCTTCATGCCCCTGGCGCCCCATGAGCACCACCTCGTCGTCAACCTGGCACTCGGGGATCTCGCTCACATCCACGGTGCACATGTCCATGGAAACACGCCCGACGACGGGCGCCCGTTTTCCTCGAATCAGCACCTCCCCCTGATTGGAGAGGATGACGCCGTAACCATCGCCGTAACCGACTGGAATGGTGGCAATCCGTGTCGGTCTCGTCGTGATATAGGTGCGGTTGTAGCCGATGCTGTAACCCTTGGGAAAATCCTTCAGGAGGACGACGCGCGTCTTGAAGGACATCACCGGTAGGAGGTCCGCCTTGTCCTTTGTTTCCGAGGAGGGATAGATGCCGTAGGACATGAGCCCCGGGCGCACCATGTCCAGGTTGAATTGGGGATAGTTCAGGATGGCGCCGCTGTTGGACATGTGCCGGATGGGGATGCGGATCCCCTCCTCGGCCAGTTTCGCCAGCAGGCGGTGGAACAGCTCCGCTTGAGATTCATTGTAGTCCTGCAGGGTTTCACTGGCTGCCAAATGGGTGAAAAGCCCTTCCACAATCAGATCCGGAAGCGCCAGGATGTTCTTGATGGTCTGCTGGGCCTCGTAATAAAGTGTTCCGCCCCGCCCCATCCCCGTATCCACCTCGATATGGACGGGAAGACGGACGTGGGCCTGGGCGCAACGATCCTGCAGGGTCCGGGCGAAATGGAGATCGGAGACGGAAGGGGTGAGGTTGTACTTGATGATCTCGCCGATTTCCCCTTCTGGAGAGGGGCTGAGGATGACGATGGGGGCCATAAGCCCACTGACCCGGAGCTGCACCCCTTCGTCGGCGTTGGCGACCCCCAGATAGACGGCGCCGTTTTTCAGGGCCGCCTCGGCGATCTCGATGGCCCCGTGACCGTAAGCATCAGCCTTCACCACCTGGAGGATCTTGACGCCCGGCCGGACCAGGCGTTTCATCTCCTTCCAGTTCCGGGCGAAATAGTCGAGATCGACCTCCACCCAGCTCCGATACTTATGGACTTCCCGGTAGGACATGGTCATTTCCTGGTCATGGTGAACACGCCGTCCCATTCACCTTCCGGAGGATTTTCCTTCAGATCCTGACAGCGCTGAATATACAGCTTCGCCGGCGGATCGTCGGGACGAATTTCCAGAACGCTTTTGAAAGCCGCGATGCCCTCATCCCAGCGGGCGGCCTTGTAGTGCGCCAGTCCCGCATGGAAACGCCCGATGTACTCCTCGTGTTCCGCCGCATCCTTCCGCTCACAGATCAACTCGTAGATCTTCACGGGCAGCTTCTTCCCCTTGACGCGCACTGCGTCCAACTCCCGACAGAACACCTCCTCTTTCACCACTTCATAGGTAAATTCACTGATGACGATATGGGTCCCATACTCCTTGTTGATCCCCTCGAGGCGGGAGCTGAGATTCACGTTGTCGCCCATGACGGTATAATCGAAGCGCATATTGGAACCCATGTTGCCTACGACCATGTCGCCGCTGTTGATGCCGACCCCGATGTCCACAAAGGGCCGCCCTTCCGCCGCCCATTTTTGCTGCAGCCCCTTGAGGGTCGCCATCATCTCCAGTGCGGTCCGGCAACTCCGCAGGGCATGATCCGGCTGGTCCACCGGAGCGCCAAAGACGGCCATGATGGCATCGCCGATATATTTGTCGAGAAGTCCCTCATATTTGAAGACGATATCGGTCATGGCCGTCAAATACTCATTGAGGAGGTGTACGAGTTCCTCCGGGGTCAACTTTTCCGAAATGGTGGTGAAGCCACGGATATCGGAAAACATGACGGTAAGATCCTTCTTGTCGCCCCCCAGTTTCAGTTTAGTGGGATCCTTGAGCAGTTCGTTGATGACCGAGGCCGTCAGATAATACTGAAAGGCCCCACGGATCTTCTTCTTTTCCCGTTCTTCCGTAAAATACCGGTAAACGGTGATGACCAGATAGATTGTCATCATCGTAAGGACGGGATAGACCATGTTGAGCCAGGTATTGTATTTGGCAAAGATGAGTGTGTTTCCAGCCACAAAACCACCGAGGAGGACCATGACGAGAAGAATGCCTTGGAGGGCCTTAAGTCGGGGGATTGCGATCCCGATGATCATGCCGAAAAAAATGATGCCGCAGATATCTATGAAGGTTGTCCAGGCTGATTGTTCCAGAAAATTGCCCTGGAGGATGTTTTCCACGACGGTGGCATGCAGTTCCACCCCGGGATAGACGGGACTGAAGGGGGTAACCCGGAGATCATAGATGCCCGTAGCAGTGGCCCCGACAATTACGATCTTGCCTTTGATGAGCTCGGGTGAGAGGCGTCCCGCAATAATATCTGAGATGGAATAGTGGGGAAAGGTCTTGGCGGGACCCAGATAATTAATCAAAAGCCGGCCGATTTCATCGGTGGGGATCCGCAGGTCTCCGAGCATGACACCGTCCACGCCGAACTCGGCCAGATTGAGGACGATCATGGGATAATCGAGATACTGCATGAGAAGGGCAATGGGCAAGGAATAGTAAAAATTGTCCTGAAACTTTATGACCAGGGGCGACCAGCGGATGACCCCGTCCGGATCAGGAAACGCGTTAAAATAACCACAGTTCTCTCCTGATTCCGCAATCGCCTTGATACTGGGAACCGGGGCGTAGGCCGTGATGAGATTGTAGTCTCCCTCATGACCCTTTTCCCGAACCATGGAATACATGGAGCCACCGATAAGGGATCCAGAAGCATTGATGTATTCCTCGCTGAGAAACTCCACGTCTTTCATGGAGGTATGGAAAAAATAACCAAGGCTGACATTCTTCGCACTCTTAACGGATTTGGCCAGAATAGCATCGGCGGAAGGACCGGTACTCTGCTCCGGTTCGGCAAAGACGATATCGAATCCTACCGCCTTGGCTCCGTATTCTTTGAGCGAATCCACCAATTTCGCCGTCATCGATCGCGACCAGGGCCAGCGGCCGATCTCGCTGAGGCTCTTTTCATCGACGGTGGCGATAATCACCTGGCCGGTGGTGGGTAATTGTCCCCGGGATACCATACGCAGGTCCAATGCCTTCAATTCCATAAAACGCAGAAAGTGTGGATCCATGAAAAACACGACCAGGGCGAGGATCACCAGGACAATGGAAATCTTGAGCGGTGATAAAGTCATTATGTTTTTGATTGATATTTTCATACTCGTCCTTATTTTTAATATGGAGAGGTGAATTTTAAATAAACCACCTGGTCTTGTCAAGGTAAATGGCCGTTTTGTCAACATACCTTATGTCTTGACAAGATGAGGATGTTGGGATAAAAGCTCGAAGCGTTCGCCGATGTAGCTCAGCCGGCAGAGCAGCTGATTCGTAATCAGTAGGTCCCCGGTTCGAATCCGGGCATCGGCTCCAGAATAAAATCAAATGCTTAGGCAATAAATGCTTAAGCCTTTTTTCTTGATTATTTGCCAAATTTATACCCTATTTATACCCTTTGGCGAGAAATGGAGTGAAATCTGAAGTAACGAATCTTTCGATTGCCGACTTTTTCTGCCGTTTCTTGACGGAGAATTATGGAGCTTCACCCACATCTACAAATGCCGGCATTGGTCTCTGTATACAGCGTGATCAGGTGGCTGCAACGGACTGATTCCAGAAGGCATCATGCTAAAAAATCCCACATTAATTTTTACCCAGGCAACTTTTTTTTGCTCATGAAACCATCCAAGAGTTTTCAGGAGTCTTAAGGCTATATAGGTCATAATCACGTCCTACATATGGTGATACATAACCATTCTTGCATAACGTAATTATCTATTATCATTAAGAATTAACCGATTTTAACTCTTGACATTTGTCTTCCGATGGTCTATATTAAATTTCGAAATAAGTTTCGATGGAGGGAGATAATGATGGAACAATAGAAACCAAAAAAACAAGACGATGAAAAGATTTAAACCTGCCATTAGTTGATAGATCTAATTGCTGAAGGCGTTTAAGCCTGACGCTCATTTCATACAGGGTGCAGAAGCCCTCACACACGCACAATATCGAAAGAGTGCGAAATTATTTTTTAAAATTTGAATCGCTCGATTGTTTTTTCAGTCTTGAAAAAGCTGATAATTTACCGCCCACACATCGAGCATTAAAAAGGAGCAATCCCAGCGGAAAATAATAATCAAGGAGGCAAAATAATGCCTGGGAAAATTTACATCAGGGAGGAAGAGGTCGTGGAGGTTTCATCTATACCGCTAAAAACACTGCGGCAAGACCGATACCTCAAGAAGGGGATTCCATACATAAAGAAAAATCGTAGTGTTTACTACAATATAAACGATGTATTGGAGTTTATGGAAAGTAATAAGGTCAAGACGGAAAGGCACTAATATGAACAATATCAATGGTAAGGATCTTTCTCGCTTAATCGGCTGCGGAAAAGAGTCGGAAAAAGTAAGATCGAGGCAGCATCAGGAGACGCTAGAGACCGATGCAGTTTGCGTCGATTGTATCATTTCAAATTGCATGAAAAAAGGAAGAGGCGGCTATTTACGCGGTTGTCCAAATGATCCGGAGCAGCTTGCGTATCTCGAAGAGTTTCGCCGACGGTATAGCGGCAAACAAATAAAATAACCTAACTAAGTCCCACTCCTTCGCCGGAGTGGGACTTTTGCTTGGAGGAAAAATGGCGAATTTCCCGATGTTTCAAAAAAAACTATCTATCGATCCCAGTCTAATCGGATTATTGGATTTATTGATCACGGAGAGCGATACGGACGCAACGGCGGCAACGGCAGCAGGTTTTCCCGCGATCGGTTTTCCGAATAATTTGAGAACGGAAGAGAACTACCTTATTTTATTAGATATATGCAAAAATTCAAAAAAAATATTCATTATCGACAGCTCAGGCGACACTACGCGTCTTGGTGAAATCGGATTTCGCCTTGCGAAAGAAAGCATGGCGGTGTTTATTTTATCGTTATTTGACGCGATTTCAAACCGTCACTTGACTCTTTCAGATTATCTTCAAACTCACAAACCAGAGGAGTTCAAGGCGCTGACCAAACAGGCGCCGTCATTCATTGATGTACTGATCGCACAGCTGCCGGAAAACTTCATACATGCGGCGTCCGACATCAAGGAAAAAATTCTTCCGCTAATTTTTAAGCTCGATGCAGTCACCGTGAAGCATTACACCGATGCGATTCGCAAAAGAGTCAGGACAACTCAAAAAGTCGTCGAGTCAATGCTGGCGGAACTTCGACGAGCGCAGGCAGCCTCCGATACGGCTGCGGACAAATCCATCGAGGCGGATGAAGACGAGGAAACCGATCCGGAAATCCTGGCTGCCGCCGCAGATTTGGCACGAGATCCAACATTGTTCAAGACGCGTATAGATGTGATCAACAAAAATGGTGTTTCAGGCGAAAGGAAAAACATCGCTATTTTCTTCTGCGCCTTGGATTCGAGGCTGCTGCTGGATCAAGCAGGGATTCCCGGGCAAAACGTCATCGCTTGCAAGATTGCGGGTCATCAGGGATCTGGAAAAAGTTACACCCTCATGATGAGTTTGTCCATTTATCCTAAAAATGCGATTATTCTCATAACCAGCGCCAGCGAGCGCAGCTTGTATTATCTTGACCAAGGGATTGCCCATAAGTGTTTGGTCGTGATGGAAGCATACCAATTTTCCAGCGACCGAGGCGATTCAGAACTACTATACTGTCTGCGAATACTATTATCCGAGGGGGCGCTGCGACGGGCCATTACGGAGAAGGATGCAGAGACGGGAAAATTTGTGACACGGGAAATCGTTCTCTGCGGTCCAGTCTCCTTCATTACGACAACCATCGAGAGCAACCTCGAGATCCAATTAGATGATCGACTCTTCACCATCCATCCGGATGAAAGCATCGATCAGACCAAGCGGATCATTACGAATCGTGCTCGTCAAAAGGCGGGAAGCATTTTAAAACCAGATGACCGAGAAATCCGAATCTGGAAGGCTTTTCATCGGAGTCTTTTACCGGTTTCTGTTATTATTCCATACGCTGAAAAAATTTCCGAGTACTTGACCAAAAAACCTAAGTTACCGATAGCAGCTCGGCGGGCATTCAACAAGGTACTGAACGTCATTCAGGCGGTTGCCTGCACTTATCAATTTCAGCGAGAACGAGATGCTGAAAACAATGTGATCGCAACAATCGCGGACTACTTTATGGCTCTTCAAATCGTCGCCGAAGCCTTCCGGGAAAATATGGGTCAGCTTCCGAAGGCAACCGGGGAGAGGCTTACATACCTCAACTCGCAGGGGCATACGACACCGAAGGACCTGGCAAATCACTTTGGTGTTTCTAGGTCAGCAATTTCTTCATGGGCGAAGAAGCTGGAGGAGGAAAGCATAGTCGAGTGGGTAGACGCGACAGGGAATAGTTTTCCAAATGACAAAGCCCTATATGCAGCCAAGAAGGCAGGTAAGGCCCACATCCAGGTCAGTGGTAACACCCTTAATCCTTGGAGCAACATCGGGCTGCCGATGCCCAACGATATCATTCCAGATCCTGCCTGGGTTCAAGGGGGGGCTGAGTTTGAGCGCTATCACTTGCATCTGACCCCAGATACGCCTAAAATGGTAAATTTAACTCCAGTTTCTGTCTCAACGATAACTAACACCGAAAATTTTGTAAGTCATGTTGGACCGAACGGCTCAATGCAAGGAGATTTCATTCAAACTGATCGAACCGTTTCTCCTGAAGACCAATTATTCCAGGAAGGGATCAGGGTGCTGATGGAGCCATCAACACTAGAGCATCAACCTTCCAATCCGTTAACAGAGGAAGATGTAGTTCTTGAACCCGGAGACCCAGGATACGTGAACCCATTGCTTTAATTGTGTTAATCTGTGAAGGGAGTGTTAAATGCGCCCCCTTCACAGATTAAATTTATAAGTATTTAAAAATATTGACGATTTTATGTCTGTTAACCTGTTAACCTGAAAAATGGGGATATATGGGGGAATTTTCATGGGGATTATGTCGGCGTGAGCATGACGATAAACAGCTGAAAATTTTTTCCGAAAAACTTTTCGAAAAATAATTCCTGATATATGACTATGTATCAATACACATTTTATGGATAATCAAGAATTCAATGTCTTTCCCTGATCCGCTTCATGAAAAAAATAACAATAGGTTCTTCGAGCTATGACCTAAACCTGCTATTCTAATTCTGGTGGGCATCCTATCCGGCATCCAAATCTGATAGATCGTGGCTGAAGGATCAAGATGTCAGAGTATTTATATCGCTGAAAAAGCTCACTCGCATCACAAGGGGTAAAAATTTTTTCCATCCCCCTTGGGTTTTTTGGGGTTTACAGGTTAACACCCCCATAAAAATTATAATTTTACTTTATAAATTAATAAGTTACAAAATTTTTGCTGTTAACCATAGTTCATTTACACAAAGTTGACACTGTGACAGGCCTCCACGCAATTCTTTCCCCAATAAGACCATTCAAGTGAAAAGGTATCTTCCTTTGCCTGCGGCAACCAATTAAAATATTATTGTTATTGCGAAAATTATTTGACCGTGATTACCATCTGTATGCTTTGGATCGGCATAACACTTGTTCAGCAAGAGCAATGACGCATGCCGTATTCCTTGTTCTTTGTTCAGGGCTATGCGCATATAAATAACCTTATTAGGGGGGGGATATCATGTCAAAGTATTCAAAACTCAAAAATTTCTTAAAGAACACGCCATCTCACATTTCAAAAGTAGTGTTGAGTTTTAGCCAAATCAATATGATTCTCAAGGAGACACGTAACAACAACGAGTTGCCACCTTCAGCCAAATACCCTCAATTTTGGGAAAACCAAGTAGATGTAAAAAAAAGACCGCAAGCAAAAGCTTGGCATGATGCTGGATTTTCGGTAAGCGAGAAAAACTTAACTGCTGAGTGGATTGAATTTACCAAAATATAACAGTGTTGGAATACATCATGCAAAACATGAAAAAAGAGAAAAACTATTATGATATTTTACAGACAAGTCCAGATGCCGATCCGGAGGTGATCTCGGCGGCATATAAAATCCGCTCAAAAAAATTTCACCCGGACAAAAACAAAGCACCAGAAGCAACTAAGCAAATGCAAGTAATCAACCGTGCCTATGAAATTCTGAGTGATCCGGAAAAAAGGGCAAAATATGATGAATATCTTGCAGCTCAACAAAAAGCGCAATCAACTATTTCACAGGTGCGCCCTGAGAACACTAACCGCCCACCTCAACCAAAGCCATCCACAGAAAATAAAAGTGAGAAAACAAGTGAGACTGGCAATGACAGTAACACTGGGCAAAGTGTAAAAGAAGCAGAGTTTGTCCTAATTCCCGCCGGAACGTTTATCATGGGTTCACCGGTCAATGAGCCAAAACGTGGTGAAGGCGAGAAACAGCACCAGGTGACGATAAGTAAGTCTTTTTATATGCAAACAACACCCGTGACTCAAGGGCAGTGGCAAAGGATCATGGGCTATAATTATTCTTATTTCAAGGGTGATTTAAATTTACCAGTGGAACAGGTATCTTGGGACAGCGTTCAGGAATTTGTCCACATGATTAACAAAAAAGAGAAAACAGACAAATACAGATTGCCAACAGAGGCGCAGTGGGAATATGCGGCCCGAGCTGGAACGAGCACAATGTTTTATACGGGGAATAGTGAAGAAGATTTAGCACGCGCAGGTTGGTATGGTAAAAATTCCGAAAACCGAACGCATCCAGTTGGTCAGAAAACCCCGAATGCATGGGGATTATATGATATGCTTGGAAATGTCGCTGAGTGGGTTCAAGACTTTTTCGGAGATTATCCAAATGGCAGTGCTGTTGATCCGGAAGGCCCACTAAATGGTTTTGAACGGATAAATCGAGGTGGTTCATGGTATTACAATGCAACGCAATGTCGGTGCGCAAATCGCCGCAGTAACTCTCCAAAACACGAGAACAATAAATATGTGGGGTTTCGTCTAATAGAAATGATTGTGACCTGAGAATAAGTATTCAGAAGTAACCGCTACGACAGATTCATGATCTGTTTGTTTTATGCCCCTCAAGGCTCCAATCGCTTGAGGGGTTTTTATTTGCTGAAGGCGCTACTTCTTCTTATAAACATTCAATCCAATCTTGACATCATCTTTCTCCGGAACAGAAATATTCCCTTCCGTTGATGCAATGATAATGGTCTTGCCTGACGATGACGGCCCGAACTCTTTGGTAACGTCAACTTTGATCGTCAGAATGTCTCCTTCCAGTTTCATCTCTACGTTTTTCATCTTTTGTCCTCCTTAATGCTTCACGCATATTGATTATTCATTATTTTTAGAACACTTACCATTGTAGTAATCCCAGACATCGCAGCTCTTGCCGTTATTGAACGTGCAGGTTCCTTGTTCCTTCTCAGTATTGGTCTGATCAGTAATATTATAAGATCCTCCGGTGATAGCACAGAATTGAGCAGCCGGAGTCACATAGCCTGTTATCTTTTTTCCGCCTATTGGACATTCTCCACGGAAAAGGGCCCATTCTTCGCATTGCCGGTTATCTTCAAAGATACAGATGCCGTATTCTCCGCCACCGACTCCTTTCTGAATTGTAAGAGTCCCTCCCTTGCTTATGCAGTTGGTTGATGCGGGATTGGCGATACCGACCTTGCTTTCCTGTTTGTTGATCACTTTGTCAGAGGCTGCAACGCAGCCGCAAATAGCTGCTATGCAGAAAATTAGAGCAAGGCAGTTAGCGATACTGGCATTTGGTAAATATGGATTTTTGACTGCAAATTTTTTCATGGAAGTTTCTCCTGTGCTCAATTATAAATATATTCATCTCACAAAATCAAGATCATTAAACATTTACGGTGACAAACATCATTTTGACACCCACAGCAGTTATCCGTCTTCCGGATACCGTCCTTCTTTCACCAGTCCCGTGCAGTTCACATGGATGTGTCGCCTAAAACCCAGCATGGATTTAAGCATGATCTCGCCGCCATGAATCCTTTTATTGTGCTCCGTTGTGCCGCGCCAGGCAAATACGATCATATTGTTCCCCAATGTTGTGTCGTAATCGACCCTGGCAAGTAAGGGGATAGTTGCTGTTGTTGTCGCCGAATCTTTTTGATTGGTGACTGTGACCGTCTTGTCATTGAACCTCACAATGATGGTCGTATCCTTATAGAGAGTGTCCGCTCGAGCGGTTCTCAGCAACGTGAACAGCTTGTTGAAATCTGTGTCCAGGCGGTTTAAATCCCACGAGACAGCAAAGATTGCCGCCGCAACAAGCAGCAGGATGAAGATCAAGTATTTCGGTTTTAATCGCTTGGGGATCATTGTGGCGTGCTCTTATCTGGATGACTTCAGCAGTGACGCCTGAACCCTTTTCATCTCATCCAGCAGCTCCTGTTTGCTGACGATGCCCTTCCTGTCCAGAAGATTGATCAAGGCCTCGGACTGGATGACTTCGGACATGAGAAATCTTTAAATTCGACCAATTGTTTTTCGTCAAGTTTAGTGGCCATCTGTGCATCCCCCAGATATTGGCAAAATTTATTCTGCCGCATTTATAGAGAGCTTGCATAAAAACTGGTGCTTTTTGTATATTGTTTAACGCTTTCCGCATCTTCCTGCCTTTAAAGCCTTTTTCAGATCATCCAGGCTTGCAATTTCACCGTCACAGCTGTTCCATATCAGATTCAGTTGCATGGTGATATGGGCATCAGAGTTATATACGCAAGGAATATTATACTCCTTGAGCTTTGTATAAAATTCTTTTTTCATATTTGAGGGTATGTTCTTGCATTCCACGGCATCCAGACCTGTTTCAAAGAGTTCGTCATCTGTGTATGCGTTGCCTCGTCTAAAAGGATGGGCGGCAATAGCCAAACCTCCCTGTTTATGGATCTCTTCAACTTGATTTTTCACAGACAGGTGTCTGTCAATTTCCTTCTGGATGCCGATTGCCAATAAATGGACTTTCCCCGTGACTTCCATGCCCGGGATGCACAGCAAGCGTTTCTCTGTCAAGCATTGGGAGATCACATCATTACATAAAGCTGAACCGCCAAATTTATGATTCGTGACAGCTATGAATCCAAAATCCAGAGTGAGGGCCTGTTGCACCATCTCTTCATAAGTATTCTTTCCATCTGAACAGTTGGTGTGTATGTGGAGATTTCCGCGAGTCTTGACCTTTGTTATGGAGGGTGATGCTTCATCTGCCGTGTTTATTGAATCTTTTGCGCAGGAACTGCCGGCAATGATCAACATGGCCAGCAGAATGGAGACAGGGAAAATGTGTTTAAATCTTTTATGCTTCATTTATTTTCCCAATTTTAAGCATCATAGTATTGAATACCCCTTTCTGGCCACTGGATATGATTTTAGTGATCATCGTATTTTCCAGTAATTCCCGGATAACCGGTTTCACATACATATCATTGAGATCAAACTGCTGTAACGCCTTGACCGACACTTCAATCTTTTCTTTTATGGTGGCCTTGGAGTTTAGAATGAGAATATATTTCCCCTCAACACGGCATAGACCACCGATACTGAACGTTTCCTCCAGATTAATGTTTTCATCCCGAACCATTATTCCAAGCTGGTCGGCCAGTTCTTCAAGATAGGATAAAATGATTTCGTCATCCATTTTCGGTTGACACACCTATCATGGCTTATACCAAAAATAACAAACGAATGATCCACAGTGATTGCAGACAGCGGTATTGGTGTCGATTTCTTCGCTACAGTTGGGGCAATTGTTTGTAAGAGCAGTGGTTCTTGGGTTGACAGTATTTTGACCATTGGTGCTGTATGCGATCTTTTGCCGGGCGCAGGATATTTCAATGGTCAGGACGACAAGAAATATTAAGATAAAGAAGGAAAAAATAACGTATTGCATGTTGGCTCCTTTTCCGGATTATTCCCCACCTTTCTCTTTTAACCTCTTCCGAAATTCTCTTGGCCGTTCATGTTCAAGGAGTGACCATATGTTTTTCCCGCCGGCGCGGGCTTCCTGTTCAGCTTTCATGAATTCAGATTTGTATGGCGGTTTCAGATATTCAATAAACGCTTCGGCAAATCCTTCCCTGACCATCTCCAAGTTGATGTTCCTGCCATCCAGCCAGACCATACAAACCATGCGCCTATATTTATCAATATCAAGGATTTCCAGTTTTACCTGTTTTCCCATGATTTTATCTTTGAGCGCCTTCCATGATTCTTCACTGAAGGGCTGACCGGGTTGATGGACTTGACCACTTTGTCTGTTGATTTTTGGTGTTTCCGGGGCGTCGATCCCGTAGAGTCTGATTTTCAGCTTCGTCTGCTCGGGAGTGACCACCTGGATCGTGTCGCCGTCTGATACTTTGGTGACGGTGCCGGTAACAGTGCGGATGGCGGCATGGGCATGATGCGCCAACATCAATATTGGCAGTAATAAAATCAATAATACTGAAATTCTGGCTATCGTTTTCATAGGATTATTTGAAATAATTTCAATTATATAGTAAATAGTACCATAAAATCAGCCTTAGGTGCAAAAAATCATGGGAGAGTATAGTAAATATATAGCCCCTGAGCGGAGGGCGGTTCCTACGCCGTACAGCATCGTTGATGAAAACGGCATTGTTGTGTTCGGTACTTTTGACAAAGAGTTCCAATCGATGGATTTCCTGAAGATCAAGAGGCCTACCAGCGAGCCTCAATTCATGAACCGTCTTAAGCTGACACTGTGGCAGGCCACCGAGGTAAATCTCAAGGATGGGCTATTGCTTGCGGTTGTCTGCGACATGGGCATTTTCGGGAAGACAATGAACGTCTTTTACGACAAGCGCACGAAGAAGGTTTACACATGGGACACCAATCTCAAGAGCAAGGACACAAAGATTGCCCCTACACTCTTAAACGGCGACGTTTCCGAAGGCGAAACACCGGTAAGCCATGTCAAATATGTCAACTCCCTCGATAAGAACAAGCTGTATCTTAATGGCTATCATAGAGGCAAATGCTTCATTGACAGCAAGGAATACAGCGAAACACCGGCCATTGAATACGATTTTGAACTGACACGCATTTCCAAGCCGTGCTGCGTTTCCATTCCATTCCCAGGCAGTCCGATCAACAACAGGCCGCTATACAGCCAGAAGGACCTTTACAGCGTATCCGGCAAACTTGTATTCAACGGAGAGGAGTTCAAGGTGGACGAGAATGCCGGGGCGATCATGGATGACCACAGAGGGTACTATCCGAGAAAGGCCCATTATGACTGGGTATCCACGATGGGCAAACTGAACATCGACGGTGAAATGAAGTGGTTCGGTTTCAACCTGACACGCAACCAGTCCATCGATCAGGAAAAGTACAATGAGAACATCATCTGGTTTGAAAACGAGACGAGTATTCTCCCTCCGGTGACGTTTACACGGAATCCGGAAACGAAGGACTATCTCGCCAACCGTGGGAAGTGTGAATGGATCATCAAGGATGAGCATGACATGGTCAACCTGAAGTTCAAGGTATATAACCTCAATGCAATGTTGATGCATGCGGTTGCTGTCAAAATCGACTATTACATCACCTTCGGTGAACTCGAAGGTTATTTAAGGGATGAGGACGGCAAGAAGTACATTCTGGACGGACTAACCGGCATTGGCGAAGACAAGACGCTGCTGCTGTAATTTACATGAAATGTGTTCACCGTGGTTCAAGTTGTCATTCATGCCGGTAACGGTGCGGATGATTTTTTGAGAAGCATGTGCGTTAATGAATATCATCAGTGCTGCAATCAGTAATATGGCAATGCTTGTGGTAAATCTTTTCATGGGCGCCTTACCGAACATGAAAGTATGCATTCCGTATAAGCGAATATTTTCTTAAATAAAAGGGATTTTTAAGATAATTGACGATTTCTTAAAAACATAAAGTTACCACTCATTAAGATTGATAAAATTAACTGCTCCCCATAGATATAAGGTTGCGAACGTTCTATATGGTTTCCATTTTTTTCCAAAACGTTCTAATTGATCTGGTGTTGGTAATTTACGCTTTTTATAAACTATTTGAAATCCTTTTCTCATACCAAGATCATGTATAGGTAAAACGTCAGGACGTCCTAAATTGAAAATCAATAACATCTCAACCGTCCAAGAACCAACCCCTTTTATTTTTGTAAGTCGATCTTTGATTTCTGCATCGCTTAATTGATCACATTCTTCTATTGATGGCACTTTACCATCCAGTGCTATTTCCGCCATTCCTTTGATGTACGTTGCTTTTGATCGAGATAATCCCACTCCTCGCATCGTTTCATAATCAATATTTTTTATGTCCTCAGGTGTTGGAAAGTCACTCTTATTAAAAAGTGCAACAAATCGATCAAAGATTACTCTTGCTACTTGACCACTTAACTGTTGATGAATAATTGCATGTGTAATGGATTGAAACGGAGGTAATCGTCTTGGTTGTAACTCGATTGGTCCGATCTGTTTAATCAACGCTGACATAACCGGATCGGACTCTGCCAGACATTTTAAGATTTTTGATGTATTGTTATGTATAGGTTTCATCGTTACCGGAAATTGAAAAGTTACTTTCCTTAGTCGTTATCATTCTCAACTGTTCGTCCCTTAACCGTAATTTTTCATATACCGGTCAACCATTCTAACATTTCTTTGAAACATGATAACAGATAATTCGCAGGAATCACTTTGCTATATTTATTTTTTTTGGAATAAAAGAACATGCTCATGACTGATACGACTATTAGTTACATTAAAGGCTCTCTTAGTTGCATGCAATTCCCTTATCCATCGTTTTTCGAGAGTAAACTTCAACTTTTTCATTAGATCGACGAAGAGATCGGCAACATATACGGGCTTCTTAGAAACAATGGCATCGCCTATAAGCACAAGACACCGTCCTCCCTTGCGAATGACTCGTTCCCATTCAGAAAAGCAATCGCCCATGTCGATAAAATACTGATCCGGCGTTGCATTCGGGCGTGTGAATTTATCATGGCTCCCTATTTCAATGTCTCTGGCAAATTCCACGTTGCCATCAAGCCAATGAATTCTTTGACGATGATACTTGTGATAGTCATAAGCGTTAAGATATGGGGGCGAAGTCACTATAAGAGACACACTTCCGGCCTTGATAAATGGAACATTTCTCGCATCAGCTTGATGAACTTCTACAGGTGCACGATCCAGAACAATGCTTTCAGGTATCAGTCTGATGATATTGGTGAGTTTTGCCTTAAAGACTTTATCGACATCAGATGGATTCACAGTCCTTTTGATCTTCGCATAACGAGTATCACTATCCTGATAGGACACACGAACGATGATCGAAGAAAAAATAGCCAGTAGCATCGTTTGGAGTGGTTCTGGTTTCTTTATGATCAAGCCTTTTAGGATCGACAATCTATCCAAAACCTCCTCACTAAACCAATATAAGAAGTTCTTGTTATTCGGAATTAGATTTCTTTGCACTTTTGCTTTTGGAAGAACTCGGTCAACCTCAACTGCGAAGGCCCATAGAGCTTTAATATCAGATGGATTGTATTTGGCAGTCTTTGCTCTGCTAACCAAGATTGCCACAGAATTATTATCCGTACCAATTGATGGACGTCCAAGAAGGCTTGCCTCAAGTAAGGTGGTACCACAGCCAACGAATGGATCGTAAACCAAGTCACCTTTATCTGTCCAAGCCTGAATTGCTTTACGGGGAATTTGCGGGATAAATTTGGCAGGATAGGGATGCAAGGTATGAAGATGTTCTTGTGTGGCAGCATCATGGAAATTCCATGCCTGTCCGTTTTCAGTGAGAATGCCCTGGTCTTCCTTCGTGTAAATAGCTTTCCTCATCATTATTTTATGCCCTAAAACAGAGGATGGCTTCTGCCGAACCCCTATTGCCTCTGAATATGTCTCTGGAAGCTATTAATTCCATTGGAATCATTTCATTTTGATGCCAACCCACTATAGAACCTATCTCGAATAAAAACTTGTCGGTTGGAATTTCAATCTTCTGCCCATCCACGGTCGTACTGTTGTTACCAACTACATAGTAACCATGTGCTCCTACCGCCATCATAGAATGCGCTGACCGCATGGCATCTAACATATTTAAGTAGTATTTACCGAGAAGGGCAGGAAGATTTCTTCTGCGGAAGCCAACATTGTCACCATGATTATGTTTGGCAATTTTTTCGATAAGCCGAGTAACTATGCTAGGCAATTCTTTCCTTCTTTTTAGATAATATTCCCAAGCATCCTGTCTCTGGTGTTCACTGACCTCGCGTGTTCCAACCATAACTAGCTCTGTCTCCTTATGTTGCTTCCAAGGTAATAAGCCTAAAACAATAAGACTCAGTCTATCTGTATCGAGATATGGAAGAGCGGTAGCATAAGGTGGTGATGTAATTAGTAGATCGACTTTGCCTCGATGATCTGGCAAAATCTCATCGATTTTAACAGCGTCACCATGACGAATGGTCAAAGATGGATGAAATGAAGGACGGGGTAACACACATAAGTAAGTGTGGATTTTGTCAAGCTGCTCTTGAGCTTGTTTATTAAAAAAGGCAATCGCGTTACCCGGATCATATGGTCTGACTTCTTTACGTACTCGTAGGTCGTCGTCTTTTTGCCACGATACTGAACGAATAATGTTACTTAAACATACCAGGAAGAAATCTCGGTAAAGCGGCTCCGGAATCTTTCTAATGTCGGTCAAAATGGTTGCAAGGTCCATGATGGCTTCGGTATCGAACCAGCGTTTCAGGTAATCATAATCATCCTGTGACCAGATTGCATCCGGCGAAGTATTTTTAAATGTAAACCTCTTTTTTAAGTATCTGGACACTGTGTCGAGAAATCTTTCTGGGTTTTCGATGACAACAGATGATTTCACAGTCGCAATTAAAACAGATAATGGGTTAAGATCTACAGCAATCGCCGATCTCCCGGTTGCTATGGCCTCGCAAGGTGTCGTTCCGCTACCGCACATAGGATCGAGAACAAAAGCATTGTCAGGAATGCCAGAAATGTTCATCAAGCTTCGGACAAGTTGTGGAAAGAACTTGCCACGATATTCATGAAGATCGTGAGGACCATAACGGAGCCGTCTTGCTTTATGGAGTTCCTGTTGTTCATTGGTTTTAGATAGCCCGTTTTGCGTAAGCTCGAGGGACTTCTGAACGGTTGGTTCCAAGTAAACTCGTCCTAGTCGTTGCCAATAGGTGAGACGCTGCTTAAAATATTCGTCTGATTTTTCTGTTCTAACGAGATAGTATCCATATTTTTCAACAATACGTTCCTTGTCAGACAGCAAAGCTCGTAGTTCTCGAATTGCAAGTTCCTGTTCAAAAGGTTGCAAGTAAGGCTTCATTTCAAATTTAATCGAATCTGAGTCTTGACACAAATACACAGGCAATGATTCCGAAAATTTCTGACGTATTGTTTCTGTGATCTGCATATGAGTCATTTTTCTTGGCATTGGTTTATTAGGTGAGAGGCACAAATAACCTCTATTGGTGTTTGATCTGCCCCAAACCGAATTGGTACATCACGCATCTGAAATGCGGGAATGTCCATAGGGTTGCCCTTTAAATAATAAGAATATGCAGCTAGCCTTTGAGAAAGTGCCCGTTTCTTAGCAGTATCCCCCACTTCATCTATTAGATATGAGACATAACAAGCAATCAGTGGGGAGTGGATTGGCTTGTCCCGAAGTGTTCTTTTGGCAGTGCCCATATAAGCATCCACCTTTGACTTCATTGCAAAATCGCACCAACCAACCTGCATATCTTTTGCACAGGAATCAATATGATCATCAATGCCGACCGGAAAGAGAGCTTCGTGACCAAGAAGTTGAAGTGCTCTAAGCCGGAAATATTCCATACTCATATAACCAAGAGTCGGACACTTGGTCGGACATGCTATGTTTGTCGCAAGTTCGACAGAAGTTGTTTCGGTCAACTTATTCGCCGCATTAAGAATTTCCGCCGCCATTACCATTGATAAAGTAAGTTCTGATTTCATCCGATGACGTAAGATAGTCGGACTAATATCTTGATCATAAATCAGTCCGTCAGTTTGCTTCTTTGCTAGAACAAGATTAGCAAAATATTCATGATCAACTGCCGCCCTATTGTTTAGACATTCGATCCACCATCTAGTATGTATCGAATGGATCGTCGATTGACAGTATTGATTTCCAAACTTATGAAGCCGTTGCCCAAATGCTTCTGAGTAGGCGAGAGGGGCACCGTTTTTGATTAAGAATTCATTCATTATTGACAACCAGTCATGGCGCAGTTTTCCATTAAGAACAAGATCGATCAGTGTTGCCTGATGGCAGATTGAAGAAGCCACATTGCCGTTGTCGGCTTGCTGAATGGCTTTTTCACGCCAGTCTTTCAGGTATTGTTCATAGACTGGATAGATGAAGCCCTGCTGCAAGGGGATTCTTGGTAAGAAAATGTGTGTCATCATTGGTAGAATTCCTGAGTAGGGTCAGCGACGATGCCGTTGAATACAGTATACATGAGTAACGGGAAATACCATCGACAAATTGTTGATGATGCCCAGAAGTCGATACGAGCAACACCCGCGCCAGTTGGTTCGACATGTGAGTAACGATCTGCATAATCTTTTCGCAGGATACTAGTTTTCCCATTTAATGGTGCGTCAGCTACATCAAGTGCCCATTCCTTTATGGACAAGGATATTTCCATAGTGCGGAGCTTTCCATCGCCGCTGTCCCCACCACGGAGCATTGGCATTCCGTGCTTTAAACCAGTCATGACCAGTTCAGGAAAATACTGAGAACCTACCTTAACTTTCCATGCGTCAAGGCAATCGTCTTTTTTGAAGAGTTTAAGGAGAGTTCGCAACATTAATTCAATGCTTGTTCCTTCTGATGACGTAAATCCCATCGCTAGCGATCCAGGACGGTCGGAAAACATCCGGAATAATGTTTCTTTTGGTGTGGAGCCTTCGGCAAGGTAAAGACCCGCTATATAGCACCAGAGCGGATCGATTGTCAGGTTTCTCTTCAGTGTAATTTCGCTTGATTGATGCCATTTTCCCACAATCTGGTCGCCATGTATTGCAAGTGTGACGGGATGCGCATTATTAATTTTGCCAAAGGGGTTGCTATGAAAAAAATCAAAAAGATCTATGGAATGGCCTACATTAGATGGTTTCTCGATCCACTCGACTAGACCGCTGCTCGATACTTTTGAGTTTTGAAGAATGGAATCCTCGATTTCGTGCATCATTTTGAGAAACAGTTCTCCAACTCCATTTAAGCCACCAAGATGGATTTCATCTGATCGGCTTGAGCCTCCGGGTGTTCGTGCTCCCTTTTTGAATGGACGACGGAGTGAGGCAGTCACTGTTATATCAGGAGACGAACTGATTCCTACGGAAGCAAGTTCGTTTTTTTTCTCTTCTGTTAAAATAATTTCCATGGCTCTCTTATGCTGATAGTAGAAAGCGAGGTGTTCATCGTTGCTGCCTTGAACGTCATGACGAATTTCACCTAAATATTGTTCGTCCTTATTGTTCAAGTTTGGGTGTATAGTTGCCAAGGGAAGGGTCGAACCTATGCCTGTTCCTGTTGTCATTATGTAATGATTTTCGAGTTTGTTTCTTCCCGTCCCAGCCATAAAATAAGCACTATCTTCACCAAGAGAAAAAGTGAAACGGATGTTGCCTGGAAACAGCCTTCGGAATTGATCGGTCGCAAACCTGACAAGATGCTTTTCTTTTTGTGAGAAAGAAACTGTTGGAATAATTCTACCGGATTCGTGCCTATCATCTGAGCCCTTTGCTCCGTCTCCACTGTAAAGACCAAAAAACGCAACGAGAGATTCATCCAAATCGATGATTTTTGGAATTGTTATCGCATCACCATTACCATCAGTCTTATGGACTATCAGTGAGTCACCTTCGTCTGAGAAGGAATAGTTTTGACGATACTGACGGTCTTTCGCATCTGTTATGACGCATCCAGTGACAAGGCCCTTTGTTCTTTTTAGATAATCTTCGACCTTGAGATGACCAAGAATCAATTCTAACTCCTTTTTTGCGAGCCTCACCCCGTATAGCGCTTAATTATGGGCTGTGCCACAGCATTTCGATCATTAATTGCTACATTCTTCCATGGTTCTAAAAATAAGTCAATCATTGGCAGAAGAAACTATGTAAAACAGCAGATTACAAGAAACATACAAAAGGAAAACGATTTGTACTTAAGAGGTAATATAAAATATATATTATAGAACAATTTTCTATTTTAAAAAATATTGCATCTAACACATACAAAGTCTCAGTAATATGTAGTTGAAAGAAATGAGGGTTACTATTTGAAAGGCCTAACGTAGAAATCAGATGGAGCGTAGCTAAAGCCAGTCCATAGTAGCCTATTGTTGGCCCCTCATTTCAGTTCTCATAGTCACCGTTGCTATGCTATTTTATAGCCGCCTATGCCGCACTCTTATGTGCAGTCATCAATGAATGCATCAGTTATCCATTCGACATAGGTGGGATATTCATTTTTGCCGGTGTAGATGCAGACTCTTTCCTTAGCTCTAGTTATGGCCACAAGGAATCTGCAAATACTGCCATCTGTTATCTTCATTGAGTTATCGATGTCACGATCTAACAGGAACCTGTCGTCGAAATTGACAAGAAAGGCATAGTCCCGTGTGAGCCCTTTTGAACCCAAAACTGTTACGATCTTGATAGGCGTACTCTTATAGATGTTCTTCTTCACTGATTTCTCGGCCAACTCATCTCGAATCTTGGATTGTGCTATTTCTGCGAGGTTATATCTCAACACATCGAACACCTTAGCCATTGCTGCATCGTCCACATCGTCTCCGTCTTTGATTTTTCTGAGGACAGCGTTTACACTCTTGATGGTTCTTCTCTCGTCTACTGTTAGTAGGTCCATAAAAGGAGCCTCTGAATTAAAGCTCTCTTTCATCACCTGTTCGAACCTCTCAGATGCACCAATTCTATTGCATTCTGCCTCGAACAAGACTCGCCACGCTAAATTACATGAACTGTTTTTGAGAAGCAGATTGAATCCCTCCATAATAATATCATGCTCATATTTCTGGCTCGCATCAATATTCTTGAATCCTCTCGCTCTGAGTCCTTTTTCGATCGGCTCTATCTGTTTTCTCAATGGACATATTATGAGAACTGTTGGTAAGTGGCTGGCTCTCGGATCAAAAAGAGCCCTAATTTCGTTATCAATATTGTATGGAATGACATTTTGAAATACGTTGCGTTTCACAGTGATATGAGGATGGGCGTTAGAAATAATGTCCTTCTGCTCAGAAGGAAAATACAAGTATTCTTTTTGCACTCTTTCTTGCAGGTAGCCCTTTGATTGAGAAGTTTCAATCAGCTTTTTGTATGCTTTGATTATGACATTTGTACACCGGGAGCAATATGGTAACCTAAATGTCTCGAACTCCCCCGATGAATGTTTGTTGCGAATATCTGAGGGTTCTGCATATTTGAAATCATATAGAGACTGATCATCATCACCTACAATGACCACAGGACTCCGCTTGGAAAGAAAAAACAGCAGCCGAGATTCGAGTTTATTAAAGTCTTGAAACTCATCTATAAGGATCTGTGAGTATTCTGGGATTTTTTTCTCATCTTGCTCAAATATCTTTATCAATGTGTAGACAGAACAATGGGGACTGAAGAAGTTATAATATTTCCTGCGTTTCGAGTAGAATCTCAGCTCTTCTTCTGCGTCGATTAGGTTGCAGAAAATGCTATTGAAATCAACTTTGTTACCGAAAGCAATAGCATAGTCGCGTTCGATAACGCTACTCAACTCAAGGAATACGTTCTTATCGCCCGGAATTCTGTTCAAGGCAAAGCTGTGTAGAGTTTTGACTTCAGCCAACTGATGTAAGTCTCGTGATAGGTCATCAACCAGCTCGTTGATAAACGATAGAGCGAGGATCTTGGCGTCTCCTTCTCCCACCTTTCGCTCACAGATTTGCTGAAATAGAAAGCTCTTCCCTGTGCCAGGGCCCGCTAGGATAAGCTTCTTGCTGGCATTGGAATTGAGGATGGCCTCTGTAAGCGCAATTCTTTCCTGAGCGTGTTTCTCGTATTCACTCTGTGCTGTATCTGCTTCCATAAAAATGTCTCCTGCATCTAAAAGCCAACATGCGGTCCACAAAAATAATCTATAATTTCCAACTTATTGTTCTGTGCTTCTGAAAATTAATGAGACATTACTTTTAATCGTTAGAGGCATAACAAACTTTAATTTTATATGTCAATAAATACATACGACTAAAAATTATCAATCCATCGAAATAAGGATATTTAATGTTTAATGTAAACATTACCAATTTGAAATGTTGTATGAATTTGGAAAACAAGAAAATCATCATTACAGCAAGAAATCTATACATCCGTATTTTTAAGAAAATATGCATTATGGAAACAATATTTATTTTTTATGAAAATGGATAAATTTGCAAAAAAAAGGCATTTTTATTAATATACTTTCAAGTCCGGGTCAGATATTCAAGGAATGTTACTTGCTGGCCAGGTCTTATATTATCTTAAAAAAATATTTTTATCATTTCATACATTATCTTAACAAAAGAATTTTTCGGAAAAATGCTATGATCAAAGATAGCCTATTGGACTAAGTTTGTTTCTTATTTATATGTGGGTTGGAGAGCAATTAGTTTTTCTTTTGCCTCAATGTTATCTGGGTCAATCTTAAGAGCTTGAAGCAAATCCAGCTTAGCATCAGAATAATTTCCTTTTTCTTTATATAGCATTGAGCGAAGAATATACGATTTTATGTCTTCCGGGTTTATTTCAATTGCTTTAATAAAATCCATCATTGCTTGATCATTACGGTTCAAAATTCTATTTGTGATTCCCCTGATCCGATAAGCTTCCGACCATAAAGGATTTAGTGATATGGCCTTAGTCATATATTCTAAAGATTTGTCGTGTTCTTTCAATCTACCATAAACACGTGCTATACAATAGTAAACACGATAATCATCAGGATTATATTCGCGATAGTGCTGAAAATCTTTTAAAGCAAAATCATCATAATCATTCAATTCATAGAACGCCATCCCTCTTTCATAATATACATTTGGAATTTCATCTCCAAGCTTTATAGCTCTATAAAAAGATTCGATAGCAGTATTGTAATCCTTGAGTCTTGAACAAGCTATACCAAATTTATAGCGGTATAATGGTGAGCGAGGATTGCTTATTAGACTTAACATAAAACAACGTTTGGCCAGATTATATTCTTGCAATTCAATATAACAGTTGCCTGTCTGAAAAGTAGCCTCATGCATTGTGGGGTCTATTGCTCGTACTTTTTCAAAATCTAATATTGCCTCTTGATATTGCTTCAGCTCAGAAAGAGCAATCCCTCTATTCAAATATGCGTCTTTGTGATTTATATCTAACTCAATTGCATTTGTGAATTCATTTATTGCCTTATTATTATCAGAAAATAAATATTCAATCCCGCGGTTGAAATAATCATCTGCATTCAGGACCTTCTGCCTAGTTCCTTCCTTGCCAGATGATGGTTGTTTTGTAATGGAAATATTAAATTTATCAAGTTGTCTATTTGATGTCTTCTGTAATATCTCGGTAGTCTCCACCTTAATAGAGGATGTTTGCATCATGACCAATGACTTTATTGCTAGTAACTTTCCTGCAAGCATATTAGTCAGAACTATTTTTTCTTCATCAGTTATCTGCCCAGAAAATACCTCCTTCAAAAATTCATGAACTGCTTGATAATTGCAAGTATCATCATTCTTGAGATCATCCTTCAAAAGTCGGACATAAAACATTATTCGCTTTGTTGCCTGATCTATTCGAGTTTCTTTGAAGATGCGACCAAGCTTAGGGATGGCAGTAACAGAATTTTTCACAAAGTGATGAATAATATTTTGCATATCTTTGTTGTTATGTTCCATAAAAATACTTGGAAGATTAGTAGTGAGATCCAAGAATAGTGAAAAATCAATGAGACCATTTAAATTATGTGGTTCGTTTTTAAAGTTATATGTAGTCTTTATTTCTTCAAAATCTGTAAAGAACAACATAAAAAATTCCAAATCGTCTGCTAAATGACTTTGAATTTGATAATGCCCATCATTATTATTATTGGCTTTCTGAGATTTCTTACTGCCAAATAGTTTCATGTAAATAAGTCCTCATTGTAGGTCCAATCCACATTTTAAAATTTCATGCGTTATGGAAACAATATTATTTTTAAAAATTATATTTGCATCTAACAACTGCAACTAAATGTTTCAAATTATGGATTGAGATGATGATTGCCATTTTACGGTAGTCTCTGAGGTTGTTCAGTATCTTTAGTAACACACAAGTTGCTCAGATTGTCTTCAGCACGTACTTGTCCAGAGGGAAGCGCGGTCTTGCCTTGGGTAACTGATCAGGATACCCCACAGGCAGAAGCACTACCGGGTGGATACTTTCGTCCAGTGCCAGAAACTTCTTGACCTTTTCGCGGTCAAATCTTCCCAGCCAGCAACTGCCCAGACCCAAGTCAACAGCTTTAAGAACGATGTGCTCTATAGCAATCGCCACATTCATGGCAAAATAGGCCTTAACCGCTTCCGCGTCCATGACGGGACTTACGGCTGATGGATCATTCATGTCCATATCCACGCCTTCGAAGACGCCTTCTTGCAGAAGTTCTCCGACACGCGTATCTCTTGTCGTGATGGTTGTTAGATCGGCGCAGCACACAAAAATGACCGCTGCCTTAGCAATAAACTTATAGGGTGTACACCGTCCCAAGGCTTCTTTGGAGGCAGGTGATTGAGCGACAATGAAGCGCGCTGGCTGAAGGTTTGATCCTGAAGGGGCGAGCCGTGCGGCATCCAGAAGCAGGCGGACACTATCAGTCGAAATATCCTCCTGTTTGAATTTACGAATGCTCCTGCGTGCAGCTATAACGTCTGATAATTCCACTGTGGCACCTCCATGGAAGTAGTATTAAGTAAATTCTACAACTTACTCACGAGTATGTCAAATGGCGGGAGGAAACAAGAAATGCGCCAGGTGGTTGTAATAATTATCTGTCAGCATACATTATCTTTAAAATAGCGTATTACTTATTTCCCAACAAAAAAAGTCAGCACAGACTCCTCTCGGGAACCCATGCTGACCATAATTGTCCTTCTCAATTTGCAGACCTACTTCACCATCCCCAATATCGATCCGCCCACCTTCTGCAGCTTATACCCGCTGTCCGCCGGCAGTTCCGGATACTGTGCCGCCTTGGTATAGACATTAATGACATGAAACATTGTCTGCCCAAATTCAAGCGGCATCGCCCATTCCACAGCCTCTTTCTCTTCCTTGTTCAACTGAAACTGGTTATTAAAGCTGTTAATGGTCATCTCCGGATGCTCGACTTTGCTTTCAATGGACAACCTGAACTGATCCTTCTATTTTTGGTGATTATGCATGTGATGTCTCTGAAAGATTGCTTTCCAATATTATTTTTCACAAGCCCAAAAAAGAATTATCGGCAAGATCATATTTCAGATCTTGCCGATAACCTCAGAATTCCGCGCATACTGCTTCTCGAAGAACGACTTTCCCGTTGTTCTGAAACTTTAATTTCAGAGCATCCGGGCAGTACTTGTCCTCCGAGTAAACAGCTTGACGCGTTTGCGAATTATAATCCGCAAAAACTCCCGTCAATATGATGAGCTTTCCCTTTTGGGTTGCATACATAATATCAACGGACATCTTGTATCCATCAACGGAATTGACTTTCACAAGCCCCCTGTCGTTGGATAAGTTATGGTTTCCGATGATGTCGCCGGCAAAAGCTGACGACGCCATCAATAACGTAAAGACAATAGTGATGAAATAAGTGATCGTCTTCATTTCATGCCTCCTTTGGTATTTGATAAACCTATAATTTCTATAGGTAAATCCTGAATACTGAAGAAGGTTGCTGAAGATTGAATCAATAGTCTGGGCGATAAATTGTCTTTTACCGGCAACCATCTACACAATCACAAAAATGACAGGATGGCTAAATTTCTTACGGGTAAAATGGAAAGGAGAAACAGATATTAAGCTGGAATGAAATATTTTTATGAGGCGGGTAGTCAAAACTTTTGTTGAGCGGAAAGGTACAGGCGGGATGATTTGCGGTAAAAAAACAGGATGATCAAAAGGCGGCACGACAAGCCATGAAAAATATTTCACGCTCTGTCATGGAGGTTTGCCAGCTCGCCAATCGGCAGCATACGCCCTTTGATCATCCATCCAATCCCTTCCATCTTCAAAAATGGGCTCCGGGTAAGTGGCCCGTGAGCAAATGCCAAACAGCGACTGGAACCAGCTGACTAAAACTGACTCTTGCCGATGTAGAAGATGAAAAGGACTGGTTACTGCAATGGGAGTTGACTAGCATCGGCCTGATTAAAGTCGCTAGCCCATGACGACTGTGGAAATTTGAACGGCCGACCGATACACAAACTTTATTCCCGTAAATATATAGTTAGAAAAATTATCTCCTGGGAAACCGTATAAGGGTTC
>Ga0208458_1000746_pt1 | contig 31179 bp, 37 predicted proteins | sample AD_UKC085_MetaG_FD_184432 | JGI IMG/M metagenome (GOLD analysis project Ga0208458, IMG submission 184432) | Active sludge microbial communities of municipal wastewater-treating anaerobic digesters from USA - AD_UKC085_MetaG (SPAdes) (version 2) | ecosystem: Engineered > Bioreactor > Anaerobic >... | reverse complement strand
ATCGCACATAAGATCAGGGATAGATACACTATACTCGGTGAAAGTGGCCTAACAGAAATGGCTGCAACTAAGCTTGCAAAAGTTACAGGGGTAATAGATTGATTCTTACTCTTCTCCCAAAAAATCTTGCTAAATCAGGATTTACTTTTGTAGCAGGTAAAGGAGATAAAGAATGCAAAGAATGCAGATTCTATAAAACCTGTGTTGAAAATCTTAAAGTTGGTAGGGTATATACAGTATCTTCTGTAAGAAGTATCGAACATCAATGCCCTATTCACGATTCAGGTGTTAAAATAGTTGAAGTGACAGAATCATCTATAGACGCAGCAATTCCAAAAAAATATGCGATAGAAGGATCAACTGGAATATTTTCATTTTCTTGTAATGAATCCTGTCCACATCATGATTTTTGTATTCCAGATGGGATTAAAATAGGAGATAAATATAATATTTTATCGATTAAAGAGAAAATAGATTGCCCAATAGGAAATCATATGGTAAGGGTAATTATAAAAATTAAAGATTAGAAAACTACTTTTGATGATTTTGACTTTTGTCCATTAAATAATATATCCAATACCACCAGAGGAATCATCAATGCTATTGACACGATTGATTTTGATTTTTTCTTCATTTTTACCACTATTAGTTAATATTGTAAATCAATAATATATAAATCTTTCTACTTATTGCATTATAATAATTTAATTATTATTAGAAATAATGAATTTTAATATTTAATTCAATATGGTTGAACTTCAATGTCTATTATTATGTTTAACATCAAGATATATTTATTAACTATTATACTATTTCTTGAAACTCTTTCATAATAAATGAAGTCTACAAATAAAAATAATCTTGTCATTACTATAAGAAATGAAATTCAATGAGAAAGTATTTTTTTATTATTGATTTAAATAAAAAGGGATTTTTTGAATAGTGATAGTAGTAACATTTATATATATTAACGTTAGAGATAATGATGGTGAGCATCAATGGAAGAAAATGCCGAAGAGGCCATTATAGAATATCTTAAAGGTGTGAAAATAGGTGCTACTCCTTCAGAGATTGCAGATAATCTAAATATGTCTAGGGCCACCGCTGTTAAATATCTTGAAATAATGAGGGCTATTGGTTTGGTGGATTACAGAAGAATTGGTATGGCAAAGGTATACTTTGTTGCAACAAAACTCTCATATGCACAGCATGTTCTTCTTCGTAAAACTAGAGACTTAATTGAATCAATAAAAACTGCTGATGAGCACATACAAGTATTAGAAAAAGTTCTAGCTATACATATTAGTATAATGCAAACCTACAATGCAGAGGATAGGGAAAAGTTCATTAAACTATTCAACAATATCATTGAAAAGATTAAAAAAGGCGAAAGTACTATAGGGGAATAAACTTTTCTTTTAGAAAAATCTGCTCCAATTTTATTTATAACAATAAAATTTATAATCCCTTTATCATCATGCATGAATGGTGGAGTCGTTGAATTACACAAAATACGAAAAAGTAAGAATTATTGGGGCAAGAGCCCTTCAAATCTCTCTTGGGGCACCTATATTAATTGAGACATCTAATATAGATCCTATCAGAATAGCTCAAGAAGAAATGAAAAATGGCGTCATACCAATAACAGTTATAAGGGATTAGCCTTATGGGTGTGAACTTAGGTGAAATAGTTCCTAAGCAAAGAATTGAAATTTCTGATCTTAAAGGTAAAAGAGTAGCTATAGATGCTTATAATGCTCTATACCAATTTTTGTCAATAATAAGACAGAGAGATGGAACCCCACTAAAAAACTCTAGAGGAGAGGTCTCTTCTCATTTATCTGGTCTTTTTTACAGAACTGTAAATTTAATTGAACAAGGTATTAGGCCAATATATGTATTTGATGGTAACCCTCCTGAGTTAAAATTCCAAACAATCGAAAAAAGAAAAGAAATCAAAGAAGAAGCAAGAGAAAAGTATATCGATGCTAAGGCTAGAGGAGATTTTGTAGAGGCCAAAAAATACTCTCAAATGACTTCTTCCTTGAAATTGGGCATGATAGATAGTTCTAAGGATCTTTTGAATTCAATGGGTATACCTTTTATAGAAGCCCCTTCTGAAGGAGAGGCCCAAGCAGCATACATTGCTTTAAGAGGTGACGCTGATCTATCTGCATCGCAAGACTACGATTCAATTTTATTTGGCGCACCAACTTTAGTAAGAAATCTTACAATAACAGGTAAAAGAAAAATACCAGGAAAGGATTTATTCGTTGATGTTGTGCCAGAGATAATACAATCTAAAGATGTTCTGAATAATCTTCAATTATCGAGAGAAGAAATAATTCAAGTTGCAATACTAATTGGAACTGACTATAATCCCGGGGGGATAAAAGGAATTGGTCCAAAAAAGGCCATAGATATTGTGAAATCAGGTAAATTTAAAGAATATGGAGAGTTTCAAGAAATTTCAGAACTTTTTTTGAATCCAAAAATAACAGATAAATACAAAATTTCTTTCCAGAAACCAATTAAAGATAAAATAATTAAATTATTGTGCGATAAATATGATTTTTCTGAACTAAGGGTTGAGAAAGGAATTGAGAGAATGGAGTTTGCATTAGAAAACACTTTAAAACAGAATACTCTGGACAAGTACTTCTAAATCTTAAAATTCTCTAATATGTTTTTTATCTCGAGCGGTTCACTCACTGTATAATTAACAATATTTTTTAATTCATTTTTTCTTTCTGCTTCGGTTTCTAGTATTAAGAAACTTAAGTCTGCTTCTTCGAAAGCACCTTTGTCGTTTATGTCATCCCCTACCATGATTACCTGTTCATAGATTTTTTTTAAATTAGAAATTATCTTTCTTTTACCCTCGGGGTCTACTTGTGGGAAAACAAAATTTTCATGTAGGCCTAGTCTTTTTGCTAGTGGATAAACTGAACATGGATTATCTCCAGTTGCTAAGTAGATATCCATTCCTTCAGAATCTAGAAAATCAAATAATTCAAATACGCCAGCCTTTATTTTACCTGAAGAAGAAACAAGATGTGTTATTTTTTCTTTTTCCGAATCTCCTACAAAACCGCATCCAACAAGAGTACATACATCAAATTGTTTTTTTAATTTCTTTAAGGTATCATTAACTTCTTTAATAGTAACTTTTTCAGCCCAATTTAGAATATTCTTTTTATCAATTATAGCCTTTGGACCTTTAAATACTACTTCATATCCAATCTTCAAATCTTTAATTGATTGGGCTAAACTTTTGTTTGGATCTTCTAACAAAAAAGTATATCGGGGATCTGTAGATATTGTAACTAAAAAAAGATGTGGATTAGTTTCAATTATCTCTATACATGATTTGTAAAAATGAAATTCATTTTTTTCTAAATCTTTTGATACTCTATTGGTATCAATAAGAGTTCCAGATTTATCGAATACTATTGCTATCATGTTGTATGTTCTTTTTTACTTTAGAAATAATTTCATCAAGTTTTTCTTGAGGGCAGCTTTGACCCCTTATTATGCCACTTATAATATCTACTACTCTACCTTTTGTAGTCCCATTTTCATTTTTTATTGTCTTTACGCCTATTTTTTCTAAATCTTCAAAAGTTATTGGAGCTTGGCATGCTATTATAGCGTCTAATGGCGCAAGATCTAGAATAAACTTGGCCTTGTAAATAATATGGGTTCTTATATTACCTAAATGTATTATGCCTAATTTAAAATCGTTTATTATCTCAATTTCTTTTTCTTCAAGTCCAAATAAAACACTAACTCCTGAGGATGGCGCTTCTGGTGGCACACCATTTCCAGCATTTAAAACCATAACACTTGTCTTTATACCTGCTTCTCTCATAGCATATGTAATCTCACATATCGGTTTTGTAATATGTCTTCTCCCTGGGCTCATGGCTATTGCTATTATATCTCTACCTGCATCTGCAAAGGTTCCTCTTTGAGCTAATCCACCCCCGAGTCCCATACCTCCGCCCATTCTGCATTGAACCATGTGAGTATTTCTTCCTATCATAAAATCAACTATATATCCAATCTAATGGTTTTTTTTAAACTTTCCTATGCATGACTATTTAATATAATAATTTAGAAAAGATTTATAAACATTTATTCATCCCTTATGCAGATTAGAAGGTGATTTTAGGTGAACGAAGAATGCAAAGAACAGGAAAAGAAAATAGATTCCGTAATGAGTGTTATGAACGCATGGGTATATGGGATAGAAAAAACAGCAAATAGTTTTTTTGGAAAACCTGAAGCATTCTATAGACAATGGATTATTATTTCAATTAGGCCTTTTATAGCAAAATGGAAAGAATTGGGGGCTGAGTTTAAATATGATCTTGAAGGATTTGATGCCGCAAAAATGTATGTAGAGGAAGTTTCAAAGACTGGGTTCATGGATATTAAAGATCACAAAATTGAAGGGGATTCTGAGAATTTTGTTTACACCGTATTTAAGTGTCCTTATAATGAACACTGTAACATGTTAGTTAAAGAAGATAAAGTAGAAAAATTAGCATGTCTTAGGGCAATGTCAGTACTGGGTGCAATGGAAATGTCAAAATCCGGCGAATCAAAAAAATGGGAATACAAACCCCAATTTAAAGAAGGCGGGCCATGCATTATTGAATTTAAGAAAACTAAGAAGTGAATATATGCTTTCAAGGCAAGAAAAAGTTATTCTAAAATCATTGGGAGAACTAGATGGAGAATCTACACCTAGTGAAATTGCAAAAATATCTGAATTACCTGAAGTTGCGGTAATGAGGACTTTACTTTACCTATCAAGCAAAAATTTAGTCAAAGTTGAGGAGAAAGATGTTTATCATTTGATTTTAACAAATGAAGGTAAAAATAGTTTAGATAATGGCTTGATAGAGAAAATTTTTATTAGGGGCATACATGATAGAATTCCTTTAAATCAAATTGGTATCTCGGAAGAAGAAAAAAATATTGCAATTGGAATGTCCAAAAAGAATGGTTGGATTAATATAGAAAAATTAAATAATTCACTTTCATTTTCTTTGACTGATAAGGGTAAAAGAGCATTAAATGAGAATACGCCTGAAGAAATTGCATTGGAAAATATTTCTGAAGGTAAGGAAATCTCAAATGATATTGTTAATACCCTCATTAAGAGAAAACTTGTTGAAAAAAAATTAGATATTTTAAGAAAAGTATACCTTACAGATCTTGGTAAAGATGAGATTTCTAAAGGTATAGAAATTATTGACGAGATATCTGAGTTAACTCCTGATATACTAAAAAGTGAAAACTGGAAAAATATTAATTTCAAAAAATTTGATATTTATGCTGATGTCAATGTATTATATCCTTCAAGAAAACATTTTGTGAACCAGGCAATTGAATATATAAGAAAAATATGGCTAGAAATGGGATTTAAAGAAATGTCAGGACCGATTATTGATACATCTTTCTGGGTTTTTGATGCACTCTTTCAACCTCAAGATCACCCAGCTAGAGATATGCAGGATACTTTTTTTATAGACTCTCCAAGATTTGGAGGAATTGATCCTGAACTCTCCAAAAAAATCTCTGCAATGCATGAACATGGAGGAGATATCAATTCAAATGGTTGGGGGTATAATTGGGATAAAAAAATAAGCGAAGAATACGTTTTGAGAACCCATACAACTTCTCTTTCTGTGAGAACTTTGAGTACGCTAAAACCAGATGATTTACCTGCAAAATTTTTCTCAGTTGGTAAAGTATTTCGTAATGAAAAGCTTGATTGGAAACACTTATTTGAGTTCTATCAAACTGATGGGATTGTAGTTGATGAAGACGCTAATTTCAAACATCTTCTTGGGTACCTTAAACGTTTCCTTAATAAGATGGGCCATTCTAAAATAAGATTTAGGCCTGCGTATTTCCCATATACTGAACCGAGTATTGAAGTAGATATTTATAATAAAAACAAAGGAGAATGGGTAGAACTATTAGGTGCTGGAATATTCAGACCTGAAGTTGTTGTACCTCTCTTAGGAAAAGACGTCCCTGTTCTTGCCTGGGGCCCAGGATTCGGTAGACTTATCATGGAATATTATGGACTGACAGATATTAGACAAAAATATACAAATGATATTGACATGATGAAAAAATTACCTATTTGGATAAAAGGATGATTAGATGCCAACTGTTAATTTCGATAAAAATGAATTCTTAACTTTACTTGGAAAAACTGTCGATGATAAAATATTAAGTGACAGAATTTCTATGATTGGTACAGATCTTGAAACTGTAAATCCAGAAATAATTGTAGAAGTGTTCCCGGATAGGCCGGATATGCTTTCAATAGAAGGATTTACTAATGCATTAAAAGGATTCATGGGAATATCAAAAGGGCCTATAGACTTTAAAGTTATTAAATCCAATTATGAAGGGAAAGTAGATTCAAAAGTAAAATCAGTTAGGCCATATGCAATTGGCGCAATTGTTAAAGGAATTAAATTTGATGATAATACAATAAAATCATTAATGCAAATTCAAGAAAAACTTCATATAACACATGGAAGAAATAGAAAAAAAGTAGCAATAGGGGTACATGACCTGGATAAAATTAAATTTCCTATTAAGTATACAACTATGCCACGAGATTTTTCTTTTATTCCTTTGGAATTTGATAAAAAAATTAGTATTGACGAGATACTAAAAATTCACCCAAAAGGAGTTGCATATGCACATCTCTTATCCGGTTTTGAAGAATGCCCTATATGGCTAGACAGTAATAATGAAGTTCTTTCCATGCCGCCCATAATAAACGGAGATAATACAAAAGTAACAGAAACAACAAAAAATCTTTTCATTGACATCACTGGCACTCACAAAAAAAGTATTGAATATGCATTAAATATAATTTTGATGGGGCTTTTCATTAGGGGCGGTGAAATACACTCTTTTAAATTAAATGATGAAGGTAAAGATTGGATTTACCCAAATCTTGATAGAGAGACTATGGCTTTGGATATTAATTACTCAAATAAAGTTTTGGGACTGCAGATAAATGAAAATGAAACTGCTGATTTACTTATGAAGATGGGGTACGGAATAAAATCAAAATCCAAAAATAAACTTATAGTTGAAATACCTGCTTACAGGGCAGATATACTACATCCAATCGATTTAGTTGAAGATATATCAATATCTTACGGTTTTGAAAATTTCACACCTGAAATCCCTGAAATTGCAACTATCGGTCAAGAAAATCCTATTGAAGTATTCATTAGAAAAGTTGAAGAACTACTTGTTGGATTTAATTTCATTGAAGTTAAAAATTATGTTTTATCTAATGAAGATGTTTTAATTAAAAAAATGCTTGATAATAAAAAGAATCTTGTCAAAACTAGGAATGCTGTTAATACTGAATTTGATACAGTAAGATGTTCGATCCTTCCTTTATTATTAAAAACACTTGTTAATAATGCACAGTATGAATATCCACAAAACATATTCGAAGTAGGGATAATAGTGCCGGATCAAAGTTTAATTGAACGCCAGAGTCTTGCTTGTACAATTTGCCATCCAAAAGCAAGTTTCACCGAAATAAAAGCAGTATTTAGTGGATTTCTCTCTTCATTTGGACTAAAATTTGATGTTAAAGACGAAGATTATCCTTCCTTCATCAATGGGAGATCGTGCTCAATAGAAATTGATGGGATAAACATAGGCAAAATGGGAGAAATTTCTCCGGAGGTTTTGTATAACTTTAAATTAGAAATGCCAGTTGCTGCATTCGAGATTGATCTCTCAACAATTTATGAATTTCTTAAAGTAAGGATACAAGGGTGAGAACGGCCCCAGATAGAATTGGAATTGATAAATTATCATTTATCCTAATCAGAAAGCCTTCTGCAAATGTCGCCGCAATTGCTCCTATCATCGCAATCAAAGGGTTAAAAATTAGAAGTCCAACTATGAAGCAAGATATAAAACAAGCAGCACTGCCTTCAAAAGATTTTTTTCCACCCATATATTTTATTTTACCATATCTTTTTCCAACAATAGCAGAAAAAAAATCTCCAACAGAATTATAAGTTATTGCGGCCATAGCTATATATTTATCAAATAGAAGAACAGTAAAAAAAGAAGAAATAATAAAATAAGTTGCAGCAGATAAATCAATTGCCTCATAATCCCTAAGTGTTTTACCTAAAACTCTTGGAATGAAATCTCCACCAAAATTGTATCTTAATCTTATAAATTCTATAAATACGAAGATAAGGACTACAATAGACATACCAAATACCCCGTCTTTTTTGTCAACAAATATGTAGGATATTGGTATTAACAATCCTATTTCATGAAATAATTTTCTTTTAAACTCATGGTCCATATTAATCCTCATTAAACTTATAAATATTCTAAGTGGGGATATTTTAATGTTTGGGGTAAGAAAATGAAACTAATAATAAATTCAGAACTCGATAAGGCTGGAGAGAATATACGGGAAAATTTACTCCAAAACTATCCGTTTGAAAAACTCGAAGGCGATACATTCTATGATAAAAATAAAGATGCTTTGCTTGTAAGAATAAAAAATGAAACAATTTATACTGATTTTCCTGAAAATATCGTGCTTGAAGAAATAAGAGATTACAATTTAGGAACGTTTGATTCAATTATTTTTGCCACCAGACATAAATCAATAGCGAAAATACCAACTTTAACATGTCACACACCAGGTAATTTTGGTAAGGCCGATTATGGGGGAAAAGATGGAAGTGTTTCTCCTTCTAATCCTATATTTCAAAAATTAGCATTAATTGAAATTATGAATTTATCAAAAGAATTAGAAATCTCTTTTCAAGTATCGCTTGAAGCAACTCATCATGGGCCATTAACAGGTTTACCAACAACATTTATTGAAATTGGGAGTGATGAAAATTATTGGGGTATAAAAGAAGCAGGAGAATTAATTGCTTCAGCTCTTTATAAATCACTTTCATACAAAGAACATGAAAAAACATTTAGAGTTGCCGCAGGAATTGGTGGAGGACACTATTGCCCAAAATTCACTGAGATTATGTTAAATACTGACATTGCGATAGGGCACGTAATAGCAAAGTACAATACACCTGTTTCAGATTCGATGTTATCAGAACTAATTCAAAAAAGTAAACCATTTGAACTTATTATTCTAGATTGGAAAGGTATTAAAGAACGGTCAGATTTAAAAGATAAACTCGCTAATACACATATGTCATTTGCAAGAACAAGTGATATTGTAAAAGAATAAGGATTACCACTAAAGAGAAGCATTATGACAAGCAATATTAAGCAAAAGCTTTATATACTATTAATCTATATAGATTACAAATAGGAGTTTTATGTTACCAATAATAAGTAGCTACATTTATTATAAGGAGGGGTTATATTGAAATCTGTTATTGAAGAGGCCATTGAAAGGGCTGTAACAGAAAAAGACATAGTTAAAGATTACCACTATACTTCGGTAGATGAAGAACTTGAAAGAGTTCTTAGAGAATCAAGGGCAAAGATAAAAGTAATAGGTTCTGGCGGAGCTGGATGCAACGCAATTGATAGATTAATGGAAATCGGAGTAATTGGAGTTGAAGCAGTAGCTGTGAATACTGACGCTCAAGATTTATTAGATACTAGAGCAGACAAAAAAATCTTAATTGGAAGAGAAGTAACAAGGGGATTAGGAGCTGGAAATGATCCTAAAGTTGGTGAAGAATCAGCTCGGGAAGACGAGAGAACGATTAAAGATGTACTCGAAGGCAGTGATATGATTTTTGTCACATGTGGACTAGGGGGAGGAACTGGAACAGGCTCCGCTCCCGTAATAGCAGAAATTTCTAAAAAACTCGGTGCCCTTACAGTTGCAGTCGTTACTTTGCCTTTTACAGTTGAAGGATTAAGAAGACAAAGGAATGCAGAGAAAGGTCTTGAAAAATTAAGAAAAGTTAGTGATACTGTCATTGTTATACCAAATGATAAGTTATTAGATATAGCACCAGGTTTACCCATAAATGCGGCCTTTAAAGTTTCTGATGATATTTTGATTAGAGCCGTTGGAGGAATAGCTGAATTAATTACAAAACCTGGCTTGGTAAATGTTGACTTTGCTGATGTTAGATCTGTCATGAGAGAAGGAGACGTAGCAATGATTGGAATGGGCGAATCCGATACAGAGAACAGAGCAAAAGAAGCAATAACTGAAGCTCTAAGCAGCCCATTAATAGATGTTGATGTTACTGGAGCAAAAGGAGCATTAATTAACATCACAGGAAGCTCAAACATGAAATTAGAAGAAGCAGAGAAGATAGTAGAACATGTTACAAATGAGCTTGAACCAGATGCCCAAATTATTTGGGGTGCAATGATTAACGAAGAAATAAAGAATGGACTAAGAGTGATGGTAGTCTTATCTGGTGTAAAATCTCCTTACATATTTGGAAGAAAAGAAACTGAGATGTTAATAGAGAGCGAAGCACCTGTTAGAGGGATTGATCTAGGAATAGAATACATTTAAAAAGGATTCTCAATAAATACAGTCATGACAGAGGCCAATCTAAAGAGAAAAGAGAGCGCAAGAAGTTGGATTTCTGAGTACACGAGAGTACTCAAGCTTGCTAAAAAACCTAGCAGGAAAGAGTATTCACTTACCTCTAAAGTAACTGGAATTGGAATAATTTTAATTGGAGTTATTGGATACTTATTAAAATTTGTTTCAGTTGTAATCCAAAATTACGGATCCTAATTACTTCTTCAAAGCTAAACTTTTTAAATCTTTAAGTACCTTTGATTTTGTTGTTATTGCGGGAGAGAATTTAATGGACGACGACGAGAATCCAATCTTTGCATTAAAGGTAGCTGTTAATCAGGAACAGAATGTAGCAAAGATGATAGAGGGAAAAGTAAAGACTAATAACCTTAAAATTTACTCAGTTCTAGCACCAGAAACCTTAAAAGGGTATGTTTTCATTGAGGCGAGTGATAAAGGGGCTGTCGAAGAAGCCATTCAAGGTCTTCGAAATGTAAGAGGGATTCTTGAAGGTAAGATCAGCTTTGATGAAATTAGTCACTTTCTAGAGGCTAAGCCATCTGTCACTGGCCTTACAAAGGGCGATATAGTTGAACTTATAGCAGGTCCCTTCAAAGGCGAAAAGGCCAAAATTATTAGAGTTGATAAAGGTAAAGAGGAGCTTACAGTTGAGCTTCTTGAAGCAATGGTTCCAATACCTGTTACTGTGAAAGGAGATTATGTTAGAATTATAGAGAAAAAGAGCTAATGGTGATATAATGGCAAAAGAAAGATCTGTTGACTCACTTGTTGATGGAGGGAAGGCCACAGCTGGTCCACCTTTAGGGCCTGCTTTAGGACCTCTTGGTATTAATGTAGGAAAAGTTGTCGCTGAAATTAATGAAAAAACAAAAGCCTTTCTAGGAATGAAAGTTCCAGTTAAAATAATTGTTGACGAAAAAAAGAATTTCAGAGTCGAAGTTGGGGTTCCCCCTGCGTCCGCATTAGTCCTAAAAGAACTTAACTTAGAAAAAGGTTCATCAACTCCATCTTCAAGTAAAGTTGGAGATATTAGTTTAGAAAATATTGTAAAAATAGCTAAAATGAAAGAACCTTCCTCTTTATCTCCAAACGTTATTGGTGTAGTAAAAGAAGTATTAGGTACTTGCGTTTCTATGGGTGTTACTTGTGAAGGTAAGGATCCTAAAATAATTCAAAAAGAGATAAATGAAGGAAAATACGATAATATAATCAAATAAGGAGGAGTATAATTGAAAGACGCCGTATTGCGAGCGGTGAAGAAGGCGAAGGAAAGTTCAAAGCCGAGAAACTTCACACAGTCAATGGAGATGTGTATTAATCTTCAGGGACTTGACATGAAAAAAACAGAAAACAGAGTAAAGGAAGACTTTGTTTTACCAAATGGGAGAGGTAAGGATGTTAAAATAGGTATCTTTGCTTCAGGTGATATGGCCTTAAGAGCAAAAAAGGAAAATCTCTCCGTCTTTGATGAGGAAGACATTGGTAAACTTGCAAAGGATAAAAAGCTTGCAAAAAAAGTTGCAAATAGCCACGATTTTTTCATAGCGCAAACAGACTACATGGCTTTAGTTGGTAAATCCTTAGGTCCTATTTTTGCACCAAGAGGTAAAACACCAGCACCATTACCGCCTACTGCTTCGCTCGATCCTATATTAAATAAATTGAAGAAAACTGTCAAAATTAAGAGCTACAACCAACCAGTTATCCATACTTTAGTTGGCTCTGAAAAAATGGACGATGAAAAACTTGCAGAGAACATATCAGAAATAATTAAATTTTTTGAGAAGAAGTTTGAAAAAGGATTTGATAATATTAAATCCGTTTACATTAAGACCTCAATGGGACCTGCAGTAAAACTGGAGGATTTTAAATGAAGGGAAGACTAGCAGTCAAAGGGGACTTAGCTGAATGGAAAACTGAAGAAGTAGATTCTCTTAGGGACATGATTAACAATTCATCTGTAGTAGGAATTGTAGACCTTGGAAGTATACCTGCTAAGCAACTACAAAGCATAAGAGAAGAACTTAGAGGCAAAGTCACTTTTAGGATGTCTAAAAATAAATTGATGAAGATAGCTCTTGAGAAGACAGAAAAGGAACAATTAAAAGATCATATAAACGCTGGAGCAGCCTTCATTTTTTCTAATGAAAATCCTTTTAGAATTTACAAACTTTTGCAGAAATCTAAATCCCCAGCACTAGCTAAACCCGGGGATGTTGCAAAAGACGATATAATAATAACACAAGGTAGCACAGGATTACCACCAGGACCATTGGTGAGTGAGCTTCAAGGTCTTGGAATCCCAGCCAAAATTGATAAAGGTTCTATTTCCATTGAAAGAGATGCAGTCATTGTAAAAAAAGGAGAAGTAATCTCAAGTAAGATTAGCGGTATATTGTCTCAACTTAAAATTGAACCAATGGAAGTTGGCGCAAATTTGGCAGCTGCTTATGAAGATGGACTAATATTCAATAGCGATGTTTTAGGAATAGATGAAGAACAAACAAGAAACAACATAATAAAGGCATTTTCTAATGTCTTAGCATTGTCTTTCGAAAGAAGAATATTCACAAAGCACAGTGTAAAATTGTTAATACAACAAGCCGCTCTTAAATCTAAATCTTTAGCAATTGGTGCAAATATAGTTTCTCCGGAAACAATAGCTCCAATAATGTCAAAGAGCGTTGTTCAAGCACTTAGTCTGTCTAGATTGTTGGATAGTTCTGCATTAGATGATGATCTTAGAAGTAGGCTCTCAGTATCTTCTTCAGCAGCAGCGCCTGCTGAAACTAAAGTAGCCGAAAATAAAGCTCAAGAAAAGAAAGAAAATAAAGATGAAGATGGGGCCGCCGGATTGGAAGGTCTTGGAGCCCTATTTGGTTAATTTAACGGAGGTGTGATTATGGAATATGTATATGCTGCGATGATCCTTCACGAAGCGAAGAAGGAAATAAATGAAGCGAATTTAAAGAATGTTTTAAAAGCGGCCGGAGTAGAATTTGATGAAGCCAGAATTAAAGCTCTTGTATCTTCACTCGAAGGTGTTGATATCGAGGAAGCAATAAGCTCTGCTTCAATGCCAGTTGCACAAGCACCTGTAGCTGCACCAGCAGCCGCATCAGAACAGAAACATTCTGAGTCAAAGAAAGAAGAAAAGAAAGAAGAACCAGACGAATCAGCACTTGAAGGCCTAGGCGCTCTCTTCGGATAATTCTGTATCTTCTATTTTTAATTTTCTCTTTTTATATCCTTTACATATGATATATGTTTCGCGGCTTGAGGACCTAGAAGACTCAGGCTTTGATATTTTTACATAATAGAATTCATTTTTTATATCGTCAACTAGTTTTTTTATGTCTTCACCCTGAAAAACTTTTATCAAGAGATTTCCTTTATATTCTAAAAATTTTGAGGATAACTCTAAGGCTCTGTAACATAGGTCTATTGACCTCTGGTGGTCAAGAGATCTGATCCCTGATGTATTAGGCGCAAGATCGGATATTATTGTATCAAATGTTTCTTTGATTTCTTTTATATTCTCCACTGTAGAATTTTCAAATACATCCCCTTGAATAAAATAGGAATTATCATACTTTTCTTTGACCAATTTTAAATCGACACCTACAACTAGGCCATCCTCTCCCACCAATTTCGATGCTATTTGGACCCAACCACCCGGAGCAGCACCTAAATCAAGAACACTATATCCTTTTTTTATAATATTGAATTTTTTATTAAGTTGAATTAATTTGTAAGATGCTCTAGATTTGTAACCTTCTTTTTTGGCCATTCTATAATAACCATCTTTCTGCTCGTACATAATTATAAATATATAAAAACTCTTTTAAATGTATATTTTTCCCTTAGAATGTGTCAAACCTAATTGAATCCGCACCTTATTGGAATTCAAAAGGCATAATTCTGGATAGAATGGGTAAGCACAAAGAAGCACTTGAAAGTTTTGAGAAAGCTCGTTCAATTGATTCCGATAATGTAGATGTTATAACAAATATGGGCATATCTTTTGACAAATTAGGTAGACATGAAGAAGCATTGAGATTCTACGACATGGCTCTACAAAAACAAGAAGATGTTAAGACTCTCTATAATAAGGGCATATCGCTTTCAAATATTGGGAGATATTCAGAAGCCATTGATTGTTTTAATAAAGTCTTGAAAGAAGAAAAAAATAATAAGAATGCGATAATTAATCTGGCAATTGCACTCCAAAAAATGGATAGACTCGATGAAGCAATTTCAATTCTTAAAGATTGGGGAGAATTTGATTATACTTATACGAGAGCTTACTTAATGCTTGAGAATGGAAAAAAACAAATTGAAAACTCTATAAACTTATTCCGAATTTGTTTAGGAGAAAATCCTGAAAGTATCCCTTCACTTGAAAATATTTCATTTGCATTAAAGATGATTGGGATGGAAGGTGAATCATCTAGATGTTTAGAAAGTTCTAGGAAACTCTACACAGAAAGAAGAAAAGTTGAGGATAATATTAAGAATCTAAAAGAACTTGTCGTTTCTGCTTTAGAGGGATATGAAAAGATTGATCAAATATTAAAATCTAAAAAGAACTCAGGTAAGAGTTATAGTTTCTATAAAGATATTTTTGATGGTCTGTTTCAAGATCTTCTTTTAATAGACGAAGATTACTCTTCATTTTTAGATAATTATGGTAAAAGATCTATATCTTCTTCTAGTTTCTACATTAAAGAACTCCTTACGAGAATTAATAGTTTAAATGAAAGCCTAAATTCTTTGAAAAATAAAATTGAAGAAAATATAGGGCGGCCAAGTTTAAAATATATTTTTTATATTCTGGATTTGATAGAAAAGAAAAAAGAATCTGAAATCGAAGTATATCTGATTAATAATGGGGACACAGAAGCTCACGATATCTCCGTTCTAATAGAAAAAAATAAAGATCTAAATATGCAAAAAATAGAAGAAAAAATTGAATTGCTTAAACCAATGGAATATAAATCATATAAAATACCAATTAAACCTAAAAATCTAGGTATTTTTGAAATCAAGTCATTTTGTAACTATAATAATGGAGAAGTATTCGAAACAAAAACAGTATATCCGCTTGAAATTCCCTATTACCTAGATGAAGAATCGATTAATTTTATTTCTTACCTAAAAACTTTAAGGTTAGATACAGACACAACTGCAGAAGAAATAAAACGCAGATGGAAAGAACTATCAAAGTATTACCACCCAGATACAACTCAAGATGAAAAACAGAAGATGATTAAAGAAAAAATTCTAAAAGAAATTAATGAAGCATATGATGAATTAAAATATTATTACTAGTGTCATTATCTTAACATTAAAAACATGAATGAATTTTATATTTTATTTAATTATATCAATATTATAGTAAAATATAAAAGTTAGATAAAGATAGGATATTCATGAAAAATAAAACTACTTTGATTATTTTATTAGTTATACTAATACATTTTACAGCTTTATCTCCTATATCCTCAACGGAAGTGCCACGTTCATTTTTTGTTGATCTTACCAATGGCCAACCACACTCTATTATTGTCGTAGGGAAAAACGCAGCTTCTATGGATTTAATATCTGGAAACATGATAATTACTAAGATACAAAGTGAAGCTTACTACGAGGATTTTGTTTATGTTACTATCAGTGGAACAAAAACGTTTGAAGCTTCTAATGATCAATTAATTACAATCGATCCATCTACTATGATTTTGACTTGGACCGACAATAAAGGAAACTCTGGAAGCTTTAGTTATGGACAATCAATTGAGAAGATTAACCTTAGATTTATTACAACAGACGTAAACAATCTCAAAATATTTGTAAACAATAATCAAAATCCTATTAATGTTGTATCTCCTGAAAATAATAGGAATATAATACTCTCTCAAGATTATTCTCTTAATCTATTGGATAATACCTCTACCTTACTAGGCCTTTATCAATCTGGAGGAAATATTAAATTTAACATAGTATTCAATAAGAAACAACCTGGGGCATTTCAAGAAGTAAAAATAAACATATGGGAACCAGAGAAACTATTAACAAATGACCAGATTCTTTTGGAAACTACTGCAAAAAATAATAATATAATCTTAGTCGGTGGCCCTGTAGCAAATAGACTTGTTGCTAATCTAGTACAAAGTGGTAAATCAAAAGTGGATTGGTATAACTCGGAAGGGGAGATCGAGTACATTCCTAATGGATTGTATCCAGGTCGCGATGTAATTATAGTTGCGGGTTCTGATAGAGAAAAAACAAGAAACGCAGTAGTTAAATTACTTAATTCTTAAATATTTTTTATAATAAATATTCATACACTATATAGTTATATTTAAAACTCCATAGGAAATTGAGGGGTATAATGAAGGAGAAATTAGTTCTATATACAGGTCAGAAATACAAATGTAAACAATGTGGCGAATGTTGCAAAGTAAGAGGTGTTCCACTTACTCTTTTTGACATTGAAAGAATCGAAACTATTGCGGATAAAGATTTTGCTATATATGATATTTCAAGAAAAACATTTGCAATTGAAAAAAGGATTTGGGATAACGGATGTGTGTTTTTAGATGATATTAATTGTTCTATACACAAAGACAAACCGTTAATATGTAGATTGTTTCCATTGGGAATTTTTTATAAGCCCTTATCTGAATCTGATGGACCTCGTAAATTAAAAGATGGGGAAGAGGTATACATTTATGTTGACCTATCTTGTCCAGGTATTGGAGACGAGGGAGAACCATTTGACATGGAAAAAATATTAGAATTATGCCAAAGAATTAAAATTGAAATGGCGTACACTTTAAATGGGTAGGAATAATATGCGTAGTTCAGATGAAAAAAAGCTTGAAATTATTAAAAAAACTTTAAGTAATTATGGGGCTAATTTTGAATTACCCTCTAACAATGAAATTACTTTTGTTGGCGAAGAAGTTTTTTTAGTAAACAAGTCTCTTCTATCAAAAATTCAAAATGAAAAATTAGATGAAGAAATAATATCATTAGGAACACAAATAGGTAAATTTCATAAAGGTAATTTCTTACTTGGAATTGAATCGAATATAATAATGAGCCCATCGAGCAAAAAAGCTAGATTATCTGATAAAGGGGCATCTTTATTTTTATACGGGCGTGATGTTTTTATTAAGAACTTACTTAATACTCCAAAAAAGGGATTTGTAGTTGTTTCAAATAAAAGAGAAGAAGTTATTGGTCTTGGTAAATTTGATGGTAAAATGTTAATTAACATTCTTGACAGAGGTTCTTACCTTAGAATACTTGAATAATGTTTTATTTAAAACATTGAGTGTTAAATTTGTTACACTAAGGTCATCAGATTTAAAAGCCACATATATTTTCTTGTTTCGGTGAAATCTAAATGGTAGTAAATATGAAAGGAAAGCATCTAGCTTCTCTACATGATCTTACAAAAGAAGAAATATGGCAAATTTTGAAAACGGCCGAGACTTTAAAGATTAAACAGAAAACTGGAGAAAGACATGAGTTACTTTATGGGAAAACTCTTGCCATGATATTCCAGAAACCTTCAACAAGAACAAGAGTATCTTTTGAAGTTGGAATGAAACAATTAGGAGGCCACGCATTATATTTGTCTGCTACGGATCTACAGTTGGGTAGGGGGGAAACAGTAGGTGATACCGGAGCAGTACTTTCTCGTTACTGTGATGGTATAATGGCTAGAGTATTCTCACACGATAATATCATTGAATTATGTAAGCATTCAACTGTCCCAGTTATAAACGGACTTTCAGACCTATTACACCCATGTCAATGTTTAGCTGATTTGGAAACAATCCTTGAAAAGAAACAGGAATTTAAAGGTCTAAAATTAGCATTTGTAGGAGATGGAAATAATGTCTGCCACTCTTTAATGTTTGGGTCTGCTAAAGTAGGTATGGAAATGACTGTAGTCTGTCCAAAAGGATATGAGCCAAATAAAGAAATAGAAGAAATGGCAATTAAAGACGGACTTAAACTAGAAATCACAAATGATCCTAAAGGAGTTCAAGGAGCAGATGTTATTTACACTGATGTATGGGCAAGTATGGGTAAAGACAAAGAGCATGATGACAGAGTAAAAGTATTCATGCCATACCAGGTAAATGAAAAATTGGTTTCAAAAGCTCAGGATGACTGCATAGTAATGCATTGCTTACCAGCTCATAGGGGAGAAGAAATAACCAATGAAGTTGTCGATGGACCCCATTCAGTAGTACTCGATCAAGCAGAGAATAGAAACCATGCACAGAAAGCTGTAATGGCTCTTCTAATGTAATATCTATTCTATTTTTTTCTTTTATATTCTTATTATTTTGACTTTAATACTAACGAATAGTGTTAAATACCTAGAAAAATATATAAACTCTTGTAGAAAAAGTCATAAAAGGGATATTCATGAGGATTTCTAAATTATATGGGCTTGAGTTGTATAATACCAAGGGCGAATACATAGGTATTGTCAACGATATTATTCTTGAAGTAAAAGACGGAATTGTTTTTGGACTTGCAGTTGGTCAAGAGAAGGGGATAGAAAACACTGCAGTATCTTTTAAAGATGTTTCAGCAATTGGAGATATAGTAATTGTTAGGGCTAAAAAGGAAGAATCAGTAAAACTTGGAATGTAATGGTGCTTGAATGGCCGGCAAAATTGAAAAATATCTTTTAGATAGGTTACAAAAGGAAAAACTTCATTTTTCACTTATAGATCCTGATAGCTTCTCCATCGAAGAAGCAAAAAGTGCAGCTTCAATTTCTGAAGAGGCCGGTAGTGATGCTATTCTGATTGGGGGGTCAACAAATACTTTAGGTAGTTATTTAGACAATTTGATTGTATCCATTAAACAGAGTACAAAACTTCCTGTAATCATTTTTCCGGGAGGGGTAGCTCAAGTTTCAGCTAAAGCCGATGCAATTCTTTTCATGTCTTATATGAATTCAAGAAATCCTTATTTTATAACTAAATCTCAAGCTTTAGGAAGTATCCTAGTAAAAAAAACTGGAATTGAGCCTATCCCCACTGGATATTTAGTTGTTGAGCCTGGAGAAACTGTAGGATGGGTTGGAGAAGCAGATCTAATTCCAAGAAGAAAACCACAGATAGCAGCGGCGTATTCTCTAGCAGCACAATACTTGGGAATGAGATTTGTTTATCTTGAAGCGGGGTCTGGAGCTTCTGAGACTATTGCTCCCGAGATGGTAGGATTAGTAAAAAAAGTTATTGATATCCCATTAATTGTAGGTGGAGGAATCAGATCTCCTGAAGCCGCTAAGAAATTGGTCATAGCTGGGGCAGATATATTTGTCACTGGGACAATTATTGAAAAAGATAAAGAAAGGCTTTTTGATATAATAAAAGCTATAAAAAATTAAGTGGGCGGATTATAGCCCATCTTTTGTAATATTGGCATTGAACTAAGCGACCTACCACAAACCTCGGACCAGATTTCATTGGTTTTAGTTTGGTCTTGCACCATGTGGGAAGGTATTCCACCGTGTCCTAAGTCTTCTCAGTAGTATTAGAATCTGTTACCAAATTCTTTCTACATCATCTTCATCAGACAAAGGCCGTTACTTTCTGTTCCTTTACCTTGGATTTAACCAAGCATCTTTAGATGCCACATTCTGGTCAGGTGGATGGAGCTTCCTCCCCGAAGGGAAGCCAATATTCCGCCCACACAATTAAATTTAATAACGTTGTTATTATAAATTTTATTATGAATATCCTGATGATAGGAGAATATCCGCCAAAGATAGGGGGTATTTCAACTCACATCTATTATCTAAAAAAAGAATTAATCAAGCTTAATCAAAATATTTTTGTCCTAACGTATTCTAAATCTTTAGAAGACGGAGTATACTACAACAAATTACCCAATAGGTTTAGAGGATTTTTTTTTATTTTATTTGGATTATTCAAAGGAATTTATATCATCAGACGAAATAAAATTGACATAATCCATTCCCATTTTGCTACTACTCCTGGATTACTTGGATTGATATTATCTCTTATTACTCGAAAAAAAAGAATTTTAACGGTTCATGGAAGTGATGTGAATGTTTTTCTAAGAAGAAAATATATTGGAAAAATAGTCAACTTTGTCATATCTAATCATCCATTAATAATTGCAGTATCTCCAAATCTAGCTAATAAATTGGAAAATAAGTCGAATAATGTCATAGTTTCTATATCAAATGGTGTTGACTCACTAAGATTTTTTCCAGAAGATATAGAAAGACAAGGGATAGGATTTATTGGTGCACTAGTCAATGAAAAAAATCCCAAAGCTTTCATTGAGATAATTAAAGGCCTTAGAAAATTAGGGGTTATGGAACCAGCTTATGTCTTAGGACAAGGCTATCTAAAAAAGGAACTTGAAGAAATGTCATCTGGACTCGACATATCTTATTTGGGAGAAATTATTGACACTGAAAATTATCTTAAGAAATTTAAGATTTTAATCTCAACTTCAAGGACAGAAGGATTTGGACTTTCTATTTTAGATTCAATGTCATGTGCAACACCTGTTGTTTCATTAACGAGTCCTGGATCTAATTTTATATTAGGGGATCTGGGTCTTGTGGTAGAAAATGAAAATCAAGCAATAAGTTTAATAGAAAAAATTCTCAAAGATCAATCTTTTAGAAATGACATCTCCAAGAAAATATTAGAAAAATCTAAGTTATTCTCTTGGGAAAAATGTGCATTAGAAACTATCAAAACCTATAATAAAATATTACTTAAATAATGGGATGTATGGATTAATTTTTATCAAAATAAGGAAAGAAAATCCGATTCCAAGAGCATATGCCAATATATCGTGGGCGATAAGCCAACTATAACCTTGCTCGAATAAGTATACCGTAACTATTAATCTTAATATATTCAAAAATAGAAGTGTTATAAGGAATGCAATTAGATATAATATTTTTTTCACAAAAGTCAGTGAAGATAATAGAAATAGTCCTGTGAATATTGCTCCAGAAGCCAATCCTATACATCTTTTTGATATTTCGTAATTTCCCACGGCAATAAATTTTCCAGATATGATAAGTTCTTTTTGTATGCCTAAATAAGATATTCCCTCTTTAACTAATTCGGCTGTTAGTATCCTTATTGGAGTATAATCACTTATGACATAAAGAAATATAGATATAATAGCTCCTTTGATAAAAAATATGATTTTATTGTAATTATTTAATCCATATTTATCAATTATGGTGTTTTTTATCATTGAACAATCAATAATGAAATTCGTTTTAAGTTTTTCCTTATTTATTTGGAGATTTCGTAACTTTTAGAGATAATCTTATATATTAATTTTTATTTTATTTTATAAATAATGGAGGAATTTTATTGGGTGAGTCGCTAGTCGTATCTTCAGGAAAAGGTGGCGTAGGTAAGACCACAATTGCAGCTAATTTAGGTATAGCTCTTTCTGGAGTTGGACTCAACGTTCTAATTTTTGACGCAGATATTACTATGGCTAATCTTGAACTAATATTTGGCATGGAAGGTTTACCAAAGACAATTCACGTTGAGACGGTAGTATTGATGTCTAAAAAAGAAAAGTAAATCGTAAAGAAAAGCCTTGAAATAAGGAGTTAAGACCAATAGTCATATGTGGGTATGTGACTGTTGGTCTATTTTAGTGCTATGATAGAAAGAATATCTGATAAAAGAATTTAGCAAAAATAATATAGGTTGTGACTAGAGAATGGATAAGAGATAGGTTGTGAATATGCTATGGATATTTTTTGGGGAGATAGAATATGGAATTAATGATGGAAGTTCTTTGCTTAAATTAGGAGAAAGTCTATTTGAGAATATGACGATTTAAGTTGTTAATTGTATTTATGCTATCGTTACCACGCAGGAGAACTTTTACTGGTTTTAGTTTTCAGACAATGGAAGGTGTTATATAATATCCATGTATACCATAAAAATGTATTGAAATGGGAAAATACAAATGAGTCAGACATTAACGGAACAGAAAGTCTTAAAAAAGTTAGATATTGATGATTTTAGGCACCTTACAAAGGACAAGGTAATCACAATGGCATCCATGCTTGACAGAATGAATCCGGAAGTTGCGAAAAAGGCCTTAGAGCAATTTCCAGACTTTGCAGCAACTGCAAAAGAAATGTTAAGTGAATATAAGGACATTCTGGATAAAGGATTAGAGAGCAACAAAGAAAGTGTTCAATCATATTATGATTCATGTAAAACAATAATAGGTGCATTGGAAAAGCAACTTGAAGATGACAAGCTTTCATTTGATGAAAGAAAATACATTATTGATAAAATGCTAGAAATATCAAAAATGATGGGCGATAAGGATTCTGAAAATAAGAAATTTATCACTACCTTGGCAGTTGCCGGAACAGTTGCCTTGGGAGTGGTTACGGCAGTATTAGCATCGACATTAGGTGGAAATACCAAAATCGAAACGGATGATTTACCATAGAAAGATATATTTAAATATGTGTATATTAAAGAGCGGTAATGAGGGCATATGTTCTCATGCCGCTTTTTTGAATCCTGGTCAAAAATTTATGAATTGATAATAGTAAAGTAATTGAAAAAGTAATTACTTTCTGGTATACTTTATTCATGGCTATGTGAAACTCACAGGAGGATGATTATGTCGGAAAAGAAAAGAAGCATCACACCGATGGAACACTATAATATGTCAGATTTTCTGAGAGGACAGGCTTCAAAAATTATTACATCTGTCTCTGAAGAAGATAAGGCTGGATTTGTATTGAAACACGGAAAACCAATGGTAGTCATTATTTCTAATGAATGCTATGAACGCCTTCTTAAAGAAGGAATTGATATCAACGAATACTAAGAAACGGAGAAAAAAGAGGACATGGCTGTGAAAAAATCAGAATTATATTCAATGCTCTGGGAGGCTTGCAACAAGCTCCGGGGTGGCGTGGAACCAGCCCGCTATAAAGATTATGTTTTAGTACTGCTCTTCCATAAATATGTATCAGACAGGTATAAAGGACAGCCTTATGCCATGTTTACCGTAAATGCCGGCACTTCTTTTGATGATCTGATTGCTGCAAAAGGCAAACCAGATGTTGGTGAACGTGTCGATAAGATTATACAAAAATTTCTGGAGAACAATCACCTGCAGGGTGCTTTACCTGATGTCAGCTTTAACAACGCTGACGAACTTGGATCGGGCAAGGAACTGGTGGATAAGGTGTCTGGATTAATTGGTGTATTCCAAAATCCAGCAATTGATTTCCGCACGAATCGTGCTAGCGGCGATGACATCATCGGCGATGCTTACGAATACTTCATGATGAAGTTTGCTCAGGAATCCGGTAAAAGTAAGGGTCAATTCTATACCCCAAGTGAAGTTTCAAGAATCATTGCACACCTAATTGGCATAGGCACGATTAAACAGATTCCTGATAAATATTGGACCATTTACGACCCGGCGGCAGGAAGTGGGAGTTTGCTTATCCGTGCTGTGGATGAAGCACCTGTGGATGAGAACGGAACTTCTATCGTGACTATCTTCGGACAGGAAAAAGATCACTCTACCGCTGGTCTTGCCACCATGAATTTAATTCTTCACCAGAAGGGCAATGGACAAATTACAAAAGGAAACACATTGACTAAACCTCAGTTCAAAGATGAGTTTGGTCAGTTGAAGCGTTTTGATTTTGTGGTCATGAATCCGCCTTTTTCGGATAAATCATGGAGTGACGGCTTGAAGGCAAACTCTGACCCATACAAACGCTTTGAAGGTTTTGGCATACCGCCGGAAAAGAATGGTGACTATGCGTGGTTCCTTCATGTTCTGAAGTCCCTTAACAGCACAGGAAAAGCAGGTATTGTTATGCCTCACGGTGTTCTTTTCCGTGGCAATGCAGAAGAAACCATCCGTACCCAAGTACTAAATACACATTATATTAAAGGCATCATCAGTCTGCCTTCTAACCTCTTCTATGGAACCGGTATTCCTGCCTGCCTTATTTTCCTCGACAAAGAGGATGCAGATACCAGAGAAGACATCTTCTTTATTGATGCCAGCAATGGCTTTAAGAAAGACGGCAATAAGAATCGCCTCCGTGAACAGGACATTGAGCGAATTGTCCGTGTTTATACCTCGCGTGAGGAAATCAAAGGCTATTCCCACCGAGTACTTTATTCCACAATTTTGGAGAAGAACAACGGCAATCTGAATGTGCCACGCTATATTCAAAAAATCGATGATACGCTTCCACAAAATATTACTGCTCACTTGAAAGGCGGTATTCCGAAATTTGACATCGACTCGCTTTCAAAGCTATGGGTTGTATCGCCTGAATTGAAATCTGCTATTTTTAAATGCGTTGACCCAACACATGATATCTATCATCTTGCTCTGGAATCCGGTGCAATTGAAAATACGTTTGAACAGGATCAGAAACTTCAGGCTGAAAAAGCATTGGAGGGCACCACCATCTTTGAATCGTGGCGAGATGAAGTCCGCGATATCTTACTTGGTATCACAGCCGAAGTTGAAGTGGAAATTGAAATGGCGGATATCAACGCAGACACTTCTAAACTGGCTTTGTATGCACAGACGGCATCCGGTGATTATCAGAAGTTAGATCAAGAACTGTGGGACATTACAGAAGGTCAGATCAGTGTGTTGAAACTTCGTATGCAGGATAATGTGGACTGGGATATCAATGCAGATCAAGGTGCTTATCATATTGCACTGCAGTTTGTTTATGAACCATAGTCAGGCATATGTATCGGAAAAAGGGGAAGGTAAATGGAGACAGGAAGAACAAAGGTACAAATCAAGAACCATATAAAACTTTACTTTTTTTGCACTTTGACAGGGGCAACTGCGGGCGGAGTTGTATGGCTTTTCTTGAAAATCATGTCGGAAGCGATGGGGTTGATATGGGAATGGATACCTGGTCAAGTATCTATTCCGTTTTATACGATTCTTGTCTGTACAATCGGTGGAATTGTCATTGGACTCTTTCGGAGAAAATATGGAGATTATCCGGAGGATCTGGAAACAGTCATCGGAAAAGTGAAGAAGGAAAAGCACTATGAATATAAAAATATGCTTATCATGCTGCTTGCAGCACTGTTGCCTCTTCTTATGGGCAGCAGTGTAGGACCGGAAGCGGGACTGACCGGAGTGATCGTGGGACTATGTTATTGGGTTGCAGATAATCTGAAGGCAGCAGGAAAGAATACGAAAGAGTACTCGGAAGTAGGGGTAGCAGTGTCGCTTAGTGTTCTGTTTCATGCGCCTCTGTTTGGCATATTTCAGGTACAGGAAGAAGCGGATTCCGGTATTTCAGAAGTAGACAATACATCTAAAATCATAGTCTATGGACTTGCTTTGGCGGCAGGAACAGGAATCTATGCGGGACTTTCACATTTGTTCGGAGCGGGTCTTTCCGGCTTTCCGTCCTTCGATGATGTACAGCTTTATACGAAGGATTATGTGATGATGGTGGTATATATATTGTGTGGCTGTGTCTTAGCTTTCTTTTATCAGATGGTACATAAAATGACAAAAGAGATATCGGGTAAGGTTCCCGCTGTTTGGAGAGAAATACTTGCAGGTATCTGCCTTGGAGTAGTCGGGACGTTGGTTCCCTGCATTTTGTTCTCGGGAGAAGAACAGATGGGAACACTTATGGAAGAGTATGAAACATATCTTCCGATCATGCTGATTGGAATCGCATTTTTAAAAATCGTAATGACCAATTTATGCATTCAGTTTGGTCTAAAGGGAGGACATTTCTTTCCGGTCATTTTTGCAGGTGTCAGTCTGGGGTATGGAATTGCGATGCTGGTGTTTGAACAAAGCAGCGGTCATGTGGTCTTTGCGGCAGCAATGGTGACAGCGGCACTGTTAGGTGGAATCATGAAAAAGCCATTGGCAGTTACCATGCTGTTGTTCTTATGCTTTCCGATTAAGCTGTTCATATGGATTTTTTTGGCAGCGGCAGTTGGAAGTAAAGTGTTTCAAGGGAAGTTGAGAAGCTCTACGTGAGTTAGTGTAAAATATTAGTTGGCAAAAAGAATAAGATATTTTAGTTATGTAAACTAAAATAGGAAGCAGAGATAAATCCCTACTTCCCAATCGTACCATTTTTCTTTATGATATTAATTGTCAAGATTAATGTAAAGGAAACAGTACGATGACTACTATTGTAAACGAAGAACTTGTATCATTCAAGGAGTTAGAGAAAAAAATTTATTCTTATGTGTGTGAGCTAGGTAGAGAGATAACCCAACAGATGTTAGAAACCTACGATAAAGAACTGGCAGAAAACAGAGATAAGAAACTATACAGAGGAAAAGGAAAACGTGCCACCACGATTAAAACCATTTATGGAGAGGTAACCTATTCCAGAAATGTTTACCGTACAGAAACGGAAGAAGGACAGACAGCGCACGTTTTTCTTCTTGATGAAGCGATGCACATGGACAAAATAGGATTGATTTCAACCAACCTTGCAGAGAAAATAGCCCTGACCGTAACCGAATCGCCATATCGGGTGACAGCAGAACAGATCAGCAGTACCTGTGGTCAAAGTATTAGTGCAGGTGGAGTCTGGAACATGATGCAGCGCCTTGGAGAAAGAATAGATGAAGAAGAGCTCCATGCAGTGAAACAGATGAATGCAGACCAGTCAGAAGGTGAAAAAGAAATTCCGGTACTGTTTGAAGAAATGGACGGAGTATGGCTCAATTTTCAGGATGCACATCACAAAAAGATGAAGAAACAGGAAATGAAGGTTTTCACCATGTATGAAGGGTGGGACGAAGAAAAAGAAAAACAAAAACGCAGCACACTGGTGGGGAAAACCATGCTTGCCGGAATGGAAAAAAGCACAGAATTTCATGAGAAACGGGAAGCCTGTATCAGAAAGAAATATAATGCAGATGAAATCGGACAGCGTATCCTAAATGGAGATGGAGGAAGCTGGATAAAAGAACCATATGATCCGGATACAATCTTCCAACTAGACAGATACCATATCTATCAGGAAATTTTAAGGAAAATCAGTCATAAGGAAGCCCAGAAAGAAATCAGGCGACTCTTTGACGAAGAGAAAATAGAGGAAATGCTGGAGTATATACAAATCTATGCAACAAGTGTTGCAAGCCCTGATGAAAAGGATAATTCCAGTAAAAATGCAATGGAGCTGTACCAGTATTTAAACAATAACAAAGAAGGATTACTGCCATACAACAAACGAGGAATAGCAATACCAGAGCCAAAAGAAGGACTTTTGTATAAAGGAATGGGAATACAGGAAACGCAGAACTGCACCGTCATAACACTACGGATGAAGCATCGCCGAATGCGCTGGTCAGTTAGTGGAGCAAATAATCTTGCAAAAGCACTTTACCGGAAAGAGAACAAGGAACTGATTGAAACAATTGACAGATATACAGACGGACTTGTGTTCACCATGCAGATGCAGGAAATAATAGAAACCTTAAGCGCAACAAAAGCACCAAAGAAGGATGGAAAAGGAAATCCATACGCAGACAGATTTAATCATCATATGCCGTTGTTTGAGGCAATGCAGACCGCATCAAGAAAAGCATTTAAAAGAGCCTTTGGATACTAAACAGAAAAAAGCTAATCATGGGTCTATTAGGTGAATGAAAAAACAGGAAAATATCATTTAAGAAAAAAAGTAAGGTAGTTGCCAACGTTTACTTGACACAAACACGACTGTATCTCTATAATCAAGATACGGAGACGGGCATCTGGCAGTTTGAGGTACTGGATATAGAGGATGGAAAGACGCTGTTCACTGTTCCTGTGGGGGAATCTCCCGGCAATAATAACTGTGGAGCAATCGTGCAGATTGATCCAGACGGAAACAAAGTGTCTGTTCCGGCTGCGGATAAACATTTGTGGTCTATACAGGATGATTTTATTCGAATCGTGGGAGATGAGGAAACCGTGGTGAATGATGTGACACGTTTGCTGCCGGACATTGATCAGCAGGCGGTTGGTTACTTGACCGGTTGTTCCTTTGAAAGTGCCACAGGGGAAGTTGAAGTGGAAATTGAAATGGCGGATATCAACGCAGACACTTCTAAACTGGCTTTGTATGCACAGACGGCATCCGGTGATTATCAGAAGTTAGATCAAGAACTGTGGGACATTACAGAAGGTCAGATCAGTGTGTTGAAACTTCGTATGCAGGATAATGTGGACTGGGATATCAATGCAGATCAAGGTGCTTATCATATTGCACTGCAGTTTGTTTATGAACCATAGTCAGGCATATGTATCGGAAAAAGGGGAAGGTAAATGGAGACAGGAAGAACAAAGGTACAAATCAAGAACCATATAAAACTTTACTTTTTTTGCACTTTGACAGGGGCAACTGCGGGCGGAGTTGTATGGCTTTTCTTGAAAATCATGTCGGAAGCGATGGGGTTGATATGGGAATGGATACCTGGTCAAGTATCTATTCCGTTTTATACGATTCTTGTCTGTACAATCGGTGGAATTGTCATTGGACTCTTTCGGAGAAAATATGGAGATTATCCGGAGGATCTGGAAACAGTCATCGGAAAAGTGAAGAAGGAAAAGCACTATGAATATAAAAATATGCTTATCATGCTGCTTGCAGCACTGTTGCCTCTTCTTATGGGCAGCAGTGTAGGACCGGAAGCGGGACTGACCGGAGTGATCGTGGGACTATGTTATTGGGTTGCAGATAATCTGAAGGCAGCAGGAAAGAATACGAAAGAGTACTCGGAAGTAGGGGTAGCAGTGTCGCTTAGTGTTCTGTTTCATGCGCCTCTGTTTGGCATATTTCAGGTACAGGAAGAAGCGGATTCCGGTATTTCAGAAGTAGACAATACATCTAAAATCATAGTCTATGGACTTGCTTTGGCGGCAGGAACAGGAATCTATGCGGGACTTTCACATTTGTTCGGAGCGGGTCTTTCCGGCTTTCCGTCCTTCGATGATGTACAGCTTTATACGAAGGATTATGTGATGATGGTGGTATATATATTGTGTGGCTGTGTCTTAGCTTTCTTTTATCAGATGGTACATAAAATGACAAAAGAGATATCGGGTAAGGTTCCCGCTGTTTGGAGAGAAATACTTGCAGGTATCTGCCTTGGAGTAGTCGGGACGTTGGTTCCCTGCATTTTGTTCTCGGGAGAAGAACAGATGGGAACACTTATGGAAGAGTATGAAACATATCTTCCGATCATGCTGATTGGAATCGCATTTTTAAAAATCGTAATGACCAATTTATGCATTCAGTTTGGTCTAAAGGGAGGACATTTCTTTCCGGTCATTTTTGCAGGTGTCAGTCTGGGGTATGGAATTGCGATGCTGGTGTTTGAACAAAGCAGCGGTCATGTGGTCTTTGCGGCAGCAATGGTGACAGCGGCACTGTTAGGTGGAATCATGAAAAAGCCATTGGCAGTTACCATGCTGTTGTTCTTATGCTTTCCGATTAAGCTGTTCATATGGATTTTTTTGGCAGCGGCAGTTGGAAGTAAAGTGTTTCAAGGGAGCAGGAGGCTATCGCTTCTACGCTGACCTCTATGGATGAAGAAATTGAAGCATTGAAAAACAAACGTGATAAAATAATTCAAATTCGTGAGGGCGCAATGGATGACCTGTTAACGGGTCGTGTGCGACTGAAAGTTTAAGGGGAAAAACGATGGTAACAGTAGATGCAGAAAAAAAATTGCAGAACAGAGTTCTACACTGGCTGATTGATGACTTAGGATATACCTTTTTAGGAAATTTGGAGGATGTAGATAATACACCCGTCCGAGTAGATTTGCTCCGCAAACATCTGCAGGAACGTGGATACACTTCTGAGCAGATAGGAAAGGCAATTTCAGAATTGACAAATGAGGCAGCAACATTACTTAGAAGTGCTGAACGAAACGTGACAGCACCTACTGCCGAGAATAATCCCTTTGAGTACCTGAGGATGATGTGCCCTGAATTCATTCCTGCCTTCGATCAGATTATTGATTTTTGGAATGCTTTTTCAGATTCAGAAATAAGAAAGCGCTACAATTTTTGTAAACATAAAGGGAGACCGGCATATCAGGAAATTGAAGATTTGTCTTCAGGACGCGTGATGGGCTTTTATGTTCAAAATAAAGACACGGGAGAGAAAACCCAGATGGCGTCGGATATTGCTGATGTTAGGTATTCTTTTTCATTGGAGGATGCAATTGCACAATTGGTGGATTTTGATGATAACAAGCTCTTCCCATACATTAGAAAGTTGATAGATACGATTGAAGATATACTGAAGCCATCGCCGATGATTTAAAAATGAAAGAGCAAGTCGACTATATGGTTAATGACCATTAGTGCGACTTGCTCTTTTTATGCTTCGATTTCGATTGCAAGCCCGGATTTGAATTCCACATTGAAGTGGTCGGCAAAAACGGTGATCTTCTCGATGAGCTTTTTTACCAGAGCCTCATCAAACTCTGTGATGTCAGTTTTCTGTTTGGCGATGAAGTTTTGCAGCTCCTTGATTCGGT
>Ga0208458_1000731_pt1 | contig 31554 bp, 23 predicted proteins | sample AD_UKC085_MetaG_FD_184432 | JGI IMG/M metagenome (GOLD analysis project Ga0208458, IMG submission 184432) | Active sludge microbial communities of municipal wastewater-treating anaerobic digesters from USA - AD_UKC085_MetaG (SPAdes) (version 2) | ecosystem: Engineered > Bioreactor > Anaerobic >... | reverse complement strand
AATCGCTCCGGAACTTCGGATTAACCTTGTCAGTTCACCGCCGCTTCCTGCGGGACTCATCAGCAGGATTCCAACCGTGCCGCAGTCGCCGGTTCCCCTGGCCATTGTGCCGACCTGTTCCGGCGGGATAGGACTTGCGCCGAATTCCGTCGTATTCATGGCCTTGCCCGAAGATGTTGCCAGCGTCACGGGGATTCCCGGTTCAACGGTGGCCGTCCCCGATGTTCCCGTCGATGGCAGACAAGTGGTTGAAACGCCGGTGTCTTCGCCGGGATTCCCGTCGTCGCCCGGTGGCGTGTTTGCGTCTTCCGGCGGCGTATTGGTGTCTTAGATGGGCGTGCCGTCGTCGTAAAAACCGTGGCCGGGATTGTCGTCACCGCAGCCGGCGGCAAGAATGGCGGCCACAAGCAGAATCGGAAGCATCGGTTTCATGGATTTCATCCGCAGCGAGATTCGCGGATTATAGCCGAAATTCCGGCGTGCATGCACCGCATGGATCGCCTGGCGTCGTCTCCCGCTTCCAGCCTCTGGTTCCAGCCACCGGTTCCGATCCCTGGTTGCATCACCATCTGGTCCGTATTACATTTGGCATCGACTGGGGAGCCGGTGGGTATCGGCTGAGAGGATGCTTCAAGCATCGACCCATTGAACCTGATCCGGGTAATGCCGGCGAAGGGAGGCCAGATGATTTCCCAACAGATTTACGTCGAACCGGCCCTTCCCTGGATTTCCCGCAACCGGGAGGAGGGCAGAAATGCACGAAAAGGACAGGATTCCGTTCGTCGGGAAGCTTGATCCGGGGTCTTTTGACCGAATCATCTTTCCAAGGCTTGGCGCGCCAAACCAATCGCTGATCGTCGGTCCCGGACACGGCGTCGATGCCGCCATCGTCCGCGTCGGCAACCAGGTGATGGCGATTGCAGAGGATCCGACGTTTGGTGTCGCATCGTGGGGCTGGCGCAAGTTCGGGTGGGGAATCGTTCACATCTGTGCCGGCGATGTCGCCATCACCGGCATAGAGCCGCGTTTCATGACCATATGCCTGATGCTGCCACCGGGCACGGACTCGCTTGTTCTGGAAGAAATCTGGACCGCGATTCACGAAGAATGCGTGAAGCTGGGAATCACCATCGTCGGCGGGCACACCGGAAGTTATGGCGGGATTCCGTATCCGCTTAACGGCGGCTGCACCGTCTGGGGATTCGGTGATCCCGACAGGTATGTCACCCCGGCGGGGGCACGGCCGGGGGACGCCGTCCTGGTGACGAAGGGCGCGGCCATCGAGGCGGCCGGCGTCCTTGCCCTGCAGTATCCGAAGCGCCTGGCCAGGGCCATCGGCACGGATCTGCTGGCCCGCGCCCAGGACACCTACTGGCAGATGAGCGTCATCGAGGATTGCCGGACGGCGTTTGCGACCGGTGGCGTGACGTCCATGCACGACGCGACCGAGGGTGGCGTGAAGGGTGGCCTGTTCGAGGTTGCCCATGCAAGCGGATGCGGGATTTCCGTTGATCTGCGCAACTGCCGCGTTTCACCCGAGGCCGCGGCCGTCTGCGACTACTTCGGCATCGATCCGTTCGAGTCGATCAGCGAGGGAAGCCTGGTCCTGACCTGTGGCCAGGCTCATGTCCAGGCAGTTATCGCGGCGCTTGGCGAACAGGGCATCGCGGCCGACGTGGTCGGCGAGATGCTGCCAGCGGGCGCCGGACGGACGGTGACGCTGGCCGACGGAAGCGTCACCGATCTTGCGTTCCCGGCCCAGGATCCGTTCTGGCCGGCATTTTTCAGGACGTTGGAGGATCCCGATGAGTGAAGTTGAAATGGATTCCGTGTTGGGAAACATGGTTCGGGCGATTGCCATGCTCGAGTCGTCGCGGCACTTCGCCGGCCTGATTCCGGAGGTGCGCGTGAACCTGGTATATGCGATGCCGGGGGCCAAGGGTCCTGGGGAAGTCGCCGCAATCGACGGGCGCATGACACGCGTGAACGGCTGGCCCAGGGCTTCGGGACTGCCGGCTTTCGGCGCGTCCGACCACATGGCCAGGCTGATAGTCGAGGCCAGGAAATACGACCCGTCCATAAGGGCTGGAATCAATTTCGCATGGACTCCGGAATTGCTTGCCTGGCTTGTCGCGCGCGGAATGGATCCGGTCGAAATCGACCGATCGAACGAGCCGCCCGAGTCCGCTGCCGGCGACGGGAACAGCATCCCGTGGAAGGTGGCCGTCGTGGCCGCTTCCCGTCCGACATTCCCGAGGCTGTTCTTTGAAAACCCGGCGCCGGGCAAGGAGCCGCTGTTCGTCCTGGTCGGGGCCAACGCACTGGAAGTGGCCGCCCGCGCGTGCGAGATCGCCGCAGGCTTCTTGAGAATCGACGCCAACGTGTAATAATTCCCTGGCGACATCCGATACAGTTGCCTTCCCGGCCTGGAATGACGGGGGTGAATCTTGCGTATAAAAAAGCATTCCGTTCCTGTCTGCGCCCTGGTCGCATTCTTCGCATGGGGATGTGCCGGCGGGGGCGGGACGCTGGACCCAGATGGCGATGCGGTGCAGCCTGACATTGCGGTGGGCGACACGGCCGGCGACGTCGTCGGCACTTCTGATCTTGTCGCGGACTCGGTGCACGATGCCGTCGCGGATTCCGGGTTACCCGACATTGCCCAGGACTACGTCGAAGGGGATATTGACCTGAATGTCCCCCGGGACGTCGCCCTTGACCTGGCCATTCCGGATTTCGGGGAAGCCGGGTTCGTTCCCGATGACGATTGTCCCGTCGAATGCCCGGACGGAACCGGTTGCAGCGGCGGACGCTGTGTTGCCGGCAAGCTTGTGCTTCGTCAGGACGGAAGCGGGGGCGTTTCCGGGGTCTTTTTGACCCCCGACGGCGTCTCGGTCGGGTTCGTTTCTGTGACCGACGGACGAGGTCTGGCCCGCGCTCGCTTCGACCTGTCGGCATTTGATGCCATCGAACTCGGTGTAACAGTGACAGCCGTGGTCCCAGGCGAGCCTGGCGGCTTGCAGGTCGCCGGGATCTCCTGGTCGGATGAGATGGGCGACCACTTGATTACCGGCGACGGCGCCTTGAACGAATCCGATCTTCAGGCACTGGGGCGTTTGGCGGCCGGGCCAGTTTCAAAGGCGCTGGCACAGGTTCCCATGGAAGTGGGATGTCTTCCGGCGGACTCGATGGATCCACTGGTGGTTCAGGCGTTGCTGACCCCGTGGCAGTTCATGGCCAAGTACGTCTATCCGGATCGCGTGTCTCGGGCGATTTCGGCCGCATCCAAGGCGTCGTGCATCTATCCGGCCCTGCAGGATTCGACCTGGACCAGTGGTTCGACTGCGATCCGGTTTTCCCGGGAGGCTCCTGTGCCCCACGTGTACGGTTTGCTTCCGCTTGACGCCGCGGCGTCAGCCGAACTTGACCTGGTCGCCGTGATGCCGGCCCCCGGAAATGAATACGGGCCCTGCGGTGCAACCTGTCGTGGAGCTTGCGGTGCCGACTGCAACGAGATCTCATGCGTTGTCACAGCCACAGGATACGCATGCCTTAAGGATGAAAACACCCTGTTTAACAACGGCATGCGCCAGGAAACACAGGAGATTTCATGTGGGACGGCCCAGGGTTGTCGCGATCACGACGATTGTTACGATCTCTGCAACGGGCAACTTGGTTGCGGCTCATGGCCCGCCGCCAGCTGTCGCCGTGACTGCGATATCGAGGCATGCTGGTTGCACGGATACGAGACGTGCACGCACTGGGCGCAGGGCGCGGGGCCCCAGGACTCCGACCTGCTGACTTACATCTATCCAGAGCCTGGAAGTCCGCCATACGAGGATCAGGTCAACTGCACCGACCCGGATCACATGACAGGAACCTGCTGGTTCAAGATGCAGGGGCTGTGCGGTGGCAACGTCTGCACCTCGCTTGACCACTGCGCCAGCCTGATGAAGAAGGATTGCAGCGCCCAGTCCCTTGGCCAGTTTTTCAACCTGAAAGAACCGTATGACCAGTTTGTGGTCAACTATTTCTCGGCCGGTGCGAACTGTCCCGATCACTGCACGCCGGAATGCGTTCCACCCGAGTGACCCCCGGTTCCCTGCCCGACCGATTTCATCTTCGGGTTTCATCCATCATGCCGGGAACTTGATCTATCCGTCCGCCGGTGTATAGATTGCCGGACTGTCCGAATGGGAGGCCGGCCATGGCCCAGAGCGACAAGAGCAGGGTCCTGATCCTTTTCTGCGGTGGGACCATCATCATGAAGGAAGGTCCGGATGGCGGGTTGAAGGCCCCCTCCCGGAAGGAAGCGGTGGCGACGTTGAAGGCCATCGAGGATCGGCTTTCGACGATTGCCGATTTCGACATCCACTTCGTCGAAAACATAGACTCGTCGAACATGCGTCCGACCGACTGGGACAATATCCTGGCGGCGATCGAGCAGAATTACGACCGGTACGACGGTTTCGTGGTGACCCACGGCACCGACACGATGGCGTACACCGCCGCCGCGCTTTCCCTGGCGATCAAGAACCTGGGCAAGCCCGTTGTCCTGACCGGCAGCCAGATTCCCGGAAGTCGCCTTGAAACCGATGCCCGGCGCAACCTGGTCAACGCGATGAAGCTTGCGACCATGGATGTCAGCGGTGTCTTTGTCGTATTCGACGAGCGCGTGATCCTGGGAAGCCGCGCATCAAAGGCGTCCGAAAGCCGCCTTGACGCGTTCGTTTCAATCAACGCCCAGGATGCCGGGGAAATCCGCGCCGACATTCACCTGAACCAGTCGCTGCCCCGAAGACGCTTTGACAAGGCCGCGTTCTTCCCCGGTTTCGACCCGGATATCGCGGTGCAGACCCTGACCCCCGGCTGCGACCCGGAGGATCTGGTGTTCCTGCTTCAGAACAAGCGCACCAGGGGCATCATCATCCTGGCCTACGGCACCGGCAACCTGCCTTATGACTTCGACATCTTCTTCAAGCGGGCAAGGGAAGAACGCATACCGGTGGTCGTGACGTCGCAGTGCCTGCACGGGATCACGCGCATGAAAGGTTACGATGTCGGGCTGCGCGCCCTGAAGCTGGGCGCCATCGAGGGGCACGACCAGAGCCTGGAAATGTTGGCGGTCAAGCTGATGTGGGCCTTGAAACATTACCAGTACAAGGATATCGCCACCGTGATGCAGACCAATTTTGCCGGCGAACTGTCGATCCCGACCCGCCCGCCCGCGTGAAAATTCGCCCGCCGCGCCGCCCGCCGCTCTCCCCGTAAGGGCGAATGAAAACTCGCCCGCCTTTTCTCCTTGTACGGGCGGATTACATCCGCCCGCTGCGGTTCAGCAAGATGCATCCGCCCAGCGATCCGTACGGGCGAATGAAAATTCGCCCGCTGCGAACCAACGCTTTCAGTCGAATACGACGCAGTCGATGAAGTAGTCCCCGTCCTTCTTGACCAGACCGTGGTTGTCCGTTTCAAATCCCGGGAACTTCCGGTTGAAAGAACGGGCGAACTTCAGGTAGTTGATGATCTTGGCGTTGAACCGCTCGCCAGGGATCAGAAGCGGGATTCCCGGCGGGTACGGCGTCAGCAGAACCGCGGTGACGCGACCTTCCAGGTCGTCGATCGGCACACGCTCGATCTCGCGGTGCGCCATCTTCGCGAACGCGTCGGCCGGCTTCATGGCCGGGATCATGTCCGAAAGGTACATTTCGGTGGTCAGCTTGGCCACGTCGTTCGCCTTATAGACGTCGTGGATCTCGTCGCAAAGGTTGCGCAACCCCATCCTTTCGTAAACCGGGTACTTGGCCACGAATTCCGGCATGACCTTCCACATCGGCTGGTTGCGGTCGTAAAGGTCCTTGAACTGCTGCAGTTCGGACATCAGGGTGTTCCAGCGGCCCTTGGTAATGCCGATCGTGAACATGATGAAGAACGAATACAGGCCCGTCTTTTCAACGATGACACCGTGTTCGGCCAGGTACTTCGTCACGATAATCGCCGGGATTCCCCAGTCGGCGAAGTCGCCGTCCACGTCCAGCCCGGGGGTCACGACCGTTCCCTTGATCGGGTCCAGCATGTTGAAGCCGGTCGCCAGTTTGCCGAAACCATGCCAGTGATCGTCGTTCTTCAGCATCCAGTCCGACGGATCCCCGATGCCTTCCTCGGCAAGCTCGTCCGGACCCCAGACCTTGAACCACCAGTCGTCGCCCCACTCGGCCTCGACCTTGCGCATGGCGCGACGGAAGTCCAGCGCCTCCTTGATCGATTCCTCGACCAGCGACTTGCCGCCGGGCTGCTCCATCATGGCCGCCGCAACGTCGCACGACGCAATGATCGCGTACTGCGGCGACGTCGATGTGTGCATCAGGAACGCCTCATTGAAAACGTCGCGGTCAAGCTGCCTGGTTTCACTGTCCTGGCAAAGGATCTGGGATGCCTGGGACAGGCCGGCCAGCAGCTTGTGCGTCGATTGCGTGGAAAACACCAGCGATTCGCGGCATCGCCTGCTGCTTTTTCCGATCGCGTGAAAGCCCTTGTAGAACTTGTGGAACGTCGCGTGCGGCAGCCATGCTTCGTCGAAATGCAGGGTGTCGATGTGCCCGTCCAGCATTTCCTTGATTTCTTCGTCGTTGTAAATGACGCCGTCGTATGTCGATTGCGTGATCGTCAGGACACGCGGCTTCGTTTCCGGGTCGTTCTTCAGGATCTCGGCCGTGAACGGGTTGGCCATCATCTTCTTTTTGATGTTTTCCCATTCGAACTCGGAACGCGGGATCGGCCCGATGATTCCCAGGTTGTTGCGCGTCGGCATCAGGAAGACCGGCAGCGCGCCGGTCAGCATGATTGCGTGAAGCACCGACTTGTGGCAGTTGCGATCGACGACAACGATGTCCCCGGGGGCGACGGTGGAGTTCCACACAATCTTGTTGGACGTCGATGTCCCGTTCGTGACGAACAGAAGGTGATCGCAGTTGAATATGCGCGCGGCATTGCGTTCCGCCGCGGCGACCGGGCCGGTGTGATCCAGAAGCTGGCCAAGTTCCTCGACCGCGTTGCACACGTCGGCGCGCAGCATGTTTTCGCCGAAAAACTGGTGAAACATCTGACCGACCGGGGACTTAAGGAATGCGACCCCTCCGGAATGGCCCGGGCAGTGCCACGAATAGCTGCTGTCGGCAGCGTAGTGGGTCAGGGCCCGGAAGAATGGTGGCGGCAGCGAATCGACGTACGACTTGGCCTCGCGGACGACGTAGCGTGCGATGAATTCCGGCGTGTCCTCGAACATGTGGATGAAGCCGTGCAGTTCCTTCAGCACGTCGTTCGGGATGTGGCGGGCCGTCCTGGTTTCCCCGTAAAGGAACAGCGGGATGTCGGTATTGCGGAACCGGATTTCTTCAACAAATGCGCGAAGTTCGTCAATGGTCTGTTCAGGTTCGTTGGCCAGTTCATCGTCGTCCATCGAAAGGATGAACGCGGATGCGCGGCTTTGCTGCTGGGCAAACGACGCAAGGTCGCCATAGCTGGTCACGCCCACGACCTCGAAGCCCTCGGCCTCGATGGCGGCGGCAAGGGCGCGGATGCCGAGCCCGGACGTGTTCTCCGAACGGAAGTCTTCGTCGATGATGATGACAGGGAAATGAAATTTCATGCCGTTTCCTTATGGAACCAAAGTGTTGATTGTCATCAGGGCCCGGAAACCGGAGCCCCCCCTTTTTCTGCGCAAAGTGTAGGGCAAAAGTCCCCCATGTCAATCATGGAATTCCCCTTGCCGCATGGGAACTTGCAAAGCGTTTGTTAAGGGATCGGATGGCCTTGTTTTAATTCGGTTTCGGCTTGTGCGAATTTGACTGTCCGGGGGCGCGGCGGGACAATCGGCCGGGGCGTGCCAGGGCCTTGTTGCCGTCCCTGTTCCGATCCCTGTATCGGCGGGTCACATTCGCCCGATGCCGTGTCCTTTTGCGGGGTGTTTATGAAGATGTCCTTAAAGGGATTTGTCGGATCCGCCATCCTGGTTGCCTCAATTGGAATTTGCGTCTCGGCCGGGGCCCAGGAAGCCGGGATGACCTTTGACCGCGAAACGAAGGCCTGCGATGCGGGGCGGGGCGATTCGTGCTTCAACGTTGCCCTGATGTACCTGACCGGCAAGGGCGGCCAGGGTCAGGACCAGGCCAGGGCGCGCGAGAAGTTCATGCGAGCGTGCGAAATCGGCCTGCCGAAGGGATGCGGGGCGCTCGGCAATATGCTGTACCGCGGCGAGGGTGGCGACGTGGATCGGGCCGCGGCCAGGCCGATGCTGCAGAAGGGCTGCGACGGGGGCGATCCGGTCGCGTGCAGCCTTCTGGGGGCAATGTTCATAAAGGGCGAACAGGGGCCAAGGGACGTTCAGACCGCCTGGAAGTCTTTCAACCTGGCGTGCGACGGCGGTGTTGCGTCTGCCTGTCATGACATGGGCGCGATGATTATCAACGGCGAGACCACCGGAAAGGATCTGGCCAGGGCGCGCGACCTGATGAAGAAGGCCTGCGAAGGCGGTTACATGCCCGGCTGCGAGGGGGCGGCGCTTATTGGAATGACGGAAGACCCGAAACTGGCCGACGAGAATGGCGCAAGGTCGATGTTCGCGAAGGCCTGTCATGGCGGTCTTGCCTCTTCGTGCGGCGCCCTGGCGACGATGTACATGCGGGGAACCGGTGGACCCAGGGACGAGGAAGGCGCGATGGGGTTGTTCAGGCGGGCCTGCGACGACGGACACGCCGAGTCGTGCAGGATGCTGGGCCTGCTTCTGCGTGACGGCGACGGGGACAAGGTTCCGGGGGACCCGACGGCCGCCGCCCGCGCGTTCAGGCAGGGCTGCGACAAGGGCAACATGGACTGCTGCCTGATGCTTGGCGCCGTGCTGGCCGCGGCCAGCGATCCGATTTCGAAAAAGACGTCCGTCACCTATTTTGACAAGGCATGCAGGGCCGGCCTTGAAATTGCCTGTTTCCAGATGGGTATGGTCTTGAAGAACGACACCAGCAAGTTCGCGCAGAAGCACTTCCGGCCGGCCCTGGAGAAGGCGTGCGCCAAAGCATACGGGCCTGGATGCATGGAACTGGCGATCGCGTACGAGATGGGTATCGGCGGGCCAAAGGATCCGAAAAAGGCGTTCGAAGCCGCCGAAAAGGCGTGCGATGTCGAGTGGGCCGAGGGCTGCCTGCTGCTTGCCAGGTACTACAAGGACGGCATCGGATGCGAACCTGATGAGGTCGAGGCCCGCATCAGCCGAACCCGCGCCTGCGACCTCGGCACCGGAGAAGCCTGCGATTAAGCCTTTTGTCTGCAGCTAGTCAGTTGACGGGCAGAAGGGCTCAGACAGCGGGGTCAGTACTGACGTGCCCTCCAGTTTTCCCGTGGTTCTGTCGAAATCCATGAATTTTGCGCGCTGCGGCGTGAATTCCAGGCGTCTGACCAACCCGTCGCCCGGACCCCCGTACCAGTAGATGCCGATACCGTCTGTTCGAATTTCAAAGCCCTCGGGGGCGAAGTCAAAAATGAGTTTCTTCTTGTCCCTGTTGTATCTTACGGTGACGGGTTCGACCTCGGTTGCGTCTGGTGGAAAACCACCTTCAGGTCCCCAGACCTCGCAGGGAATCGCATCGAACCAGTCGTCAGGCATTCGCTCAAGGCAGACCGGCGTTATGGGCGGCCCTGGTTCAATTCCCTGCTTCGGGTCGTCCGGTACCGCGAAGTCGTCCCACCACATGGCCGGCTCCGGGCAACCATCCCCAAGGTCATCAGGCAAGGAATCCAAGGTGGAGTCTGTTGGCTGGTTCTGTTCGTCTGCCGTGTCAAAATGGACCAAGCCGTGATCCTGAACGTCGACATCCGTCGTCGAACTGGCGTCAAGCAGTATGTCCTCGCCAGCATCAAAATGTTCGACTGCCGACGAGCATCCGAAGACCAATAGCCCTGCAAGAATCGTCGAGACTGGACCATTTGTTGGAGTCATAGACACCCCTTTCCGTGTATGTCAGCGGAACTAGTACCGCCCAAGGAACGAGGCTCGCCTCATTGAAATCCCGTCGACAAAGAGAACCTCTGTTCCCGTAGCGTTTGCTTCATTCAGCTCGTATTCCTTAAACGAAATTCCTTTGGAGGTTGATATTCCCAACTTGTAGGGACGAGTGAATATGTAGTTGGAATGAATTGCATCGCCGTCGTTACCATCCCAACGCTGGAGAATCGAAAAGTAGGCTGACGACGGATTCAGATAGTCCTTCCATCCCAAGTAGAGATACTTGCCAGCAGATGGGTAAGCAGAATTCCTAACAGTCACGGCAATCTTGGCGTCAGTAGTCGAAGATGGCGCGGAGTTGTGGACAGCAACTGTGCCTCCGACCACGTCGTCTGAGGTCATCCTTGAAACCTTGAGTCTACGGTAATCTTGTGTCGAAGCACTCGCGTACACCAAGTACAGAAATGGCATCGCCTGCTCCTGGTAGGGTAACCCGTTTAGACCAGAGCCCGCCGCCGCCCCAACGCCGGGCCTTCCCTTAACATTAAGACTCTTGTGGTAGGTCCCAGTGTAAGGCATCCAGTCATCCACAGACCCCGTACATCCGTAGGTTGGCTCCAGACACTTGCTAACGTAAAGATAAGATGAACCCAATTTGCGGTAGACGATATATAAAAATTCATTGAATTTAACTGCCTCAAAGTCCCCGTCGACCGCGATGCCGGCGCCAAGGCCTCCCAAAGAATATGGCCCCCATATGCTCCCGCTACCGGTAATGTACTTGAACTTCACGATACCATCATCCTTATCGGCCCAGAAAATATGAAGTCGTTCATTGTAGATAACCATCGTCGGGGCAGATCCAGAGTCGGCATCGGTCCATGAAATCTCTTGGTAACCACTTCCATTATGATATCGGACCTTTATTGTGCCAGTCCCATTCTCTTTCCACGCGTAGAAGTTTTTATCGCTTGAAGATAAGCTCCAACTAGAAAACAGTATCGATGAGATTGGTCGATCGGTGGTCCCATACGTGGAAACGGAATACTCGCTTGCAAACATTCCAATTGCACCAAGAGCGTTCTTGGTGGCGTTCGCGAAGAGGCCTGAGTTTGCAATCAATTCATATGCAAAGTCCTGCAACGTCGTAGATGTGTCCATTGCGCCTTGCTGGATAACATCCGAATATATCCTACTGACGCTCGATAGACCGGCCCCCGAAAAAACTTGTCCCATGGACTCCCCTTCGCCGTTCTCTAAGAACGTAGCTGAACCTTCAGCCCAGACTCGAATGAACCGAGTCCAAATGCCGCGGTTATTGTTGTAGTTTGCGCTGGTATTGCATTCGTTCCAGCTTTGGCATGTTTCTCCGGTGGGACAGTCCACGTCGCTGGAACAGTTGGTAAGGGATGCACTGCATGCGCGCCGAAACCGACAATCCTCCCATGGGCCGCAGTCAGAATCAGTTGAACAAGCGACCCCAGTATAGTCAGACCAATCGAGCATACCGTCGAGGCATTTTCCACTATCAAAAACGAACCGTTGCGCGTAAGGCAAGTAATCAAGAGACGAACTGGGATAATCCAGCCCCCAAACTTCATCGAAGAAAGCGCTTTGGTTATAATCACCCCAAGTCTGGCTGAAGTGGCCTGCAGCAAAAAGTGCACCGTGGATTTCTGCGTGGATTTCATTTGCACATTCGTTCGGATAATACAGGTTTCCAGCCTCGGCACGGATCCCGTGGCCGAATTCATGACCGAAAAAACGATACTTTTTGGCCCATCCTTGGAAATCCGTATTGAGCAATGGCGTTTGTGAGCCATCATGCAAATACATGTAATTATCGTTCCAGTCGAACCGACCCGCCGCGCTAGTAAGATTGTTGAGGTCAATGGCGATTCTCAGCCGAAGATCGTTTGGCGCAACACAGTCGTTGTTCCAGCTACATATATCTAGTTCATTTTGCATCCAGACGTTCAAGGATTCCAATACTTCGTGCGACTCTGAAAAGAGATGATAGTACTGATATCCCGGGTCGATCCACCCATCCTCTGGTGTATATACATACACATATTCAGATACAGTTCCTCCCCATGGTTCCACGCAGTAGTACCGAAAATCACCCGGGGTCAAACGGCAGGACCAGTTGGAAGAAAAAGGTAGGGCATGGCACTGAGAGTCGCTGGAACATAACAGAGCACAGTTTCCTGCAACAGAGTAATATCCGGTTGGGCAGGAATACGGCGGTGGGTTAGGATAGCCCTGATAATCATATTGGTCGATTGGCGCAACGTTAGTTTCGATTTCAATAGGTATGTTATGGTCATCGGAGTGTCTAAGTGCCCATACCTTTTTGGACTCAGCGTCTTCCAGAAGGGTATAGTTGCCCTTATTTGTCCGAATGAATTTCTCTACGACAGGGTGAGCGATCAGACTCCGTCCAGGCTTGTCGACGAAATACTTGACGCCAACAAATTCTTCAGTCTCAATCGGCTCATCATTGAGGTACTCACTAATTGAGACCGACTTCAACTGGCAAGGGTCTGAGTCCGAACTTGAGGTTCCACCAAAATCCCTTTCCTCGACTCCCGCAAGGAACGTTGATGTTATTGACATAAGTCGTTCACCTAGAGCATCGAAACGCAGGATAATAGCAGAGCCCTCAATCTCCAGTCCTCCCAAAATTTGCTGGAATCTAACCGCAAAACCACCATCGCTGAGGGGTAAGATATCCGGCTCAGACAATTCTTCCGCAGAACATTTCACTCCAAGCGACTTCTCCAAGACTTCCATGACACAGTTTGCTTCATCAACTACATCTCCGATACCACAACCAAGGTCAGAAGTTTGAACAAGTCCTTCAGGTTTGTATATTAGTTTGGGAGCGCCAGAGTATCCCATTAACAGTAGAAGATCTTGGTCGGTGCGGGAGTCGAATAATTTCTCTATGATTGAGATATTGGTTTCAATATCTTCCGAGGTCGCAGGGGCGGTGGAACCGAAAGGTCTCGATATGTCAGACTTCGCCACCATTGGCTTGGGGAGTACAAGCAGGATAGTGAGTATCGTAATCGCAAATGAAAGTTGATTTGTCTGCATGGCTTATTGTTCTAATGAGATTGTTCTATACTACCAAATACTTCTTGATTCGCATCCGTGTTTGTTTCTTTGAATTTGTTCGATGGCTCATTCTGCAGTTTGAAGTGTCATGATGTGATGTGGACTGGTCTTACGATCTCTTCCGATAACTGACGACGGCCAGGGCGTTAAGGCCAACGGCGAAGCAGGCGAGGGCGGTCAGGGGCTGCAGCATGTCGGTGACGTGGCTTCCCTTCAGATAGACGCTGCGCATGACGATGATGAAGTACTTCAGGGGCAGGAAGTCGCTGATGCGCTGGGCCCAGTCCGGCATGCTTGCGACCGGGGTGTAAAGGCCGCCCAGAAAGATCATCGTCACGACAAAGAAGAACATCATGAACATGGCCTGCTGGATCGTCTTTGCGAAGTTGGAAATAACCAGTCCCAGCCCGGACACCGCCAGCACGAACACCGACGCGAACAGGTAGATGGTCCCGACCCCGCCCACAGGCGTCAGTCCGTAAAATGCCCAGGCCACGAAGAAGCAGATGTTCAAGGCCACGAACCCGACCACCCAGTACGGGATCAGTTTGGCCAGGATGAACTCGAATCTGCGGACCGGGGTGACGTTCATCTGCTCGATGGTGCCCTTTTCCTTTTCGCCGACGATGTTCAGGGCGGGCAGGAAGCCGCACATCATCGTCAGCAGCATGACCATGATGGCCGGGACCATGAAAACCCGGTATTCCAGGTGCGGATTGAATCGATACCGCTGGATGATGTCGAACGACGGCGTCACCAGGCGGCCCGACGACGCCATCAGTTCCGCACGCAGTTCGCCCGCGTAGTCGTTGACGATGCCGGCCAGGTATGCGCTGCCCAGGCCGCCCCGGGTGCCGTTTACCGTGTTCGCCGCGATCATCACCGCGGCCGAGCGCTGGCGGACCATGTCGCGTTCAAAGCCGGACGGGATTTCCAGGATGATGTCGGCGGTGTCGTCCTCGATGCCGCGCAGCGCCCGTTCATAGCTGTCGGCCACCTGGGTGACGCGGAAGTATCCGGAAGCCGAGGCCTTCTGGGTCAGGCGGCGCGACATGGGGCTGTGGTCGTGGTCAACGATGGACAGGTTCATGTCCCGCACGTCGAAGTTGGCGACCAGCGGGAAAACAAGCAGGCTTACGAACGGGAACATGAAGACCATGCGCGGCAGGAACTTGTTCCGGCCGAACTGCTTGAATTCCTTTTCCAGCAGGTATCGAAGCATGGTCACTCCAGCCGCGTGCGGTGCCGTTTCAGGCTTGCCGCGATAAGGAACACCGCCATGCCGGACAGGACCGCCAGTTCCTTCCGGACCGACTCGAAATCAAGGCCACGAATCATGATCTTGCGTACCGCGGCGATGAACCACTTTGCCGGGACCGCCTGGGACAGCCACTGCAGCGGCCACGGCATCGTTTCAATCGGGAATATCATCCCTGACAGCATGATGACCGGCAGCATCATCGCCATGCCGGAAATCAGCAGGGCCGTGCTCTGGGTGTTGGCGATTGATGAGATCAGGATGCCCAGCGCCAGCGACATGAAGATGTAAATCAGGGCGGTCCCGATCAGCAGTGCCAGGCTGCCGGCGATCGGCACCCCCAGCACGTACACCGCCATCAGCAGGATGGTCGCCAGGTCGATCACGGAAATCACGAAGTACGGGACGGTCTTGGCCAGGATGATCTGCAGCGGGCGGACCGGTGACACCAGCAGGACTTCCATCGTGCCGGTTTCCTTTTCGCGGGCAATTGAAATTGACGTCATCATCGCGCAGACAAGCAGAAGGATCATGCCCATGACACCGGGTACGAAGTTGTACGCACCCTTCATCGACGGGTTGTACAGCAGTTTCACTTCCGGGATTATCAGGAACGGCACGGACGCGTCGCGCAGCAGTTCCTGCTGGTATCCGGCAATGATGTTCTGGGCGTAATTGACAAGCGTTTTCGCGGTGTTCGGGTCGGTACCGTCGGCTATCAGCTCGACCTGGGCCGCGCCGGTGTGCAGCATTTCTTCCTGGAAGTTTTCGGAAAAGACGACGGCCAGCCCGACCTCGCCGCGCGCGAATACGTCCTGTATCTGCGACGGGTCGGCAAGCGTCCGCGACAGGATGAAATAGTCGTTGGCGGCAAGCCGATCGACGATGGCGCGGGTCGCGTCGTCCGGGGCAGGAGCGTACACGGCAAGCCTGATATTCTTGACCTCGGTCGTGATGGCGAACCCGAACAGAAACAGCATCAGGATCGGCAGGCCCAGCAGGATTGCCGTGGTAAGCCGGTCCCTGAAAATGTGGCGGAACTCCTTGGCGACAAAGGCGAAAAACTGCCGCATGTCAGCTTTCCCCCCTTTGCGCCCTGCGCGCCAGGGCGAAGAAGACCTCGTTCATCGTGGGCGCATCGTACTGCTGCTTCAGCGCGCGCGGGGTGTCCAGCGCCTGGATGCGGCCGTCAACCAGAATGCTGACGCGGTCGCAGTATTCTGCCTCGTCCATGTAGTGCGTCGTCACGAAGATGGTGATGCCGCTTTCGGCCGCCTGGTAAATCAGTTCCCAGAACTGGCGGCGCGCGGCCGGATCGACACCACCGGTCGGTTCGTCCAGGAACACTATGCGCGGGTTATGGACCATGGCGACCGAGAAGGCCAGCTTCTGTTTCCAGCCGAGCGGCAGGCTGCCGACCATCGCGTTGCGCCCGTCCGTGAAGTCAAGACGCCTCAGGACTTCGTCGGTGCACCCCGGGATGTCGCGTGCCGGAACGCCATAGATGCCGGCATACAGGCGGATGTTTTCCCAGACTTTCAGGTCGTCGTACAAAGCGAACTTCTGGCTCATGTAACCGATTGACGCCTTTACCTTTTCGGGTTGGCGCGACACGTCGAAGCCGGCGACCGTGCCGACGCCGGACGTCGGCCTGGACAGGCCGCACAGGATGCGCATCGCGGTCGTCTTGCCGGCGCCGTTCGCGCCCAGGAACCCGAAGATTTCGCCCTGCTCGACTTGGAAGCTGATGGCGTCGACGGCCGTGAAGTTCCCGAAACGTTTCGTCAGTTCGTGTGCGGTGATGACTTTCATTTCGCCTCACCCCCGTCCCGGGCCAGGGCCATGAAGCAGTCTTCGATACCGGGGGCGACCGGGGCGATTTCGACGCCCTTGTGTCCCGATTCGGCCAGGGTGCGGGCAAGCGCCGCGACGTCCAAGTCGTCCGCCACCGTCACGTGGTGGCTGTCGCCGAACGCGTGGCAGGCCAGGACGCCAGGCAGGGCACGCAGTTCGCGCAGAAGGGCCGGCATGCGGTCGCCGCGTATCGCCAGCAGGCGGTGCTTGAATCCTCTGGTGATGCTGGCCGGTGTGTCCAGGGCCATGAAGCGTCCCTGCATCATCAGGGCGACGCGGTCGCACATGGCGGCCTCGTCCATATAAGGTGTGGAAACGGCGATGCAAAGGCCCTGGTCGCGCAGTTTCAGCAGCATTTCCCAAAGTTCGCGGCGCGAAACGGCATCGACGCCGGTCGTCGGTTCATCCAGGAACAGGACGGCCGGCTTGTGTATCAGCGCGCACGAAAGGGCCAGTTTCTGCTTCATGCCGCCGGACAGGGCGCCTGCGCGGCGGTCCCTGAACGGCTCGATCTGCTGGTAGATATCCTTGATAAGGTGATAGTTTTCGGCAATCGTCGTGCCAAAGACGGACGCGTAGAAATTCAGGTTTTCTTCGACCGTCAGATCCTGGTAAAGGCTGAAGCGGCCCGGCATGTATCCGACGCGGCTGCGGATTTTTCGGAAATCGCGGCGCACGTCCAGGTCGTCCACGGCGGCCTGGCCCGAGTCCGGCAGCAGCAGTGTGGTCAGGATGCGGAACAGCGTCGTCTTGCCCGCGCCGTCGGGGCCCAGGATGCCGAAAACCTGTCCCGGGCCGGCATCGAAGCTGACGTCGTCGACCGCGGCAAGGGCGCCCCAGCGCTTACTTATGTTCTGCGCCTGGATTCCCGGCATCGCCTGTACCCATCGGGATGGCCCCGTACATACCCAGCTTCAGGAAGCCGTCGTTCGTGACAGCCACCTTGACCGCATAGACCTGGTTCGCTCGTTCATCCCTGGTCTGGATCGTCTTTGGCGTGAATTCGGACTTGGTGGCGACCCACGCGATGCGGCCGTCGTAGTCGCGGTTGCCTTCGGGGCCGAAGTCCGCGCGGACCTTGACCGTCTGGCCAAGCTTGACCTGGCTGAGCTGGTCGGCCGTCACATAGGCCCGCAGGAACATGTTCCTCATGTCGGCCAGCTTGAACAGGGCCTTGCCGGTCGCGGTGAATTCGCCCTGCTGCGCATACTTGACCAGCACGGTGCCGGAAACCGGCGACTTCAGGGTGCAGCGGGCGATCTGGTCATCAAGCTGGGCAAGCTGGACTTCCATCGCGGCGCGTTCGTCGTCGATGACGCGGTTTCCGATCTTCATGCTTTGCGCGGCGGCGGCCCTCTGGCGTTTAAGGACTTCAATCTGGGCCACCACGTCGTCCATCTGCTTTCCGGTGGCGCTTCCGCCGGCAAGTAGTTCCTGGACGCGCCGCTTTTCCTTCTCCGCGGCCGCAATCTGCTGGTTCAGGGCAGCCGTCTGGGTATAGACGTCGGTGACCCTGGTCTGAAGGCCGTTCATGCGGGTGACAAGCTGTTCGCGCTGCAGTTCGATCTGGCGGCAGTCCACCTTGCCGACGACGTCCCCGGCTGCTATTTCAAGACCTTCGACGGGGGTGAATTCCACTAGTCTTCCGGTGGCTTCCGACGAAACGACTATCTCGGTGGCCTCGAACACCCCGGATGCGAAAAGCAGCTCCTTTTTGCCCGAGCAGGCGGTTGCACCAAGCAGTGTCCCCGTTATGATGAAGACGGTCAGTCTTTTCATGGCCTGATGCTCCTTAAGATGATGGCCACATTTTCCTGCCTGCGGTGCGCGATCATTTCCTGATAGTCGTCGTCGCTGATGTCCAGGACGCCGCAGATGATCGGTCTGGCAACGAATGTCATGACGTTAAGTGCGGCCATCGCCATCGCGATGTCCATCATCGTCGTGGGACGGACGGTCCCCTTCCTGATCTCCTGGTCGAGCAGGGCCTGCATGTGCATGACCGGGCGCAGGTCTATCTCGTTTTGCAGGATATCCTTCAGGGCCTCGATTCGTTTCGGGTTGGTCGTGAGTTCGTTCAGGATCAGGAACGGCAGGCGCGGGTTGGATGCCAGTACGTCGAAGTGGGCCTGGATGATGTACTCCAGGGCCTTTTCGAACGGCAGATCCAGCTGGTCCATGCTGGTCAGCGCCGTCATGAACATTTTGATCTTGCGGGCGAATATGGCCTGGAACAGGTTTTCCTTGGTGCGGAAGTAGTAATGCACCAGGGCCTGATTGCAGCCGGCCTTCTTCGCAATCTCGACCGTCGAAGTCAGGGCGAAGCCGCGATCCAGGAAGAGTTCCTCGGCCGCCGCCAGTATCGCCTGTTCCATATTCTGATCTGGTTGTTGTTTCCGTCTCATGGCTAATAAGGTTATTTAATAGGGCTATTAAATGTCAAGCAGAAATTGGTCCCATGCAGGCTCGTGGCCAATTTGACACGATTAAGTGGCAGGCTCGGGGCGGCGGTCAGAGGTCGGCCGGAATCAGGCCGTGCATTCGTCCCAGCCAGTATGCGACCAGGTAGTCTTCGGGCGAATAGACCATGCGGCGGTTTTCAGCGATGTCATCCTGCGGGATTTCGAAAAAGTCCAGTCGCCACAGATAATTGTCGAACGGATACTCAGAAAGTGGAATTGTTTCGGCCGCGACAGGATTGTCCAGACGACTCTGGCAGACTTCTTCCTGCTGTCCCCGGGCAATCTCACGTTCAAACTTTTCTGCCGGGAATTCCTTCATCGTGCAGATGGCCAGATTCACTGCATTGTGAAGCATAGGATCTTCCGGCCCGTCGCCGGTTACCGCAGCGTAGGTGAACGTGAACATGCTGTTTCCAATTTCATCGATGCCCTGGAATTTCGGGTTGTCGGTGTGGAACATGTTGTTGCGGACTACCCACAGAAGGCGTTCACGGAGGGCGGGGTCCTGTTCGCGTCGCATCAGTGGGTATATGGCCTGATAGCACATGTCGAAGTTGTCGTAGTTCTGTCCGCATCCCGGCAGGAACAGGTTCAGGAACTGTTCCATGCTTTCCATGTACGACATGTATCCAGCTTCCAGTTCACTGATTTGTGCCAGCATCCCGCAGTCGGCATCGTCACGAACCCGCATCAGGCATCCGTAGTAGAAGTCTTCCAGTGTCGTGTCGGCAAGCTCGGTCTGCGCGATTTTGACCCAGCTTGACGTCAGCATCGCGTTGAAGCCGGGAAAATCGTCCATCGCGGTCTGGTAAAGGCGCCCGTGCTCGGTAACAAGTCCGGTGGTGTCCACTATCTGGAGATTGTTCAGCATGATGTGGTCGATAATCTCGCGCACCCTGGCCCGTATGTCGGTCAGAAGTTCCTGGTCCTTGAAGTGTTCCAGCGCAGCGGCGTACCCGAACATCAGGCCTGCATACCCGTCCTTGCTGACATCGTTCCTGAAACGCCAGCCTTCGTATCCGGGGGCGGGCGAATTGGTCCAGCTTGTGCTTTCCGGCGCGACAGGATTGTATTTGACGGAAGGGTTGTACATGGAACGCCCGTAAAGGCCGGATACACCTGTGACCAGTGTCAGGTGGTGCAGTGCGTCCACGACGGTCCTGGCGTTGTGCAGGGCTTCCTGCTCGCCGGTCACTTCATACCTGAATGCCTGCGACGCCAGGTACATCCCGCTCCACAGGATGACATTTTCAACGTGATACCAGAGTTCGACATCCTGCAGGTTTTCTTTCAAATACAGGTTTCGCAGCAGTCCATCTCCGGCCAGATGCCGACTTGCGGCGACTTCGTCGAAATATGCCGCCTTATCCGAGAGTGCAACCTGCGACTCGATTTGCGGGCAGGTTGGCCATTCAGGTGCGGGGACAACCTCGGTGTCCTCGGTGTCCAGGGCGACTGTGGTATCGCCAGCATGGCTTGTGTCGGCGGCGTCGCCCGCTTCGGTAGTGTCGAACGTTTCTAACGTCTCTAACGTTTCTAATGTCTCTAACGTTTCTGACGTGTCGCTGATGTCGGTCAAATCCAAGGCGTCGCGAACATCGGATGGTTCGAGGATATCCCCTGTGGCGACTTTTCCGCATGAAACAAGCATCGACAGGCAGAGGCACGCAACAATAACACCCGGTATTTCAGACATCTGTCTTTCCAGGCTCGAGGTTGACATTTTCGGCGTTCAGGATGGCGGTCGGGAAGCGGCCGTTCGGGTTGTCGTACAGGCGGCGGCGGATGATTTCGCGATGTTCCGCGGCGGTCATGTGATCCCAGTCGTCCCCGGCGGTTACTTCCTCGGCAAGGGCGACCCCGACCTCGGCCTCGCCCGCCGCGACCACGTCCGCGCCGGCCAGACGCAGTGCCTCGGCGTCGCGAAGATGAGTGCACCTCGCCAGGATCCGGATGCCGGGATTCATTTTTCGGACCTTTCGGACGATTTCGACCCCGTCCTCGATATCGGCGCTTAACACAAGGCTTCCTGAAGTCGCGATTCCAGCGTCTTCAAGTGTTCCCGCGCGCAGTACATCGCCGTAAATTGCCTTGATTCCGGCGGCCTTCAGGCGGCGGATCGTTTCAAGGTTCAGATCCACCACAGTGATATCGGCCCCGCGTTCACGCAGCAGACGGCAGACGATCTGCCCCACCGGTCCGTATCCCACAAGGACGCATTTGTCGGGATCAACCATGTCGCCCTGAACGGCCGGCATGTCTTCCGACCTTCTTCCCAGGCGTTGGGAAAATTTTCGCATGTATCGATAAAGCGACGGGTTAATCGTTATGGAAATGATCGATGCGGCGACAATTGCGTCGAATGAATTGCTGTCAATCAGTTTCAGGCCAAGCGCGACGGATCCAAGGATGAAGCTGAATTCGCCGACCTGCGCGAATGCCACGCCGACGGGAATGGCAAGTGCCCATGGCTTCCGGTGCAGCCGAACCGTGAAAACCGCGATGGCCGGCTTGATCAGCAGGACCACCGCCAGGACGACCAGTATGGTGACGGGTGCCTTGAAAAGGCTTTCCGGGTCAAACAGCATGCCGACCGACACGAAGAAAAGGATTGAAAACGCATCCCGCATCGGCACCGCGTCGCCCGACGCACGGGTGGCGAATTCGGACCGCCCGACCGCGAGACCGGCCAGGAACGCGCCCAGTTCCATCGAAACACCGAACAGCTTTGCGGCACCGACGGCAACCCCGATGGCAAGAACCAGCACGGCCAGCGTGAACAGTTCCCGGGAACGGGTGTTCGCGATTCTGTTAAGAATCCACGGCACGACCCATTTCCCAAGCACCACGACGACCGCGACCAGCCCGAACATCTTCAGCCCGGCCATGCCGATCGCTTCAAGTGCCTTGTCGGTTCCGGCCGCGTTCGGGCCGAAAAGGATCGGAAGCAACAGCAGCAGCATGACCGTAAGAATGTCCTCGACGACGGTCCAGCCGATGGCGATGTGTCCGATTTTTGAATGAAGATCATGGCTTTCCGCCATCACGTTCGCCATGACGACGGTACTGGCGACGCAGATGCCAACACCCAGGATTGCGCCCTGAATCCACGACATCCCCAGAAAATGCATGATCGTTGCCATGGCCAGGGTCGAAAGTGAACTCTGGATCAGTGCGCCGGGGACGGCGATTCGCCAGACGGCGATCAGTTCTTCCAGGTGAAATTTCAGGCCGATTCCGAAAAGCATCAGCAGAACGCCGATCTCGGCGAACTGTTCGGTAATGTGATGATCAACGTGAAGGCCGGGTGTGAACGGGCCGATAAGGATCCCGGCCAGAAGGTAGCCGACGATCGGTGAAAACTTCAGCTTTATTGCCAGGTATCCGAATACAAGGGCTGCCGCGAGCCCGCCGACCAGCGCGACCAGTATCCCGAAGCTGCCCAACTGCCCACCTCTATCGATACGCCGGGACGGATGGCCCGACCGTCAAGGTTTATCGCGAAACTCCCGATATGCCAAGTATGGATGCTCTGGTATATTAATGTGAAGCCGTAACCTGCCGGGGGCATGAATGAATTTCAGGGGCGAATTTTTTGGTTTCGCGTTCGTGGCGGTTTGTTGCTCGGTCATCGGGTGTGGTTCTGGTGATGCCGGGCATGATGTCGTGCCAGGCGACCTGGACGGCTATGTGGAAGACCGGATTCATGACGAGGGAGTGCCCGACGAGGGCGGCGATTCCGGCCAGCGGGATCAAGGCTCGGCTGACTACGTCGATTTCGATGCTGATTCGGTCGGCGACCAGGGCGGCGACGTTTCGGCCGATGACCTGCCGGACGGCCAGGGGGATGATTCGGGCCCGGATGCCGCCATCGATGGCGATCTGGCCGACGATTCCAATACTGCCGACGCGGCAATCGACATTCCGGCCGACGGGGATGCGGTGCAGGGTGATGACGTGCCGGAGTCGTGTGATCCAATCCTGTTTCCGATGGCGATGATCAAGGAAACCGAAACGGCCGAGTGCCAGTTCACGAACCATCGAACCGTCATGAAGGAGGGGCGGTTGATGGATCTGTGGGACGTTTCGTTCGTTTCCTGGGAATCGATTGACTGCAACCTGGTTCCGATAACAATTCGCGGCTTTGCCTCGAAGCCGGCCGGTTCTTCCGGGAAGATCCCCGGGCTTGTCCAGATGCACGGGCTTGGCGGGTGCGCCGATCCGGACAACGCGACCGGTCCGGCAGCTTTGCTGGGGTACTTCGTGATCGCACCGACCGGCCCGGGCGGTGCACCGTCAACGAATTCGCCCGACTGCGCGGCATCCGGCGGGCTTCCTTCCGGCCACGACAGCGGGCGCCGGATGTTCGATACGTATCCGGATCCGCGTGGAAGCTGGTTCTGGGGGCATTCGGTCGCGGCCATGCGGGCCGTGACATGCTTGACGACAAGCGCCGATGTCGATTCGACGCGTCTTGGGATGACCGGGTATTCGGCAGGGGCCGTCGCCACGTTGATTTCATCCGCTGTGGATGACCGGATCAAGGTATCCGTTCCGCTTTCGGGCACGGGCGCGTGGGGTGTCGCGACCGAGTCGGCCAACGCGTGGCAGCACAGTCTTCTGACCCTGGCCGGAATGGATGTCGCCTCGCCCGAATGGCAAAGGCTGATTTCCACGATCCTTCCCGACGTCAACATGGCCGGCAGCACGACCAGGATACTGATGGTCAACGGTTCAAGCGACGAGTTCTTCCCGTTGACCGCCCACATGGTCACGTACAACTCGATCCCCGGAACCGACAAGCGAACGGCAATCATCGGAAACGGAGATCACGGCTGCTGCCTGCTGATCGATAAGCTCTGCGGGCTGGAAGACACCGAGACCATCGAGGCCAGGGCTGAACTGGCGGCCAAGGGGAACCAGAAGGCGTGGTTCCACAGGTGGTTCGGTACCGATTCCGACTTTTCGTATTACCCGAACGCGCCCGAGGCCCAGGTCAATCCCGTGGGCGGCGCGATGTATGTCCTTGCCGCGGTTGACGGCGGCGGTTCAAAGCTGGATGTCGAGTCGGTGCGGTTCTGGCTGTCGAACGACCTTGCCATGAACTTCTTTTCCCAGGAAATGAAGTTCAACGACACCCTGAAGATGTGGGATGCGACGATTCCGGTCGCCGCCGGCCCCAACGACATCTGGTACGTCGAAGTCGTCTATACCGACGGCGCCCTGGTTTTCCCGGACAAGTTCCTGCTGACGTCCGTGCCCCGCCTGCCTGGCGGCCTTGTGCCGGCGATTCATCCCATGAACAGTTGCGTGCCGTAGTCGCAGTCGGCGTCAGTACATCGAGAAGACGCGGACGGCGATCGTGATCCGGGCCTTTTCGTTTTCGGCGACGAATTCGTGATCCCGAAGTTCCACCTGGCCCTGGAACGTTATCAGCGCGTCATGCTTGTCGCCGATTCCAAGCGCCAGTTCCCGGACATCGAACCTGGGATACCAGTCGGCCTCCAGGATTTCGGCCTTCAGCCACAGATCCTGCTGGTCGTCGAACACCGGGCCGGCAAAGATGATCTGGTTGGCTGCCACCGACTGCCCCTGGGTCGCCTGGAACATCTCCGGGGTTCGGTAATCAATCAGGTTTTCGCTGATAAGCGGGTTCCGACCGAAAGTGTCGGGTAGATATGGGGAATACCTGACCTGGTGTTCAACGACGATCTCGGCCGGCGCCTTGTCCAGTCCCCAGTCGCTTTCAAGATCGTCCTTCAGAAGTATGTCCTTCAGCACGATTTCGACCTTGCGGCCGTGAAAAAGCGCCGCGGCGCAAAGCGCGACCGAGCCTTCGGCCTCCGGCACCGCCATGTGATCGACATAAACGTACGAATGCGATGGCAGCAGGCCCGTTCCATCCACTGAGTGGAAACGGTTCGGTTCGTCCTGATCGTGGAAAAAGGTGTCCAGAGTGTACATGATCCCGTCGTTCGGTTCGTCGCCCGGGTTGTTCAGATCAAGCAGCGCGATGTTCAGCGCCTGTTTGATCCTGGGGTCATCGCCGCAGGTGTGGTGAATTATCATGTCGCCCAGGTACGGGCTGTCCGCACGATACAGCCTGTGATTCCATGCGGCGGCGTTGTCCATCACGAAGTCCGGGTTCATTACGATGAAATCGCCCTGGCTTATTCCGAAAAGATCGGCCACCTCGCGGACGCTGGTGTTGTCGTAAAGCCTTGCCAGGCGTGCCCCGGCCAGTACTCCGGCGCTTGTGAACCACCGGACGAAACGGTTTTCCGCGGCAAGTCCCAGCAGGTTGTTTTCCATCATGTACCGGGAAATCAGGCACCCGTATGAATGGCAGGCCAGGTTGACGTGCGTCGCCCCAGTCTGATCCAGTTTGTGGCGGATATACATGGCTGTAATCAGCGCGTAACGGTGAAGCGTCTTTGGTCCTCCAAGCGGGTACTGTTCGATTTCGGCAATCTGTTCGGGGGTCAGCCAGGATGCCGGGGTGTTTCCAAAGTACTCGAACTTGGCAATCTGGTTCGGCGCCAGTTCCGTTCCGTCTTCCTTCGAGCATGGGCGCACCACCCCGAAGTTTGCCGCGTCCTGCAGTATGCCGCCGCACCCGCGTTCGCGGCCGTACTGTTCCTCGTCGGGATTCGTGTTTGACCAGCCGTGTACCCAGATCGAAATGGTCGTCGCGTTGTCGTATTCCTTCGTTCCCGAAAATTCCGGCCCGGGTCCGCAATCGGCCGGGCATCCGCCTTCCGCCTCGCACGGATCGCAGCAGTCGTCGTCGCAGGCCGCCCACCGATCCTGATCAAGCATTGGTCCGATGCACAGTCCGGCCGCGCAAAGGCCGCCCGGACACGTCTCCGGTTTTCCCATGGTGCACTTGTAGTCGAATTCGGTCGTGCCGGAACAATCGATCGGTTCCTTCCAGCACGCGCCGGTGTCGGGTGCCGTGTCCCCGGCAACGTCCGCGCCGGCGTCCACGGCGTCCGGTTCGATGTCGTCTGTCCCGTCCGTATCGATGACTTCGGGCCGGAACAGATCCTGGTCCGTGTCCGCCACGTCGGTTCCGGCATCCGTCCACGCTTCCGGCAGCGCGTCCCGGACCACAGAGTCCGCTTCCGCGTCAATCGGCGTCGCGTCCCAGGCGCCGTCATCCGAAATCTGGTCAATCGACCCGTCGCCAGGCCCGTTGGATCCCGCGCATCCCGAAAGAATCGAACAAGCCGCAAGCAACAAGATTGCCCAGAAATTCCGTGACATCGAAACAACCCCGTCGCGCAAACAGATGTTGCAAGTCTAGGACAATCAATCGATTTTGTGCAGTGCAAGCATGAAACAGGCAACGCCGGATGCCGCCAGCGGGGCAACGACGCCGATTATCGGGAACAGCAGGATCGGGCACGCGATTGCCGCCGTTGCGGCCGCCATGGTGTCAACGGCCCTGATTCGACCGGTCAGGTCGCATGTGCCAAGCGCGCTGGAATCCCGCAGCCCCTGGGCAGCCGACTGGAAGGCGCCACCACAGAATGCGGCTGTCGTGAAGGCCAGCACCAGAATCAGCACAAGGCCGGCGGCGGAAGGAATGCCGGAGGCCGCAAGCAGCACGACCGGGATTGTCGCGATTGTCGATATCGCCGCGCCGGCGTTGAAGGCCTTCATCGTGCGGGTCGGGCTCGCCCCCCTGCGTTCCATCAGGCGCCAGGCGACCCAGGCACCGGCACCAAGTCCGCCCATGTATGCGGCGATGATTCCGCCAAGCCAGCCGGCCAGTGAGCCCCATGACGACTGAATCGCCCACATCAGCGCGAACTCGACGGTCATGCCGCAGATTCCGGTTACCGCCGATGTCGCGTATGCAGATGCCATACGTCCGCGAAGGCGTCTGGAAAGCGCAAGCACCATGATGATTGCCGGGAACAGGATGCAGGCGGCCGCCGCTGGAAGCCGCCTCGGGGTCGAGCCGGCCGTGGCGACCGACGGGTTGTGCCTGCCGGCCCAGTCCAGGAGCGTGTAAAGCTGGGCCGCCGGCAGCATCGCGCCGTTGGCCGGCACGTCACGCCTGACCGATTCAATCCTGCGATCAAGTTGTTCCAGTTCGAACGGGTCAAGCACGTCGTCAATGAAGGCGTCGGTCGCATGCATCCTTTCGAATGGAAGAACGTCCAGCGCCGACTTGATCGCATTCAGATCCGGCGCCGTCCGGCCGCATGTCAGCAACCAGTCCCCGAATGGAAGCAACCGGCATTCGGGAAAGGCACCCCTTGCCGCGTTCAGTATCGACGCAAGCGAACGGATTGCCGCATCGGTTGGATGGCTTTCGGCCGCCCCGAGCGTCACGAACATGCGTCCATCGCGCCTTAACGCCGCGGCCGCCTTCCAGAACGTGTTCGAAGTGACCAGGCCGGTCCTGTCGAGCGTCGCCGGCGGCCCCACGCGCAGGATGATCGCGTCAAGACCGGCAGACACGCCGGAAATCTCGTAAAGGAAATCCCCGGGGATCACAGTGACGGCCCTGTCGCGATCGCTGCGGCAGAAGTCCCGATCCAGGTTGTCCAGTGCGATGTCGCGGGTCATCAGAGTGACTTCCGTACCGGGGATGGAAGCCAGCAGGGCCAGGTCGTGCGACGTCCCGCCCGCGGCAAGGATGCGGCCGGCATCAGGTGAAAGGCCCTTGACCATCGTGGCCAGGATTTCCGGCGTGCGCCTGTCGGGGCAGTCGATAACGGTTGAGGGTCCCTGGACCACCGTCTTCTGTCTGTCGAATACCACGGCGGCGCGGCGGCCGAACCGGTTTTCCACCCTTGAAATGATGACCGAGCCTGCGGGCGCCGGAACAATCAGCCAGGATGCCCAGGCACACGCAGCCGCGACGACAAGGGTTCCCGCGATGGTTGCGACGCGGCAAGGCAGGCGCTTTATCCCGGCAAGTCCCAGGGCGGCGAAACCGCCTGTCAAGGCGACCGCGGCCACCAGCCCGGGCGTGCCGATCCATTCCACGGCCAGTGACCCGACAACAAGGCCGCCGATGCCGGCCCCCACCGATTCAAGGATCGTGGTTCGTCCCAGGCCGGCGCCGTAGGTCGCGGCCAGCATCGGCACAAGCCAGGCAAACAGCACGCCGGAAACGACGGCCGCCGGTGCCGTCGCGGCCGCCATCCAGGCCATCGCCGCCAGGGGGTGCATCGCGATTCCGGTGACCGAGAAGCGAACCGAGAGCGTCGAAAGGATTATCAGGCCGATGCCCATGCCGGCGGTAACCATCCCGGATCCGATTGCCGCCAGGATCCGGCCGCCGCCGCGCCGATCGCCGATCCTTCCAAACAGGGCCGCTCCCAGGGCACCGGCCGCAAGCCAGGCCGCCAGAGCGACACCCATGAAAAATTCGTTTCCGCCGAAGCGCTCCAGGCCGGCACGCAGCAATGCCACCTGGGCGAGCGTGGATTGCGCGCCCAGGCACATCACGGCGAGCCTTGTCATGGTCGGAATTCTGTCCGCGGGCACCCGGTTACTTCCCGACATCGTGTTCATTGAAGATGATTCCTTCGAAGCGGAAAAGCTTTGCGTCCGGGTTCTTCCAGGCATCCATCGGCAGCCCGGCCTTGCGGGCTGTATGGTCAAGGAACTGCTGCCTGTTCCATCCCCATTCGACAGGCACCTGTGGCAGAAGCAGTCCCCTGCGGGAACCAAGCTGGATAATCAATCCGTCCCGGCCGACCACGATTTCGTTCACGTCGGATACGGGCACCGCCGGAAACAGGACGCTTATCTCGTATTCAATCGCCCCGAGTTCATCCGTCCGCACCCGATCGAACCTGGGATCCTCGGTCGCGGCGGCCACCGCCATCTCCCGGACGCATTCCCACAGCGGCATCCGCGGTTCCGTGTGACCGATGCATCCACGCAGGTCGCCGTCCTTCTTAAGCGTCACGAACGCGGCGCCAGGTTTGGTCAGGGCTGGATCGGTCACGTCGAAATCAGGCTTCCTGCCCGTGCGGATCAGCGTCTCGACCGTCTGGCGGGCGATGGTCAGCAGGGTCTTTTTCTGCTGCGGCGTCAGTTCGTTGTCATGCGGCCGCGCCCCGTGGGCCAGGTCGCCCGTGCCGGCGCCGGGCGCGTTTGCGTTCGTTGTCATCTTTGAACTTCCCCCCGGCCTCGGGAATGCCACCGCGCCGTAACCGACAACCTTGCGCCGGTCGCCGGCCGTGTCACCGCTGTTCCTGTAATCAAGCACGACCGGACCGGGCCACTTCAGCGCCTTCTGGGCCGTCATCAGGGTCAGCACCAGCGCCGTTCCGCAGAAGCCTTCGCGTGGCGTGTTCATGGTTCGCTTCATGCTGTCGCAGTCCAGGTCGGTCACCGTCTTCAGGTTGCCGCGATCCAGGCCGACCGCCGTCTGGTAGTCGAAGTAATGCGACATGTCCGTCGAAACGACGACAACCGTACGCCGATCCCCGGAGTATCGCTTTGCAAGGGCGGCGGCAAGCTGGTTGACGACTTCGGCTTCGGACTGGTTCCCGAACATCAGGGGCACGATCTTCGCCCCCGGCGCGGCGACTTGAACGAAGGGCAACTGCACTTCCAGTGAGTGTTCGCCGTCAAAAAGCGCGCGATCGTCGGTGATGAAAGGGTATTCCTTCAGAAGGGCGCCGACTTCGGCCAGATCGACCGGCAAGTCGCCCAGTGGCGTCTTGAAGGCCCCGGCCGTCGTCGTTGCGATTGCCTTGTTGCGAAGGGTGCCGTCATTCCTGAATGGACGGTGTGTGAACGCGACCACGACGACCCGCGTCGGCTTCATCGCCAGGATCTGACGATAGGCATGGCCCGCAATCGGTCCCGAATAGACGTACCCGGCGTGGGGCGAGATGAAGGCCCAGGCGTCAAGGCCATCGACGGCCGTCGCGGCATTGATGTATCCGTTGACTTCGCGCCGCAGGGCCGCCGTGTCGGAAGTGTAAAAGGATCCCGCGAATCCGGGCTGGATTTCCGGTCCGGCCTGCGGGGATGCGTCGCACCCCGAAGAACCCAGAAGAGCAAGCAGCGCGATCATTGCCCCCACCCCCTTTGCCGGATGAAATATGACGAAACCGTCCATGATCCCTTCCCGTTAAGGTCTTCTGGCTCAGCCGGCCAGTTCATCGCCATTAACGTAGTAACGCGCCGGGTGTGCCGACAGGTGATCGCTTCCGGTCTGCCGGGCGGTCTGTCCGGAAGCTGGCGAAAACGGTCGCGCAAGTCCGGCGCCGGCAAGGCCCAGAAGTGCCAGCGCGGTCTTCAGGAACTGCCGGCGTCCCATGTCCGCCCCGCAAGCCGCGTCCTTTTCCTTATGCCCGGGCGCTTTCAACGCTTACCCCCAGATTCCTGCAACCGGTTTGCCGCAGAAGTCGCACTTTCCGTCACTGCCGACCTTGTTTGACAGAACCTGATAGCCACGTCTCTCGATTACCTTGCGACCGCATGACGGGCACCACGTATGGGCGTGATCCCCGGCATCGGTATTGCCGACATAGACATGCTTCAGCCCGGCGGCCACGGCGACGTCGGCCGCCTTGAAAAGGGTTTCCGGCGGCGTCGGAAGGCGTTCCTGCATTCGATACATGGGATGGAACCTTGAAAAGTGCAGGGGTGTGGTCGGCCCGCACTTATCGACGATGAACCGGCACATGTCCCGTATCATGCCCATGTCGTCGTTTTCACCCGGAATGACCAGGTTGGTGATTTCGACCAGGACGCCCTGCCTGCACATGGTTTCGATCGCGTCCAGAACCGGCTGAAGCCGTCCCTGGCATATGCGGCGATAGAAGTCGTCCGAAAACGCCTTGATATCGACGTTCGCGGCATCGACGACGCGGCATGCCTCTTTCAGTGGTTCCTGTTCGATGAACCCGGCCGTCACCCATACATTCTTCAGTCCGACGGCCTTCGCCGCGGTCGCGATATCTGTCGCGTATTCGAAAAAAACGATCGGTTCCGTGTATGTCGAGGAGATCGACTGACATCCTCGCTGCCTGGCCGCGGCGACAATCTGCGCGGGCGACATGTCAACGGTTTCGGCGTCCTCGGGATCAAGCTGGCTTATCTGCCAGTTCTGGCAGTTCATGCAGTGAAGGTTGCAGCCCGCCGTCGCAAGCGAGAAGGTTTTTGTGCCGGGAAGAAAATGAAACAGGGGCTTTTTTTCGACCGGATCGATGTTGAGGCTGACCGGCTTTCCATAGACAAGCGAGACAAGGCGACCGTCGCGGTTCATGCGCACCCGGCAGTTTCCCCTTCCGCCGTCCGACAGGCGGCATTTGCGGGGGCAGAGGCGGCATTCAACGGTATCGGTCATTTTCCTTCCCCGACGGCGTCCCAGAAGCGGGCGGGGTGGTCGGAAAGTCGTTCCTGGGCATTGCGATCCGTCGAAGGCCCCGGTGACCCCACGACTGCCGCCGGGGTGCCTGTCGCCGGAGCGTCTTTCGACAGAAGTCCGGCGATGTCGTCCTTCAGCAGAAGCGCGCCGACCACCAGGCCAACCAGCACGGCAACCAGGATGACGGCCCTGCAGTATGTCATGTTTCCTTCGCAGTCCATTCGGACATTTTAGAATCCGAAACCCCGATGTCAAGCCGGTTCGGATCTGAGTTATCCCCTTATAGGAAAGGGGGTATGCCCGGGGATTGGTGGCGGGCTGCGACCAGATCGAGTGCAGCCGCGGACTCCAAATACCCGTGTCTCTCCATGAGGGGATCGCTCAGGACTTGTAGCGCTCGATCCGACCATTTGAATGGTTATATGAAAGACAGGGACGATTTCCTGGCGGGAACACGAATCCTAGAAGCTGAAAGGTTTCGGTTCAGATGGTACCGGTTTGCCCACAGCTA
>Ga0208458_1000715_pt1 | contig 32010 bp, 25 predicted proteins | sample AD_UKC085_MetaG_FD_184432 | JGI IMG/M metagenome (GOLD analysis project Ga0208458, IMG submission 184432) | Active sludge microbial communities of municipal wastewater-treating anaerobic digesters from USA - AD_UKC085_MetaG (SPAdes) (version 2) | ecosystem: Engineered > Bioreactor > Anaerobic >... | reverse complement strand
TCTTGATCCGCAGTTTGCGTTCTGGACAACTCAGAACCCATCTTCGAAGGGGTAAGTGCGGAAGCACTGCCCGCAGAAACCAGAACATTCATCACTTCAGGAATGATAGCCCCAGACTTGGCAGCGATCTCGTCCCTCCACCAACGCAACATTGGACCAAACTGACCCGAGAGCCATGAAGCCAGTGTCTTCTGAGCCTTCGAGACATCTGCCTTAGATGTAGCTTTGAAAGAAGAGAGTTCAGCATTCAGTTTTGCAGCCTGCTTCGAGCGCAAGTAGATGAGCATGAGGTTTGCCACAGCCTTCAAAGAAAGCTGGTTGGGGTCCGTCACCCCATAGATCGCAACTTCCTGAATCCGCTTACGGCCCTCGAACTTCAATTCGTCGTCCGTGGGTAGACCACCCTCCTCGGGAGCAGATTCCGCAGGGGGTTCTTCGGTCGTGGTCTCCGAAGGAACAGAGTCTTTATCACCCATCAGATTCGCATACTCCACCCATTGAGGAGCCTGCGTACCCAACAAGGTCTGAAGCCGACTCAGCATATCGAGAGCGGCAATCTGCAAATCAGTCACTGACTGTTCCGCAGAAGCCAGACTAACCGTATTTTCAAGGGCATCCTCACCATCGGGGCCATGATCATACGACTGCGACCGGACGGTGCTCAAAGCAGCCCCCAGTTGCTTCAAGTAGGTCAGTAACGAGTCTACATGCTCAAACTGTGTGCGCATTGTTTCCGGAGTCAGTAGACTGGTCAACTCCTCACCCCCCATTTCTGAGGGTTCGGTAGACGGCTCCGCCGGAGCCTCTACATCAAAATCAAGCACTGGATCGTCTACAGCACCGAAATCCTGTTCCTGATCAGGATCCTGTTCACGGAGCAATCGTACAGCCATAGTACCCCCTATAACCCCCGAGAAGTCGAGCCAAACGAAAACTGCAAAGTCTTCAATCGCTCGTCCAACTTCTCCAACATGGTATTCCCCTCGGCTCGTAGCTCAGAGGCGTTAGTTTGTACCCCGGAAACTCCTGCCGTCAGCTTCCCCAACACTCCGGCCCACGCCACCTTTGTCTTCGCTAGTACCCAATCCTTGACCCATGAAATAGCGGGGCCGAAAGTGATCTCACTCAGGGTTTGCGGAACAGGGCAGTACACGACCGTCACTGTCTGGAACCCATCTCTCACATCATCAACGTAAAGGATGTTACCCATCTGCCGCCATGTCATATTCAACCCCATGGACTTCCGAATCATGTCGCGCACAGATATCCATGTAGCATACTCACGCACAGCATCCGAGGTGAACAAACCAGACGGCAACCCTAGCAAGTCGGATATCTCCTGCAGGACGAAATCCCCGGAGTGACGCAGCCGGATCGGCCACACATCATCGATGATATGAACGGGCTTAGTCAACGCGGTGGTTAGGTCCACATACCCTGCTCGGGTCTCTGTGAGATGTAGGGAGACAGACTCAATCAGTACCGGCTCTCTGTACCAGATACGCACCCGTTCCAGAGCATCGTTGATAAAAGACTCGATTAGAGAAGGCTCTACATCGAGATCGATTACCCCCCCGCCGGTCAGCTCATTGGTCACATACTTGAGCAGGGTATTTGTATCCATAGTCTACCTTACTGTAGACTCTGGACTATACGCTCTATCTGCTCAACCTTATTGCCGTCAGAATCCAGACCCAATTCCTCACACAAGGATGTCAGTGCCGGTTTCCCATAGGCAATCTTGACTGCATCTAACCCCGAAGCATCGTACATCTTCTTGAGTTCATGAGCGGGAGATAGCACCGGACTCTCTTCCGATTGTGCGTCAGCAGAAGATTCATCCTCAACAAGAGCTTCGGACTCGGCAAGAGTAGGGATGTCAGGAAGAGCATCAACAACGGGTTCTTCAGCAGGTAGGGAAACCAACTTGGCAACTGCATACCGGCCACTATACACCCGAATGCAGAGATCGAAATCCCCTGACAAAACCAGCGAAGCATCCTTGCGGTAGCGAGCGTACTCCGACACCAGAAGCCTACGAACTACAGCCTGTGCCTTTGGAGCAACAACACGCACTGTCTTCAAGAAGGTCAAAGAACGCGGCTTATCGGAGATATTACGCACTACACCCATGATCACCCTCCTAAGTGAATTACTCTGCACAACAACTGGGTAGTGGGGGCGAAATCAATCGCCCCCACTACTGTCATCTATCAGGTCTGCTCAGTGATCGTGTACGGGGTTGGGACGTTGTCACCCGAGATGGCTCCACGGATGTACATCCTACGGTTGACAAGATACGTTGCAAACCGCGTACCCATACCCTGACGGGTCTTGAAGTCATCCAGAGTGACCTTCGGGGTAGCATACAGCGGCATGTACGGAGCGTAGATGTAGCCTGTGTCTACCATGGAATCACCCTTGTAGCCGACAAGGAAGGTCTTGTCACTGAAGTACGGGTTCTTGACGACTGGCATGTCATCGAGAGTACCGATCAGGTGCGGACCCGGCATGGCCTTTGCAGCCGTCCGGCGGAACCGACCCTCAAGGTCTTCGATAACGGTGCAGACATCAACACCGGCAACGATGAAGTTACCCTCAACCCTACGGGTGTTCTTCAGGATCTGGTTCGATGCGGCCTTGATCGTGGAGATCAGGCTGAACTTGTGATCCCTCCAGTTCACACCTAGCGGGGTGTTCCTGTTCCAAGTCGTGATGGCCTCGTGGGCACCTGCATAAAGTTCCGCGAAAATCTTCGCGTCGATTTCTGCACGAACCGTTGAGGACAGCGCGTTGGACAGGTCGGCATCCACGGAGCGACCATGACTCTGCTCCATGTCGTAAGCAGCGTCAAGGGTGTAGATAGCACGGAGCTTCTTCTCCTCTGCCGTCACCGTAACACCCGAGACTTCGAGGTTAACTTCCGGAATGTTGTCCGGGTTGTTCTCGAAGTTCAGATCGTAGTTGGCGTAGATCGGGGTCAGGTTCACGACATTGGAATGGAAGTCGAGGACAACTTCACCCGTGTCGTAGTCGATGGAGCCGGTACCGGTCTTATCACCAGTCAACGTACCGGACTTGGTAGCATCCGTGAAGATTTCTACGCCGTCGGTGATCGAAACCAGCGAATCAACCGGAATGGTGTTGAGTGTGTACTCGTAATGCTTGGTCGAGCCATTACCAGTACCAACCAGCTCATTCCGAACCTTCGGGGAGGAGTAATACTGCTCCCCGCCCTGACCAGCCTGCTGCCAGCCAAACAGCGTAGTTCCCGCAGTGATGTTCCCCTTGGTGGTGCCGTACTTGTAGTCGAGGAAGAACAGTTCCCCCACGCGCCGAGTCATCGGCTGAACCGAGACGTACTCATGCGCGAGCAGGTTAGGCATGACGGCTGCGATCAGCTCAAACCCGTGGTGAATGAAGTTACCGATGGACGAAGACTTGGTAGTCTCGTTCAAGGAACGCATCCACTGACGAGTGTTCTCCATGCAGATAGCCGTATCCTCAAGCATCTTGTCAGAAATCTTGGGGCGGGCCTTCTTTATGGCCTCAAGGTAAGGACGAAGACGCGGATTGGCCTTGACGATCTCAAAGGCTTCCTTCCGCTGCCTACGGCTTTCCTCAATGATCTGACGAATATCACCCACTTGACTCACCCTTCTCCCGAAGATTATTCTTCGGGTACAGTGCCGTCATCAAGACCGGCACCCGCACTTGCGGCATTGAACATCCCGATCAAACGGGACTCCATAGCCTCTTGACTCTCTTCTGACTCGACACGTACAGGCTTGCGCTCAATTACACGAGACACAGGTCGAGGTGACGCAACAGGAGCAACCGTTACTTTCGGCTGGGCCGTTGGCTTCGGCTTCGCTGCTTCTGTCACTGGAACCACCTTCGCCCGCTGTTCAGCCGCCAACCGTGTCTTGCGCTCGGCAAAGAACCGCTTCCGCAATTCCCGCATCATCTCCTGTTGCTTCTGCAACCGAAGAATAGTTGCACGCTGATTGCTGACTTGCTCACGCAAACCCTGACTCTCCTGCTGGGCCTGTACGAGTTCCTTGCGAACCTTGGATTCTTGAACCGCACCCTGAGAAGCCTGTTGACGAACCCGTTCCTCAATAGCGTTGAGTCGAGAACGCACGACTTCCCCATCAAAAGCAGAAGTAGGTTCACTCTTGGACTCCAACAGAGAGTCAGCCAGAAGTAAACGCTCCCGCAAAGATGCAACTGTTTCCTGCAACCCTATGATTTGAATATCCTTTGCCTGAATCTCACTCGAACGCGAGGAGAGCGAAGCATTCATCGTCTTCAAAGTCTCGGCCATTTCACTCAAACGCGACTCCCACAAAGATTCCCGAGTCCCCTCTGTCGTCTCTGAAGGAGCCTTTTCTTGCAGCGTCGAGAGATCAATACCGAGCTTGTGGAACAAACCCTCATAGAAGGGCATGTCTTCCTTGTACTTTGCAAGATCACGACGCGCCAGCGACTCCATAACCGGTGTAGGATAGCTACCAACATTGGCAGGGTCGGTCACGAAGTCGAATGTAATGAACTCGTAGGTATCCGCCCGTACTTCTGAGATACCGTTGTTCTCGTGGATTTCCCCTGATCCACGACTGGAGACCCCGACCTTCGCACCGTAATCGTAAAGCGTCTTGACAATGCGCCCGGCGGGTGTATCCAGAATATCAAAAGTACCCATCACACGATTGGTACTCTCATCAAGCCAAATCTTCGAGATCGCGTGTGAGATACGGTGGATGGAGACTTCCAGCTCTTGCGGATGGTCTGCCTCACCGAACAGATTACGATCCTGCATCTTCTTCGCGATATCCGGGGAACCGATAACACGCTCCACCCAAAGCTGCTTCGGATAAGAGCGACCGTTCAGCGTGGGCTGGTCATACAGCCCCACCTGTCCGGATACGCGAAGGAGAACACCCTTCGGGAGATTGGTGCTGTTAGACTCGACAATCGTCATCGAGGGATTGTTCAGAGTCTCAGACAACAGTTTCTTCATCAGACGCCTCCGTTATTTCCGTTTGTCAAGGGTGTCCCTTCACAAACAGTATATCTTGAAATCTCCGAGATGCTACACACTTACTGCACCCGAATCAAAAGACTTGCAAAATGTCCTGTTTGAACTGTCCCTGTACCGACCTCAGTGTAGATTTCACCAGTGAATTCCCCCGCCATGGTTGCGGGTAGATGGCTCTCAGCAACAGTGAAGTACACCAATCCTGCCGAAGCAGGGGTTTCAACAGCAGCAGTAAGCGTCAGAGCCGGGGTAGTCTCTCCTGTGGGTTTCACACTGTTGTAGGTGAGATTCCGATTAAAGGCGAGCTTTACAGCCGTGATTTGCGAAAGATCAAACGCGCTCTCATTACCCGAAGCATCGACTTTCAACAACGCGAATCGGAGCGTAGTGCGCCGCCCCGTATGCAAATCAATCCGTCGGGCTGGTACCTGATCCGCTGACTCCACGCCCTCTCGAAGACGCGCAAACTGCGTAAAGGTCCGCTCATACAGACCCTGTGTGTCATAGACGGATTTTGTGGCAACCAGCAGCCCTGACGAAGAGGGACGCGCACCCACAGCAAACCCCCTAGACTGTAATCAGCGCGGAAGTCCCGCGATACGAACGCCCGTTATGTTCTGCTACGGCCACAATAGTATAGCATGAATGCTCACTAAGATTGACCGCAGCCTTCACGAGTTTGAAGACCCCACCCACGTTATCAGTTACTTGGGTAGCAGCGACAACAAGCGTTCCATCTTCATCGTAAACTGAGAAAGTAACACGAGTTGTATCTGTGAGAATTGCCTGCGGGGTACTGAGTGATGCTACCAGATGCAGGAAGTTCCCCTCGAAATCGTAGGATACACCGAGTTGAACACTCAAACGATCTCGATGAAGCACCTGAACTGCATGCAACTCCTCGAAAGACTCCGTGCCGCACTCGTACAACAGATAAAGCGTATCTTCTGCAAGAAGGAAATCTGTATCGAAATCGAACAGATACACTCCGGCAAGGAGATCACTCTCTGTCAAAGTTTCCTGCGGGTCCGCTGGGTCAGCAATGAAGGTTTCCTGAGTGAAGTCCCACCCAAACCCATCACTAGCCCTCTGGATACGAACGGTAACAGTCGCATCCCCCACCCCAAGACGCACTGCATCGTAAAGAGAGTCCCCAAGATAAACAACCTTATTCGGCATTTTGCACCTTCCCAGACCCAACCTTGATCTTGCCTAGACGTGCGTATGACGCCATGGCTGATGCCACTTCAGGTATCGACCGCTCCAGTGTAAGAAGAACTGCGGTCAAATGCTTACAAATCACACCCCGTAGCTTCGGATTTCGCACCTTCGGATACCGCTTCTCCCCACCCTTTTTCCCCTCGTAGTCAGGCACCTCAATGTTATCGGAACCTAGCTGAGTTTCTATATACTCATAACCCCAGTATAAATATGCAGGGCATGAACACTTTACTTGCAGTCTCCCGAAGACAGCGAGATTAGCTCTGTCCGGAAACGACAAACCGTCCACTTCAAGAGCCTCATCCCAATCCAGTAGTTTGATTGACTGTCGCCAGTGATTCTCTCTCTTGAGGGTCACGGAATTCGAGAGCGTAACAATCGTGCCCGCCGGAGTGATCTCTGCGATCTTGAGATGAACATCCTTCGACCTCTCCTTATTCCGAAGGAAAAGGGGGTCCGTTGCCTTACGCAGATCTTGTATCGAGATATCCTTCTCAAGCAAAGACACAGAATTACTCCGCATCCCCATCGTTCATCTCTTCATCATCAAGTTCCGACATATCATCGGAAGGTGACGGTGTGTAGAAATCGAACAGGTCTACACGCTGCACTAGCTCTTCGTGCAATGTATTCCGCAAGAACGCCACTATCGCATCCTGATCGTTCAGTTCCTCGGATGCAAAATCAAGAGTAGCATCAGCAGCCCACTGACCGGAATCCTGCATGTAATCCAGAACACCCTGCTTGTAGAGCGTCAGCGTTGTATTCTCCGGCGTCACTTCAGCACTGGAAAGAATCCAGTCGGGGTACATTTCAAGTTGAAGGCCCAATGCAGAGGTACCATCAATCGACCCCTCTCCGTCTTCATGTTCGAACCCTGTCCCCATACGGAAAAAACCACGAGGTACTGGCAACAGACTGTCTACCAGTTTCTCTGTAGGGATACTGACAGTCATTGTTTCGCTGTCCTCTGGGGGTGCTTGCTCAACAACCACGGACTTGGACTCGAAGACATTCTTCCCCATAAGGAAGAGATCACCGTGGTACTCATCCTTATTTGTGGGGTCAACACTGAAGGTCTTGCCTTGAGATGATGGACGCCACATTCCTTCTGGATTCTGCACGGCAACATCCAGATTCAGGACATAACCGCGATCACGGTCCAGAATATAGACCTTACCCTCAGTATCTCGAATCAAGTCACCCCGAACAAGTTTTTGCCCATTATGACGATTCGTATTTGGGTCGTATCGGATAGGCTGCTCCGAAGATTCCGAGTCAACACGCTCAGTGGTCTGGTGTTTCCCAACAGATAGCACCGTCCCTACCGGAGGTGGATTGAACATATCAATTCCGGTGATCTGAGAGGCAATCTTTGCACCAACCTCCATAACTACGTTAGACACCCAACGCTTCCCATCCGTCCAGAAGATATCTCCTGCAACGGTAGTCTTAGTCCATGTCTTACGTCCGCTGTGAATCGTTGTCCCTTCAGGAAGCTGGTTCATAATGGCCACACACCTACGTGCGTGTTCGATTGTTTCCTGAGTAGCCTGATCCAGCGAGGCTGCAATAGACTCCGGTTCACTAGAATGTGACTCACTCATTGTCACTGCTAACCGGGATAGATTCAGCAAGGATGCAATGTACTGCCTAGCCTCTGCTCCACTGGTTGCGGCAACTCCGGAGACGGTCACGAACCATGAATCCACTGCCCGCTGAGGCCGACCGACCTTCAACCCCTTGCGACGGAGGATTGAGGATGCTTTGGTCAGTTCATCCACATCAGTAGACAGCAAATCGATGAAGTAGTCCGCCTTAAACGGCTTCACTTGAATGGACTCATCGACTTCGGGACGAGGACGAGGCTTCGGTACATGAATTTCCCGAGGCTTGCCACGTCCCTTCGGACGGCGGCTGGGATCCTTCGGCTTCTGCGGACGAGGCCCTTTCTTGGCTTCATCACACACAACATCAACACCAGCAGCCTTCAACGATTCTTCGACTTGTGCGTGTGTTCCAGAGATCACGACTTGCTTCCCTGTCACAGCGTACTTCAAGCCCGAAGCTTCGCACGCGAGAGTCACCTTTCGCAGCTCTTCGGAAGTGTCGGTTTGGACGATGCTTTCCTTCTGCACAGACTCACGCTGGTCGTAAAGATGATGTAGCTCGTCCTTCGCCTTCTCCAACCGCTTCTTATCATCATCAGACAGGTTCTCTCCCGCCCGGTTGATGTAGAAATTCAGTCGAGACATTGCTTGCTGCAATCCAGTTGAAGCCGACTCCAACCCGCGTGCGATCTTCTCTGCACTCTGATTGAAGAAGCCCTCGGGGGGTGTCCAGTCGGTATCGACCTTCCCTGACCACTGTCCCTCGGATATGAAACCCTGTTTCAAGTCCTTCTCAATATCCCCAACAGTATCCCCCCGCTCCAGCCTCTTTGCAACTGCACGAGCCCGTGTCAGAGAAGATACCCCAGCAATAGCTCTACCAGCCGGATGGTCAGGATGACGCTTTACAAGATAAGCTGGGCCGTCCTTGACTATACTGACATACTTACCAAATCGCTCCACCCCACCAAGGTCAAACTCGCGTCGTGGTATCGCCTGCCCTGATTCGACATACGAACACCCTGCCACAGACTTGAAATCGCGCAACCGAGATTCGTTCTTGCTCGTCATACGCCTGTAAATCTCCTGCTCTTCCTCTGGAGTAAAGCCATTCAGATGGTAGGAGTAGCTGGTTTCCGAACCATCACTCGGATCTTGCCCCTCGTAGTGTGTGTACCAAGTATGTGGGGTGAACTGCGAAGACGACGGCTCCATAGGGCCGTTCTTCTGCAGATAGTCCACAGCCTTGTCCACAGCGGAGATCCCGTCCTCGACATCGATCTCATCCGGCGTCATGTCTACGCCCTCTTCATCCTCCCAGCCACTTTCAGCAACATCCCCCTCTTCAGCGGATTCCGGGGTGACTGTATCGTAGCTGACAGTGATGTATTTCGAGCCTTCAGGCTCCGTAGACTCGCGAAAAGGGCGCTTCCGAGACCCCCGCTTTCCCTCTTCCCATTGATTCTTGGAGAGTTTGAGGGTGAATGTGGCATACGCCCCACCCCCAACGACTCGCTCCTCACCGGGCTTCATGTAGCAGGATTCCGGAGGAATACCGTCTGTAGAGTCATCGTTCATCGTCAAGAAATCACGGTAGGGGCCGGACCACTCCAAATCCCCGTTCTCTTCTGGAGCACCATTCCACATCTCCAACACATTGTCTAGATATGGCATGTCTTCGGAGAAATGGATGGGGTCGGGTGAGTAGTCAAACATCGACTCACGAAGCCTACTACGGGACTCAGTAGCCACCCCAGCGTTTCTCTCCTCGTCAGTCCACCATGTAGGATTATCAGGCTCAACCTTACGCATCAATCGGGCCATTTCCTGATCCGCAGCCATCATATCTTCTTCGTTCCACGAGGTACGCCCAGCCTTGCGCATGCTGGCATTGCCTGCATCCCAAGCCGCAGCCTTGGCAGTCTCAGGGGTGAGGGCCATAGTCTTCTCCTGAACAAGATGGTGCTGACGGGCCTTCGAGGCAGGCTTCTTGGATTCAATGCTCTCTTCAACATACCCCTTCGATTTCAGATCAGCTACAAACGCAGCAAGATCCTTCGCGTTGGAGAATATTCGGATATCATAGAAGTCACTACCATCTTTATGTGTCTTCACACCATCATGAAAGTTGAGAACATGCTTCGACTTACCTATACCTGTCTGAGTATTGAATCGTTTCCGACCCTCGTTGGTGCGCTTCTTGGATTCTGTGTTTGGCTTCAGCCCCGCAAACGCCATAATCCACTGTGCAATAGGATCGGCGTAATCAAGCATATCCTTATCAAACGGAATGTTCCACTCTTCCTTCACAGTTGCCTTTACTTGCGGTGAATCAATAAATCCCAAACAAAAGACTATCGGCTGTTCATCACCCCAGTCGGGACGAACCTTTTGCGTTGCCACACCACTCGAAATAGTCCACTTGAAGTCTATGTCTGCGCTGTCGTTTCCCACGCCGGAAAGATACAGATCACCTTGTCCCCGGTACTGACCAATCTCGGCGTCGATCTTGCAGCGATCTGGAAGTTTCGCAAGAATCGCCTGAAACATCTTCCTGATTTCTGCCATAAGCACGGCTGTTCCTGTAGCCATTTCCTTCACCGGCTGACGGGATTCAGTCTTCTTTTTCTTCTCTTCGTCCTCATCTTCTTCCTTCTCAGCATTCTGTGCAATCAGAGGAAGCCTTCTAACTTGAGCCTTGTCCTCCAACCACTTCCTGACCACTTCCTCACCTAGAGATCCATAGTAGTCGATGATCAGACTCTCACCCGTCACAAGATCCCAACCCTCTAACCGTGGATCAGGCTCATCTCCCCAACCACGGAAGAACTGCAAATCACCGTATTCCGTCGCCGTTGCAGGCTTCATGTATAGATAATACCGAGCTGGAAGCCCTCCTGCGGCTGCGCCACCACCTCTTTGCTGATAGGTAGACGCAGCGTCATATACCACATCATGGGCTACCCTACGAAGAATCTGCTCCAGAACATCGCGGTAGCCCTCCTTCAGGGGATGACGGGATTCAGTCTTCTTTTTCTTCTCTTCGTCCTCATCTTCTTCCTTCTCAGCATCTTCGGCTTCACCGTCTACTCCAGCTTCGGCTTCCTGATCAGCAGCATCCTCTTCGGTGTCAGACTCTACTTCATCTTCGGCTTCCTGTGTCTCTTCTTCGCCAACCGTCTCATCCTTCTTCTGGTCTTCCGGCACCTGATCGACAAAGACATCTTCCGGAATCTCCATCGGAGAATCAACTGCAACAACCAGTGTGTACTCACCGTGATTTACGTAACGAAGTGCCAAGTTCTGGTCTTCGACCCCGTTCTTCTCATCCCACGCCCCAAGAGCTTGCGCCAAACGATCCATGTACTTAGCCACAGCAGCATCATCAATAGGCTCCGGGAATTCGATTTCCACCTGATATTCAGCACCGTGTACCTGCGGCTCGGGGTCTGTCTGCCCGATGATCGACAGCACCGGGTGATCGTGCAGCCCACTGATGAACTCCTGCATCAACGCCAGTACCGCATCGGGTTCGCTTTCCTGCCCACCGGCCCAGAGCACGGAAACACGCAGTGTAGAGTCGTCTTCGCTCTCCAATGCCTGTGTAGTCACATCCGCGTACCCGTTATCTACGAGGAACTGGTTGAGCGCAACTGCCAGAGCATTCGCGTACCAAGCCCCCTCTTCCTTCACCTGCTTGGCAACATCGTCATCCGGGAGTGGGACAGCCATGTAGAAACCCTTGTCACACAGGCTGCTAGACGTAAGAACCGTCACCTTGTCAACCGGCTGCGGGGTGGAGTCCTCACCGCCAAAATCGTCTACTTCTGCCTCGACAGCCCCGTCAAAATCCTCCGCAGAAGGGTCAAGAACCTCGTCTTCAACGTCCTCACGGAGTACCTGTACCAAACTTCCAAACTGACGAGTCATTCCCTACCCCCTGTTAGCAGTTGTTGAAGACTGCGAAAAAACCTTGATCTTCTCGATTATCGAGTGGGTGACATTGCTGCCACGACCGATTACCAGACCCGTAAGCAAGTAGCCCAGAAAACCTGATTGGAATTCAGGCATCACAAGCTGAATCGCCGGGTCTAGGATGGTGAAATGAAACTGGAGCGTGACGATGATACACACCACCGCAAGTACCAGCTTCAAGAAGTGGGGGCGCAAATCCTCATACGCCTGCCCCGGCTGAAGATTCCTAGCGGCTAATGCCTTCTTGTACTGATAGTTGTTTGCCACCGCCGCACCGAAGAACCAGAATCGCTCAAATGTCTTGACTGCTGCCTCGACCACAACCGAGAGAACGAAGGCTACCCACAACGTGACAGCAATAGCCTCGAAACCCATTCTAACTCTCCATTCTCGGTGCAGCGTACATCTGCACTTGCTCAAACACCCTACGCCGCTCATCCGCAGCCGGGAGGATATGTTCCAGCTTCAACGAGGACTGCACGAAGGTGTAGCCGTCCTCTCCCTGAGACAAATGCGGAGTTGCATCACCCAACGCGGCCATCATCTCAATCAGAGTTGCTTCCGGCACACCCTTGACCTTGAAATTAGGGGACTGTTCTGCAACTCCGAACTCAACTGGATTGCCCCCCACCCCGGCTAACACCTTCCGTGTGAATTCACGATATGAGGGGAAACGCGAGGCAAACACCACGTTGGCATCTGGCATATCTTCCGAGGTTGTATCTTCGATTACAACCGCTTTGGCATCCGCTTCCGCAAGCAAACCCTGCACAGTCGTGGTGTCACCAGCCAGAGTCATACCCTGTGGAGAACCCGACCAATGCCTGCCTTCGGCGATAGCCTTACGCACGATGTGGAGAAACGCCTGCGGAGTAGAAGGACGGACTACAACAGCATCAGGCTGCACGACAGCTTCTGTCAACTCGCCGTGCCCGAGGAGGAAGCACACAGCCCGCCCGGCATCTTCCCGCAGATTCTTGAACCGGCGCACAAAGTCCTCGAAGATCGACGCAGAAACTTGCACACCATCAACAGGGAACCCCACACGCGGGGTGAAACCAAATCGCTTCCCGTTGATCTCCACAGTAAGGATGCGCTTGTCATCGGAGACGAACCGCACGGTTGCCTTCCGTGCTTCCGCCAATGTAATCGGCAATCCATGCGAGATACTTTCGATCAACGGAAGTTTCGAACGTCCAAAGACCCCGGCACGATACCCAAACCGAGGGGTCCGCCCATCCTCCAACACGAGAACACAACTCTCCGCGAGCATGCGCATTGCCAAGGCAGAAGAACGCTTCAAGGTCGCCTCGAACCGCTGCCGGAAGTCCTTGTAAGTAGATTCTTTCTGTCCTATCGGAGAAACCATTGCAAACGAGAGTGCCTTGCCCCCAGTATAGACATCGACCGTAGGCACCTCAACATCCCCGCGAAGGAACGAAAACTTGACATCCGACTTCTGGGGTTCAGGCAACAGCTCCATCTGAATTGGTGTGGAATCCGGGTCTACAAACCCGTAGTAAGCCAACTCGACCGAAGAGAGTCGGTGCAGAATAGCCCCACACTCTGGACACACCTGATCCGCTTTGTCCTGCGCCGCGCCCGTGACCGGAGCCTTGGGTTTCGGATCCTCCAAGGGACGAGTATACCCACACGCCATACACGATAGGGAGTTTTGAATCACCTGACGAAAAGGCTCGTGCTTACGACCCTTCTTGATTACATCCGAGGGGTTGGAGTCCTTGTAATCAACCAGACCGTTCACAGCGTTCTCCATTACTCTACCCCCTCATGCGCGGGTTCCTCTACCTCTTCGGAAGGCAAATCCCCGACAATGGAATCATAATACCCAAGATCATACCCAATTCTCAAACCGGCAATAAAGTCCGCAGACTTGTCCTTCATGTACTCACGGTACACGTCTTCTACCGCCTCGAAGGGGGACTCAGAAGGATCGAGCGTGCTAGGTGGGGGTGCTTCATCAGCTACGGCCTCTTCACCCTCACGCATCAACAGGATAGCATGTTCAGAAAGCTGCGCCAAAGGTTGGGAGGAGGCACACGCCTCACGAATGCAGTTTTCAAAGACTACGAGATCAGAAGCCTCGCCCTTACGAGGGGTGTAACCATGAACAGCACTTCCGACACCGACGAAACAAACATCGCCAGACCGAAACAAAAACTCAATAGTGTCCCTCGCCATTGGCGAAACCTCCTTATCCTCTACCTTGAGTATATCTTGGGAATGCTGTATTTGGATATGATGTTTCAGATACGCACTAGCGAGTGACTAGCTGTTCTCCCCGAGAAAGAGAAAGCGCAGTAGCCCGAGTGTTTCCATCGGCAACCCTGTCAGGGAATGCGCTGCCTGCTCCGTCAGCCACGGAAGATACTGTGAGATGGGGTCCAAAGACCCGTGCTCCGTTTCGACTACCAATCGCTGCGAAGCCGACAACAAAGCCTTTGCACTTTCATACGAATAGTCCTGCTCATACAACAACCGTTTCAAGTTCTTTGCCAACGCAGACCGCTCCATGACCGCCTGCCGCACCCGCAACACGACATCCGGGTCCATGCTCTCGAACACAGACCCAATGAAACATTGATGAAACGCTCGCATCCGGCCCAGTATCTCACTGGCTTCTTCAAGTGTAAACGGATGACAAAGCAAAGAACGAGCCACTTCATGCGTGAATGGGGAAACCCCCCATGCCCCGATATCTTGTGCCTGCACCACTACATCGGGAAATGATTCACATACCACATTCTCCCACTGGCTCGGTCCTGCGCATCGTAACACTCCGAGCAGAACTTGCGGTGTACGCACTAGACTTCACCCTCTCCACCAGTCGGCTCCTCCTCCGGGGTCAGTGTCCCTGTTAACTCTGGCTCGACTTCAGGAGGAGAAGGCTCCGCAGGTGTAGAAGAAGCGGTGGGTGTACGATCCTCGGGCTTAGGAAGATTCAGTTCATCTGCTGTAGCAGCTTCTGGATTCGGGTTGGGGCTATCGAAGATACCATCCGTGTTCAGACTCGGCAAAGCCCGAGCAACGATATCGTCAAACAACTCCCGCGCAGCCTTCGAGCCGTCTCCACCATGTGCCGTCACGAAATCCGCAATCGCTTGTGCGGTTTCAATCCTGCTCTTGACTATATCCATACGAGCCATTTCTTCGGCACCAGAAATGGTAGACATATTCAACGGGATGTCTTTCGCTGGTATATTCACCCCGAGCTTGTACTTCAAGTGCAGGGAACACAAGTCCTTGATCCCTTCCATAAACGCCCGCTGGAGCTTCTTCACCGTCCGGGCATACCGCACGTCGAGCTGAATCAAAGGAGTAGCCGCCCCGAGAGACCCCGGCAACATCTCCTCAAATCCAAGGTACGCCTTGGGAACACGCAGACCAGAAAAGACCTTACTCAGGAAATAATCGATGTCCACAGCATCCTTGATGTTCAAATCCCCACCAAGCTGTTGAACCGTGACATCCCCACGCCCACCAGTCGTGGGTAGGAAGATGTCATCCAAGTAGTTCAACGGTGAGTATTCAGACTGATAAAGCTGGGTAGTGGCATCAAATGCCTGTCGTTTCGTGAGCTTGTCTTCCAGTTCACGCAGCAACCGAGCACGCTCTTCGGGGGTTGCATCTACGGTATTGACCGAGAAAATCCTAGCCACACCGGAACGAGCCAACCTACCCAACGCCAGAGCTTGTTCCATAAGCGTCAGAATCTTGTAGTCTTTCCGAACTTCGTACAACGCTGAGGTACCATATCGACCTGAGACCTGAATAGCCAGTGAGACATGGTCGTCTACCGGATCCCCCATCATAGTCATTTCACCCGAGACTTCAGCCGCCTGCTGCAACGCCTCTACCAGCCGCTTCCGCAAATTCTGCTTCCGTTCGATCAACCGCTGCTGGGCTTCCATGACAAGACTCCGGCTTTCGGTACTCTGGACCAAATCGCCATCCTCGTCCTCAAGCTCATCGTAGAAGTTAGCCGGAATGGATAGTGAGAACCGCTCGAATGTCGGACGATAGTTGAACACGAAGTGTATCATCTGATCCGGGACAACAATCCTCACATCGCCTGCCACACCCCCAACAGAGTTGAAGGCACTGGCATTCCCTGAGCCAAACAACCGATCCGTGTACGCAAAAGCCAGCAACTGGCCCTGTACATCAATACGCCAAACATCCGTAGGGTGCAAGTCATCTCGTGCGGCCACCACACCAAGCCCGGTTGCTAACGAAGGCTTGAGGAAGAAATCCCCAAACTTAGCACAGTTATACATCCAGCCATGCCCACGATTCTCGACATCCAGCTTCTCGAACAGATCTTCCAATTCTTTGGCGTACTGGAAGTCAGGGTCGATCCAGACACTCTTTTCGCTATCTGGGTCACGCTGATATGCATCTTCCGTAATCAGAGAAAGGAAGGATGCGATAATGACATTCTCTTCCATCTGATCGTACTCGATATACCGCATGCGGCGCGAAGCTGCGAGATCCGTTGCAGCGAAGAACAACTGAGAAAGCAACCCATGATTAGCAACTAGATTGATTCGGCTTTCGGGGTCAGTACGGATAAACTTCTGCTCCGGTGTCAAACCCCCGGAATGGCCCACAGGACGCGTAGATAGTGGCTTGGGTTTATCTGAGGCTCCGTTACCGAATACACGCTGCAAATATCCAAACAACCCCGGCATGTAGACTCCTTACAGAGAGGAAACTTCAAGACCTACAATCAAGTATAGATCAAACTAGGCTCTCACCCGCAGGAGGAGAACCCACACGTTGCACACAAGCCACATCCATCCTGTCGAACATAGGCGTATTCCCCACAGGAGGGGCAACGATCAGCATGGGCATCACTACCCTTACCGAGCAACAACTCTGGCTGATGATCTGGGGGCATTGCCCCCAAACTCTGGAGATGTTCCTTCAACACGAGACCAACAGCCGCCAACACACTCGGAACGTACTTCCCTTTGTAGAATGCACCACCTAGCGCAGACTCATACTTCAAGAATTTCTCTACCAAGAACTTGCAGCTAATGCCCCTACGGAACAATGCTGTGAGTGTCAGAGAGAGGCCGTCCAACCCCTCACGCATCAAAGAGTCCTCCGTATTGATGAATATCTCGAACGGATCCTCGTCTACATCTCCAATGGTGATGTAGAGCGCAGGCTTGTCCGGCGCGTACTTGATGTGATAGGTTGTGGCTGTGACCTTATCAGGCCGATCCTTCGGCTTACTGAGAATGTCATCTACCATAGACTCGGCCAATTGAATGACTTCGGCGTCCCGAGCAGCGTCTTCATCATCCATGTCGTCATCCTCCATACCCTCGTCTTCGTCATCCAACAAATCGGATTCCATGTCCTTCTCCTCTGCAACAGGCGTGATTGCTGCTGCTCGCTTACACTGATCACGGAAGACCGTCAAGCCCTTGATTCCGGCTTCCCACGCACTGATGAAAGCAGCCTCGACATCCTCCACCGAAGCACTGTGCGGAAGGTTGACTGTCTTGGAAACGGCATTGTCCACATGCTCCGCCACTGCTCCGAGGACAGCCAAATGATCCCTGACACTCAGTACCCTTGAAGCATCCTCAGAATGCACGAGCTTCAGATACTCCGGCCATGCCTGTCCGGGGTGTTCCTGACGCCACTGCTCCAACACTCGGAAGGAAACCTGATCTACCCCCATGCGCTCATTACGCATCATGCTCACTGAGAAGTAAGGCTCTATACCCCACGAAGCCCCATACAGAGAGGAAATGCTCCCAGTAGGTGCCATAGACAGCAGTGTCCCGTTACGGCGCGGAGTCTCCAAACCCGACTTCTCCCAGAGCGGGAAAGGCCCAAGCCGTTCAGCCAATTCTTCACTCTCACTCAACGCTGTCTGCTCGATGAACCCAAAGAGCTTGTGGATAAAGGCCAAAGTCTTAGGGTAGTCGCCATAAGGCAAACCCTTGAGGAACAGCAGATCCGCCAACCCGAAGACGCCTAGACCGATCTTCCTCTTGGACAGCACTTCATCGCGAATCTCAGGCAGCGGGAAAAACGAGGTGTCGATCAACAAGTCCAAGAACCGAACACCAGTTCGTACCGACTGCTCCAACCGACGCCATGAGACATGCCCCTGCTCCGCAAAGACCGACAGATTGAGCGAGGATAGCGCACACATCCCGTATGCGTTGAGGGGTAGCTCTCCGCAGTTATGAACGAGAAAACCGTTAGCATCAAAGGCGTTGATACCGGGGATTTGAACATCACCAACCGGGATCGCTTCGGCTTCTACCACCTCGGAAACTGTTGCAATATCCCAACCTCGATAGGTTGAGCGTGACATTCGCTGAAGAGCACTGGCAAGCTGCTCAGACTTTCGGCTGTCGCCAAACCCAATACGTTCTTGGAACACTAACAAAGAATCCCTGCTTATACACAACTCGTGTTGAGCCTTGATCGGATAATCCTTGTACCCACCCCTACCATCTGGAAGAGAATGAAAACCTTGCGCACGACGAGTGGCATAAATGGTACTATACACACCCAAACGCAACAACATCCTCTGCACGGTTTGGAGCATTTCCATATTGCTCTGAGACAAACGAACCGAAAGCCCTTTCTGAGGTGACTTATCCCCAACCGTACCATCCGCATCAAACAAACCACGCAGTATTCCAATAGTACAAGCACTGGATAGCTGTTCAGTTGCTGGTGTAAGCGTCTTGTTTGTCGGGGTAATGCCCAACGAAGCTATCCACTCCGTCAGGCTCTTTGACTTAACGGACCAGACCGGAGATGCCTCTCCCGTACCACAATCTGAGCGGTGAGGAAGTTTTTGGAGACCACTGAGCACCCTTTCCTTTACAGAAGAGGCAGAAGTATCCCAACTTGAGATCCGGGCGGTGTCCTCACAGAACACACCGTCCCCAAGAAACACTCCCAGCAGATACCCCTCTTCCTCAGAACCAGCACCGGGCCAAGAAAGATTGAGATGCCTATTGACAACAATATGATCCCCAGATTGCAAGTCCTGTGTTGCAACCCAAACCACATCCTGCAAGCCATCCGTAGACAGACTACGCCGAGGGTTCTTCTTCACTGTAGCCCATAAATGGTTGGGGGTTGCTGAAAGAACAAACCCTTGCTTCGTGGAGACACGCAGAACCTTTTGTGTACCAGTAGCAAAAAAGCCCGGCATTGGGACATCATACGGCACTCCACGAACCACAGCCGTAAAGGACTGTCCCATCAAATCACGAGCCTGACGCGGCCCATCTGTAGTCTGTACCCATGTATCCAGAGGAACACACGGATTGACTGCTTGCAGCACTTCAACTTGCGAGAGTGGGTTCTTCTGGTTTACGGTGTCCAGAAAGAAGACACCCGGCTCTCCCGTCCCCCACGCCGCTTCAGCGATCTCCCGGAACAAAGCACGAGCAGACTGAGGGTTAGGATCTACCCAATCTCCCCACCGAAAATGAAAAGTGGTACCATCCTTCACGGCTTGCATGAAATCATTCGTGATCCCGACTGAGACATTGAAGTTTGTCCAGCGCCGATTCTCTGGGTCACTCTTTGCTTGAATGAAGCTGCGGATGTCGGGGTGGTTTACATTCAGCACACCAATAGCAGCACCCCGGCGACTACCCCCCTGTGAAATCGTCCCTACGGACTTGTCGAAGATATCAATGAACGCCACAGGCCCGGACGACACACCATTGAGCTTCTTGATCTCCCAACCCGCAGGTCTCAGCTCGGAGAAATTGAATCCCACACCACCACCATAAGCCTCGATCTCTGACATCTCTCCTAGCGATCGATAGATACTTTCCCTACTGTCATGCACCGGAAGTACAAAACAGTTCCCATTCATATTGCTGCCAATTCCTCCGCAATTAGCGAGAATTCGACCCGCTGGGCAACCCTCTCCCGAGAGCATCCACTGATAAAACACTTCCTCCAAAGCATCTAAAGAAAGAAGATATGATAAAGCATTCGGAGACTGAACCACCTGATGTGCAATACGACGAAAAATGTCTGCCGCTGTTTCCGTAGTCCCACGCTGACGATAGCGATCCCCGATCAATTTCTGAGAATAGGCATTATCCTCGGGCCAAGAACCCATACATCGCGCTCCTTGTGTAGTAGAGTTAGAAATCCCACAGACTGAAAGTCAAACTGCCAAACACCCCAACCTTGGGGAGGGAGAAATTCTCCAGATCATCAAACGAAACACGCGCCCCTCCACCCAAACGCGCCGGGGTACGGAAGGGAGCCACATCAACACTCGCGCCAATCCCCAACCAACCCAGTTCGTCCCCGGCATTATACCCGAGTGTGGGGTTGGGGCCGTGGAGCGTCCCCAAAAGGGGAATGCCATTGATGTAGAATGTTTCGAGGGAGGTCATACTCCCACAAGTGGACAACCCGGCAGTCCACGCTGCGTCGAACCCAAACCGGTTAGAAACGAACGTCACAGTCGTGTCCTCGGGATTCACCACAATGTGGGTATCACCCGCGCCAGCAAGATGGCCTTCAAGTACACGCGATTCCGTGGCATTGACCAACACTTCGATACGAACACGACCGTCTTCCTTAATCTCTGCCTGAACGAGATCAACTGTCACTGGCGTCTCAGGATATCGAATGATCTCCACTGTGTCTGGGTCAACCTCTCGATAGATCACACGTTCGTACCAGTGATCCACCACGCGTGGAGGGACCGAACTCGCCACCGCTACGATCTCAGGAATTGCCAATATCTTGTTAAGCCCGAGCCTCTGCCAGATACGCCCTGAAGAACCACTCCAGAGATCCTGTGCATGTTGCACACACATCACACCCGTCAACAGAACAGCAAGGAACACCAACAGAACCACCCAAACGGGCATCCTTGAACCAAGCACTGCCTTTAACATCTTTCCTCCTAGTCGAGAACGATGAAATCCTTACCCTGTGCCGCACGTACTAATGAACAGACTTCCTTACCCTCCGACGAACCAGCAAGATTCGAGTTCCCCTCGACAGTCGAGAATGTACCCGCAGTATGATCCAACTCGACCGCAACCCCAGTATGACGGTACCCTGTCTTTCCCCCACGCACGAGGAAGATTGCAGCGGAGGATTCTGGTACCTCCTCGAACGACACAAGTCGCCCCTTCTTTCGGGCATCAGCGGCTAGAATAGAGCTACTATAGGACACATTCACCGGGAGTTCTGCATCGAGAAAGAAGGCAGTTTGTCGTAGGAGGAAACTAACGAAGCCTGCGCACCACGGCCAGTCCCTGCCTTGCTTACCATCCATGTACAAACGCACCCACGGCCCGCGATTCTGCCCACCGACCTCGGTAGGAGTCATCCCGTGGTGCGTCCATGCACACTGTCTCAGCAAACTGGAGAAAGTAAGTTGCTGTGGGAGCGGTGACGGAGGGAGCAATGCAACACGCATTGCATTCGTCAGACAACGCCATTTCACCTCAAGACACTCAACTGACCCAAGCAGATATTCAGTAGCCGCTCCGTAATCCCCATCAATCACAATCTTCGTAGAATAGGACAAACACGCCCACTCCTGCAGGCGTTTCACTGCCGCCCCCTTCATCCCACGTCGCAGAAGTCCGGGGTAGGACAACTCCTTTTGTGAGGTCTCGGTAGAAAAAGGAGTCAGCATCAATTCACCCTCAAGAAGTGAGGAGAATTAGCGAACGAGCATGGCGGGGTACGGTCCAGCGCCACATTCGGGAACAGCTCCGGCACTCCTACTATCGTCTCGATGATCTTGCGCACACCCACACTGCACACCATGTTATCCTTGCCGAAATCGAAGATGCGACGACCAAGACCTATGTCTACCAACTGTCCGAGATCGTAGAGCGTTCCAATGTAGGGGAGACAAGTCGCCAGCAACCCCGGCACCGGAAGACGGTGGCAAGGCCCTGTGTAACGGAAGACGTTGCCATACGGAGCCTGTATCATCCACGGCTCCAGACGGGCAATCCTAGCCGCCGGGAAGGTGAATTCGAAAATCAAAGGTATATCCTCAGCCGCTCCAAGATACAGACGAACATGGTTATACCGAATATCCCCATTGGGGTAGAGTTTCCGCCCGTACTTCAGAATCGACGCATCAGCTACCACTTCAAACGGACGGGTCGGGGGCCACCACCAAGCGTCTTTGACAGGCCACCATGCTTGAGGTATCCTCTTGTACGAGAGGATGACATCCATCGGGCGCAAAGCATCTGACATCAGCTACACCTCATCAAGGCTGTCTTCGGCCTCCACACGCAACATCCCTTTTTGGTACGCAGCGAAGATGAACATGCTGAGATTGGCGATATCTACCAAGTCTTCAGGACGGAAGCCACGCACTGCGGCCTTGTGTACGGCAAACTCCAGCCGAGGTATGGCGTCTTCCGTGACCCACTCGACAGTATTCCACCCGGCAACACCGAGCAGAGACTTCTCGTTCATACGAGCGAGCATCGCCCCGGCAAACGTCTCTACAGCCTCCTTGCGCCCTGCCGGAGTATCCGGGTACCCTTCACTCTCCACGAAGTCCTCACAAACAACAACGCTCTCGTTCAACATACTAAGCCCCCAATTCTTTTGGTACATCCTTGTGATACCGCGAAGCACGCATTACTTACCTAGTCCCGCACAGAAGAATCACTTGCTTCAGTGGTCCGTGCCTGTAGGGTGGCCATTTTCCATGCTGCATTAGCAGCGGTATCAAAATCCTTGTATGCATAGTGGTTAATAGACATAATGCCCCCACTAGTGTTTCGAGACACGATCACTTCTCCACCATCAACCTGCCAGTGAAAGTCCCCAGCCACATAGTGCGCGATTTTCTGACTAGCATCATCTTCAATCACATATGGCAAAGCCGACCCCTCCGCCATCTGCACGGATTTTACTAACCCATACTGCTTACGAGCAGACTGCTGGTCACGAAGCGCGGATGGTTTATCGCCGTAGTACCGTGCATCCCCAATCTGATTGCCCTCTGCGTCATTGTCCTGCACGATCCACGATCTGGTGTGTGGGTCGTACCAAACCTCTACAGCCGATATTACAGGATCGGGACGACTCACAGGGGGAGTACGCAAATCGAGGCGCGGGTTCGCTTCCACGACTACATCGTTTTTCGGATCGTCCGGATCCCCGAACACGAAATACACTTCATGCGCATCCAACCCCTGCTTCTTAATCTCACGGTCGAGATTGGCCTTGATACTCCTTGCCAGTGCGATGTTCCCAGCACGCCGGGCAAGGATGTAGTCCTTAACCCAACCCTTCAACCCTACGGAAAGGGCCTGCTGTGTCGGAGAAACTGACTCTTCCAAATCTTCGTCATCTTCCGAACTCTTCTCCCAATCCGCACCAAGCACGGCTACTAACATCTGCTCGACCAATTCTTCAGCAGCAGTATAGAGACCGCCCAAGTCCCCGCTCTCAAAATCAAACTCTGCGGCTTCGTCCTGAGTATCCATCTTCCCATACACCGACACAGCATCATTGCCACGAATCCAACCGTACCCAAGTCCCCAACGCTGACTCAAACTCTCATCCTCCTGCAACTTAGCTTGAAGAGTATGGAAGAATTCTCTAGCTTGAGCCTCACTGCCACACTGCACTACAACCTCAAACTCACACGACTCGATTCTAGTACCCTTGATGTATCTTCCCTCGACCTGCGGGAAGCGGAGGGTGTAATGTAGGCCATGCCATACCCCTTCTGTTTCAGGGGTCCGACCCATAGTTCCCAACGAGGTATACAACCCGGTATTTTGTGTAAACACATCACGAAGCATGTCAACGGAAACATCCTCCACACGGGAGAGTAGAGTAGCTTTCATATTGCGCAGATGGAAAAACTCTACATCATAGTAGTCATGAGCATTAAGTGTAATCCGGACTTTATTGACCCGCTTTGGGTTTGCACCCACACGAAAGGCCAAGAAATCAGGACCACCCATTAAATCCTTAGCACCAGTCATCGCTATGAACTTCCGCCCACCAAGCTGTTGGAGAATCGTATTTGCTACATCAAGGTCTTCTCTAAGAGAGATTTCCACCACAGGATGATCACGAGACTCATCCGTCATCATCCCATTACTGGGAAGCCACCCGTTCTTCTGGAAGATGGTCCGCGTAGCATTGCAGTCGAGAATGGCCTGTTTCGGGGTACGCCCGTGGCCGTCAGCCCACAAGTCTTTGGTATCCAGACTCTTTGCCATGATGGAGTAGTCACCTGTATCTCCATCCAGATACCATGTGTACTTCCCAAAGACAGCCTGAAGTTCACCCTGCACAGCCTCTAAGACTTGACGCACAACCGCTGCAGACCACATCTGCCCATTCCAATCGATACGGCCAAGGTAGGTGCGGACGGGAATTGTCCTCTTGCTGGGTACACCCTCCGTGACCTGTCCCGCTACCAAAGACTTACTCACTGTGCCATCAGGTTGAACAGCATAGTATCTCTGTCCCGAGGGGGGTTGAGAATCCCATACAGCATAACCATAAGCGGTAGCGAACACATACCGCACAGCTTGACGATCCGCAGCTTGTCTCTTGGCTTGAACGATAGCATCTTGAAGACGACGGTGACCTTCCTGCACGGGGTGTACCCGTTGACTTTCGTTGGCTGGTGTGGTATCTGCTTCACGAACAGCCATAGCCCGAGTTCCGTAAGGGAAATCGAGAGGTGTCATCTCATACTCCCCAGCACTGAAGTTGAAACGCTTGGCTGAACCAATACCTTTATCCTGTGACCACACATACGCCGCCGAAAAGGCACCCCTACCTTTGATCGGTAGATTTGCTTCCCACAACCCTTTAAGCTCAATAAGGGTAGGCATTCGCCAGCCTTCCCCTAAACTCTGAACCCACTTCTTTGCTTGCGCCCAAGTCATATCTTGATCCGGACCAACCAACCATTGTAGATCGGAGTTGATGAACTTTGTAGATTCGTCCTCCGTCAAAGTAGACTGTACCCGTGAATGACTCTCTTCCACCCCGGCCTTCTGAATCGCGTTCTGGATCAGGTCGAAACCCTCCTGCGCGGGATCGGCCGACCCCGTAGGGATATGAGCATCGACTGGAAGAACGAAAACATTCCCCTTACGAGATGGGGCGCTCTTGATAGTCAATGCCTTGACGAGCCGGATGGAACGAGCAACGAGCTTCAACTCCTCTTCCGTGTCCCCCACGACATCGTAAGACATCACCGAGTACGTGGGAATGTCCTTGACATCCACGCGCTCCGCCACTTTTATGGATGCTAAATCGGGATGCTTCGCCAGCATTTCGTCAGCCATTTCTGCCCAGATACTGGCAGCACCCTCGGGATCTTTGGCCTGTCTTGCACGCAAACGCTGATAGAGATCCCGCGTATTCGCATCGGAGTTTGCCTTCAAGTCCCGTAGAAAACGCTGTTGTGTTTCAGGCTTGACTCGGAAGGTCTCGTCAATACCTACAGACTGAAACCTAGCGGCTTGATACTGCTTCCACCACAACGCATTGCCCGCTTCTAACGTCTTGAGAAGAATATCCTGTGGATCGCGCTCTTTCATACGAGCAACCAGATCCAAACCATCTTTCAACATAACAAGATATTCAACTGCCGGGGCATACTGAGCTGCGGGAATAGCTTCATCAGAAGCATGTGCATCATCCCACAACTTGCGTTCAGTCACAAGCAGTGCGTCAACCTCATCCGCAGTTGTTGGCATACCTGTGACATCCACGCGCTCCGTCAGGGGCTTCAGGCGGGGAATAGGCTTATACTCCACAGTCCACCCTGCCGGAAGCTGACCCTGCCCTGTAGCATGAACGAGAACCAATCGGTGATTTGTCCTCGATGCCTTTCGGCCAATCACCACTTCTGCAACGGACAACAACCTCGGGTACTCCAACGGGTCAGGGCGCTCAGTGGTAGACTGCCCGTCTTCGGAAAGAAACACTACTCGGTCGTTACTCGAAGACGAATTGAATGCTTCCACCAAAGCAGAAAGCACCTCATCTACACCAGCACTCGCCACCAATCGCTTACCCATTGAACACCCCTTATGCTAAATCCGAAATGAAACCGTCCACCCCTCTTTGAGTATAGATTTCACCCCGAACAAGCTACGAAGACCAAGTAAACACCCACGGGGAAACTTCTTTCACCGCAGACCCCAAAGCATCGACACTAGCCTCGATCGGGTACCCACCCGTGTAGGACAGCAGCCACGAGAGATCAAGTGTCTCCCAAATGATACCCTCACGCTGAGTCTTCGTCTGCCGAGCAGCCTCGAAGGTATCCCGCACTTCATGGTCAGATGCCCCTGTCAGCATCTGGATACGATGCAGCAACGGCAGGAACACTTGTGCGGCTTCCTCATCACTCTTCGCCCGATAGAGAGCAATGTCCAGATGCTTGGCGTTGTAGCAGTCAGGGCACAGCGACTCCACCCGCACAAGCTGCTGATAGAGGTTGGCGTCATCGAAACACCAAACAGCATTCGCCTGTGTCGGCCAAAGATCGCCTACCCCACCACAAAGGTCGCAAATCAGATGTGAGCGCCGATACACCCACCGACGCAAAACTTCCCAACTGTCTTCCGTAAGTACATGCTTCAAGCTCTTGAAAGTACAGTTGTAGGGTACAAGATCACCAAAGAATTCCTGTATGGGTGTCTGCCGCCCCGGCCTCACACCATCCCGAAAATCCAGCCACGCCTTATCCAGACCTAGCCCTTCCATGACGCTCCTCCAAGTTTCGAGTGAAGACAAGTATAGCACACCGAGCCTAGTTTGTCAAGCCCGCTGCTCCTCCATGGACATCATCTGATCGTAGGCTTCCGCCGACGCTACAGCCAACTTGTTCAGGTATCCCGACCGACGCAAGACCTTGAATGCCACATTCAAAGTCCCCAACTCCCCTTCGTCGTGGACAGACTGAGATCGTGCCTGACGGAGATCCATTCGCAATTCGCGTGCCTGCAATGCTGCTTCGGCAGGATCCGTCTGGAGCAATCCGAGGATGCCACCAATGCGAGTCACCCACTGTTTCACCTGTTCCTCAACTTCCGGCGTCATGGGCTGATCCGTCATGAATGCCACTGGTTCATGCACCCATTCCTTACGCAGTAGGGAATAGGCTCCTGCATCACTCACCAGAGCTTCATCATCACGCCCGAGGTACAGCTCGACCTCGAAGCCACGAATCCGAATATCATGTCGGTCGTTCCACCCGGACCCTGCTGCCATCAACAGATTGAACAGCCCTTCTTCAGTCAGCGGGGTACCGCCTACGATTTCCTTGAAGTCAAACAGGATATGGATATCCAAGTCGGAAGCCGCACTCCAGTTGAAATTCGCTGCCGAACCCGTCAACAAAATCTCACTAGGGTCGAATCCAAGAGCCATAGAATCCAGTATCTGTTTCACCACAGTCTGAACCCGCGACTCCACCGCCGGACGAAGATGCTTGTCACTTCCCCACAGAACAGGAGAGAGCTGGTTTTTGACTTGGAAGCTCGCCCGCATGATCCGATCTTCAACGTCTGTCATACGACCCCCTACTGAAAAGCAGAAATGCTAATCAGTTCACCGTCTCTACGCAACAAGCAGCCATTGTACAGGTAGATGTATCTCTCAACACACACATCTCCACGCAGGAAACCTTCACCTCGTTGCGTAATCCTCCACCGACCGGATCCACGGACACTCCCGACACTCGCACTCTGCGCCCCGTCGCCCTCGATCAACTCCCAGTACCGCAACTTTGCCAGCACACCACCGAACGCGCGTGCTTCAACAGCCTTGCGATCCTTTCCCTCGACCGGAATTCGAGAGATGTGAACGAAATCCCCTGTCGGTGTGGTCACCTGTCCAAGCCCACGCAAACACGCTATCATCAAATGATTCAGAGTGTACTTGTAGACACGGACAAGTTGTGAACACAAAGGACACATACATCCCCCGTGTTCAGCCCTCTCCATCAGTATACGACGAACCTCATTCAGCATCCCGGAAGACTCGTCGCCCTCCACAGGAGTGTATACCACAACACTCAACGGGTCGTAAGGCACCAATGCCTGATCCATTACTACCCAAACAAGTCTTCGATGTTATCCGGCGTCATGTCTCCAACACCCTCTTCACTGGTCGGGACTCCACCCTCATCGGCAGGAATCTCCTTTGGCGGCTCTTCCGCATACGCCCGGAACATGGCACTGATATCATCCTCTTCCGCTGGAGTAGCCGGAGGGGTAGACTCTACAACCGGCGGAATGGGGTCTGCGGCAGGCGCAGGAGGATCAGGGGGGTTTACAGGCTCTTCCACTACCGGAGTAGGGGTGGGCTTCGTAGAACGCTTCCTAGTGGCCTTAGCGGCGGGGGGTTCTACAGCCTCGGGTTTGGGCGCAGGGGGGTTATCCTTCGGGGGGGTCATCACACACAGATCAGAGTGCCGAGATGCAGCACCCACTACGAACGACATGATCCGTGCAAACTCCTCGGGGGTGACCCATGTATTCAGGATGTATGACAGGGACATCGCAGGATCTGCCAGCATGTACGCAAGCAGCCGCACCCGATCCGCAAGCGGATCCCCCCCGACAAAATCAGCCGCGAACCGCAGTTGTACGGCTGGATCAGTCAGTACACCTTTGTTCCGCAGCACCTTCTCACACAGGGAATCCACAAACTCGTGAGTTCGGGAACCTACTACTGCGTCTTCCATACCTTATCGCTCCTTTCGAGACAGTTTCGGGAGCCATTACCGGGAAACCAAATTGATCTCATCCTTCGTTGCGTTTTTCTTGTCGTTCTTCGCTTGCCTACCTTGCTCCCCCTACAACCCCCGTTAACCCTTAAGATATAGAGAGAAAGAGATTAACGGAGAAATAGCTTCGCTATTGTGCTTGTTGAGTATACTACATCCGTAATTGTTGTTGAAGTATTAGCGTCTGTAGAAACAAAGAGTCGGAAAGCGCCACGCATCACATCCGAGCAACCCCTAACCCCCGAAGGGTTTAGGTTCTCAGTTGTCGGGCAAAATGCGTGATGGGTCTCTCCAGTCCCCAGCCGGTTTCGCTGGCCTGACACAACCCATTCGCCACACCCATTGAGCATGACTCTGGACTCACGCTCAGAGTTCATCTCAGTTACCAACCCCTCCGGGCTGTCGGTTCCCTTTTCCGCTGACGTTGCCCCGGCACTCCGCTTCCCGTGTTCTTCTCCTTCCCGAAGCGGGGATGACAGGTATCCGATGGGCGCACGCCCGATTAGGCGATATTGAACGGTTCCCACTCCCTGAGTGACGAACCGCATGTCCTTTGCAACCTGCATGGAAACATCCATGTCTCGTGTCGGGTGGGGCTGCAAAGGGAATACAGCACGACCGAGGGAATCTGTCGCATACGGCCCTCGATCCGTGACTTGTACCAGTAGGGTGTCATATTCTGTCTGAAGAAGAAGGACACTGCCGAGTGGAAGTGTCCTGTGAGCAACCGTGTACGCTTTGGGGTCAAACGGGTGGCCGGAAGCTGTAGGCCGACCCGCGAACGCCTCACCGTACCACGAGCATCGAATCTCTTGGTAAGGCGTGGTCAGCAGGCTGTACAAAACCCCGGCAGTAATGGCTATTGCTGTAAACATTTCTAATCCTCTCGCAAATGGGCCTCGTTGTTCCAGCCCTAGTATACTACTTTTTCGTCCTGTTGTCAACCCTCTTCACCACACACACTCCGCTTTCCTCGATCAAGCTGACTGCTTCCTCAGCAATCTCCCGGATCTGACGCGGGGTGGCGCTTTTCGTAATTTGGCTGGTAAGCTCATAGAGTACACGATGTTGGGAGGGGGTGACAAAGCGTGTTGCCTCTCGAATCTCCGAACGAATCTTCGTGCGTTCCATCTGTGAGCAGCGTTGTAGACAGGCAAGGGTCTCCGGCATCGCCACACTCTCACGGGCCATGCGTTGTTCGGCATCCGCATAGAACCCCAGTCGCTGGAATCCTGTTTGCATGGTGTCCAGCGATTGACGATAGCGAGCAGTAAACTGTTCCGTGTGCTGCTTGATGTGTTCCGCTAACTGCTGAATCATCTGCTGCACCGTTTTGGCCGTAGTGGTGGTGTTTTGCTGTATCCGTGTCATGTACTGTGCCAGCTCTTCCAGAATCTGTTCCGCCTCGGGGACGATTTGCGAGAGATGGTTTGTCAGTTCGGAATTCACGGAGACCCACTGTTTGCTAGCCTGTGTCTCTTCATCGGCTTTACTGAGTGCTACTTCAGCACGGCTGGTTTCGAGAAACAGGGGCTCCAGCGCAGTGAACACACCTTCGATCTCTGAACGCTGAGATTTTTCGTCCTTTTGGGTCTGATGAAGCTCTGACACCCGAGAGAGGATCGCATGGAATCGTTCCACCCAATCCTGTGATGTCGGGTTTCTATCCACGCTCTCGTCGTAGCCGTATAGCTCACGGTGCCTCTTATGTTCCGGGTCTTCCTCACCAACGAATTCCACATCTGACCCACGGAGCTTGTTGATAATTTCAACTACCTTGGGATCTTTCTGGTGAAGGGAAGCGTCCCGCACATATCCTACATACCGGTGAGCCACTTCTCGGAGATAGAGGATGGCTGGAACTTTGGGGATCCCCAACGCAATGGCCGCAGCACAACGATGGCGCCCTTCGTGGCCGATGATATCTCCGGTCTTGACATCAACATCTAGAAACACAGAATCCAGTGCTTCCCCGTCCTGTAAACGCTGAAGCACTTTGTCGTAAGATCGCTGCGAGAAGGCATGGGAGGTTTTCTTGACAAACCCCGGATCTACGAGATCAAGAAAAGCACTGGGGTCAATCATCAACCGGATTTGTGACTCCGGGTGGTATCTCAAGAGACGAGCATCTTCCTCCCCCACCTCAGCACGGATATACTTGGGCGTAGGTGCTTCCTGTGCTTCTCCGACCTTCACAGGGATGTAACCCTGATGGTAGGGGATGCCTTCGCGGTCGAATCTGGCTTTGAAACTGTCGTAGGTGTTCTTTAACTGGCGAGCAACTGACCCTACAAAGGCTTTGTTCTGACTGAGGGAAACTTCTACCTCATCCGGCGAAACCTGCAAGTCCGAATCCCGAAGACCACCCTCAAGAGCAACAAGTTGTACGACATCTTCTTTCGGTGCGCCGACAACAACATACTTTCTGCGGAATCCAATGAGGGTGACTTTCTTGCCGAGAAGGGCTTCGGATTTCGTCATAGCTACTGCCCCCTACTGATTTTCCCGTGTTTGCGTTCGTAGTCCCCGAACAGCCAGCTCGTCTCTGCATGTAGTATATCTTTGGGTTGGTTCGGGATGATGATTTGTCCTGTGATATCAGATGTGGGGCGAACTTCACCTGTCACCGTGCCCGTCAGACAGTTGTAGACTGCGCCTACGACAGCATCCGACACGTCTTTAGTCCCAGAGGGTGGGTGGTCTACGGAGTGTGTTCCCCGGTCCCAATTCAGCATGAAGAACTCTTTCTTGAAGTAGTCGTTGTAGTATTGGACGAAACGCCCACCGTTGAGGAGTTCCACGAAGTCAAGCCACGGCCCATCTCGTTCTACCGAGAGACGCCCAGCCGGGATGTGGTTCTTCATCATCTGCTGCAACGGCATCTCCGAGGCTTCTGAGTCGTAGGTGATCTTTCCGAACTTGACTTGGTGTACGTTTCGCAGGTAGAAGAAGAATGCCAATACCTTCGACAGATCGATCTGGTCCGGGGATTGTGTGTTGCTGATACGCAAGACAAAGTCTTCCTCTACTGTGGGAAGGGGAAGCCCTGTCAATGGGTCATTGGTGATCCCGGCGAGATGCGTCATTGCCACACCCGTTTTGTCCGTAGTTGTTGAGGAGTCCACATGAATAAAGCGTAATGCGTGCGGGTGTCGCCGGAAGGTCTTGAAGTCTGGTGGGGTAAATAGGATCTCCGGGATGAAGAAATCCATTACCTGCTGTGGGGAGTTGATGGTGATCTGGAGTTCTTCTCTGGTGAACGGGTGACGCAGTCCGGCAGCAGTCCCCGCCTTGCAGGTTGCCATCCAGTTAGGTCCGCTGGTATAGAGCTTACCGGACGGGGCAATCGAAATACCTGCGAGATT
>Ga0208458_1000709_pt1 | contig 32207 bp, 21 predicted proteins | sample AD_UKC085_MetaG_FD_184432 | JGI IMG/M metagenome (GOLD analysis project Ga0208458, IMG submission 184432) | Active sludge microbial communities of municipal wastewater-treating anaerobic digesters from USA - AD_UKC085_MetaG (SPAdes) (version 2) | ecosystem: Engineered > Bioreactor > Anaerobic >... | reverse complement strand
CCGACGGGGAGGGAGAGCCCTTGTCGATCCAGTTGTATCGGGGCAACACGAATGATCCGCCGACGTTCTTGGACGCGGTGGAGAAGCTCAAGGTGCGCTTTGGGGCGGAGGAGGTGGCGTTGGTGGGTGACCGTGGGATGATCAAGGCGCTGGGCAAGCAGGCACTGGGGGAAGCGAAGTTTCGGTATGTGACGGCGCTGACCGAGCCCCAAGTGCGGGCATTGCTCAAGGCGGGGAAGCTGCAGATGGAGTTGTTCGACGAGAAGCCGGCTGAGGTCGAGGTTGGAGGCAAGCGTTATGTGCTGCGGCGCAATCCGCAGACGCAAGCCCGGGAGGGGGCGCGGCGGGCGGACCAATGGCGGCGGGTGCGAGAGTGGATTCGCAGGCGCAACGAGCAAGTGAAGCAGAAGAAGCGCAGTGATCCGCAGAGTTCGCTACGGCAGGCGCAAGCGCGGTTGGCCAAGTACCGGCTCACGGGCTGGGTGAGTGTGCGGTTGGAGGGGCGCGAGGTGAAGTGGCAGGAGGACCAGGGGGCCCGGGAAGTGGAGGCGCAACTGGACGGCTGCTACGTGGTGGAGAGCGATCTGCCGGCCAGGGCGGCGACGACGCAACAGGTGCATGATCGGTATGTGAGCTTGACGGCGGTGGAGCGGGACTTTCGGACCTTGAAGACGGGGCTATTGAAGATTCGACCGGTGTTCCTGCGCAAGGAAGGGCGAACGCGCGGGCACGCGCTGGTGAGCTTGCTGGCGTTGAAGGTGGCACGAGAATTGGACCGGCGGATGGCGCCATTGGGGCTGACGGTGGAGGATGCCATCGAGCGTCTCAAAGGGGTACGGTTGGTGCGGTTGGGAGAACCAGGAATGGGATTGTGGCGATTGCCCAAACACTATCAGGTGGCGCAGGCCGAGGTGCTGGAGGTGTTGCCAAAACTGGCTGCGCCTGTGTTGTCTCTAGGAAAAGCCAACATTCGAAGGCTAAAGAATCCACGTAAAGGCCGATCAAATAAATGACTTACACCGGCTCAGACCCGGTCGGGAAACTGCAGCCAATGGGGGAAGGCCAGCCAGACGATCGTGAATTTGATCGCCAGCACGACGACGGCCAAGGGACTGAGAGTGGTTTGTCGACTGGATCGACGGGAAGTCAGAACCTTGTAGTCAGCGCGGTAACGGACGACACAACGGCGGAACTGCTCGGGATGAACCCAGGCCATGACTTGAGCGAAAACGTTTCTTCCGATATGCATTTCGGGAGTTTGGCAGGGAACCTGCTTCGCGAAATGCCAAAATCGCGCTCAAATCGCTCACACCTCTTTCCAGCTCCATCATCCCTATTTGGAAAAGGATCCAGCAGATCCTACTCACCATGGCCGGATGACAGTGAACGACAGAACTGAGCGACAGCCGCCGACAGGGACGACAGGGACGGTGGAGCGCACGATGCACGTTCGAACTGCCGCCCGACTTCGAGCGGAGAAGCGGGGCGGCTCCAGTGACTGGTTGGCAGATCATTCCTTCCTCGTTTTCTCAGGAACAAAGTAGAGCTGGAATAGCGCGTTCGTGGGGATAACAACCATAGTACTCCCATCCGACGCGGCATGGATGTCCCCAAACATCCTGAATAGAACCTCGTCGTAATTCTCAACGTCGGGATTAAAGTCGAATGAATCCCCTTCTCCCAGGGACTCGGTAGCCACTATCCGTCCTGAGGTTCGCTCGACCAGGATCGCCGTCCCGTCCCGAGGAGCGGTGTATTCGACGCTCAGGCCACCGCCGACGAGTCTAGCGCCCTTTGGCAAGTTGGATGTTGCGCAACCCGCGAGGAGACTGACGAATGCAATCAAGCCCAATCGTGTGATGTTTGTGATGTTCATTGTGTTGAAGCATCGCACGGACATCCCTGCCTTGCCAATCACTGATTCTCCCTTGACCGAGCGGTTCGGCAAGTTCACATAGTCTGCGACTCAATGGGTGAGCCTGATCTTCATGCCGTGATCATGCCGCCAACTGCGCAGCGCAGCCAGGCAATCACTGTCGACTCTGCGGGGTAGGATTCGGCGGCAGGCTTTGTCCGTCCACTTCCGAAGGGGTGACTTTTTCGAGAATGACGCCAAAGGGCGTATGGACCTCGACTCTCAATCGGAATTGACGTTCGTCTTCGATCGGGGCCAGATCGACAAACACGCGGATGTCGCGCGCCTCGAGCCGGTCCACGACTTCGGGCGCCCCGCTGACCTGCACGTCCACAGTGTTGGGATCCACCCGCACGGCACGCCGATCCTCCGTGCTGGTCATGATTGTGATCGGCAGTTGGCGGAGCACGCGCGACCCTCTGGGCTGATTGCGCGACGGTGTCCCCGACTTGAGCGTCATCCAGACCACCGCCGCGGAAAGAAGAGCGACCATCTTCCACCGCAAGTTGTGCGTCAGAATCCGGGGCAGGCGCATACGATCAGTCCGTTTTAGCCCGCGCGGGTTTGGCGACGCCGGCGGCGGGCTCGCGGGTCACGAGGGTCCGCAGCCACTCCCCCACGGTGCGCGAGCGGGGGATTCGCACCAGGACTGAGGTGAGGAAAGAACGCAGCTCCTCGGCTGTGACTCCGCGGATCAACTGCCCCTTGTAAGCATAGGACACGGCCCCGGTCTCCTCGGAGACCACCACGACGACGGCGTCCGTCTCCTCCGACAGGCCGATGGCCGCCCGGTGCCGCGTGCCGAGCGATTTGCTGAGGTCCTGCCGCTGGGTGAGGGGGAAGATGCACGCGGCGTTCATGATGCGGTTGCCGCACAGGATGACTCCGCCGTCGTGGATCGCGTTGTTGGGGAAGAAGATCGTCTCGAGCATCTCGGGCGTGGCCTCGGCATCGACGACGATTCCCGACTCGACGACTTCCTGGAGCTGGATCGATTGTTCGATGGCGAGCAGCATGCCGATCCGCACGTCCGCCAGGCGCTCCGCCGTTTTGATGATGACCTCGATGTTCTCCCGCTGCTCGCGGGTGCTGGCGAAGAAGGGGAGGCTTCCGAGTTCGGCGAGCACGCGGCGCAGCTCAGGCTGAAAAATGACGATCACGCCCACGGCGAAGAACGCGAAGAAGTTGCCCAGAAGACCCTCGAAGACCTCGAGATCGAGGGCCCGCGCAAGCACGGTCAGCACCATGAGCACCAGGAGGAACCCGGTCACCACCGGCGCGCCGCGGGTCCCGCGCACCAGCATCACGGCGTAGTAGATGCCGATCGCGAGAATGAGAATCTCGACGAACGCCCGCCAATCTTTTGGCAGCCAATCCATTAATGTCCTGGGCACGCAGCCGTCGCCGCCCTGGCGCGCAACGCCTCGATCACACGCAGGGCCTGGCACGTCGCCGCCACGTCGTGCGTCCGAAACACTTGGACGCCGGCATTCGCCGCCCACGCCGTGCAGGCCAGCGCCGCCGGTAATCGAGCGTCCAAGTCTACCCCCAGCAGACGACCGAGAAAGGACTTGCGCGAAACGCCGAGCAACAACGGTCGGTGGAAGCCTTTATAGGATTCGAGGCCGGCGAGCAAATCCAAATTATGGTCCAGATCCTTGCCGAATCCGATTCCAACGTCCAACGCGACCTGGTCGGGTCCGACGCCGCACCTGGCCAAACGCGCCAAGCGGTCTGTGAAGAACTCGCCCACTTCACGGACGACGTCCGTGTACGTGGGGTTCTGCTGCATGGTGGCCGGTGTTCCCTGCATGTGCATGCACACGTACCCGGCTTGGGCATCCGCCACCACGCGCCAGAGCGCGTCATCGCTGCGCCTCGCCTCGACGTCGTTGACCAGGCTCGCCCCGGCGGCCAGAGCGGCCCGCGCCACGCCGCTTTTGCGCGTGTCGACGGACAGCGGCACCGTCACTTGGCGAGCCAACTCCTCGATCACAGGCAGAATCCGACGCAGCTCCTCCGCTTCGGACACCGGAGTCGCGTTCGGACGCATCGATTCACCCCCCACATCCAGGAAATCGGCGCCCTCAGCCACCAGTTCCCGGGCATGCGCAATGGCAGCCCCTGGATCAAAGTACCGCCCTCCGTCCGAGAACGAGTCCGGAGTGACGTTCACAATGCCCATCACGAGCGCTGGGCGTGGGAAGACAAACTCGAATCGGCGGCAGGACCAACGCATAGCATCAGAGCCGAGCGCTCGCGGTCCGAAGGGCGCGTCTCGGACCGAACCCGTGTTCGGGGCTTGTTGGATTCAAGCGCTCAGTTCATTCGCATGGGCATGATCACGTAGAGAAACGGCCCGTTCACCTTGAGGACCCCCGGGCTCAACTCGTCGCTCAGTTCCAGGAAGACTTCGTCGTTATCCAGGGCTTTCAACGCATCAAGGAGAAAGGAAGGATTGAATGCGACCGCGAGATCCGGGCCCTTGTAGTTGATGGCCAGCGTTTCGCGCGCCTCTCCGATCTCGGGCGCATTGGCGGTAATGGCTAGGGTGTTGCGGGTGAAGGAGAGCTTGACCGAGTTGGACTTCTCGCTGGTCATCAGTTCGGCGCGCCGCAGGGCCTGGACGAGTTCCTCGCGCACCAACGGGATGCGCTCTTTGGATTCCCGAGGAATGACCTGCTGGTAATTCGGATAGGTCCCCTCGACAAGCTTCGAAATCGCGAGGATGTTGAGTAAACCCTCGCCGCGCATGTCGAAGGCGACCTGATTGTCGCCGACGCTGATTTCGACCTCGCCTTTGTCCTGCAGCAGGCGGCTGAGTTCGGCGACCGTCTTGGCCGGTACGATGAACTCGGTCTGGTTCTCAGCCCCAATGTCCACCTCCTCGTCCGTCAGCGCTAAGCGGCGTCCATCCGTGGCCACCAGAGTCACCTTATGCTCCCGCAGGCTGAAGAACAGGCCGTTCAACACATAGCGCGCCTCGTCATTCGAGACGGCAAAGGCCGTGCGTCGTAGCATGCCCTTGACCTTGTCCTGGGGGAGCGCGACCCGCTTGCTGTCGGCAAACCCCGGCCGCGGGGGAAAATCTTCCGCGGGCAGCCCATTGACCTTGAAGAAGGAGGCTCCGGCGGTCAGGCTGCAGACGTTCTTCTCGTCAACCTCGAGTTCGATTTCCGGCGTCCCCAGTTCACGGACGATGCTGAAAAGACGGCGGGCGGGCAAAGTGGTCACTCCGACCTTCTCGACCTTGGCTTCGACACCGCAGGCGATCGACACGTCGAGGTCCGTGGCTGTCAAACCGAGGCGCCCCTGTTCGGCCTGGAGCAGAACATTCGACAGAATGGGCAGGGTCGTCCGGCTCCCGACCACATTCTGCACCGCCTGAAGACCATTGATAAGCTGCTCTCTGGCGATTGTGAGTTTCATGGGCGCATAGGATGATGCTGCAAACCGTCAAAAAAGACTCTTATTATGGTGTGTGAATAATTGAAACAGTTCACGCTGTCAAGGTCACGGCAAGGAGTTGCGTTGCCCGGCCCTTGAGGACAGGCTGTGGCTGCCCCCCAAACAACACCGGTGTGATCGAGTTCGCAGCCTCTTATCGGTCGGTTGTTCACAGTCCGTTCGCTCACTTGTTTTCCCGGCCGGGCCGTAGCGGGGCGTCTGGGCCCAAGCCATACTGCGCGATCTTGTTATAGAGCGTTTGGCGGCCGATGCCCAGGCGCCTGGCTGCAGCGAGTTTGTTTCCCTGGGCTTCCCTCAAGACGCGCACGATTGTGTCGCGTTCGACGACCTCGAGCGGAGTCAGGGCGGCCTGGACTCGAGCGCCCGGCGCCGAATGACCGGCGACCACAATGGACAGGTCCGTCGGCTGAATCACTGCCGCTTCGCACAGGAGGACGGCCCGTTGGACCTCGTTCTCGAGTTCGCGGACATTGCCCGGCCATGCGTGCTGGCACAGACAATCGATTGCATCGGGCGAGAAGTCGGTCACGGGGCGCGCCGCCTGAGACGCGAAGCGGCGGAGAAAGGCCCGTGCCAGGGGGACGATGTCCTCGTGGCGCTCCCGCAATGGAGGCAGCTCGATGCGCACCGCTGCGATGCGATAGTAGAGGTCTTCGCGCAGCTTGCGCTCCTCGATCAGGGTTGGCAGCGGGCGATTGGTCGCCGCGACTATCCGGCAGTCGGTCGCATAGGCCGTCCGGCCTCCGACCGGCCGAACGCGCTTTTCCTGCAGCACACGCAGGAGTTTGGCCTGCGTATCGAGCGGCATCTCGCTGATTTCATCGAGGAAGAGCGATCCGCCCTCGGCCTGGCGGAACAGGCCGTCGCGGTCCGCGACCGCGCCGGTGTAGGCTCCTTTGACGGCGCCAAAGAGTTCGCTCTCGATCAGCTCGCGCGGCAATGCGGCGCAGTTGACCTTCACGAGCGGGCCCGAGCTGCGCCGGCTCAGGGCATGGATGAGATCGGCGATCACTTCCTTGCCGGTTCCGCTCTCGCCGGACAGGAGGATGGCGGCGTCACTGGGCGCAACGCGCTCGACCAGACGCAGCACCTGCTGCATCGCCGGGCTGCGAAAGATCGGGGAAGCCCCGCCGCCGAGGCTGGACAGGGCATCGCGCAGGACCTGTGTCTGGGCGACCAGCTGCATGTGCTCGGCCGCACGCCGGATGAGCAACAGCAACGCGGGGATATCCACTGGCTTGCCGATGAAGTGGAAGGCGCCGAGCTTCGTTGCCTCGACAGCGGCGTCGAAGGTGCCATAGCCGGTCAGGATGATGACTTCCGAGCGTGGCCAGTGGCGCTTGACCTGCGGGAGGAGCGCGATCCCATCCCCGTCAGGCAACTGCCAATCCAGAATAATCACATGCGGAGCGGGCGACTCCGGCAGACGAAACAGGCTGGCGGCATCAAGCGCGACGCTCGGCTCGTGGCCCGCCTCCGCCAGAACCGCATGCAGCATTTGGCACACAGCCCGATCGTCATCGACCACCAGGACGCGTGTCTTCATTGTTCCCTGGAAGCCGTCGGGAAAAGCTCGCGGATGCGCTGCCGGATCCGCTCCACCTCGGCCGCCGGCATGCGGCGGCGCGGCATGCGGCGCTCGACGGCCTCGAGCAATCGGAGCCAATCCGCCAAGGACGGGTTGGCGACTGGACGCCAGTCCTCATAGCGGCGGTGGCGTTCGAAGAAGCGCCACGCGCCGCCGACGCGATGGGCATAAACCTGCCAATGCTCGCCCTGCTCGTCGACGCGGCGCCATCCGATTTCCGTCTTGGCTGACACAAGTTGCTTGTTCGGGTGTCCCGACTCGAAGCGGCAGATGCCGACGCGATCCCGGGATCCCGCCTGGTTACTGGGGCAGCTCGAGGCTGACCACAGCCAGAGCAGCGATGCCTTCGTCGCGTCCCAGGAACCCAAGCCCCTCATTGGTGGTCGCCTTGATCGAGAGGCGGCTCGGATGGAGTTCGAGGATGTGCGAGATATTCGATTTCATGGCGTGCAGATGAGGCGCCAGCATCGGCTGCTCGGCGATGACCGTCGAGTCGATATTGACGATGCGGCCCCCACGTAAATTGACCAGGCGGGCCGCTTCGTGCAGGAAGATTTTGCTGGGGGCATTGTGCCAGCGTGGATCGGTGTTCGGGAAGAGCTGGCCAATATCCCCCTCGCCCAGGGCCCCGAAGATGGCGTCACAAATCGCATGGAGCAGCACGTCCGCATCCGAGTGGCCCTCGAGTCCCTTGTGGTGACGCAGATCGACGCCGCCCAATAGGAGCTTGCGCCCCTCGACTAGGCGGTGCACATCATATCCGATCCCCACGTGGTTCATGGCGCCAGCATAAACGGATCGCCCACCGATTGTAAACCAGGAGAATCGCTCGACTGGACGCCGGGCGCAGCTCAGGCGAATTCCAAGACCAAGCTCTGCCCGGCTTCAATCACAATGTCCTGGTCGAAGCGAACCTGGGCATGTCCGCCCGCGGCGGCAGACTGGCACGCGACGTCGCGGCCGCCGACGCGGACCGTGACGGCGACGGGCGCAGCCCCGGGCCGCAGAGCGACCTCGATCTGTTTCACAGCCAGCCGTCCCCAGCGGACATTCAGCTCGTCGCGCTGCCGCCCCTCTTCGATCCTCTGCGCAAAGCTGCCCCATCCCTCCGGTCCTGCGAAGAGACACCGGATTTGCTCCGGACGGTACCGGGGGTCGAGGCGCAGCGTGCGGGCCGGGCCGTCATACGCCCAGCCCGAGAGCGCCAGCAGCAGCGACCAGGACGACATCGCGCGGGCGTAATGGCCGCCGCACTCGATTTCGTTCCACGGGTTGCGCATGATCGGCCGGCGCGGGATGCCGTCGTATCGCTCGCGGGCGCCCTTGACGATGGCGAGGCCTTCGGTGAGGAGCCCTTCGTAGATCATGTGGGCGGCGACCTGGTACTCGATGCCGGTCCACACTTCGTCCGAGTAGAGCATGACATGGCCGGGGCGTCCGCCTTTTGGCCATGTGCAGATGATCAGGCCCTTGTCGTTGTCGCCGGCAAAGGCGCGCGGCGCGTGTTTCCAGCCAGTGAGATCCGATTTCCAATTGTACTTGAAGACCGCCTTGAGGGCCGAGACGACCTTGTCCCGCGGGAACAGATATCCCAAGCCGAGTTGGTGCGCCCACCATTGGCCGATGAGCTGGTCACTCATGCAGCCGGGGCCGACCTCGCCGGGCATCTGCTCGTAGCCGGGCAGGTGTTGGCGGAAGTACTCGCCGTCCCAGCAGAGCTCGATCAGCCTGGCTTGACCCCGCTCGAAGAGCCCGCGGAAGCGGTCGGCACTGGCGGTGTCGCCGACGCGGCGCGCCCATTCCTCGCCGGCGCGCAAGGCCGCCAGGTAATAGCCGCTGATGAACGTGGTGACACCGTGCAGCGCTTCGTCGTAGGTGTTCCATTGGTCGTCTTCAAGATAGCCGGACGGCGCGCCCCCGTGGGACTTAGCGTCGCGCTCGATGAGGTAATCGACGGCCCGGCGGATGTGGGGCCAGTAGTCCTGGAAGAACGATTCGTCGGTAGTGTTCAGGGCTTCGCGATAGGCCTTGAGAATGCAACTCGCATGGCCGTCGGCGAAAGGCTGTTCGCCCGTCGGGCGGGGCGGGGACGGGACGTCAGTGCGATTGTTCACGCCGCCGTCCTTGCGCTGCTGGTGTTTGAAATCGATGCGGCGCATCTCGCGTTCGAGATCGGGGAACAGCCGCGCGAGGGTCTGTTCGTAGCCCCAGACGTGGGTGCAGGTCGGCTGACAACAGCCGTTCGAGCCTTCCCAGCCGTAGATGTCGCCGTTGGCAATGCGGAACACGACGCCGATGTGCCGGATGGTGGCGGCGTTTGCCGTCAGGCAGTCCAGGAGCCACGCCGGCAGCGTGCTCTCGTAAAGGGTGCGTCGGAACAGGTCGGTTTGGGCGCGCCAGGCGGCCAGGCTGGCCGACGCCTCCTTCAGAACGGCGCGCGCGTCGGGCCATCGGGTGGCGTAGTGACACCCCATCCAGACCCCCTGCGCGTTGTACTTGTTCGGGTAATGCCAGGCCAGGAGGAACGGCACATCGAGGCGCGCGTTGGGCGCGACGGTCACGCGGGTGGCCACGGCGCCGGTGGTTGTTCGCCCCGCGGGCGTGGGCGCGCTCGAGGCGGTGTGGGTGTCCGACGGCCAGCGCCCATCCCTGGCGAAGGTGTTCCAGGCCTCAGCCCAATCTCCGATGGCCGACGCGGTCGTCACCTCGCCTTCGAGCGCAGCAAGGGCCATCGAGCCGAATCCGGGCGCCTGGATCGACTGGCCACGCAGCGGCTTGTACCTGGCCCCGACCAGTTCACAGAGGGTGGCGTATGCGGCCTGCCGGACCGAAACGATCCCGGCGGCGTTCGGACGCAGGACCGGACCCGATGCAAGAACGACACGCCCCTTTCCAACCGGGCGCACGTAGAGATTGAGTCCGCCCGTCGTGGCCTGGGACTGGGCGCCCTCGCGCAGGGTGACCCCGGCGAACGCGAGGGTGTTGGGGTCCCCGGGCGCGCGGTCCGCGACGGCCCGGACCTCGGTGCAGCGGACGGGCAGCAGTTCCTCGAGCAAGGCCAGGGTGGCCCGATTGGCCGGGTGATCCGAGAACTCGATCTGGTCCACATTCACGTGGCCCCAGCCGCCGGTGGCCTCGTCGACGATCTCGAGCTGACCCGACTTGCCCGCATGCTCGCTCACGTCCCACGACACCGGTTCGAGGCGTTCGTTGTCTTTGCCCGAAGCCCGCCGCACGACCTGGCCGCCGATGCGCAGGCGCAATTGGGTGTCGGCGTGGGACCCGCCCCCGATGAGGAAGCGGATGAAACGGCGTTCGATGGTGAACGCGCGGCTTGTCGCCTTGCCTCGCGTGCCGTCGCCCTCGAGATAGGTGTTGACCAGGCCGCGTCCCAAGAAACCCGAGACCCGCTGTTGATTGGGCAGCGTGCCGCCTGCGGGTTTTGTCCCAAACGCCGTCCCGCTGAGTGTCCATTGGTCGTAGCCGTGCTCGAAGTCTTCGAACAGGATGTCGGGGCGGCCCGAGCTGGGGCTCAGCGGTTGCCCGCCTGTGGCGGTTGCATACTGGGCTACCAGCGGCAGTGTGGCGCCCGCAAAGACAAGCGTCGCTCCCTCCTGCACGGCGTCGCGCGCGGCCCGGAGTTGCGCGGAGGCGAAGTCGGCGGCGGGCTCCTCGATCCAGACGACCCTCGATTCGGGCGCATCCGATGGCGCCGCTTTGGCCAGGCCTTCGAGCGGTTCGACCCGCAGGTTGTCCGGGCGATCGGGCGGCGGGCTGTTCAGGGCCGCGAGATTCGCGCTGATGAACAGCCGGATCGGACGGTCCAGCGTCGCCGCTTCACCGGGCTGAGCCCGGAAGAAGAGCCCTCTGGCAGCCCCTTCACCGCACGGTTCGTTGATGTTGCCGCCGAAGTTGGGATGCCGGTCGCCGTCGATCGGATCGATGGCATCGTAACCGACGGGGTTTTGGAGGAACGAGGCGAGCGACACCGTCTGCGGCTGGGCGGAGCGGTTGGTGATGCGGAAGATCAAGGCGGCCACCGGAACCGATGAGAGGGCGGTGTCGAGAGGCGCAAAGGGGCTGAACGCCTCGAGTTCGAGGTCGACCGGCAGGTCGGGCTCGATGTAGCGAAGCCGGGCGACGGGATACTCGACCGCCATCTCGACGCGCGGCACGCGCGGGGCCGCGGGGCCGCCGGCGGTCTGGAGCAGCCGGGCCACGTTGCCGACACGGACGGCGAAATGGAAGGGAACGAGCCCGTCGCGCAGGGTGTTGAACAACTGCCACGTGGTGAATTGGCCGTCCGAGCCGATCTCGATGTTCCCGGTGCCGATCCCGCCCAGGTGCATCCGCGCGTCGGTGTGGACGGCGGAGTGGTAGACCGCGCCGGCATCCGGCGCGGTCAGGCTTTGGCTCCAGGCCTCGAGTTCGGCCGCAGACAGCGGCGCGCGCAGCCAGGCCGGCGCGGTCAGGAGGCCTGCCGCCCCGGCCGCCGTGCGCCCGAGGAACGTCCGGCGATTGACGGGATCGAACGCCGGGGCGCAGGACCCGGAGCATTGGCATCGGCGCCTGTGTTGAGGAGCGCCCTCGGAAAGGTCGAGATGGGAATTGGGCGGAGGTTTCATGATTTGCAGTGTGCGTATGTGTTAGAGGATTGGGTGCCCGGCGTCACGCCCGAATCATCGCTGTCGCTTCCTTGTCGTGGATGAGCAGTCCGATTGCCGCGCCGCGAGGCTTGACCCTGATGATCGCCCGTCTCACCATGTCGGCGCAACGGGCCGCCGCGAAACCAACCACGGTGGAGAGACGTGTCGACCAGACGTCGCGAGGGCAGCCCTGAGCGGAGACAAATCATGAGTGCAATCGACAATCAAATGAACAGGCGGCGGTTTCTCAAACGAACATTCCCGGTCGGCGCCATGCTGTTGGCGCCTCAAATCGTGGCTCCATCGGTCCTGGGCAAGGGCGGGGGCGTCGCCCCCAGCGAGCGCGTGGTGCTCGGCGGCATCGGGATCGGCGGACGCGGCTCCTACGTCCTGGGCTGCTTCCTGCAGGAACCGGATGTGCGTTTCGTGGCGGTCGCCGAGGTGAAGGCCCAGCGGCGCCAGGCGGTCAAGCAGATGGCTGATACGCGGTACGGCAACACCGATTGCGCCACCTATCGCGATCTCAGGGAATTGCTGGCCCGGAACGACATCGACGCGGTCCTGATCGCCACGGGCCCCAACTGGCACGCCGCGGCCTCGATGCTGGCCGCGCGGGCCGGCAAAGACGTCTACTGCGAGAAGCCGTGTGCCAAGACGATCATGGACAGTCTCGCCCTGGCGGACACGTTCCGGCGGACGGGCCGCGTGTTTCAGGCGGGCACCCAGCGGCGAAGCCTGCCGAATTTCGCGTATGCGGTGGACCTGGCCCGGCGCGGCAGGCTGGGCAAGCTCAAGACGCTCCACGCGCACCCTGCCGGACTCGAGACGAAGATGAGCGGATGGCTTCCGGCCGAGACCGAACCTCCCAAGGAGGAAGTCGATTGGGATTTGTACCTCGGGCCCGCGGCGTGGCGGCCCTTCAATCGCCGGCTCCTCGACGGCTTCAACTTCGAGAAGGGCGGCGGGATGGTCGGCGGCGGCTGTCTCGAGTGGGGTTCGCACTGCGTTGATCTGTGCCAATGGGCCAACGACGCCGACGACACCAGTCCGATCGAATACGAGCGCAAGGGCGACCGGCTCCACGCCCGCTATGCCAACGGGGTCGAGTTGGTGGTGCGCAACGATGGCTGGCTGCCGCTGGGCTCCTGCCCCGTCCGTTTCGAGGGCGAAACCGGGTGGGTGGAGACAGGCGACAACGGCGATCTGGTGGCCAGCGACGACGCCCTGCTCGCCGGCAAAGGGGTCCGAATCTCCGGCTACCCGGCCGATTTCCATGTGCGCAACTTCCTCGATTGCGTCAAGACGCGCGGTCAACCCCGCGCCAACGCCGAGGTGGCCTGCTGGTCGCACATCACATGCAACGCCGCCAATATCGCGCTCTTCCTGGATCGGAAGGTCCAATACGATCCCAAGAAGAACGAGTTCATCAACGACGAGGAGGCCAACCGCCTGCGCGGGGAGGCGTGGCGCGAACCGTGGCAAGCCTGAAACAGCGCACCAACCCCGAATCGACAATGCCATTTCACAAGACTATGAAACATCACATCTCCCGAGTCGCGCAGCTCCTCAGTCTCGCCGTGTTTGCCGCCAGCGCCAGCGCCCTTGGCCCGACGCGCGCGGCCACGTTGGACCTCGATGTGCCTGCCGCCGAGCGCGAGCAGAAGCTCATCGCGCTGATCAAGTCCGACGCGCAGCCTGCCGAGAAGGCTCTCGCCCTCAAGCAGTTGGCCATTTGCGGCACCGCCGACGCCGTTCCGGCCCTGGCTGGCTTTCTCGGAAGCGAGGAGTTCTCGACCTGGGCCCGGATTGCCCTCGAAGTCATTCCAGGCCCGGCGCCCGATGAAGCCTTGCGCGCCGCTCTGACCACCGTCCAGGGCCGGCCCCTGATCGGCGTCATCAGCTCGATCGGCGTCCGGCGCGATCTTAAGGCCGCCTACCCACTCATCACCAAACTGAGACACCCAGACGCCCAGGTCGTGTCGGCAGCGGCCATCGCCTTGGGACATATTGGCGGCGACTCCGCGGCCCGGGCCCTAGAAATCTCTCTGGCCGAGACCAGCGGCGCCACGCGCTCGGCCATTGCTGAAGGCTGTATCCTGTGTGCCGAACGGTGGCTCGCCGAGGGTCAGGCGGCCAAAGCCATGGCGCTCTATGACACAGTGCGCAAGGCGGATGTGCCGCAACGGCGGGTGGCCGAGGCAACGCGCGGCGCGATTCTGGCCCGCGGTTCGGACGGCACGGCGCTTCTGCTCGAACAACTGCGATCGCCCGACAAGGCCCTCTACAGTATCGGCCTGCGCGCCGCGCGCGAACTGCCGGGGACTCAGGTCACCGAAGCCCTGGCATCCGCCGTGAAACAACTCGCTCCGGACAGGCAGTGGCGGGTGCTGCTCGCGTTGGCCGATCGCCACGACGCTGCCGTGCTGCCGGCGGTCAAAGCCTTCGCCAAGGACGCCCCCGCCGAACTGCGGGTGACCGCCCTGAACGTGCTGGAACACGTCGGCGACACCTCGTGCATCCCGCTGCTCATCGAAGCGGCCACGGTTGACGACCGGGCTGTTGCCCAAGCCGCCAAAGCCTCTCTGGCCAGCCTTCACACCGGCAATGTCGATGCCGAGTTGCTGCGCCTCCTGCCGCAAGCCGCCGGCAAACAACGCCAGGTCCTCGTCGAGGCCGCGTCCGCCCGGCGCATCGAGTCGGCGATCCCGTCCGTGTTGCGCTATGCCACCGACGCCGATGCGGGTCTGCGCAAGGCAGCGTTCGAGGCGCTCGCTGCCCTGGGCGGCCCGAAAGAAATGGGCGCCGTAGTTGACTTGCTCAAGTCCGCAACCGCGCAGGATCGCGACGCCCTCGAGCAAGCGCTGCTGGCGATCAGCGGGCGGAGCGGAGCGGCCGCGGCGCCGACGCTCATGCCTCTGGCCGGCCACAGCGACCCCTCGCTCCGGGCCGTAGGGCTCCATGCCCTCGCGGCCGTCGGCGGTCCCGAAGCCCTGGCCGCGGTGATAAAGGCCGTTGACGACCAGGAGCCATCCGTGCAGGACGACGCTGTGCGGACCCTGTCGACGTGGCCGAACAACTGGCCTGACGACAACGGTGTTGCCGAGCCGTTGTTGGCACTGGCGAAGTCGGGGCGCAAACCGATGCACCAGGCGCTCGGGCTCCGCGGCTATCTCCAATACCTCCAGGGGATCAAACACATCGGGAATGACGAGAAGCTGGCGAAGGTTAGGGAGACGATGCCGCTGATGAAATCGTCTGACCAGAAACAACTGGCGGCGGCTGTGCTCGGGGCCATCCCGGCACCGGGAGCGATCGACATGCTGGTGGGATTCGCGGGCGATGCGGACACGGCCGAGGCCGCGTGCTCCGCGTTGACCGCCCTGGCGGTGAAAGACGCTCCCGAGTTCACCAAGGACCAGCGCCGCAAGGCCTTGCAGATCGTCCTCGAGAAGTCCAAGAGCGACGGCACGCGCAAGCGCGCCGGTGAAGCGCTGAAGAAGATCCAGTAGACAGCGCCAGACCTCCGATTCACAAACCGATTCGATGCCGCGTTGGCGGCATCGAATCGGTTTTTCTTTCTGGCGCCAACCCGCCGTCGAAAGGGCGGGGAAGTGAGCCGATCAGGCGCCCATCTGGCTTTCGCCCCGACGCGGCGACCGCTCAGGGCGCTCTTCGCGCGGCCGGGCGATGTTCACAGTCAGTTGGCGGCCCTGAAACTCCTTGTCGTGAAAGAGTTCGACGGCCTTGTTAGCCTCCTCCGCGGTCGAGAACTCGACGAATGCGAAGCCGCGTGACTTGCCGGTGTACTTGTCCAGCATCAGGTTGCAGGAGGTGACCACACCGGCCTGTCCGAAATAGTCCTGCAGGTCATTTTCGAGAGTATGATAGGAGAGATTACCGACGAACAGTCTGCTCGCGTTGCTCATAATGGGTATAAACCGCTCAAAGAAAACAGAGGGGACTGCACTCGCAGGATCACCGAAGCCCACTTGGATTGTATGCGGACATCTGTCACACCGACACGACTAATTCTTTGCGCAAGGCGCACCGTAGCAAAATCAAACGGGGCGTCAACCAGAGAATCGCAACTCAAAAAAGGTTGATTAATTGGCAAAAAGGGTGAAGCCCGCCCCAATCACCACTTCTTACGGTCCATAGATGCCACTGTCGATCCGGGTTTGTCACCAGTGGACCGCTGTACGCCATCGCAGCCTCGGCGCGCCTTCAGCCGACTGCGAGGGGGTGCTCCGTTTGCCTTCGGCCCGCGTGCAATCCCAACCGCCGGGGCCGAGGTCCCAGCCGCCCCGATGAGCCCTATGCATGACCGGATGGTGGCCTTCCTTTATTCACCCGAGATCGACGGTCTGACCTATCCGCCGGACTGTCCCTTCAAGACGCAACGCGCCGGGCTGACCCGCCAGCGCCTGCTCTCCTTCGGCCTCCTGGGGGGGACCGACTGCGTCGAGGTCCCGACGCGCCAGGCGACGCGCCCCGAACTCGAAGCCTTTCACGACCCCGCCTATTTGGATCAGCTCGAGCGGGCGGCGGGCGGCGACCTGACGATCGAGGGGTTCCAAATGGGGCTGGGCGGATCGGACACGCCGGTGTTTCGGGATTTGTTCGAGTACGGGCGCTGGGCGTGCGGGGCCGGGCTCGATGCGGCGGATCTTCTGATCGCCGGCAAGGCGAAAGTCGCCTTCAACCTGTTCGGAGGGTTTCACCATGCCATGCCCGCTCGAGCGGGCGGTTTCTGCTATCTCAACGACGTCGTCCTCGCCTGCGAACGCCTGGCGGCATCCGGTCGGCGCGTGCTGTATCTGGATTTGGACGCCCACCATGGCGACGGCGTGCAGGAGGCCTTTTATAGGCGCCGCGACGTTCTCACGCTCTCGATCCACGAGAGCGGGCGCACGCTCTATCCGTGGAGCGGCTTCGAGTCGGAAATCGGCGAAGGCCCCGGCCTGGGCTACAATGTGAATGTGCCATTGCCTGCCGGGACGTACGACGAGGCCTTTCTGGGCGCCTTCGAAGCGGTGACTGTCCCCCTTCTGGGCGCCTTCAATCCCGATGTCATTGTGCTCGAACTGGGCATGGACATCCTGGCCGGCGATCCGCTCACGCACCTTCAGATGACCAACAATGTGGTTGTGGATGTGGTCGAGCAGCTCATGAAGTGCGGTCGTCCGGTGCTTGTGGCGGGCGGCGGCGGATACCACGTCGAGAACACCGTGCGAGGCTGGGCGCTGGCGTGGCGGACGTTTTGCGGTGAAGGGGATGAGGACATTTACAGCCTTGGGCTGGGAGGGGTGATGCTTGGCAGCAGCGAGTGGGCGGGTGGCCTGCGTGACCGGGCGCTGGTTGTGACCGAGGAGCAGCGTCAGGCGGTTGAACCCGAACTGCGGAGCACCATCGACAGGCTTTCTCAAACCGTGTTCCCGCACCACGGATTGGGCATCCCATCCGCTCCGGGCTGTGGCCCAGGCCAGGACGGCCAACACGAGCGACCAGTTTAGCAAACACGCACCATTGAACTAGGAAAGGATAGACAGACATGACCGAACCCACCAAGACAGTTTCGACCGATTCCCTGCTGCAAGAGACCCGCACGTTCCCGCCGACGCCGGACGCGGTCCAGCGAGCCTATATCAATGCCGATCAATACAAATCCATGTACGACCACTCGATCAAGGATCCGGAGGGATTCTGGCTCGAACAGGCCAAGACGCTGGACTGGGTTCGGCCTCCCACCAAGGCCAGGCGTTACCTGTGGGATACAGCGGCGCATCGGATCGAGCACACCTGGTTCGAGGACGGCCAGATCAACGTGAGCGTCAATTGCCTCGACCGGCAGTTGGCGAAGAAGGCGAACAAGCCGGCTCTGATCTGGCAGGGCGAACCGGAGAACGATGTCCGGACGCTCACGTACGCCGAGCTGCACCGCGAGGTCTGCAAATGCGCCAACGTGCTCAAGTCGATGGGCGTGAAGAAGGGCGATCGGGTCTCGATCTACCTGCCCATGATTCCCGAGCTGCCGATCGTCATGCTCGCCTGCGCGCGGGTCGGGGCGATTCATTCGGTCGTGTTCGGCGGATTCAGCGCCGAGGCGCTGGCCGGGCGCATCAATGATTCCGCGTGCAAGCTGCTGGTGACCTCGAACACCTCGCTGCGCGCGGGCAAGGCGATCCCGCTCAAGACCATCGCGGACGAAGCTCTGAAGCACACGAGCACCATCGAGAAGGTCATCGTGGTCAAGCGCAACGAAACGCCCTGCAACGTCGTCGCCGGACGCGATCTCTGGTACCACGAGTTGATGGCAGGGGCCGCGGCGGAGTGCGCAGCGGAGCCGATGCACGCCGAGGATCCCTTGTTCATGCTCTACACATCGGGGTCGACCGGCAAGCCCAAGGGCGTGGTGCACACCACGGCCGGCTACCTCCTGCACGCCGCCCTGTCGCACAAGTATATCTTCGACGTCCACGAGGACGATGTTTACTGGTGCACCGCCGATATCGGCTGGGTGACGGGTCACACCTACATCGTCTATGGCCCCCTGTGCAACGGGGCCACGAGCGTCATGTTCGAAGGCGTCCCGACCTTCCCCGATGCGGGCCGTTTCTGGCAGGTGATCCAGAAGTTCAAGGCCACGGTGTTCTACACCGCGCCGACCGCCATCCGGTCCCTGATCCGCCTCGGCGAGGAGTGGCCCAACAAGTACGATCTGAGCAGCCTTCGCGTGCTGGGCTCGGTCGGCGAGCCGATCAATCCCGAGGCGTGGATGTGGTATCACCGGGTCATCGGCAAGGAGCGCTGCCCGATCGTGGACACCTGGTGGCAGACCGAGACGGGCGCCATTCTGATCACCCCGCTGCCGGGGGCGCACACCCTCAAGCCGGGCAGTGCCAGCCGCCCGTTCTTCGGTGTCGAGCCGGTCGTCCTGCGCGACGACGGGTCGGAATGCGGTCCGAACGAAGGGGGCAAGCTCTGCATCAAGAAGCCGTGGCCCGGCATGATGCGGACGACCTGGGGCGATCACGACCGGTTCATCGACACCTACTTCACAATGTATCCGAACATCTACTTCACAGGCGACGGCTGCCGCGTGGATCCGGATGGCGATTACTGGTTGATGGGCCGCATCGATGATGTCGTGAATGTGTCCGGACACCGCATCGGTACGGCCGAGGTCGAGAGCGCGCTTGTCAGTCATCCGAAGGTGGCCGAGGCCGCCGTCGCCCCGATGCCGCACGACGTCAAGGGCCAGGGGCTCTACGCCTTCGTCACGCTCAAGGAAGGTGAGCACGAGAGCGAGGAACTCCGCAAGGAACTGGCCCTGCATGTCCGCAAGGAAATCGGGCCCATCGCGGTGCCCGACAAGATCCAGTTCGCCCCGGGGCTGCCCAAGACGCGATCGGGCAAGATCATGCGGCGCATCCTGCGCAAGATCGCCGAGAACGCCGTCGATCAGATCGGCGACATCACCACGCTGGCCGACCCGCATGTGGTCGAGGCGCTGGTCAAAGGAAAACAGTAAATGCCCCGGCGCGGCCCCAGTGCCGCCGCGTGTTTCGTGCCGCCGGGGTCCGGTGCCCCGGCGGCGCCATCCGCCCGCTCGATCTTCCCCCAGGAACTCCAGCCCTTTCGCTTCAGCCAACACTCAACTCAGCCCATACCGTATGCCAACTGAATCCAATCCCTCCACTGCGCCCGTTGCTCATCGCGGCTGGACGGTCACGTTTGCCGGACTCGGAATCAACCTTGCGCTCGGCGTGCTCTACACGTGGAGCATGTTCAAAGGCGCCATCGAGAAGGAGTTTGGCTGGGAAGGGGACCATCTCAACGATCCGTACGCGCTCTGTTGCCTGGCGTTTGCCTTCACGATGATCCTGGCAGGCCGCTGCCAGGACAAGTTCGGCCCGCGGCTGACAGCCTCGATCGGCGGCCTGCTCGTCGGGACGGGCATGGTGCTGATCGCCACCACCACCAACTACGCGATTTGGCTCCTCGGGTTCGGCCTGCTGGTCGGCATCGGCATCGGCTTTGGCTATTCGTCGGCCACTCCGCCTGCCCTCAAGTGGTTTCCTCCATCGAAGACCGGTTTGGTTGCCGGCCTGGTCGTGGCAGGCTTCGGCCTGGCGCCCGTCTACCTCGCGCCCACCTCCCAATACCTGCTCGCCCATTTCGCCCTGCAGAAGTCGATGCTCATCTTCGGCATCGCCTTTGTCATCCTCGTTTGCGCCCTGGCGCAGTTGCTGGTGAATCCGCCACCGGGCTATGTGGCCGGCGGCACGCCTGCGGGAGCCGGATCGGCGGCGCCCAAGCCGGCTGCCTCGAACGTAACACCGGGCGAGATGCTGCGTCAGCCGCTGTTCTACCTGCTTTGGATCATCTATTTCATCGGCGCCGGCGCCGGCCTCATGGTCATCAGCAGCATCAGTGGCATGGCCAAGACCAGCATGGGCCACCTCGCCTTCATCGCAGTGGCGGTCATGGCCATCGGCAACGCCGGCGGGCGCATCCTGGCCGGAATGCTCTCGGACCGGATCGGGCGTCGTGGAACGCTTTTTCTGGTGCTGCTGTTTCAGGCGGTCCTGATGTTTGCCGCCATTCCGGTGACGGGCGCCCAGAATATGGCCGGGATTGTAGTCGTTGTCGTGGCCGCGTTGATCGGGGCGAACTATGGCGCCAACCTCGCCCTGTTCCCGTCCTACTGCAAAGACCTCTGGGGCCTGAAGAGTTTCGGGATCAACTACGGTCTGCTGTTTACAGCGTGGGGTCTGGGTGGATTCGCCCTGAGCGCTGTGGCCCAGCGCCTGGTCGCGGCGAGCCAGGGCAGCTACCGATCTTCGTTCATCACGGCTGGGGTGTTGTTGCTCATCGGGGCCGGGCTGACGTTCTTGATCAAACCGCCCCAGCCCAAGGCGCCCGCCTGAGCCTGCGGCCGATGTGAACTCGCTTTCCATGAATCGCCTGCGCAAGCCGTTGATAATTAAGAAAAGGGGTAACCTGAACGTCCAACGCGCAACGTTCAACGTCCAACTTTTAACGAACCGCTTCGTTGAACGTTGAGCGTTGGAAGTTGGGCGTTGAACGTTCCCCGGTTCATGGGTCCAATGCGCATTAAACCGTTGAATGTCAATGCTTTCCATGAATCGTGGAACCGTAGCCGCGGACGTGAGTCCGCGCCATCTCGCTCCGTCAAAAGCAGAAATCAGCGCCGACTCACGTCGGCGGCTACAAATCGGTTCATGGTCCCCGTGCGCATTAAACTGTTGAATGTCAATGCTTTCCATGAATCGCCCCTCTGAGAACGGTCGATTTTCACTGCGCAGTTCAAAAGTCTCCTTATAACGACCGAGATGAAATCCAGAATCCACACCGACCGCTGTCTCCTGTCATGCGCGCTGGCGGCTCTATCCCTGGCGGCGCTGCCGGTTGACGCCTGGGAGGTGGCGACCAACCTGACCGTAAAGACGGAGTTGAGCGCCAAAGAGGCTTACGACAGCAATGTCTATCTCCAGGATCACAAACCGGACACCGACGCCGTGCCTCGGGCGGTGCGGCCGGACCAGGACTCGTTCGTCACCTCGGTGACGCCGAAATTCTCGCTTGATTGGAAGCCGTGCTCGGCCTTCACTGCGGCAGTCAGTTACGCGCCGGAAGTGACCTTCTACCACGCCGAGTCGTCGGAGGATTACGTGGCCCACCGTGGCGCGATCAACCTGCGGGGCGAGGTCGGAGACGTGCCCTGGGAAATGCCGCACAGCATCACCTTCATCGACGGCAATCGCAAAGGGCTCTACTACGGCGTGTCGAGCCTGCCGGGTCAACTGGATGGCGTGCCAGCGATTGGCGGCATTCCCGTGCGGGATCGGCGCGAGCAGTTCGTGTACCGAGGCGGGTTTAAAACCACCTGGTCGCTCGGCGCCTTCTTCATTCGCCCGGTCTTCGCCGCCTATGTCCACGATTTTCAAACCAAACAGAAACGGAACGGCAGACTCCTGCCCGACGGCGCGCCCAATCCCGATTGGGGTTATGAGAACTACGTGGACCGGAGCGCATTGAACTATGGGTTGGATATGGGCTGGTCGGTCCAGGCGCGGACGAAGCTCTATGCCGGCTATCGTTACGGCAACGAGTTCGAGGGGACGATGGTTGGCAGTCTCTACCGCTACGATGCCCAGGTGCATCGGCCGCTCGTCGGGATCGAGGGCAAGCCCGTTTCGTGGCTCACGGCGGATGTCAGCATCGGCCCTGATATTCACAACACCACCTCGCGCCACGATCCGGCGTTCGATCCCGATTACACGGCCCTCTGGGTGGACGCCGTGGTCACGCTGACGCCGACTGCGAAGGACAGCATCGCGCTGATCTGGAGACAGAACACGCAACCCGCCTTTTCGAGCCCGTCGATCTACGAGGATACCGTGTACGAAGGCACGGTGCGCCATCGCTTCGATAATCAATGGTCCGTGGGTGGCGGGTTCCGCGCCTACCTCGGCGATTGGCACGATCCCGTCATCCGACGCGATTGGATCTTCACGCCCAGCGCGTCGGTGACCTATAGGCACGACGCCCATCTCAGCGCCGAGGCAAGCTACAGTTACGATTGGGTGGACAGCCGTGTGCCAAACACCAAAGGCCGCGAATTCACCCGGCACCTCGCCTGGCTGGCGGTGAAGTACGCTTTCTAACCCGAAAACCTCGCGTCGGGACGGGTGCACGAGCGTCCGAGCTCTGTCGACAAAGCGCCCTGATTGGAGAAGAAACCGTTGATTGTCGTGCTCGTCATAATCGTGGCCGCGGCCCTCCACTCGGGCGCAACCGCCGCGCTCGCGGATGCGGACATCGGCCCTGCACGCGCGCCGAGCGCAGTTCACATCCAGGAATCCAACGCGATCGCGCCGGCCTGGCGGCTGCCTCCGATCCGTCCGGTAACACGGGTCAATCCTCGCCTGGCGAATTACTTTCACATAGACCTCGCCGAGGGCCGGGTCGATCACAAGGAACGGCGCCTGGCACAATGGAATGTCGTCATCCTCAACCATGACATTGTCCTCAAGGAAAAGCTGTCACTCGCCCGTATGCGTCAGACCAATCCGCGCATCAAACTCCTTGCCTGGATTCCGCTCCAGGGCCCAAACGACGGGTTGGCCAAGGGCGTGCCTGCCCCGGGGGACGAGGACTGGTATGCGCGGCGAGCCGATGGGACGTATCTGACGCCCCACTGGGGTGGGCGCCTGATGGATGTCTGCGTCCAGAGCCGGGCCTGGCTTAGGCACCTGCTGCGGTATGTCCGACGTCACTGTCTCGGCGCCGGTGGTTACGACGGTCTGATGTTGGACTGTCTCTGGCCGGCGGAACCTCCAGGACACGACGCCAACCGCGACGGTGTCCACGATGCGCGCGACACCGCGGCCTGGCGAGAGAGCATGCTGTTCCTGCTCCGGCGGCTTCGGGCCGAGTACCCTGGCGCCATCCTCGTGGGCAATGGCGGCCTTCCCTGGCCTGCGGATTGTCCCTACTACGAGTACGCCAACGGCTGCATGCACGAGAACGCGCTTGGGGATCAGTTCGGCGGCACGGAATGGCGGGTCCTTTGGAATGCCTGCCGGACCGCCCTTTCCAGAATCTCGAATCGGCCCGCCTATCATTTGATCCAGGCCGACATCCGGGCGGATCGACGGACCCAGGCTGTAGCCGCGGACCAGCGCGCGCTTACACCGAACGATTGCCGCCGATTCCGGCTCGGTCTAGCAACGGCGCTGCTGGTCGACGGCGGGTATTTCGGATTCGACCGCGGCGACTGTCTTCACGGCCAGCTCTGGTGGTTCGACGACTACGATTGCGACCTGGGGGCGCCGCTGGGCGCATCGATCGAGGGGCGATACGGCCCCGGCACCTTTGCGCGCGACTTCGAGCGCGGTCTGGTTGTGGTTAACCCCACACAGACGCCCGTCTGGGTCGCGCACACTCCCGATTCCTCGGGGGGGATTGGCGGCGCGAGGGCGTCGGCGTTCACCGTGCCGCCGCGCGACGCCCGGATTCTGCCCGCAGGCCTCCGGAAGCCCGCGGCCTCCCCTGGCCGCTCTTCGCGCACGGGGCGACCGGAACAGGCGGCGGAGCCCGCCCCAGCCCGGCTCGACCCGCGTCCATCCGCGGGTTTCCTGCCTGAGCGGTCATGTGCGCAGAACTCCGGCCAGTGAGTTCCAGACCTGAACCTGTTTGCTATCGCAGCCCAGAACGCTCAGGCTCTCGGCGCCGATGATCGGACTGATCATTGCGCCGCCGAGCCGCGGGACGTTGTGACTGGCGAAACGGGGCCTTGGGCTGGCAGTTCGCGCAGCTTCAGGTTGCGGAACCAGACTTCGCCGCCGTGATCCTGTAGGAGGAGGTGGCCTTCGAGTTTGACGCCAAACCCCTCGATTTCCTTGAACTTGCTGGCGGCCACGGCCTCGAGGACCTGCGGCGAGCCCAGCTCGTATTCGAGTGTCTTGAGCCCGTTCAACCAGTGCTGGACATTCGAGCCTTGCACCACGATGCGCGAGTGATTGAACTGGCCGGGCGGACGCGGTTCCTGCCAGGCGGTGGGCGCCAACACGTCATAGAATCCCGCCGTCTGCTGTTTGCGGCCCGGTCTGGCAAAGCCGTGGGCCTTGTCGTCAATGATCTGGTATTCGTGGCCGATGGGGCCCGCGCGCCGCTCGGTGATGAAATACTTGACTCCGCTGTTGGCCCTGGGACTCAGCCGCCACTCGAACGAGAACTCGAAGTCGTTGAAAGTCCGGTCGGTGATGATGTTCCCGCCACCGCCGCGGCGCTCGTGCTTTAGACAGCCCTCTTCGATGATCCATCCTTTGTCGGGGAACGCCGGTTTCTTGAACCCCCGCCAGCCGCTCGTGTTCGTGCCATCGAACAGGAGGCGCCACCCCGCCGCGCGCTCGGCGGGCGTCAACCGGTTGGCCGGCGATTCGGGCGAGGTTCCCGGGAGCGGCTGCGCCTCGAGGGCGACAGAGAGTGCGACGAGGGACACAATCCTTCGAGCGAGGCCATTACGCATCACACGGCCTGTCTAGCGTGCGCCCGCGTGCTGGTCAAGCGCGGCGCATCCATCTGGTTGTTCTCGGTGTCATTTCGCCCGGTGAGGGCACAGGGCCTCCAACGAACGGAGACTCCCGCCGTAGGCCGCGCGCCCTGCCTGCGCCGCAAAGCACAGCGGCCTGTCTGCCGTGTCGGGCACGGCACAGGCAGGCGCGGCAAGCAGACCCCACGCGACGCAAGCTCCATTCCCACCGACAACCTACAGATGCGCTGCGCTCTCAACGGCTGTCATTTCCGCCCTTGCCAGAGCGGCGGGGCGCGCCTAACGCTATCGGCTTGAACAACGGAGCCGACAGCATGCGACTGCTCGAAGGAAAGACGGGGATCGTGTTCGGTGTGGCCAACAGACGTTCGATCGCCTGGGCGATCGCCCAGGCCTGGGCCCAGGCCGGCGCCACGCTCGCCTTCACCTACCAGGGCGAACGACTCAAGGAGAACGTCGAGGAACTCGCCGCCACGTTCGGAGCAGATACGCTCATCCTCCCGTGCGACGTCCGGCAGGACGACGAGATCGCGTCGGTGTTTGCCGCGCTCGAAAACAAGTTCGGCACACTGCATTTGCTGCTGCACTCCGTGGCGTTCGCCCCTCGAGACGCGCTCGAAGGCGCATTCATCAACACCAGTCGGGAGGCTTTTCGCATCGCGCACGACGTCAGCGCCTATTCGCTGGTCGCCCTGGCCCGCGCGGCCGCACCCCTGATGACGGAGGGCGGCAGCATTCTTGGATTGAGCTACTATGGCGCCCGAAAGGTCGTGCCCCACTACAACGTCATGGGGGTCGCGAAGGCCGCCCTCGAAGCCTCGACCCGCTATCTGGCCTACGACCTGGGTCCCAAACGCATCCGCGTCAATTGCATCAGCGCCGGCCCCGTCAACACCCTGGCCGCCCGGGGCATCGCGGGCTTCCAGGACATGCTCCGGCATTACGAGTTGAAGGCGCCGCTCAAGCGCAACGTCACCGCCGATGAACTGGGGGCGACCGGCACATTCCTGGCCAGCGACGGCGCGGCCGCGATCACGGGCCAGGTCCTGTACGTCGATTGCGGCTACCAGATCATGGGAATGTAGCGGACCTCACTCGTACATCAGGAAGCCGCTGCGCCGCTGTTTGAACGCGGCGAGATCCGCAAGCCAGAGTCGGCGGATGTCCCGAAGCGATTTGCCGGCGCGGATCGCCTCGATGGTGGGCGGGTGCTGGAGCAGATTGTTGAACTTCGCGATCGCGAAATCCTGCGGGTAGAGCCGGTGCAGCGTCTGCGCGATCGTGATTCCCACGTCGATCACCTCGCAGCGGTCACGGTCCGTCAGGAAGATTTGCACCCCCGCGCAGGCCTTGTCCTTGAACACACTGGCGTTGGGGGTGAACCGCACGGGAACAAACCGCACACCCGGCAGGGCGGCGCGAGTCAGTTCCTCGGCCAGCTTGACGTCGTCAATGTACGGGGCGCCGACGATCTCGAACGGCGTGCCCGTGCCGCGTCCGACTGAGAGGGCTGTGGTTTCGAGCAGACCGATTCCGGGATACAACGCCGCCTCGGTGAGGCTGCGCATGTTCGGGGACGGATTGGTCCAGGGGAGGCCGGTCTGATCGAACCACTGGGCGCGCGACCAGCCCGCGACCGGGATCACCATCAGGTCGCATTTGAACTCGCGCTCGGCATTGAACATCCGGGCCAGCTCGCCAACCGTCATGCCGTGGCGGACCGGGATAGGATGGAATGCGGTGAAGGTCGATGAGCCGCTGTGGACAGAGCCGTCGACGGCGATGCCGCCGATGGGATTGACGCGGTCGAGAACGAAGAACTTGAGGCCGGCTTTGGCCGCCGCTTCCATGCAGAGGCCCATGGTCGAGATGTACGTGTAGAAACGGCAGCCGATGTCCTGGATATCGAACACGAGGGCATCGAGGTCGCGCAACTGCTCGGGCTTGGGTTGGCGGACCTCGCCGTACAGGCTGTAGATCGGCAGCCCGGTTTGCGCGTCGACGCTGTCGTCCACCTTCTCGTCAAGCTGGCCGCGGATGCCGTGCTCGGGGCTGAACAGGACTTTCAGCGAGATGCCCGACGCGCTTCGCAGCAGATCGATTGTGGCATTGCGTTGCCGGTCGTGTCCGGTGTGGTTGCTGATCAGCCCCACGCGCAGGCCCTGCAACGGTTTGAATCCCTGCCGGACCAGAACATCCACGCCGTTGAGCACCGCGCGATTCGTGCCGGCGTTCGAGGCCCTGACAGCCGGGGCGTTCGTGAGTGCCGGGAGGGCGCCGGGAACGTAGACGAAGTTGTAGCCGCGCACCGCTTCTGCCGCCAGCGTACCCAGCTTCCGGCGCAACGCCGTCACGCTGCCGCTCTCGTCCGGGTGGTTCCGGTTGGACAGGAAGATGACAAACGTGCGCGAGAAAGGGTCGATCCAGAGGGATGTGCCGGTCCACCCCGTATGGCCGTAGCTGCCGGCGGGGAACCACGCGCCCCGCGGTCCGGCGTAGGCCGAATCGAGGTCCCAGCCCAGGCCGCGGCGGGCGGTCACGTGGGGCGGCGTTTGCACCGAAGTCATCAGCCGCACCGTTTCGGGCCGAAACACGCGGACCCCGTCGAGTTTGCCCTCGTTCAACATCATGCGACTGTACCGGGCGACATCGGACGCGGTGGTGAACAGTCCGGCGTGGCCCGCCACACCGCCCATCCGCCGCGCGCGCGGGTCGTGCACCACGCCGCGCACCGGCCGGCCATTCTCGATCTCCGTCGGGGCGATGCGCGGCAGCTTGGCCTGGGGCGGATTGAACCCGGTGTCCTTCATTCGCAGCGGGCCGTATATCTCCCGCGCCAGAAACTGATCGAGCGGCTGGCCGGTGACGCGGCGCACCACCTCGCCCAGGAGGATCGGTCCCGTGTCGCTGTAGATGAACTCCTCGCCCGGACGCGCGCGCAGCTTCTCGGCGCACGCAAGCGCAATGGCCGCTTCCGTGCCGCTCCAGTCGGGCTTGAGGTCGACGTCCGGACGCAAACCCGAGGTGTGGGTGAGGAGTTGGCGGACGGTGATGGCCTCTTTGCCGTTGCCCTTGAACTCGGGCAGGTAGTTCGAGACAGGCGCATCGAGTTGCAGCCGGCCCTTCTCCACAAGACGCATGACGGCCGGCGTGCAGGCCATCACCTTCGTCAGCGAAGCGGCATCGAACAGGGTGTCCTCGGTCATCGGTTCCTCCGAAGGGAACACGGCGCGAAGCCCGTAGGCTTTGCGGTAGGCCACACCGTTGCGCTCGAGCCACAGCACCCCGCCCGGACACCGCTTGTCGGCGATCGCCGCTTCAATCGCCGCGTCCATCTCCGCGAGTTTGGAGGCGTCGAACGCCGCGGCCAGCTTCGCAGACTGCACCTTCGCCTCGGGCCGGTCGGTGCGGCAGCCGGACGGAATGACCAGGATGAACGCGCTCAGAAGCCCAAGGACAAGGACGCGGCGGTCGTTGACTGGATCGGAAATCTCATGCCGGGTCTGGGAGACAAATACTCGGGCCGTGGGGGTCGGGCTCGATGAGGCGGGGCGAGACAGCCCGAAACGATGAACGGTCTTCATGGGTGCAGGCTAAGCAAGCCTGCCCTGCGCGCCAAGCGGAGATTGGGACCGGGGCGGCATGTCTACGCTGCGCGCCCGGGTGGGCGATTAGTTCGGTGACATATTCAGCGTTCAAGCGACAAAAAAAGAGACCGGGCCGAAGCCCGGTCTCTGTGCGGCTGCGTGGAAACGCAGTGAATCCTACTTCTTGATCCGGCCGAACATGTGCGGCACGCCAGCCTCCGGCGTGAACGTATACGGGCTCGTGTCGGTCACGTCCTGCCACGGTCCGAGGATGCTGGTCGCGGCCTGGAGTGTCCCGCCGTTGGTCCACGAGATGGTGATCGTGCCGTCGGCGTTCTTGGCGATTGTGATCGCCGGCACGGGCACAACCGTGGTCGGCGCGATCAGTTGGATCGCGTTGATCGGGGCCCGCGGCGTGCCACCGAATCCGTGCCCACCCTCCGTGGTGGCCTCGACGGTGATGGACGACGCGGTCATGCCGCCGAACACGATGTAGTTGCCCACGGCCCAGGACCCCGGAGTCGGGATAGCCTGGACGTAGGTCGTCGGGTCCATCGGAGCTTGGACGTCCACGTAAGCGGTCGCGGCGCCGCCTTCCGGCACCACACGATAACCGCCACCGCGGGCCTCGACGCCGCCCAGGGCATAGACGTAGACGTCATAGCCCTGGCTGCTGAGTTCATCGGGAATGCCGGTGATCTTGACGGTCGAGGTCGTGGCGTTGCCAGTGTCGAGATAGCCGGTCATTAGGACCTTGTCGGCCCCGGTGAAGGCGTTGTTCTCTTCGCCTCGGCCTGTCGAGGACCACGTGTTGGCGGAATCCCAGACGACGGTCATGGCCGTCGCTTCCCGGACGCCGTAGGCATCCGCCATCACCGAGCCGTTGCCGCCGGCCAGTCTCAGGTTGTTCCAGTTGGCCTGGGCAACGGACGGCACACCCGCCACATCCTTCGCGGCCAAGGTGCCGCTGTTGCTCCCGTTGACCTCGTCCGCACCGAAGTTCAGACCGATGCTATAGGTTTTCTTGCACGGCTCAGGCTGGGCCGTGCGAGCCCAATAGGTCTTCAAGGCAGCGGGATTCTCCGGGTCGTTGAGCAGGATTCTCTGGCCGGATGGAGTGATGCTGTACCACTCGCAGTTGGCCCCGCCGTTGCCCTCAAACCACACGCACCGGAACGGATACACACCCGCCTTCGGCACGATGAAGAAGAAGTCCGTATTCGCTGCTCCACGGCCATCGTCAAACTCCCCGAGCGGCGGTGTGATGTCGGGGATGATCGTAGCGGTCAACCCGCTGGCAAGACCGGTCTTGATCTTGTCGCCGTCGGGCATCGAGATCATGACCGTCGGGAGGTCCTGGTAGCCGGCTGTGCCGACACCCACTGCAATCGGCCAAATGCCCTCGGCATGACCGACAGGACGGTTGTTCACGATGATGCACGCGATGGCGCCTGCGTTCTTGGCCGCCATGATCTTGGCGGAGAACTCGCACGTCCCGCGGTCGACCAGGGCGATGTTGCCGGCCAACTCCGCCGCGTTGACGGGCGCGGTGCAACCTTCATGCGGATCCATGTAGACCAGTTTCGCGCTCACGCCGGCCGTCCACTGTTTGGCCGTGGCCTCCGGGGCCGAGATGGCGTGGTAGCTTCCAGCGGCGGACGCGGCACCACTGATCACGAGCGCGAGGTTGTATTTCGGCGGCGTGTCGGCCACGGTGACTTTAAAGCCGTCGTCGCTGTTGACGCCCATGCCGTAGAACCCGGCCGTTGGGAAGTCGATGTAGGTGACGATCTCGGCGGCGATGTTGTCGGTGGGGAACCCGCCGGTCGTCGCGCCCGGGATGCCTGGGACGGTCGTTCCGTAATAGCTGAATGGCCAATTGCCGTTATCGGCGCTGTCTGCGTCCCAGTTGATCTGTTCGCAGTGGAACCAGCCGTCGACGGCCAGGCTGAGATCGGCGACGTTCGGCCCGATGACGCCGGCCAATTGCTGTTCGGCGCGGTGGATGCGGTTGACGATCGTGTTCGAGCCCACCTGGTCCAACTGCCACACGCGCGCCTTCATACCCGGCTTGGTCGTGTCGACCGTTCCGGGCGCTGTCCAGAGGCAGTCGCTGAGCTCCGTGTAGGTGGCGACTGTGAACGACCACGATGTGCTGTACGCCTTCGCCGGCGTCGCGGTGTCACTGAATTCGATGGTCGCAGTCACGGTCGCGCCCGAGGGCAGCAGGCCGCCCGGAGGCTGAACGGTGACGGTCGTCTTTCCAGCCGCGGTCGTTACGGAAGCCGGAGTCACCACACCGTTGAGCTTCGCCACCACGGTGGCATCGCCGATCGTGACCGATCCATGGCTGATCACGGCCATGACGGTCGCGTTGCCGGCCACGCCCGTCGCGCCCCGCAGCGGGGTCATGTCGGACACCGAAGGACCGGCGGCCGTGCTTTCGCGATAGGCCTTGAGGCCGTTGTTCGCAACGTCGTTGATCAGGGTCTTGACGCCGTCCTTGACGCTGAAGAACTCGAGGTTGGCCCCGTTGCCGGGAAGCTCCCCGGAGCCGTTTTCCCAAATCAGGCGGATCGGGTAGATGCCGGGCGGATCGACCACGATCGTGAAGACCGTGTCCGAAGCCCCGCGCCCCCCGTCGAAGTAGCCGAGGATGACGCCGAGCAGATCGCCCGGGGCGCGCCCGGCAGTCACGCGAAAACCGTCGTCGCTGTTGACGCCGAGCTGATACATGCCGGCAGTCGGGAACTCGATATAGGTTAGTACCTCTTCGGTGGCGTTGCCGGTGCTAAAGGTGGTCCCGGGGAAACCGGGGAACATGGTGTCACCGGTGAAGTTCCCTGCATTGTTCGGGGCATCCATGTTGAAATTGATGACCCCTTCGTGCGTGAAGAACCCGCCCGTCGCGCCGGTCAGATCGGCGATGTTGGGGCCGTACCAGCCGAGCAACTGGCCCTCAGTCCAGATCAGCGAATTGGGTTGTGCCTCTTCAGTCTGATACGGACGGAGCAGAAAGCCCGGCTTGGCGGTGTCGACCGATGCGGTCGGCACCTGGTAGGCGGCCGGGACCCGGGCGTACGCAGCGACCGTCGCCGTCCGTGTGCCCGTGATGGTCCGATCCGAACTGTCCTTGAACTCGACGTCAACGGTCACAGTCGAGCCCGAGGCCAGGTAGGTCGGCGAGGCCCATCGGACCGTAGTCGTGGGGCCGTCTTTGCTGAAGGTCAGCGGCGTCGCGGCGGCGCCATTCACCTTCATTGTCACGCTGCTCTCGTTCACAATGCTCGAGCCCGCATCTTCGAGCAGAACCGTGACGCTGACGGCGTCGGCAGTCGCGTTGCCGATCAGAGCCTTGTCGGCAGGGATGGTGGTCAGGACAATATCGTCGACATGCGTGTTCTGGTAGGCATCGCCCGTGCGACCGCCGAAGACCAGCCGCCCTGCGCTCGGGTTGAAATCAATCGCCAGGTTGTCCACGACCGCGCGGCCCTTCCACCACACCGACAGGTGCTTGTCCTCGGTCAATTGAATCTTGAACGGCTGCCAGCAGAGGACTGTCCAGTCGTCCGGAGACGAGGTGCCCTGAGGGCCGGTCTGAAGCGATGTGTTGTCGTCGCATGCGCCGTTGAGCGTGGGCAGCGACACCTGGGCCACGATCTTGTTGTCCACGCGGACGCTCAGACCGACCACGTCGAACAAGCCGGCATTGAGGTCCAACGGCCACAACTCGCTGTTGCTATTCCAGGCGTCGAAGCCGATCGACAGACCCGTGATCGTGCCTTCCTCGGCCAGACCAGCCATCGAGCCGCCGACCGAACCCGGTTCATTCGCTGTGCCCGACCAACCGCCGGCCTGGTAATTCCCGTTGGCGTCCTTGGTAAAAGTCGGGTCATTGGCCCGCGCGTAACTGATGCTGAAG